>ERZ1026800.1228-NODE-1228-length-17099-cov-3.265437_pt1 | contig 17099 bp, 7 predicted proteins | sample MGYA00520873_ERZ1026800 | MGnify/ENA primary metagenome ERZ1026800 (study PRJEB33270, sample SAMEA104284475) | anaerobic digester metagenome | biome: Anaerobic digester microbiome; feature: mesophilic sludge digester; material: Anaerobic digester biomass | place...
GCGTTGGGCGATGCGTTCGGCAACAATTTGGCGGGCTTCTTTCTCGTTGGAAACCACTTGAAAGAGATCCCCAGCCTCAGGCAGTTGATCTAAACCCATGATTACAACCGGCGTGGAAGGGGGGGCTTCCTTTATGCGTTTGTTACGCTGATCGAACATGGCTTTAATCTTGCCCCAGCTCTCGCCAGCCACAACGACGTCGCCAACCTTTAATGTTCCGTTTTGCACCAAAAGCGTTGCCATTGGACCGGTCGTTTTCTCTAACCTGGCTTCAACCACGGTGCCAATGCACTTTCCCTTGGGGTTTGCTTTGATCAACATGCTATCTGCCACCAATAAGATTGTTTCCAGCAGGTCATCCAGACCTTGCTTCGTCTTAGCTGAGACCGGTACGACAAAGGTGTCTCCTTCCCATTCATCTGGCTGCAAGCCGATATCGGCTAATTGCCGCTTGACGCGATCGGGGTTGGCATCTGATTTATCAATTTTATTGAGTGCAACGATAATCGGTACTTTTGCTGCTTTGGCGTGGTTAGCCGCTTCTCGGGTTTGTGGTTGCACTCCGTCGTCAGCTGCCACCACCAACACAACAATATCCGCACCTTGCGCACCACGAGCGCGCATAGACGTGAATGCAGCGTGACCGGGGGTATCTAAGAAAGTAATCAACCGCCCCTTGTGCGTAACCTGATAGGCGCCGATATGTTGGGTGATACCACCAGCTTCGCCTTCAGCCACATTGGTATGCCGGATAGCATCCAACAAGGTGGTCTTCCCATGGTCAACATGCCCAAGGATGGTTATTACCGGGGGTCGGTTTACCAACTTTGCTGGATCCTCTTCGAGGATTACGCGGCGCCAAAGAGGTACCTCGCCAGTCTCTTCTTCCTTGACCTCTTCCTCTTGTTGAACCTGAGGTGTATACCCCAATTCGGTGGCAACGACTGCCGCCGTATCAAAATCAATCTGCTGATTAATGCTCGCCATCACGCCGTTAGACATCAAAATCTTGATGACCTGCACAGCGCTGGTATCGAGCTCATTCGCCAGCTCGCGTACGCTCATACTGTATGGGAGTGTTATTGTTTTCTTCCCGTCATTGCTCATATTCCACCTCACTTTTTCTATTCATAATCGGTGGCAACTTTACGTGCAAATCTATGAGCCGAGCCGGGAAGGCGTTACATGGTCATTCTTTCTTAAGTCGTTTTCCTGCCTGAGGTGCACCCTCTTCTGTCGGTGCCTCTTCAGGTAAACCTTCCATGTACGCAGTCAATGCGACCAGATCTTGCTCAGAGATTGAAGTGCGCAAAGCATTTGCAAGTGAGCCTTTCAGCCCTTGCTCCCAGCAACGTTTCGCATCATGTAGATAAGCCCCTCTTCCGGCAAGTTTCCCCGTGGGGTCAACCCGGACACCTTCTTCCGTGCGAACCACACGGATCAGGTTGCGTTTGGGTAAAACTTGCCGGCATCCTACGCAAGTGCGTTGCGGGATGTGCTTTGGTTTGCTTTTGCTTTTTGCTGCCACCTTTTCTCTGCTCTAATGTTTAGCTCTCAACTTACCAATCTTCATCCCAACCGTCATCCTTGCGATGTTTGTATCGCACAAAGGATTCATCTTTGTCGGGGTCGTATTCTACGGTATGTCCCTTTTTCTTCTTGCCTTTGGACTTCTTACCCGTGCGCGGACCGGTGAGCTCTTCATCTTCAGGAGCAACCTTGCGGATCTCTTTACTGCGCAGCAAGGTATCCATGTTGAAGAGTTCCTCAAAACTCTTTTCTTCGCTTTCTTCTGATTCAAGCGCAACAGCCTGTTCAGGCTCTGATTCTGCAACAGTGACTTCTTCTGCTTCAGGCTGCTCGGTTTCTGCTTGTGGCTCAACCTCCACAACCGGCTCAGTAACTTCGGTTAGGGTTTGCTGTGTTTCCTCAGGAGTTAGCTCTAAAACTTCGGCTGGTGCTTCCTCCGGGAACTTGAAGGTATTGACTAATTCCATAATTTCTTCGAATGTTCTTGGACCAATACCGTTGTAACCAAGAATCTCATCGGGATTTAATTTTGCCGTAAGCATCAAATCCCCTAAAGTTTCTATGCCAGCTTCTTGCAGGATAAAAATCGTATGCTCCCTGAGAGGGACATCCAATATCGAGATATCAAAAGCGCGTGGGTCGATCGTTTCTTTCACCGCTTGGATACGGGCTTGTTCTGCTGCATCTTCTTCCCTGCGGATAGCTTCGCCATGCCGCTGAACGCGGTCCACAAAACGCGCCAAGAAGGAGGTTTCTTCAAGCGTTAACGTTCCGCCTTCTTCCTTCTTTTTCAGCAGTTCTTGCACGCGGACAACCGTTTCAGCCTCCTGTTGTGCTAATTCGGCTAAGGAAGGATCTTCGTGCAGCTTAACCAGGGCTTTGCCTGCAGCTTCGCTCACGCTCATGATATCAATCCGCCAGCCGGTTAGCTTGGCGGCTAAGCGTGCGTTTTGCCCTTCTTTGCCAATGGCAAGGCTGAGCTGGTCTTCAGGGACCACGACCGTTGCAGTTTTATTTTCTCCATCAGGATGATTGAGGTAAACCCCAGTCACTCTTGCAGGGCTGACCGCTTTGGAAATAAACACAGCTGGATCGCTGCTCCATTCGATGACATCGATTTTTTCGCCATGCAGTTCGTTGACAATTGCCTGAATGCGTACGCCGCGCTGCCCTACACATGCCCCCACCGGATCGATGCCAGATTGCGTAGCAGAGACTGCTACCTTAGCACGCTGACCAGGTTCACGGGCAATCGATCGAATTTCAACGATGCCATGGTAAATTTCCGGCACTTCGTTTTCGAGCAACCGCCGCAAGAAGTTGCGGTGCGTATGCGAAAGCTTAATCTGCAACCCCTTAGGGGAGTTGGTAACCTCATAAAGGTAGGCACGAATGCGCTCGTGAATGCGGAAGCGCTCCCCAGGGATCATGTCCTTGCGTTCCATGATGCCTTCCGCTTTGAGGTCCAACCCTATCGTTGCTTGCCGCGAATTTACTGCTTGTACCACGCCGCTGACAATCTCACCAACTTGTTTGCTGAAGTATTCAAACTGCTGATTTCTTTCAGCATCGTGGATCTTTTGCTGGATGGCTTGGCGGGCAGTCTGCGCAGCGATGCGCCCAAAATCTGCAGGGGTCGACTCGACCATTACCAAGTCCCCAATTTGGGCTTCGGGATCAAACTTGCGCGCTTCTTCTAAGGTAACCTCAGTACGTGGGTCTAAGACCGATTCAGCGACTTCTTTTTCGACAAAGACTTGCACATTACCGCTATCCAAGTCAATGTTGACCTTGACGTTTTGCGCGGCAGAAGCGCCCACCGATTTGCGGTATGCGGCAATCATCGCCGATTCCAAGGCGCTCAGGATCACTTCGCGTGGAAGCTGCTTATCTTCTAAAACCTCATTAAAGGCTAAGGCAAACTCGCTTTTCATATTCCTCTTACTTTATTAGTTCTAATACAAAGAAAAGTGGGAAACACCCACTTTTCGCATCGAAAAGTATTGCTCTTAAAGCATCTATATAGTATCATAAACCTGAGAAATTGCAAGCAGAAATAGCTAATTTCCCAAACTCGTGTATTTATGAACAAAAATTGCCAATTAACTAGAACTTCCCTATCCGAGACTTATATATTTTAAGGAGTGCTATCATGTATAAAAAATTATCCAAATTATTAATCCTCGTTGCTTTTCCAACCACTTTTTTTTATTCTGATGCTTTTTTCCCTTACACGAATTTAGAAAATCCTAATGACCATGTGAGTAACATTTCGCAACAGAGTACTACGGGGCCACTTCCACCACAAGCTGTATATGAAAGAGATCTCCTGAAACAGCCTGATTCATTAGAAAACACACAGAGCGAGGTTGTATTACCAGTACCTGCTTATGAATGGCGTCATGGTTGTGGCCCAACAGCTTTAGGAATGGTAATTGGTTACTATGACACGATAGGTTATAACGATTTAGTTCAAGGCTCTGCATTTGATCAAACGAACGAAGTAAATCAAATGATTGCATCCGGTGGTGATATTGAAAACCCAAATCCTCCAGGCTTTGAGGGGAATTTTGAAGATTATGCCTCACCTGTGGATTCTTTTCCAAACATGATAGCGGATGCCTATATAACAGCTGGAAGAGAACCTCATCCAAATAATAGCATAGCTGATTATATGGATACATCAAAAAGCACTCGTAACAATTATTATGGATGGAGTTGGTCCTCTGATGTTGGTAAAGCGTTTACTGGATATATTTCACAACGAAATCCAACATACTATAAATCATTTTCCGAATATTCTGCCTTCGATGGTTCTCTTACTTGGAGCATTTTAACAAGCGAGATTGATTCAGGGAAACCAATGCTTTTTCTGGTTGATAGTGATGGAAATGGTGGAACTGATCACTTTGTCACTATAGTTGGTTATCGCACAAGTCCAAAACTTCAATATGGATCATGGGATACGTGGTCAACAAGTCAAATTAGGTGGGAGGATTTTAATTATATCAGATCAGGAATTCCATGGGGAATATGGGGCGGTTGGGCTTTTAGTTTATCAGGGGAACCACCTGAACCTGAGGAAAAAATATTATATGTAAAACCAGACGTAATAGGAAGTTGTTCAACCTGGGCACAGGCTTGCGATCTACAAACTGCAATATCCTACGCAGTCGCCGGTGATCAGATTTGGGTAGCGGCTGGAACTTATAAACCTACGACTTCTGCAAATCGTTTTGCAACCTTTCAATTAAAAACGGGGGTCTCTATCTACGGTGGATTTCCAATAAATGGTGGGGATTGGGCTTCACGCGATTGGAACACTAACCTTACAATCTTAAGTGGAGATATCGGGAATGTTGGAAATATTGAGGATAACAGCTATCATGTAGTAACTGGAAGTGGGGTAAACAATACTGCTGTTTTAGATGGATTTACAATTACTAATGGGAAAGCAAATGGAGAATGGCCACATACATTTGGAGGCGGTATCTACAATGAATTAGGAAGTCCAACGTTAAAGAATTTGATTATCGAAGATAATTATGCTGACAATGGGGCTGGAATTTATAATAACGAGAGTAGTCCACTAGTTACTAATACACGAATAAACTTTAATAATGCAAATTCTAGTGGTGGGGGTATGTATAACGCCTATAATAGTTTTCCGGTTTTAGAAAATGTCTCCTTTTCCACAAATCGTGCAGAAAATTCAAGCGGAGGGGGAATGTTTAATTGGTATAGTTTCCCAATATTGGAAAGTGTGACCTTCAGCAACAATTATGCACATGATGGAGGTGCGATTGGAAATGGTTCATATGCAAATCCTACTTTACTAAATGTTACAATCTCTGGCAATAGCGCTTTAGTCTATGGAGGGGGTATATCCAATGATTATTTTGCTAGTCCAGTTCTTACTAATGTCACAATCACAGGAAATTCTTCTCCATTGGGTGCGGGTATTTACAATCCTGAGGGTTGTTATGACTGGGGCTGTTATACAACAACAATCACGATGTCCAATTCGATTCTCTGGGGAAATACCCCTGATCAACTTTATAATGGAGAAAATTGTACGGCTAATATTAGTTATACAGATATACAAGGTGGTTTTGAAGGTGAGGGAAATATCAATTTAGATCCTTTTTTGGGACCTTTAACAGATAACGGCGGCTTAACCTTAACGCACGCTTTATCGGAGGGGAGCCCAGCCATTGATGCCGGAAGCTTAGACAACTATCCATCGCATGACCAGCGCGGATATCTTCGCCCAATCGATGGCAATGGAGACGGCATGGCACGCTGCGATATGGGTGCCTACGAGTACGGGGAATTTTTGCTCTCTAATATTTTCCTTCCTTTAATTCAAAGATAACACTTGATAAGAAACCATTAAGACTACCCTCTATCTGGGTAGTCTTTTTCGTTAGCGCAAAACAAATCCCATCGTCGTCTTCGTGTATAATCTAAGCAGATTTCCCCGGAGGTGAGCATGGCACAAGAAAAACTTTGGTGGCAGCACGGCATCATCTATCAGATTTACCCCCGTTCCTTTCAGGATACCAACGCCGATGGCATCGGCGACCTGCCTGGCATCATCCAGCACCTCGATTACCTGCAAGACTTAGGCGTCGACGGGATCTGGCTCTCGCCCATCAACCCCTCCCCAGACCGCGACTTCGGCTATGACGTTGCCGATTACAACGCCATCGACCCCAAGTTTGGCACGATGCAGGATTTCGACACCTTGCTGGCTGAAGCACATCAGCGCGGCATCCATATCATCCTCGACCTCGTGCTCAACCACACCTCCGACCTGCACCCTTGGTTCCAGGAATCGCTCAAATCCCGTGAGAACCCTTACCACGACTGGTACCTTTGGCATGACCCAGCCTCCGATGGCGACTACCCCAACAATTGGGTCTCTATCTTTGGCGGGCCGGCATGGGAGTACAACCGTGCGCTCAATCAGTACTACTATCACATGTTCACCCCCCAGCAACCCGACCTCAACTGGCGCAACCCGCAAGTGCGCCAAGAGATGCTGGACGTCTTCCGCTTCTGGCTCGACCGCGGTGTGGATGGCTTTCGCTTAGATGTTTTCAACGAATATTTCAAGGATAAAGACTTCCGCAATAATCCGCGCAAGCCAGGCATTCACCTGCTGCCTTTTGACCGTTATGAGCATATTTACGACACCTCGCAGCCGGAAATGTTCCCCCTCCTCAGGGAAATCCGCAGCATTGTGGATAGTTACCCCGAGCGGTATGTGGTTGGCGAGACCTTCTTAGCAGACGCTGTGCATGCCCGCCTTTATATCGGACCAGATCTGCTGCACGCCGGCTTTGACTACGGCTATGCGAAATCCCCTTGGGGCGCGCGCAGTTTTGGCAATGCCATCGCTTTCTGGGATGCCCTCCATGGCGAGGAGGCTTGGCCGAATTACTTCCTCAACAACCACGATACCCCGCGTTCCTCGGTGCGCTACGTCACTGGCGAGAATGATGCCCGCCTAAAGCTACTGGCTGGTATGCACCTAACAGTGCGCGGCACGCCTTACCTCTACTACGGCGAGGAAATCGGTATGCGCGATCCACGCTACCGTCGCAGCGAGCTGCAGGACCCGGTGGGTAAGCGCTATTGGCCTTTTAATAAGGGGCGGGATGGCTGCCGCTCGCCAATGCAATGGGATGCCAGCCTTAATGCGGGGTTTAGCTCCGTGCAGCCCTGGCTACGCACCAATCCGGATTATCCGCTGCGCAATGTTCAAGCGCAAAGCGAAGATCCACACTCCCTCTATCACTTCTATAAACAGCTAATTCAGCTGCGCCGTGAGAATCCAGCGCTCTACGCTGGGGCTCTTGATCTTCTCCCGCTAGAAAACGAATCCGTCTTAGTTTATAAGCGCACCGCTGCTGAGCAGCAAGCGCTCATTGCGCTTAATTTCTCTAACCGCGAGCAGAAAGTGTCTATCCCCTTGGCAGCAACGAATGGCTCAAAAACTGAAAACCAAGCGTGGCAGCTGCTTTTTGGTGGTAATGATACAGTCCAGAGCGTACTGACTGAGAACCATGTGCAGTTGCCTGCTTACGGCTTGGCAATTTTGATCGCCTGATGTAATCAGGGAAAGGCGGAAAGCTGAGTACCTCATCTCTAACCACATGTAATCCTGCGCCTTTTGTGCCCGGGCAAGGGCAGACCCAAACCGGCTTGCCGCTGGAGCGTTTCCTACCGCCACATTTCCCCGGAATGGCGACAAGTTGGGTTGGGCAGTTCGCTGAACCTGGCAGTTGGATTTTAGATCCATTTTGCGCGGATCCTTTTACCGACCTGGAGTTAGCGCGTTCAGGCTACCGCGTGTTGGTAACAGCCAACAACCCCGTAGCTGCATTCATCCTGGAAGTTTTAGCTTCTGCACCATCCGTCACCGAGCTTAGAGATGCCTTCCAAACTCTGGCGGACTTGCGTATGAGTGCTGGCGAACGTTTTGAAGATTACATCAAGAGCTTTTACCAGCTTCCTTGCCCCCAATGTGACCAGACAGCCGAGGTTACCGCCTTTATCTGGGAAGAAGACCATAGCGAACCTCAGATCCTCCAGATAACCTGCCCTCACTGCGGTTTTTCGGCTGATTTGCCTGCCACAGCTCAATTACTGCAATCGCTAAAGGCGCTACCGTCCTATGCTCTCCACCGCTCGCGCGCTTTGGAGCTTGCTGCCAGCCCTGATGATCCTTTGCGCTCGGTAATGGATGAGGTGATCCGCTTTTACTCCCCTCGCGCGCTAATCTTGCTGCAGGCTTTGCTCAACAAAATAAGTGATCCATCGTTCACAGAGCGTCAACGAACACTCTTGCAAGCCCTTTTCCTCACGACAGCCGACCAGATGAATCAGTTATGGGCTTACCCTCTCGGTCGCAACCGACCGCACCAGCTTATCCGACCACCCGCCTATCAAGAAACTAACTTGTGGCATGCTCTGATTCGTTCCCTCAATCTGTGGCAAGCACAGGAGCCAGAAATTGTGCTCAAGCCCTGGCCTGGAATACCTCCACAAAAAGGTGGTATCAGCCTCTTTCGCGGCCGTTTACGTGAGTTAGATCCTCTTCCCGAACCTCACATGTTCAGCCTGGCGACGTCTGCTTTGCCGCGCAGGAATCAGGCTTATTGGCATCTTTCTGGCTTATGGACTGGTTGGCTATGGGGGAAGGAGGCACTTTCGCCTCTACGGCATAGCCTGCTGCGCCAGCGTTATGACTGGACATGGCATACCTACGCCCTCACGAAGGTGCTCTCTCACTTGCCCAAGATGCTCCAACCGGAAAATCCAATTTTATTGCAAATCGGCGAGCTGGACCCACTCTTCATGCTCTCTGGGTTATTGGGTGCACAAGAAGCCGGATTGCAGATGCAGACCTACGCTCTGGATGGTGAAGAAAGCACCTTGCAAACTGTCTGGAAGCTTTCCTCCGCACCGCCAAAGCCCATCGGGCAAAGCCTGCAGCTTTGCGCTCAACAGGCAGTTCAGGATTTGCTTATGCAAAAAGGAGAACCTGCCACCCATTTAGTGCTGCTTACTCAGATTGCTCTTCAGGCACATGCTAAGGGCTTATTGGCTGGCCAACCCCAAGCACAGCCAAACCACACGCTAAACGAATTACAAACTGAGCTTGAGCGCGTTTTTTTGGATACAACTTTGCTAACGCGCTACAACCCCGGTGCTACGCTTGAGAGTGGTCTTTACTGGTTAGCTGGTTCACCAAAACAGTTAACGCCGTTAGCAGAAAAGCTAGAGACAGCCCTGCTCGCGCTTTTAGCTGAGAATCCTCACCCAAGGGATCATGAGGTTTTGCAGAAAGCTTATCTTACCTTCCCTGGGCTGCTTACCCCGCCATCAGAGTTAATCGAAACAGTGCTGAGCGCCTACGCTGATAAAATCGAAAGTGAGAGTCCCACTTGGCAGCTGCGCGCCAGAGAAGAGGCTAACGCCCGCCAGCGGGATTTAAGAGAAATGGTCACTTTGCTCGAAATTATCGCTAAGCGCTTAAATTACAATATAAAGCGGCAAGGCGAAGTGATCACCTGGCATGATCAGAGCGGGAATCTCATCTATAGCTTTTTCCTATTGCTCACCACCGTTACCACGCCATTGATTTATACGTATAATAGCTTTCCCGGCGAGAAATATATCGTTCTTCCAGCCAGCCGATCTAACTTGCTTACTTATAAACTCAGGCGGGATCCGCATCTGCAGGAACTCTGCGGGGAGAGCTGGCATTTTATTAAATTCCGCCAAGTGCGCATCCTCGGGGCAGAACCGCTTCTCACGCGGGAATCCTTCCCTGTTAAGATCCTTGAAGATCCCCCTGAATACCAGCGCTCACAACTGCCACTGTTTTAAATTGTCAGTTTTCTCAAACAAACTTGTTCTTCCTTGTTTTAGCATGATACCTTACAGGCAGGCTGCGCACTCCCGACTATGCAATGCTTGTGAGACCTACGGACAAAACCACTCGCTTGATACTCTAATGTCAGGCTACGCACTCGGAGACGTGCGAGAACAAGGTAGACCGGCGAGAACAAGCTTATGTGGGTTCGGGCGTCGCTGAAGGCAAAAATTCGGTTGGAGTGCTAATATTAATTTGCGTCGGCGTTTCTTGAGTTGGGGTTGGAATTGGTGTATTCGTTGGCTCTGGCAAAGGAGTAGGGGTCGACGTAGGAATCCCGGTTGGGGTGAGCGTTGGCATGAGTGTCGGTGTTGGCGTGAGGGTCGGTGTTGGAGTCTCCGTGGGGGTCGGCGTCCCAGTTGGGATTAGCGTTGGCGTGAGGGTCGGTGTTGGAGTCTCCGTGGGGGTCGGCGTCTCGGTTGGCGTGGGCGTTGGCACTTCCAGTGTGAGGGTGAAGCGCTTTTCCGCTTGCGTATCCACCGTGCTGCGCATCAGAACGCGCAAGGTTACCACAGGCGCTTCTACTTCGGTCAAATCCCACTCGTAAATCTCCTGGGGTGTATGGGCTGGATCATTATTCCAATCAACTAACACATTCCACTCCGTTGGGTCTTCCCCTTCACCCCAATCGATGCGGAAATCTTGGAAATTCGCTGTAGCATCAATAATCCCAATGATTTTGAATGGATTTTCACGAATTGTCTGTCCGTTGACCAAATTAAGCTCGATGATGGCATGCGGATCATCCGGCTGGCACTCCCGTTCCGGCAGGATGACCGGCGGGTCCGGAAAACCATATTTATCCGCCCATTGTCTGCCCTCCTCGGTTTCTTTAAGCCAGCGAATAGCGAATTTATCGGTTACATTGATCACTAATTCCCGCTTAGTCAGTTCCGCGCAAGCTGCCGAGGCTTTCAAGCCAGTCCAAGTGTCTATCTCGACTTCTTTCCAAAGGTCTTCTTCCTTCGGAGCGGGCAGCTGGTCAGAGGCAAAATACTCCACGCGCGTACTGGGGCACCACTCAGAGGGTTTGGTGCCCGATACTGCACAAATGACCTCATCTTCTATATCTGCAGGCTGCCTGAAAGGCGTTGTTTGCCCGCCATAAATTAAACTGATCCCATCCTGCATCACTCTCGCCCAAATCGGCGCTGCCCCGCTGACGCCGGTTGTATTGACCATTGGAGAGTAATCTGCATTACCCACCCAAACGCCTACAACCAAGTCGGGTGTATAACCCAAGGTCCAGTTATCGCGATAGTCATTGGTTGTGCCGGTTTTAGCTGCTGCCGCAAAGGGTAGGTCAAGTACGGAGGGATAGCCAAACATAGGCGCACGTGCTTCGGGGTCCGAAAGTATCGAGCTGACCAGAAAAGCATGTGCTTCCCGAATTACTTGGTCGCCGGCTGGTGGGGTGTATTCAAAGACGGTCTGACCAGTGTAATCGACCACCTTGGTAACCGCAACCGGTGCCACACGCCTGCCTTCATTAGCTATCACGGCGTAAGCGCCAGTCAATTCCAACAGGCTCACTTCGCCGCCACCCAGGGTGAGCGAAAGCCCGTAATCTGGGCGCGTCAGGCTGGTGATACCTAAGCGCTTTGCCATAGCAATAAAGCCATCTTCTTGTAACGTGGCGGGGTTATCATAGATGCCCACATATTGCAGGGCTTTAACCGCGGGGATGTTGTAAGAGTTGGCTAAGGCACTGCGCACCGTCACCGGTCCATGAAATCGTCCATCGTAATTTACCGGTACATAAGGCGCGCTTGGGTCTCCTTCTATGCCAGAAGGTGGAAACTCCGAAGGAACATCCCAAATTAGCGTAGCTGGGGTCCAGTCTTTCTCGAAGGCAGCCAAATAGGTGATTGGTTTAATGGCTGAACCTGGCTGGCGGGTTTGCGAAATAGCCATATTTACTTGCCCGCTAATGGCTTCGTTGTAGAAATCCGCAGATCCAACCATAGCTAAAATCTCGCCATTTTTAGGGTTGATGGCTACCACAGCGCCGTTGGTAGCATTATTAGCGGTCATCGTGGCTAATTGGTCTTGTACTGCTCTTTGGGCAGCCTCCTGCAAGTTAGGGTCAAGCGTGGTGTAAATCGTGAATCCCGAACGGTAAATCGTCTGAGCATCGAACTGCTGTTCGAGCAGCGATTGGATGTAAACGACCCAATGCGGAAAGCGCATCGTGTTTTGTTTTTGCACGAAAGCATAGGTTTCAATCTGTTCGCGGGCAGCTAATGCATCAGCTGCACTCACACAGACCTTATCCAAGTTTTCCCCAATATAAATGCAGTTCTTCTCCTCGCTGAGCTGGTACATCAAGACCAACACAGCGCGGCTGCGGGTAAGGGTTGCCTCCCGGTTATTGTAAACATCATAGACCGCCGGCGATTGCGGCAAGCCAGCTAAAAATGCAGCCTGCCAGAGGTTGAGATCAGCAGCAGTGGTATTGAAGTAAGTCTCTGCCGCTGCTTCCACACCATAAGCCAAGTTGCCATAGTAAATCTCGTTGAGGTATAGCTCTAGCACTTCTTCTTTGCTATAGCGCCGCGTGATTTCAGCTGCCAAGATGATTTCGCGGGCTTTGCGTTCATAGGATTGCTCAAAGCGCTCATCTTGCAGCAAGAGCATACGCGCCAACTGCTGTGTGATAGTTGAAGCGCCGGAGACTATCTCGCCAGATGTATAGTTTTGCCATAGTGCCCGAGCAACAGCCACGACGTCAAAGCCAGGGTGGTTATAATATTCCTTGTCTTCTGTCGCGATTGTCGCCGCAATCATATATGGAGAAATCCTCTCCAATGGTACATAGGTTCGTTTTCCAGCGTTAGGATCGACCATTTCGTAAAGGATGTTACCGTTTCGATCGAGGATACGCGTGGTTTCGAACTGGGAGGTACGCGAACGCAGCTCTGCTACACTCGGTAAGGTCGAAGCAATGCGGAAATATTGCATCCCAACAAAAATAATGGCGATTATGAGGAGAAATAAAATGGCACCTAAAATTGCCTGCCAAGGAAAGCTTTTCTTTTTCTTCGGTGCTTTCCCTTTTGCGGCTGAGGTATGGTTAGGCTGGGTGGGAATATTTCCGCCCCCGCCAGCGTGTGCACGGATGGGGTAGTGTGGAACTGAAACAGGCTGCGTATCGCCAGACGCTGCTCTTGCCGGGGTATAGGCTGAGGATGTGAGGCGGGTAGCGCCCGCATCAGTTTCGGTAACACGGCGTGGAAGTGGAGTGGGTTCACCAGCCTGAGGTTGCACCGGTTCCTGTGGAGGAATGGTAGGGATGTTATCCTGCAAGCGGTCAGGCTCATACGTCCAGCCGCCGGCGGGTTTTACCATGCGGGTTTGGCTGGTCGAAGGAGGTTGCTGCTCATTGCGCGCCCAATGCTCAGTAAAAAAGTCGGTGTGAAGGTCAGGTTCAATCGTTTTCGCTTGAACGGCTGGAGTTGGCTCACCACTAAAGCCCGCCACTTCCTTGAACCAAGGTTCTGAAGGTGCCGCGGGTGGTTCTGTGGGCTGTTCTCTCGGTTGTTCCCCGCCAGACGCACTTTCAACAACGTTGCTCAGTTCACGATTCTGCGATTCTGCAGTATAAGTTTCTTCGCTAAGGCTCTGCTGATCTTCACCACTTTGGTTCTGATCTTCATCAACATTAGAGGAGGTTTGTGCCACTTCCTCAGGGGTTGGTCCAGTGTCCTCATTAGAGTTTACCGGTTCGATGGTACCTTCAGAGTCTTGGAAAGCACCAATTTCGCCGAAATCCCCTTGGCGGTTTTCCTCAGGATAATTATCATTTGGGTTAATATTTTGATCTGTCATCAGCTTTATTTTAGCATAACGTCTATGTTTGATTTAACGACGATTAATGTGCTGAGGTTCCCGGAAGGGTGAGAGCATATTGAAACTAATTTGGTGCTGCCAGTGCTAAAATGAGGCTATGCTTGCTGGCCCCTTTTTCCAATCGGATCCCATTGGCTTGACCTTAGCTGCAGACCAGCGCTTCGGATTGCTCGACCCATATATTGATGCTGTCTGGCAGGCAAATTTAAATCCAAACAAGCCTCTTGCGCTTGAAACCAGCCTATGCTTACAGGCAAAAAAGTTTAGCCTCTTTCCGGTTTTCTTGATCAACCGCCAGCCGATATGGCTAATAAATGATTTTTTCTCCCAGCCGCGCGTAGACGAAATCTTCTCCAATTATGCGCGCTTTACTTGCACGCCTGCGGCTGGCTTTCAGGCACGCTTGGAAGTTTGGGCTCAGACCAGCACCACTCTGCTTTGCCGGCTAAGCTTGCACAACTTGACTGAATCCAAAGCAATGCTTGGAATCCAAGCTGCGGCGGAGCTTTTTCCGTTGGAAGGGAGCGCAGGAATGGCGCCAGCTATGCTCCAATATCAGCCCTATTTATCAGGAAAAACAGGTAATCTTTATTTATCCTTAGCAGCATCCGGACAAGCTGCACCAGTCTACAGCCCCTTTTCTGCTTTACAATGCGAAGGTAAAGTTGCTCCGCAGGAAGTGCTAACATTTACTTGGCGCTGGAGTGCCGCATTAGACGAAGAAACCAGCGTAAAACGCGCATTCCAACCCTTCCCTGAAAATTGGGATGCAGCTATTGCTAACCTTAGGCTTTCCCAAAGAGCAGAGATCTTGGAAATCAGCACGCCCAATGCCGATTGGGATGCTGTTTTTCTGACCTGCCAAAATGCCGCTCAGCAAGCCCTGATCCGCACAGAAGCAGACCCTGAGCAGCTGAATTTTTACCCCAATCGCAGCCCAGATTATAGCTACATGCAAAATTTAACAGCTTCGAAGCGCAATATGCCGCTCGAACCCAACATTCCAGCGCTCGCTCTAGCCCAACTCTGCCAAGCATTAATCCCGCTGCACCCATTTGAAGCAGCGGCGGTCTTCCTTGCCCAACTTCCACTCCTGAGCGATCCTCCCATGGTGCCTGGTTTGGGGCGCAAAGTGCTGCCCTTCCCATGCTTAGCCCAATTAGCAGTACGGATTTACGCCCAAACTGGTGATCTCGAATTCTTGACAGAAATCTTTCCTCACATTCAAGAAACGTGTTTGGCTTGGTTCGATCCATCTCTGGACTTCGACCAAGATGGGCTCCCCGAGTGGGCAGTGCTCGCGCAAACCGGCTGGAATGATCACCCTACCTTTAATATTTTCAATCCTGAGCACTTAGCTACACGCATCGCCACCATTGAGAGTTTTGCTCTGGGAAAGATGTTGGTAGAAGAACTCGATGCGCTGCAAAAAATCGCTCGGATTGTGGGAGATCAAGTTACTCTTGAGCACGCGAGCGCACTGCAGGCTAAACTGACTTCCCAGCTTGAGGCAATGCACACACAGTTCCCGGAAGCCAGCTGCTGGGATCGCGATTCTCACCAGCTAACCAGCCAAGCTGTGCTCTTCGAGGGCAGCATTGCTGAACTAGAGCACCAAAGCTTACACTTGGCACAAGCTGCTCGTATCAACGTCAAGCTGCTGATAGGATTAACGGCTCCAAAGCCTACACAAGTTCATCTCCTGGGTAAAAGTCCCGATGGCAAACCGATTGAAGAAACCATACCCAGCGCAGCGCTCTCACGCTTAGGAGAATTTCTGTTTTTTACCACGGAGCACGTTTACCAACAGATCGAACGCATCTCCTTTCCCGAGCTGAACGACCAGACCTGGCTGAGGATTTACGTGGCGGATCTAACGCTCAGGGATATTGGTTGGTATTTAGCTTATACACCTGAAGAAAAGCTGAAATCCTTGGAGCTTACTAAGGGAGCCAAGGACGGATTTAATCCCGACGAAGAAGATCCCCCACAATCAATTTTTGCCTCTAACCTTTATGGCTTGCCGAATTACGAACAGAAAACTCAGGAAGCTATCAAAACAGGCGCGGTAAATCCAGCGTGGAACAGCCTGGTACTGAGACACTTATTAGAGGTTGGCGCTAAGCCGGAAGCTGCAGAGCTTTTTACCAGCTTGATGCGCGGTGCGGTTCAAGTGCTGCGGCAGGAGCACCACCTATGTGAAGCTTATAGCAGCCAGAACGCTCTGCCTTTGGGTAAAAGCAACTGCCTCACGGGATTACTCCCGTTGCAAATTTTTCTCGAACTGGCTGGCATCAAGCTTTTGGCACCCGACCGTGTGCAGGTTGCCGGAGAGTACCCCTTCCCTTGGCGGCTCAACTTACGCTACCGTGGTGTAGAAGTGGTGCGCGAGGGCAAGAATACCATCGTCACATTGCCCGATGGCAGTGAGCGTCATCACTTCGGCAGCCAACCGAGGATGTTCATCACAAAGAGTGAGAATATTCACGGGGAGGAATAAGCTAAGACCGCTCTAATCTACCGTCAGCGTCTTGCTCAGGTTGCGCGGGAAGTCCGGGTCATAGCCGCGCCCAATCGACATGTGATAAGCCAGCAGCTGCAATGGCAGCACGGTCAGCAGCGCAGCTATGGGAGCCTCGGCAGCCGGGATAGGAATCAGGTCAGTGGCATTGGCACGCAGGCGGCTGTCTTCTGCACCGATGGCAATCGCGCGCCCACCGCGGCAGGTTACCTCGTTGATCCCGCTCACGATGAGCGGTACGTCTTCTGGACCCACCGCAAATATCACTGGGAAGCCCTCGGTCACGGCTGAAAGCGGGCCATGTTTGAACTCGGTGGAAAGCATGCCTTCGCAATGGGCGTAGGTGATCTCCTTGAGCTTCAGCGCCCCTTCCAGCGCCATTGGGAGCGTGGCGCCATAACCTAAGCAATAGAAGTCATTCCAAACGTTAATCTCCTCAGCCAAAACCCTCACTTGCGGTTCACACATGGCAAGGGTTTCTTCCATCAGGTCTGGCAGACCTTCCAGCGCCCGCCCATCTCCTCCGCCCAATAGGTTAGCCAGGTTAAGGAAGGTGATCACCTGATTGGTGAAGGTCTTGGTCGCCGGCACGCTGATCTCGTAGCCGCAGGTCAGTGGCAGCCAGGCAGAGGTTTGCTTGGTCAGCGTGGAGCCGATTACGTTAGCCATGCTAAAGCAGGTCATCCCAGCAGCTTGTGCGCGCTCGAGCGCGTTGAGCACATCCTTCGTCTCGCCAGATTGGCTGACGAAAAT
>ERZ1026800.1230-NODE-1230-length-17080-cov-3.990975_pt1 | contig 17080 bp, 14 predicted proteins | sample MGYA00520873_ERZ1026800 | MGnify/ENA primary metagenome ERZ1026800 (study PRJEB33270, sample SAMEA104284475) | anaerobic digester metagenome | biome: Anaerobic digester microbiome; feature: mesophilic sludge digester; material: Anaerobic digester biomass...
TGATTTGCTAGTCGCACGCTGCCTGGCGAAATATAACCAAGTAAAAGAAAATGTTGGCACACAATTACCCAATCGGCCAAATCTTGCTGATTTCCTCGAATTGTATGGGGACGGTAAATATCTTCTGCAGGTGCAAAGACAAGACTCAAAATTAATTTATACCCTGCCAGAAAAAGATCACCAGCATTACGAAACTCAAATTTACAAAGATCCCCTTTCAGGGATCGATTATTGTCTGATGTATTTACCGATCGAATATTTACACCACGATCAACGGATTAATCCAAGAGCTGTAAGTCCACGGATTCGTGGTTTATTGAATGAATTTCTCGCCGGACGTCCGCAACTCCACATAGTGCTTGCCTGGAGAACGATCGAAGAGAATCATTTAAAAGTTCAAGTGTTTGATGGTCAACATAAGGCTGTAACTCAGCTTCTTTTAGGGGTGCGATCCCTACCCGTTCGCATGTTTATAAATCCTGATCCGAATATTTTACTTGAAGCAAATACCAACGCTGGAACGATATTAAAACAAGCGGCATTTGATCAATCGTTACAACGGTTTCTAGGGAGCCAGTTGTATTGGGAAAAAATCGATGAATACCGAAAATTCACGAACCGTGGAGAAGATGATCTTTCATTTTCAGAACATGATTTAGTAAATTTTTTCAGTGGACTACATCGAGAAGTTTCAAGATACATTATCGATGATGTAAGAATTAGTATTATTTATAATCCTGAAAATCTCTTGAAAGACTATATCGAATTCAGCGGAAGAGAAGGCATAAAACCTTTGTCGTACAGTACTATAGAAAAAACTCTGTTTTCTCTTTTTATAAGACAAACTCCTATGCACATTCCCTTGAATTGGAAGATTGAAATTGGTGAAAATCCTCGGCAATTAGAGAAAGCTCAAATTATCAATCTCGCCAATCTTCTAGCAAAGCAATTTTACATTGGATTTTATGACTTTGATATTGGTGCTAATAAGGTAGAAGATAAACTTCGTCGAGGAGAAAATATTCCAGATCCCCATTTACGCGCTGTAAGAATCTCGCGTGAAGAAATTCTATACAATGTTCTTCGCTATGTTCGCGATCTAGTAAAACAATACTATCTAATGCGTGGCGAAGTCATTGAAGATGTAGAATTGTTTCAACGAGCTTTTCCGGAGGAGTTGTGGGGAATGATCGGTAAAATGCTTGTTAATATTAAAAACTTACCTTTATGGGTCAACCATGAGCTATCGGCTACCGTTTTCGGAGGAAAGAAGGACCATGAGTATTGGAAAATAATCTTCGAAACCGGCAGAGACCGCTCTGGGATCCAAGTATTGGCAAAACCATTAAACTTATTGGAGTTGATTCGCTAAATAAAAATTTTCATTAAGTCATTATTGAGATTATTGTTCGAAGTCCTTAATTTACTTGTTAAAGGTCATAGTATTGACCAATAAATTTATTAATTCTTTGATGAATTAAAGGGAAAGCCTAAAAATTTATATTTTTTTTACTATCATCGTTTAGTAAAAAGACATGCGCTGGTTTGAGTGAGGTATTTATTTTGCTTTCCTCTAAAAACATTGGAGAGGAAATTCTTAAACATTCGAAATGATATCGAGAGGAAAGTTCAAATTGATTAAGCCAATTATGGAATAGAATAAAAACAAAGCAATCAGAAGTATTAGAAATCTAGGTATCCTATTTTTCGTCATTGATTCTTGATTCTGACATCATACTTGCCCGCTTGATAACATCCTGCCCATACTTCTCTTTGAGCTGATCGATGGCGTTGGCGAGCTTCTCTTTCTCTGCTTGGTCGTCATCCCACAGGCTAAGCTGACGGAAAGGCGGGGTTAACCGGCTGACGCCTATACCAATCAAGCGTACTGCACGCGTGGGAATAATATTTGCCTCAAATAATTTTTCGGCTGCTGCATAGATTTCGTCATCAAGGTTTGTTGGTTGCGGTAAAGCCGTCTGGCGTGTTAGTGTTTCGAAGTTACTATAGCGCAGCTTGATCTGAACAACGCTGCCAGCTAAGCCAGCTTGGCGCAGCCGATATCCGACCTTATCTGCTAATGCACGCAACGTTTGTCTTAACACCTCGCTATCAGTTGTATCTTTTGTGAATGTGACTTCGTTGCTGACTGATTTGACCTCACGCTCGGAGTGCACTGGTGAAGGGTCGATGCCTAAAGCGCGGGCATGCATTTCCAGAGCATTGTTGCCAAAATAAGCTTCCAATTCTGCAATCGACAGCGCTGCTAACTGCCCTATGGTATGGATGCCTTGCCCGTGCAGCTTTTGGCTGGTTTTAGGCCCAATTCCCCAAAGCGCTTGGACCTCCAGCGGTGCTAAAAAAGCAGCTTCTTCTCCTGGTGGAACAATAGTTATTTGACGCGGGGCTTGACCGCTTTTCACCTGGCTTTTGCCAAAATCATTGGCAACCTTTGCGACGAGTTTATTGGTTGCCACGCCAAGCGAGCAGGGAAGATGCACCTCGCGATCCACACGCTCCTGAATCTCTCGGGCAATCACCCCAGCCGGCTTTGGCAAGTCGCTCACATCTAAAAAGGCTTCATCAATGGAAACTTGCTGAAAGAGGGGCGTATACGAGCGCAAAATATCCATGACTTTGTTGGAGTACTCACCATAGAGCCCATGCCGATGATGGATAACGATTAGCTCAGGGCAGAGGGAAAGCGCTCGCGCCATAGGCATAGCAGAATGCACGCCAAATTTGCGCGCGGCATAAGAGCAGGAAGAAACCACGCCACGTCCTTGTGGATTGCCCCCAACTGCAAATGGCTTGCCTTTCAGGCTTGGGTCAAGCAGCTCTTCAACCGAGCAGAAAAATGCATCCAAATCGAGGTGCAAAATCTTGCGTTCCATGTAACTCACAAAATGGCACGCTGCCGCTTAGCCGAGGTGGTTTAAATATCCAGGTTGCGGACTTCTTTAGCGTGCGTCTGAATAAATCGCCGGCGCGGGGGTACCTGGCTGCCCATAAGCATATCGAAGGTTCGGTCAGCTTCAGCTGCGTCCTCAATGGTTACTTGCAGGAGCGTGCGGTTTTCTGGGTTCATGGTCGTTTCCCAAAGCTGCTCTGGGTTCATTTCACCTAAACCTTTGTAGCGCGAAATGCTGACTTTATTCATGCCCCCCAGTTTAGCCACCAACTCGTCTTTCTCTGCATCTGAATAGGCATAATAAATCTGATTACGCGCAGAGATGCGATAAAGTGGTGGTTGGGCAATAAAAAGGTGGCCTTCTTCAATGAGTGGCTGCATATAGCGGAAGAAAAAAGTAAGCAGCAACGTCCGGATATGAGCCCCATCCACGTCTGCATCAGTCATGATGATGATGCGGTTGTAACGCAGCCCGGAGATATCAAACGTATCGCCAACGCTTGTACCGAGTGCAGAGATTAAAGATTTCACCTCACGATTATCGAGGATTTTATCGAGGCGAGCGCGCTCCGTATTGAGGATTTTCCCACGCAGCGGCAAAATGGCTTGAAAGTGCCGGTCGCGGCCTTGCTTAGCGGAACCGCCAGCCGAATCGCCCTCGACGATGTAGAGCTCAGTTTTAGCAGGATCGCGTTCAGAGCAATCGGCTAACTTGCCGGGTAAGGTCATTGATTCGAGTGCGGATTTGCGGATGACAAGATCGCGCGCTTTCTTGGCAGCGTCGCGTGCGCGTGCGGAGGTCAGACATTTTTGAATGATTGCTTTGGCAGCTGCTGGGTTCTCTTCCAGAAAAGTTGAGAAGGTATCTCCAACAACTTGCTGCACATAAGTTTGCACTTCCGGGTTCATCAGCTTGACTTTAGTCTGGCTTTCGAATTGCGGATCGGGATGTTTGATGCTAACGATAGCGGTCATCCCCTCGCGGGTGTCATCACCGCTAAAGTTGGGGTCAGAATCTTTGAGCAGCCCGACCTTACGGGCATAATCGTTAATACTACGGGTGACTGCTGTCCGTAAACCGGTCAAATGGGTGCCGCCATCAATGGTATTGATCGTATTAGCAAAGGTGTAAACGGATTCAGCGTAGGAATCTGTATATTGCACTACGAATTCGATGTCAATATTATCGATTTCTTTCTCGCCATAAATTGGTTCGTGCAAGACTTCTTTATTTTTATTCAGGTAGCGCACAAAAGAAGCAATGCCACCCTCGAAGTGAAAAGTCATTTCACGGTCTTCGCGCTCATCCTTGAGCATAATGGTGACACCGCGGGCGACGAAAGCCATCTCGCGAAAGCGTGTGACTAAAGTATCAAAACGGTAATTGACATCACCCTTGAAGATTTCTCGGTCAAACTTGAAAGTGGTAGAGGTACCGGTATCATCACCTTTGTATGTGCCGATTTGTTTGACTGGTGCTTGTGGAATGCCACGTTCGTAACGTTGAAAGTAGATTTTACCCTCTCGGCGAACAGTAACTTCGCACCATTCCGAGAGTGCGTTGACGGCTGAAACGCCTACACCATGCAAACCACCTGAGACTTTATAACTTCCTCCGCCAAATTTTCCTCCGGCATGCAATACAGTCATCACAACTTGCAAGGCAGAGATGCCTCGCTCTGGGTGAATATCTACCGGAATTCCGCGGCCATTATCTTCTACGGTGACGCTGTCATCTTCATGGATGGTTACCGAGATACGGTTACACACACCTGCTAAAGCTTCATCGATAGAATTATCAACAACTTCATAGATGAGATGATGTAAGGCTTTGATGTCCGTACCGCCAACATACATACCTGGGCGGCGGCGTACGGCTTCGAGTCCTTCCAAGATTTGGATATCATTAGCGTTGTAATGATTAAGTTGGTTCAATTTGTTCTCCATACACACAAGCGAGATTTAGGTTGCTTTTTGAGTCACGAATAATTCCTCGTAGATCTTGATGACGTCCGAGAAATAATGAAAACTCGCAATCAGCAAAGCTGTAGTTACCAAGGCGTGCCCAAAAATACCGACAAAAAGCAACGGGGAATTATCGGCTGGGGTTTGCCAAAGCATATTGGTTAGGAAGGCAATAATCACTTCGAAGGTCAGGAAAATCGAGGCGCTGGAATAAAAAGGTCGGATCATTTTAAGGCTAGATGAAATTGCCTGAAAAGCATTCTGACCTAAGACAACAACAGCGTGTGACGCAAAATATAGCGGAATGATAACTGAGAGCAAAACCATTGCGGAGATAAAGTAGGCAATGAGCCCAAGAACCGGGCTGAGCGAGTTGAATAAAGTAAAAATGAGCGCAAAAGGCAAGCTGATCAGAAACACTGCGACGATCATAACAAGCGACAGGACAAACAAATTCAAAAAGGCAGTAATTATGGTTTTGAAAGGTATCTTTTCGGCAGTGGGCTGCGCAGCCTTGCTCGACCAAAAGAAGTAAAGCGTCCCTAAGATCAAGCCGATGAGGCTGAAGACAAGGATGGCGAGAATGAATTGCCCACCATGTGATAAGTCGTAGATAGGTAATGAACCAAAAATATTTTCGGCGATTGGGCGCCCGGCTAATAAACTCGGAACGCCGACTGGGTAGGTTCTGAGAGCCGAAGAGAGACTAAAATACTCAAAATAGGTTTTAACCGAAGCAATCGCTTGGTTGATTGCATCTTGAGATTGATTTGTTAATTGCACCAAGGTTAGGGCTTGATCTAAGGTTTGGTTGGCTAATTCACTAACCGTGAACCTGGGTGCAAAAAGGAAATAAAGGTCTAAGCCTATCGGAAAGAGTAACAAATAGAGGTGACCGGCTAAAGCTTTAAATCCCTCTCCAAGGGATGCAAATACTCGAGGTTGTTTTCTGATAATAACTGAATAATTCATAACTGTTTAATTTTACCACTTATGAGCATTTCCATAGTCTGCAGTAGAGCCTAAGACCAAAGGCTCTAAGTAAATCTGGGCATAACTCACCATGATAGAATCTATTTGTGGAAGATAAGCAGATTTCTCTCCCTTATGATCGGCTTAGCATTGTGCTCGCTTTCATCACACTGAGCATGGGGTTTATCTACCTCATCCCTGTTGCTGGGAATGTGCCTACGGGTAACTTCTTTGGGTTTATGCTCAACCTTCAGATTGATGTTTATACCTTACTGATTGGATTTCTCACGCTTCTTTCTTTGGCTGGGACTATCTGGGTGCTGCAAGCATACCCCACAACACAAGGCGAAAAACAAGCCTTTTGGCAGCTTCTGCCGCAGTGCATTTTACCGGTAATGAGTGTTTTTGTTTTTTCGTTCGCGCTCAGAGGGATGGAACGGAATAATGTCTGGTGGGTAGTATACGCTATGGGATCTGTGCTTTTTGGCATTATTCTCGCCGCAGAGTTCTATGCCCAAGAGATCAGCACCGTACAACATCCGCTGACCACTATTGGCTTGATTGGGCTTTCACACGCCTTATTTTTAATCTTAGCTGTGGTCGCGAAGACAATACCATTACGGATATATGTAATTTTTCCACTCGTTTTTTTAGCGAGCGGCTTTACGGCATTGCGCACAATCTATCTTCGGCTGAGAGGGGGATGGAGGTTTGAATATGCTCTGGCAGTCGCACTCATGAGTGCGCAGACGGCTATTGGTCTGCACTACTTTTTTCTCAACCCAGTGCAGTATGGTTTGCTGCTCACGGGGGCGCTCTACGTGTTGATTAGCTTGGCATGTGGGTTTATACAACGCTTGAACAAGTCTGACCTTATCCTTGAGCCAGCCTTGATGCTTGGTTTAACCCTGCTCATCATATTGATATTCGCTTAAGTTGGCTCACTTTCTTGATTCAATTGGGATTGATAAAGTTGTGTGAGCCAGATTAAGTTCTTACGATGGAGCTCTTGCGCAGTTCCAGCCAATGCTACACGGCTTTTTCCGCAAGCCTCAATATCGTGTTGTTCGAGGTATCTAACCTGGTTTTTACGGCGGGCAGCCGTTTTTGCGACTCTCTGAATCACGTGCAAATAATCCAAATTGGATTTGACCGACTCTTCAATCTCACCGCGTAGGATGATATCGCCATGACCTTGAACGATATTCTCAAGCCCGAGGCTGCCAATTTTTCGGATCGTTTCGGCTAAGATTTCAGCATCTCCGCCGACTACATAAGGGAGGGGCATAAAGGCATCCCCCGCAAAAAGGATGCGCTCATCTTCGAGTAAAACGGAAATACTATCAGGAGTATGACCAGGTGTGGGGAAAATCTGGAGTTGTTTCTTCCCTACGCGTAAGCTTAAACTTCCTTCGGAAAAGGTAATATGGGGGGGAATAATGTCAAGTTCACGATAAAACTGGCTGGTCTGGCCTGCCTCGGCTAAAGCTGAACTGCTCCGCGTAATCATTAATTCATGGCAGAGGGTATGGCCAATTACGATTGCGCCAGGAAAAAAACAATTTCCCCAGCTGTGATCAGCGTGATGGTGAGTATTGACGATATATTTTACCGGAACCATCAATTCGTTCACGATGTAATCCCGCAACTCCTCTGTTTCTTGAGGAATAAGCGTGTCAATCAGTACAGCCCATTGTGGTCCAAGGATAACGCTGGCTGTTACCTGAGCATAAATATCACTCTGAAACCAATAAACGTTTTCTGAGACGCGTTCATGCTGCATAAATCGTATTCCTAATCCCTGTGATTTTCTACCGGATAGAATAGCATAACTAAAATTAAAAGTCAAAAAATCGGATTATTTTTGCTTTTGCTTAAACCAAACAAAATAACCTCCTGCCCCAAGAACTAAAACTACTCCGAGAAGGATACCCCACCAAGCAAACGATTGATACCGATTTGTTTTTTCTAAATAATTGCCTGTGATGACTATTGTGGCGCTGGGAGACGCTAAGGTTATTGTTCCACTAGGCACTTGTTCGTGCGTAGGCGTAGGAGTACCGAGGGTTGGTTGTTCCTCTCCAGGAAGGGGATATGAAGAGGAGGTACTAGTCCATTCTTGGGTAGGTCGCGTCGGTTCTAGCAGAGTACTAGTTCTTGTTATTGTGGCAGTTTGGTAACGGGATGTGGCTGTGCGCATAGGTGTGGGCGTGGAAGTACTGTAGCGGCTCGTAGGCGACCGGTAAACATAAGAGGTTCGGGTAGGTGTAGGTGTTCTGGTTGGGGTTCTTGTGGGGGTTAGGGTTACCGTTGGAGTGAGCGTGATCGTGGGGGTAGGCGTGATTGTAAATGTGTGGGTGAAGGTCGGGGTTGGTGTGGCTGTCGCGATGGTGATCGGACCAAAAAGCTGGAGGGTTAAATCTTCACTATCAACGACCTCAAGTTTGTAGTAGTAAGTTTTACCGGTTTGGAGAGGAGCATCTGTATAGGCATAGATCCCACCCAAAAAAGGATTGCCGATTCCTTCGATAAGACCGGAGATACGTAAGTACGGACCATTGATATTTTCACTACGCAAAATGTGAAAGCCGCCAATCGCGTTTTCATTGAGAGTTGTCCAACTTAGATCTGCTTGATTGTAATGATAGCTGCCCGTAAACCCCTCTTCGGTGAGCTCTACACCCTGAGGTAGTGGCAAGCCGACAATAAAAGGAGTTTGGTTCATGTCCTGAGTAAGGTTCGGACGCCCAGTATCATCAATCGTCATCGTAATTGTTTTTTGAGTAGTATTGCAAACAACCGATTGCCCCGGTTGTCCGGATTGACTTTGGCCAACACGTCCCCAACTTTCTGTGAGCTCTGTTTTAGGATCAAACCACCAAAGCGGGTATAGGGATGGATCAGCTTCCTGACCACAATAATTTTGCGTTTCAATCACTGCTTGGCAGGAGCTATTAAGATTGTATTTGAACGAAGCAATGAGATCCGACCCTTGGGGTAAAGCGGAGGCTAAGAAGATGTCGTAGAAATTACCGCAAGCGGTAATGGGATCGGTGCCATGATTGAGGAAAGGAATATTAATCTCGGAGCCCTGCCCGTGATTGACTACATAAAGCGTGTAATCACTGCCAGTCGAGCGGCGCACGGTGAGATCCCCACCAAAAAGGCTCGTGCTCGTTGTCCGGACTTGGACCAGCTCGCCTAAGACGCCTGTGGTTTGGGTTAAGACAGCTGCACCTAATTGTGCACCTGCAGTAAAGGTGCAATTATTAGAAGCTGCCGCTGGTGTGATCCCAGCCCCCCAAAAATTATGGTCAACGACTCCTTTAGCGGGGCTGCCACATTCCACAACGGGTGCCCAAGTGTTGCCTAGGATGTTATTCGCCACGGCTGTCAGCTTACCGGCGTTATTCGCTCCAACGCGGCGGATTGCATTCCCCACGTTATTGGTGAAATGGTTAAACTGCACAAGCAAGTTACCGCTATTATCCTCATAGAGAATGGCATGAGCGCCATTTTGTAATGTGCTGCGTTGAATGGTTACAGGTAAACTACTATTGATGCGGATGAGGTTGCGCGAAACGCTGGTACACTCGCCGTCGTCAATCGCGAGGTTTTGGATAGTCACCCCACTCGTAATACCTAAGAGCGGTTCTGTGCAGGTAGAACCTGCAGCGGTTAGTTTACTGCCAGCGCGCCCTTGGATGATTATATTCGGACGGTCTAGCAATACTTCTCGCGTTTTGACGGGATAATCACCGAGTATTGTGATGCTGATTGGGTTTGCAGATGTGCCTGCTGGTAAAGCGTCAATAGCATCCTTAAGACCGGTACCTAATCCGCTTGGAAGATCATCGCCACTGTTGATGAAACAGGGCGCTTCCAAATTGCAATCATCGCTGGTTTCAGCCACATAGGCAGTATTTACCTGAGAAGCTGCCACTGTGATTGACGCAGAGGTCATTTCTTTTTCAATCCAATTTCCCGTGGAGTTCTTTTCGAAAAGATGGTAGCGAATGCTGCCATTACTGTCTGCCAACCTGTGGAGGCGCACGGCTAAGTTGAGCTGGTCTGATAAGCTGCTGCTCAGTTGGGCTGCAACGCTCACCACAAGATCCTCACCGCTAAAAACGTTTCCATCGCAGTTGAGGATAGGATTATAAGCCGCACCGCTGACTAAACCTTGCGCTGAAATATATCCAGTACTGAAGTCAATCAGGGTCACACCGGGGGAAGTGCTTCCGCCAGAAGAGGTAACGCACACCATCACATTTTCACCAGTTGTGAAAATCGGATTTACCGGAAATGTGAGGCGATAGTTGAGCCGTTGACCAGCAGCGCAGCCGGTTAGCGGGCAGCCTACGGGTGAAATTAAATCTAAAGAAATGGACTTGGTATCTTTGGAAAGAACAGCGCTAGTTCCTGTGATAAACAATAAACAGACTAGTAGGGGAAGAAGAATACGGTGTGCTTTCATGGCTTTACCAGATGCGTAGATTATAACATCAGGATAACCCTCGCAGGAAAAATGGGCAGCCTTATGCTAAAATCTCGCTATGAAAGAGATTCGAGCAATTTTCAAAGAGATAAATGGCTTTTTTCTGGCTTCTGGAGTTTTCACATACACGTTAGGAACTGTATTAGCTGTTCAAGCGGGTCAAGCTTGGAATACGACAACCTATTTTTTAGGCTTGTTAATCTTTTTTGGTTTCTATCTATTGGAGAGAACCTATGCTTACCTTTCTCGCTCTAAGATAAATGTTTTTTCTACGCTTCAACGCTCCAGACGACTGCGTTCACCGGAACTTGTATTTTTCTTGTTTTTCTTGTTTGCTGCGTTGCTGCTCTGTGTGTATTTCATTTCACTTTCCGGAGGTTTACGATCTCCCAATTGGGTCTGGTTCTTATTGCTCGCTGTTGGAATATTAATGAATGTCTCCAAGAACTTAAACCAATGGAGTATGCCTTACCGCTGGATGACAGATGGCATCATTATCTCTCCCGTATTGCTCTTTTGGGGGGCATCCCTGGCAAAATTGGATTCAACTCCTATATTGTTTTTTCTCAGCTTACCCTTGTTATTTTTCTATTTGGCTTCACAAACCAGTTTGCAATTTGAGACTTACGCAGAAGATCTCAAAAAAGGTCAGCAAGCCCTGCTTGTTAGCATAGGTTGGGAGCATGGAATGACCTTACACCACATTTTGGTTGCCTTAGGCTATCTAGGTTTAGGGTTTTATCTATACATTAGCGGTGCGTGGGTAATAGCTTGGCCGGTGTTATTAATGATGAGCGTAAGTCTGTTTGAGATTTGGCAGCTTCAAAGAATCGCTGGTGGGATGCGCCCAAACTGGGGTTTACTCAAAGCAACCGCCATTACCCAATATTTAGGCATCTTGTATATTCTTTTATTTGCATTTTTAGCGCATTAGTTTGAAACTATTGATATTAAACAAGCATTCGAAAGGAGTATTAATGAAACTAAAAGTTGGCGATGTTGCCCCCGATTTTGAATTGAAGGACCAATTCAACGAAACCCACAAGCTGAGCGATTTTCGTGGGAAAAAGATAATCTTGTATTTTTATCCCAAGGATAACACCCCCGGTTGCACCACTGAAGCCTGTAATTTTAGAGACAATTACCAAATCTTCCGAGAACACGGCTTTGAGATATTAGGCGTCAGCGCTGATGATTCCGACTCCCATGCCAAATTCCAGGAAAAGCATTCGCTTCCATTTCTGCTTTTAGCCGATACCGACCATAAGGTGAGTGAAATGTACGGTGTAAGGCAGCTCAAGAAGATGATGGGTAAAGAATATTACGGTATTGCCCGTACCACCTTTGTAATTGATGAGGATGGCAAAATCATCAAGATCTATGAAAAGGTTAAACCTGATCAGCACGCAGAAGAAATTCTAAAAGAGCTTAACTTAGTTGGATAAGAGCGACCATTGTGTAAAAACAGCTCCCGGAAGGGAGCTGTTTTACTGCAAGTGTAGGACAACTTTGCCTCTGCGCCAGAGCTCTTCGAGCTGGTAATAATCTCGCATTTGTGGGGAAAGTAAATGAACAACGACTGAACCATAGTCCAAGACCATCCAGCCGCAATCTGGGTTTCCTTCGATATATGGTTTCAGCACGCCTTGTTCACGCGTCTTTTCGGTAACTGCATCAACTAGGCTGGCAAGCATACGGTCGCTAGTGCCAGAGGCTAAAACAAAGAAATCCGTAAAATCTGATACGCCGCGTAAGTCTAGTAATAATATGTCTTCTGCTAATTTATCTTCGAGATAATCGACAATTTTATGGGATAAATCTATTGCTTCCAGATAACACCTCAGCGTTAGTTTAACACATTTTTCAAAGGAAAGCGAAAGAGAGCTGTATAGATTGGACCTCTTTGGGTGAGGTCACTTTGATACAAAATGACCTCCCGCATCCGGTCCTCCCCGATATCCACGCTTTGCCAGCGGGCTAAGACGGCACTCACCAAATTCTGCTGTTCTCGGGTAGCCATTCTGTTCAACCGACCCAAGGTGAGGTGAGGCATAAATTCCTTTTCTGGTTTGAACCCTAAAGGTTGAAGAGCGGCTTGAAGTTGGGTAGCAATTTTTTTCAGTGTTTGATTAGAAGATAATCCTAACCACAATACCTGAGGCTTTTTAAAGGATGGAAAACTTCCGATGCTGCCAATGTGTACTGGAACGGCTGAAAAGCCAGCAGCGCTTGTTGAAATTGCCTCCTGGATGGCAGGAATTTGATTTTGAGGTACTTCGCCTAAAAATTGCAAGGTTAGATGCATCGTCTCTGGAGCAACCCAACGAATCGGTATATTGCTCAGCTCTCTGCGGAGTTGATTTTGAAAATTAGTGACCTCTAGGATAATCTGGCTGGAAAAATCCATTGCAATGAAAAGACGGACATTTTTCACAGCCTATTTATATCACGGTCTGATATGAAAAAATACTTTAGCTGAATAGGAGTTTGACAAAAGCTGGATAGGACTTCACAACAAAATAGAAACATGGTATAAGATAAGTACCCTGCTGTGTTCGTGATGCGGCCTCTGAAGTTTTGTACCAACACTTTAAAAAAGGGCCTGATCTCGTGTGAGGTGAGGTGGTAGACTTCGGTCAAGACTGATCCCGCAGGAAGGGCCATCCTGTGTCTCACAGGTTCAAAACCTTTCCGCACACGGCATGGCGGGGAGGTTTTTATATAGGGGGCTGAGTTGACAAATGAATAAAAGAAGATATAGCGGCTGAGTCTCATCTAAATGAGATAACGAGGTGGAGGTTCCTCTTTGCGAAAAGAGTGTTAACCCGGTCTCCGGGAAAAATCGAGTGATCAGCGGATGCCTCCGAAATCTATCACGGGTTTCTATCTTTCTCTCCTAAGCGGTTCCAAAACCGGAAGGTGACTTTCGGCACAAAATCCAGTGTAGTGACCTTATCAAGCTTCACGGCTTTTTGCCTGAAGCGTATTAACACTATAACAGGAGATTTTATGGATGCCAAAGATTTATTAAAACGGGTCAAAGAAGACCACATCAAGTTTATTTCCTACCAATTTACAGATATCAATGGGGCGGTCAAATCTTTAGATGGACCGGCGGATCGTTTAGCTGAATGTTTGGATAATGGCATTTGGTTTGATGGTTCTTCAATCGAGGGCTTTACGCGTATTCAGGAAAGCGATATGCACTTGTCGGTGGATGCGGATACTTACGCTGTGCTGCCTTGGTCACCAGAAGAAAACAAACGCGCCAGGGTGCTATGCGATGTATACAAACCTAATGGTGAACCATTCGAAGGTGATCCGCGCGGCAGGCTGAAAGCAAACCTGAAAAAACTCAAAGAGGAACGCGGATGGACCTTTAATATCGGTCCTGAGCCAGAATTCTTTTTGTTCTTACGCAACGGTCCGGAGCATATTCACCCTGTGCCCTATGATGTGGGCAGCTATTTTGATTTTTCCCCCAATGATCAAGCGCTAATTGTGCGAACTGAGATTATGTCCGCCTTGAAGACCATGGGTTTGGATATTGAGGTAGGCCATCATGAGGTGGCTTTAGGACAGCATGAAATTGATTTCCGCTTTGATGAAGCCCTTAAAACCGCAGATAATGTGCAGACTTTTAAGTCAACGGTCAAAGCGATTGCGATGAGACATGGCTTGATCGCTTCGTTTATGCCAAAGCCAGTTTTCGGCATAAACGGATCAGGTATGCATTGCCATCAATCAATAAGTGTGGATGGGAAGAACCTGTTTTATGATGGAAGCGACTCTGCACAGTTATCTATGTTAGCTTACAACTTCATTGCGGGTCAACTCCGCCATGCCAAAGCATTTAGCGCTGTAGTGGCACCGAGCGTCAATTCGTATAAGCGCCTAGTCCCGGGTTACGAGGCACCAGTATATATTGGCTGGGCAGAGGTCAATCGCTCAGCGCTCATTCGCATTCCTCGAGTAAACCATGGGAATAACAATGGTGTGCGCATAGAATTACGCTGCCCTGATCCTTCTGCAAATCCATACTTAGCCTTCAATGCAATGTTAGCTGCTGGTTTGGATGGTATTGATCAAGGGTTATCCTGTCCGAAACCGCTCAACAATATTAACGTGTATGAGTTGAACGCAGCAGAACGTGAAGAGTTAGGCATTGAGATGCTGCCTGGCTCACTCAAAGAAGCTTTAGATGAGTTTCAAAAGGATGAAATCTTGCAAGCAGCTTTTGGAAAACCCCTCACAGAAAAGTTTATCGATTCACGCCTGGCTGAATGGGAGGCTTACCGGATTCATGTTTCGGATTGGGAAGTGAGCCGCTATCTGGAAACCCTTTGATCTAGTTTAACTTAAATTGTCTCCAGCCAAAAAATTTGGTATGATGAAGGAGATGAAATCGAAAAGATTGAGTCTCCTTCTCCTTTTGGCAGCGCTGATGCTAAGTGGCTGTGCTCCCTCCAGCTTGAGCTTCGATAAGTTGCCGTGGCTGGAGCCTGGAGAGGTAATTTTCCAGGATGATTTTTCTGATCAATCGACTGGCTGGGAGAAGGTTAATTCGCCTTATGAGCTCAAGGGTTATTCGGCGGGTGGTTATTTAATTTCAGTAAAAACCCATAATTCGCGTGCATGGTCGGTTGTCGATTTGCCGCTCAGCGATACAGAAATTAAGGTTAAAACCGAAAAAATCAGTGGACCGGGAGATACGAATTTCGGTCTTATTTGCCGCTTTAGCAATAAAGATAACTTTTATAGCTTTCTCATTGGCAGTGACGGCTATTATGGCATCATGAAAGTGGAAAATGGAGATGAAACGCTATTGGGCAGCGACCAATTTACTTACAGTGAGCAAATCAACCTTGGAAGTGCTCTAAACCAAATTGAAGCTATCTGTAGCGGGAATGAGCTCTCCTTAAGCGTCAACGGTCAAATGCTGCAAACTGTTAAGGACACCAGTTTTCCAACTGGCAAGGTGGGGATGATAGTGGAAACGCGTGCGGAGGGAGATGCTGCCATCGTTTTCTCAGATTTTTCCGTGATTAAACGCTAAGATGAAAGTTTATTTGGATATGGTTGGCTGCCGACTCAACCAAGCAGAGATTGAGCGAATGGCATTAGACTTGGCTGCCCGTGGACAGGAAATCGTCGCGAACCCCACTGAGGCTGATTATGTGCTGATCAACACCTGCTGCGTGACAGCGAAAGCTGCAGCCGATTCGCGCAAGATGGTACGCCATTACCAGCGTTCAACTGGGGCTAAGGTGCTGGCAATGGGTTGTTGGGTGAGTGCTTTTCCTCAGGTTTCAGCAGAATTAGTCGGCAGCGACGCTATATTTACACCCGAAAATAGAGAATTGGTTCTACAGCGGTTCAACAATGGGGAAAATGGAAGTGCTGTTATTCGTGAGGAATTTGTAAAGCCGGATTTAGGCAGCCGTTCACGAACACGCAGCTTCATCAAAGTTCAGGAAGGCTGCAACAATGCCTGCAGTTACTGCCTCACGCGCATCGCCCGCGGAAAATCCAGAAGTATCCCCGCCGAGGAGGTTGTGCGGCAAATCGCTCAGTCTGAAGACTTAGGCATGCAAGAAGTAGTGCTTACCGGTGTGCAAATTGGTGCCTGGGGGAAAGATTTGGAAGGTAATGTGAGGATTTCCGATTTAATTGAAGCGATACTGCTTCACACCAATGTACCAAGGATTCGGATTTCTTCGATTGAGCCTTGGGACGTAGATGAACATCTATTGGTTTGTTTTGAAGATACGCGCCTTTGCCCGCATCTGCATCTTCCATTGCAAAGCGGCAGCGATACTATCCTGAAACGTATGGCGCGTCCAATTACGATCGCGCGGTATCGCGAGCTGATCGAAAGTATTAGTAAACGCCTGCCAGAACTGGCAATCACAACGGATATTATTGTAGGTTTTCCAGGTGAAACGGATGCTCTTTTTGAGGAAACGTTCCAATTTATCGCGGAAATGCCTTTTTCTGGAGGGCATGTCTTTAAGTTTTCACCGATGCCTGGCACACCCGCAGCCAAGTTTGTGGAGCAAATTCCAGCTGCAATCAGCCACATGCGTGCTAAGCGTGTACGCGAATTGTTGCAGATGAAGACGCGCGCAATCCAAACGGGTAAAATCGGCAGTGAGACAAAAGTGTTGTGGGAGCGAGGCAAAGAGGATGGCAGCCAGATATGCTACACCGGCTTGACGCCAGACTTTTTCCGTGTGCGAACCCAAAGCAATGTGGACCTTACAAACACGATCACGCTAACGCGTATCACTGCGTTGGATTCTGAAGGCTTACTTATGGGGGAGGTAATTTAAGGGCTTGCAGAATTGCTTTAGATATAAACACCATCGTACATGACCCACGCACACACCCTGCACAACTTGCGCTTGACGCAATTCAGACTAATCAGGTAAAATCAAAAGGTTAAAAATATAAAAAAACCTGCAACCAAAAATCTTTGGTGTGCAGAAGCCTGAAAGGATTATTGAAATGCCCAAACGAACTTATCAACCCAAAGTCCGCCGACGCGCACGCGTGCATGGCTTTCGTGCCCGCATGGCTACGAGCGATGGAAAGCAGGTGCTCAAGCGCCGGCGCTTACGCGGGCGCCATCAGCTTACACCAAAGGTAAACAATCACGTCAAACGGGTGCGCTGGTAAAAAAAGTTAGGTTTGATTGTGCCCAGAAAAATTGCGCAAATCCATAACTTGTATCA
>ERZ1026800.1233-NODE-1233-length-17073-cov-3.690664_pt1 | contig 17073 bp, 23 predicted proteins | sample MGYA00520873_ERZ1026800 | MGnify/ENA primary metagenome ERZ1026800 (study PRJEB33270, sample SAMEA104284475) | anaerobic digester metagenome | biome: Anaerobic digester microbiome; feature: mesophilic sludge digester; material: Anaerobic digester biomass...
CCTACATCACTAAAAAAAAATTGCCGCCCGACTCTACTACTGCCTCGACAACAGTAACCCAAAACTGGCAACAATACGAAAAGGAATTGTTATACACATCAGTATAGATGGATTGCAAAGAATCGCCAGCGGCAAGAGCATTAACCTCAGCGGCTGACCACGGATTTCCTGTTTTGGGATTAGTAGTATAATCTTTTGTGTATAAGGAATATCCGCTGGTATCGGGATTAAAAAAACTATCTTCATAAATTGTTCCGCCGGTTTTGATTCTGAATCGCGCCCGTGCGCCAGAACCCCCCCCAGTGTTGACTACCTTGTAATATCCTTTAAGTGTTATCCGAGATATTGCGTCACCGCCGGAATAAGTTCCTAGGGTATATAAAACACTTTGAGTCTGAGCAAAGCCAGAGGTATCATAATTATAATTGAAATCGGTTTCACTTTTGGTCGCTTCATTTACGTTTTTATAACAATCCGCTGCAGCGTTGGGCACACCAGAATACAAATCATCTCTAGTATTAATTCCAGTCGGTCTTAAATCATGATATATCTCCATTTTAACTCCTATTCATGGTTAACGGCTACACAACGCCATTTGCTGGTAACTGCGTTCCAAATAAATCCAACATCAAGCCGCTTGCCGTTATCCACTTTTCCAGGTAGCAACTCACCTTCAAATTTATTTCCCCAAGCGATTGTTCGTTGGGCAGTACCCACAATAGAAATCCATAGCGTTTGTCCGATGGTGGGCGTGCCAGAAAGGTTGGCGCTCATTGATGTTATATTAGTAGCCAAAGCCGTTATATCAACGTAGTCGCAATTATCTGTATTTATTGTAGGCTGGGCGGCAGAAGTGATACTCCTAACCCTTTTTGTAATGCGCTTATTTGTTAACGTGAGCGTCGCCGTTTCTATTCCCAATGTAGTCAGTGCTTCGGAAGCCGAGGCATCGTCGATTAAGGTTTTTGCGAATGCAGAAAAACCCAGAGTGGTTAAAGCCGCTGAAGCCGAGGCATCGTCAATTAAATTTTTTGCGAATGCAGAAAAACCCAGAGTGGTTAAAGCCGCTGAAGCCGAGGCATCGTCGATTAAGGTTTTTGCGAATGCAGAAAAACCCAATGTAGTCAGTGCTTCGGAAGCCGAGGCATCGTCAAGCAGAGTTCGAATAAACGCCGAATACAAGGCCGTGCCATCGGTGTTGCCATAAAAAGTAATAGCTCCCGTCGAAGTGTTGAAAAATAAAATTGATTTCCAGCCGTCAGACGCATAAACTTTCAGCGTTTCCGTTTCTGCCGACGTGAACCACTGTAACATTCCCACCTGTGGTTCTGCCGCTCCATCCGCTCCCCTGTTGCAGGTTACAGCCGCCGCGAACATCGCATCCAGCGCGGCTTTAAGCGCCGTCATTGTCAACGGGCTTGTTGAAGGGACTGTATATTCGTCAACTTGTGCCATTATATTTTCTCCTAACTTGATATTTTATAAAAAACACTACCATTTAAAACGCTGTCGTCTGCAAAATCATTGTGGGTTATTACTGATGACGTTCCCCCTTCGGTAACTTCTAGAAGCGCTATATATGTGTCGGCTTGTATTGTCGCTATTAATTGATTAGCATATGTTATTTTAGTAAACGATACAGTAACCGGAACATAACTTAGTGCCGTAAAGGGCAAACCATAAATTCGTGCCGCGCCAGTAGACGTACCTTTGGATGTTAAAACAATTCTAAAAACGCAAGAAACCCAATCGCCCACTTTTTGGTAATAGCCTTCTTGTGTTGAGTATGTTATTCCTACTTTTGCCCCGCCGAACTGTAAATCAGGTATCCACGTGCCGGAAATCTGATGAGACGGTGCAATAAGCCAACGCCCGCTTCCCGAAATTGGCTCGATTACATCCGGCGGAGAAGCGGCTGTAGCGGAATCCGCATCAAAGTAATGCGAATACTGAACGCCGGAAACAACGCCCAGCGCAAAATCACCATCTTCCACTATTGCATCGGTTAGAGCGTCGAGGCATCCGTCCGTGCCGCCCGTTAGTTTAGTGTAATTATATGTCTTAGCCATTTAATTCCTCCTATGATTCTAATTTGTCGTAGCCTTTTTGCCGTAGCCTTGTGCAACGCCCGTAATGCTTCGGGCAACTCCGATTCCGCCATTATAAATATAAATATCAAAGCCGCTTTCGTCAAGATTTTCTATTGTATAAGTATCTCCTTCGCTTCCATCTTGTATAGCAATTCCGATTTTGGGAACGATAGCAAATGGCGCGTCAAACGTGATGTTTGAGCCCCCGATTTCCACGTTGCCCGAAAAAGAAACAATCCTATCGGGCATATCAATCGTAATTGTTACTTCTGAAATAACCGGAGTTGTAAACGGTAAAGTTCCTGAGCCATAAATTCTGAATCTAAAAGCTCTGGCTGTGTAATCGCCAATAACAAACCTTTTCCAATCGCTCCACGACGGATTTCCCGATGGGTCGTCGTTGGTGATAGATACGGCAAGCCACACTTCCGCGCCCGACCGAATATCAAAATATAAATCAGGAACAGCGTATAAATCATCAATCTCCCAGAGGTCGGAAGATACAAGGTCAATTGTTTGAGATGTAATGCTCGCGGAAATTCTTGAAGTATAAACTTCCGTGAGGTCTATAGTGTTTGATGGCTGAAAATATCCGCTTTCCACAATGGTTTTTGAAACGCCGTGCGCTTCCATCCAAGCCATAGAATTATAATTAATAAATCCGCTTGCGCTCTCTATCAAATAGTAGGTGTAAGTATCAGCGAAATCAAAGCCCGTCTCTACGGTTTTAAAGTTATATGTTTCACCAAAGGCTGCGGATACAATGGTAACGCCTGTGGCGGATGGGGTGAGGACTTGCTTGACCTTATTATTTGCGTCTATTGTTTCCGTTCCGTCCGCCGTGAAGTAATCGTCAACTTCTAATCCAGTGCCAAAATGGTCAACCTCTGTTGCGGTTATTTTATAAAGACATCCTGCGTCTAGTTTTGTGTTGGTAGTGGTAGTTACGCCTAAACCTGTTAAAGTAGCCACATCTGCGTTGCTGCCTGTTGTGCGTGGTGCGTTTGTTCCGGTGAGAGTAATAGTCTTTGTTGATGTCCAAGTTGTATCTGCGAGGTCAGCAAGTAGTTGGTCTATTTCCGCAGATGTCAAACCACCCGAACCAGTTGGAACAAAATTTATGTAATTCATTGAAGCTGCCCAAGTTCTCGTTGTGTAGCCTGAAATTGTGTTAGAACCAGTGCAATAAAAATAAGTTACTCCTGAAGGTAAGTCAGATAAAGAACCTGAAACTGTGTTAGAACCTTGACAGTTAAAATATGTTAATCCCGAAGGTAAGTCAGATAAAGAACCTGAAACTGTGTTAGAACCAGTGCAACGAAAATAAGTTACTCCTGAAGGTAAGTCAGCAAGCGCAAAAGATACAACAGCCCCAGTAGTTACCATTGTAAATTTAGTCATCACCGCTTCGCTTGAAGCAGTTATTGTTACTGTTCGGTTTCCCGCTGAACCATAATCTTTAGAATACGATTGGTCGTTTCCATTATAATTAGAACTAGCCCCACCATCTCCCCAATCAACAGTTATCTGCTCTGTTGAGGAAAACTGCCCCGCTATTACTTGTGTATTTACAACGTCGAATTCAAATATAGTTGCCATAATTAACCGCCTACATGCGTTAGCTCATCGCTTAACGTCTCCCCTGTCCCTGCCGCTTTGATGTAGCCGATAAGTTTTTTTCCAGTGGAATCAATTAAAATAATTCTGTAATTAATATATCCTGCCAGTATACCGCCGAAATCCAGAAAAGCGTTTCCATCCACCGCCGAAATTTTAATATTTGATATTTCTCCTTCTGCTGGAGCATATTCATCATTAACTCTTATAGTAAGCTTTCTATGCTCTCCTTGGGACTCCCCTCCATCCAAAGGTATGTAGTGGTCTACATTAAACCTTTCCCTGAAGGCTTTTTTAAGGTCTCTTATTTCTAAAGCTCCAAAGTGGAAATAATCAGTATCCTCTGGATTAGCTTCAAAAGTAGCATCCCATTCGTAGTTAAACGTTGTCATGGATCCTTCCTAATAAAAGGGTTTACCCAGTATTCACCTAAAGGTGACCTTCGAGAAATCTCAAAGGGTTTTGCACAAAGGACTTCGTCTCTTCTGTCTAATCTGTTACCTAGACCCATTCCTAGGTATTGTTTAGCTTTCGCTTGAAAATCGAGATAATCCCCACCCATGTAGGAGTTTGCAATATCTTTGGATAAAAAGACTGTTTGCTGGTCGAGATGCTCGAAAGGAGATTCGTCATCATCGTCGGTGAGTTCTGCTGGCCATTGTTGATAGGATATACGCAAGTCATAAGCATCGTCGGGAATCCGGTAAAACTCTACGTACATTCCTCTCAAAGCGTAATATGAAGGCACGCCGGAGGTACTATTTTCTGGATAAGGAGAACGTAAATCCATTTCAGCTGGGGTCTGGGGAATAAGCTTACGGGAGTTTCCATTATCAATAAGTAGGATGTTAAATATACTCTTAGGCCTAGTAAGTCCTAAATCGTCGACGAGGTGGTAGCTTTTTGTTTCAGCAACGGTTGTCGCAGTAGTTTCGTCCCTAACGAAGAGTTCTGGAAAGTCCCCCACCTCTGCTAAGGTATAAATAGCATCATTAACTGCCTGCTTAACAATTAATAATTCTTCCCCATCAACCTTAGGAAGTCCCAGCAGGGTTCGTCGCACGAGTTCTTTGAACAATATAGCCATGTTTTAAAGCCTCTTCAAATTCAGTTCTTAATTGGGTTCCTATCGCTAAAGGAACTCCATGACCCTGGCCTATCGTTGCCCATGCATCGGCAGATTCTTTTTCTTCCATGCAAGTAAAGGCATAGGAAGATGCCATTGAAATTATCCATGAATCGTGATTAAGCACTTCTAGATTATCATTGTCAGCTGTTAGTTTTGCCGGTAAAGTAAAATAATGAAATCTAAGAGTATTAGCCGCTGTAGGAGCCGGCCACAAGTATAAAGTATTAGCCCATCTTGTGGCATATTCAATATACGCTGTAGTAGACACGCTAGAAGGAAGAATATCGTGCCATCTGTCGTAGGGTATAAAATGTACACCTTTGTTGGAAGTAATATTGAAGATTTTATATATAGCAAAACATCTCGTCAAAGTAGCTAGTGAAGTACTTTCCTCACCTTCAGCAATTATTATATTAGTAGTTTTTTGTAACTCAGGAGGTCTAAATACTAAGGAAGCTAATACTTGGGCAGCATTAATTCCGTCTTCGACAAATATCTTAGCTTCAGCCTCTTCGTCTACACGAGCAATATTAGCGTATACACTTGTTTTTATTTGCAAGAAGGTAGACATTTAATTACCTCCTACATTTTCAATGCTTTTTTCAAAGCTTTTTTATGAGTCTTCTCGCTTGCCTTTTCGTATTTATCTAAAGTACCGTAGACATAAGCGTCTTTCTCTTTTCCCTTTAGACCTTTTTTGTTAGCTATTTTTACTAGTTCTTTATGAAGCCATTCTGGCATAGTAAGTTCCTCTTTGTAAAAGGGGAGTTTTTAGGCTCCCCCTTTGGTTTAATACGTCGCTGAATTGATGTTAATGAGGTTAAGCTCATCAGCTGTAGCAGCAAATACCGTCGGCGCCCAGATGTATTTCATAGAAGCAGAAGCAGCAAGCTTCGTTACTCCAGAGAAGGAACATCTGCTATCAAGAACAACGTCACAAGAGGAGCTTCCGTTGAACTTGAAGGCAACAGCCACCTTATTTGCCTGGTTCTCACTGAAGGCCTGAAACATACAATTTCTAAGGTAGAGTTGTGTATAGCCCGAAGTATTATCGATTTCGATAAACACAGGGTCAGTATCAGTAAGAGCACAAGTGAAGATACTATTGTCAATAACTGTAATGGTTCCGGCACCCAACCTCAAGTTCGGAGTTATTTCATCCCGAGGAATCGTATTGGTTCCAAAAACACATTCATTGAAATAGTTTTCAGAGCCTGTCACACTAACTCCTACATAAGATGCGTGGCCACCTTGAGCAGCATTCATTGGGCCACCGAAATGCATACAGTTGAAAGCATTCCTTGCTCCTGAAATTAACCAGCCGATATAATCTCCTGCTGCTGTACCATGCATAGTATAGATATTCGAAAAGGCATTTCCATAGCCACTTACAGTAATCATAGGAGTAAAGGTTGTGCTCATTCCTATACGGGAACGCATGTTAAACTTACCTGGAGTAGTACCCAAGAAGCGATTAAGGTTACCGTCAATAGTAAGAGCTGCAGAGAGTGAATGTGAGCCAGGAAGGACCATTAGTGTATCTTGCTGCCCAGAAGTTAAAGCTGCTTCAGCCGTGGAAAGGTCGCTGTGAATCCTGTCAGAACGAACACCTTCCTCAGCAAGTTTAAGATACGGAACATCTGTTGTTTTGTTTGCTACTAGATAATGAATATCACCCATGCCCGGGCCAATAGCAGCTTCTCTATTAACCCACTCGATAACATCCATTCCTAAATGTCGTCTTTTAATTCTCATTTTTTAATCTCCTTAGTTGTAGGGGAGCTTATGCCCCCCTACTAGTCAAAGGGTTAAGGTTAGTATCCAGGAATGGCCAGCATAATAAGGCCATATTCTGTATTTGCATTAACGCGTAAAACGGTTCCGATACAAGCTTCGTCTTCAGCCGAACCATCACGATCCAGAGGTTCAACCGCCCCGGCTACGTTGTCGCTCAAACGAACATGCTGTCCAATAACTACTGTTCCATCAATCAGGACGGGGCATACACCTTTAACCTGATTCCAGAAGTAGTAGGAAGCAGTAACTGCGATAGGAGCTACCCCCACGGGGACTCCAGTAGCAGTAGTAGGAAGAGTTAACACTGAATCCTGAGGATGCTTCGTGAGGGTTACTTCACTTGTAATATCCAATGCCACACGGATTTTGTCATACAGGTAAAATACTCCTGTACCAGCAGAATCAATAGCTGCGTGGCCGCGGATTTTGTAAAGATGACCCTCGCCTGTAGCATCATTAACGTGTAGGAAACCATCTTTGTATAAGTCTTTAGCAGCAGCAGTGGCTCCTAAAGTTACCGATACACTAAGGTCTCCAATTGCAGCAGCTACAGCAACGGCACAATTAAGATGATTCGCAGTAGGAGCATATTGCTGATTTACTTTGCCAGCACTTAAAGCCGAACCTCCGTCGCGAGCATAAGCGAATACACGCCCATCATCAAGCATACGGATCGTTCCAATTCGATGTTTCGCAACGGAGCTTTCTTCAAATAGACCCTGGTTGAAATAACGTACCGGGCCATCCTGATAAGTTCCAATTTTTGCATATTCTGTCATTGTCTTTTCCTTCATTAAAAGGCGCCCCAATCAAGTGACGCCAGTCCTGAATTAATAAGTTATACCTGTTAACACTTTCTGTACTATTGGACGTGAATTAACCATGTTCATAGTACACACAATTTGGGCTACGCGGTCGTTGGGCTGATCCGGAATCTGCTTCCAGTCGGTCATATCCATCCAGTAATCCTCATCACAAACTATTTTCAGATAGTTCGTGTTCAAGAAATACATTTTGGCGGGCGGAGCGGAAGGGCACCACATCAAAGGTTTGCCTTTGAAGTTGACAGTTTCAAAACCAGCATCAGCAAGCATAGTATTCTGTAAGGACTTGATTTCCATACATTCATCTTCATATGCTTCGTAGGTTGTCTGGTCGGTTACTATAGCAATATCAGACATTTCTGCGGCCGAGTATTTTACGATGTCGTTCATACAAGTACGCATATCTTGTAAGCCATAATAGCCAAAGACGCCCGTAGCTGTTTTAGTCTGGTTTCGGAACCATGAATGGGTGGCCCTATCGATGCCGTGGACGGTTCCCGTGGTGGGATCGGCAGCAACCAAGTTCTGCAACCCATTAGGTTCTTTTGAACCCGAACCATCTGCAAAGACTACCCTTTCGAGGTCTTCCCAAATAGCGCGTTCAGCAGCACCCAGTTTAGTGTCAGCGAGTTTGATTAATGCAGCATTTCCCCTGTTCTGTTGGTCATCCTGAAACCAACGTACAACAGAAGCGGCTACGTATTTCCAATCCTCGTAACACATAGTTAAAAGTTCGGAGTCGATGATAGGAACGGTGTCGCCTTTGCTAAACCACCGTAATGTATCATTGCTCCCATATTCAAGAGGGATTTCGATTCTACGATATCCCTTGACAAATTCGATCCTTCCTTTTTGGCGTAGCCAATAGATAAAGGGAGTCTTAAGGAAAGCCTGTTCAACAGCCTTTTTCTTTCTAAAGGCCCACGTGCTGGTAAAGAAGGTATCTACAGTTTCCGACCAAGTAGGTGTTGTCATTGTTTTTATCCTTTAGGTAGTAATCCTTCCTTCTGTAACTTTTCCAAAGCCATTTTCGCTGCATCTTCTCTGGTGTTTGCCTCGGGCGTTGTACCTCCACCAGGAGCTCCAGGCTTTTCCCCAACGGGTCGTTTAGGAAGAATATTGAAGAGTCCCTTCGTTTTGCCTTCATCATTTTCGTTGTCTTTAGGCTTCGCCCTTCCTTTACCGTGTTTAGCAAGATAATAGGCTTCTTCGACGTTTAGGTTGGGAGACTTTGACAAAATATCAAATATCTCCTTCTTATAGTCATAGAAGTCACTAGCTTCTTTTTTTGGGTCGCTTATTAACTCTTTGATTTGGTTCTCTATTCGCAGAGCTTGTATTTCGGTTACCAGGGGAACAATCATTTTACTATGTATTGTTTCTCCTATAAACATTGCTAATTGCTGGTTCGATAGCTTATCGAAGTCAGGAAGACTGTCTTTATCAAGAATAGGGTTGACTTTTTTACCTTCAGCAGCAAGATCATCAATGTCATCATCTCCACCCTTTTTTGCTATAGCCTCTCTAAGAGCCTCGTTATCTTTTTCCAACTTCTCAAGAGTATCGTACACTAAAGAATATTGTTCCTTAGATAAAACCACTTGGTCCGCTCCCTCATTAGGGATGTTCGCATTATCTTTATTTTGTTCTGTCATCGTATTTATTCTCCTTCTTTAGCTTCTTCGATCGCTTGTTTCTCGGCTAGCATTTTCGTTGCCATTTCGTGCTTGTACTGTCTCAACCCACGAAGCATATATTTGTATGTTTGGTCTACCTTTGCACGGCTCCAAGGGCCTTTAAATTTAACTACCGGTTGCCCCTTCGCAGGCACAAAGACCTCCACCGCCGACGCTTCGTCCTTTAGATTCACCATTTTCGCTTCTCCTTAATTTGTAACCTTCGCCTATATGTTCATCGATTTCAAAGCCCGTAAGCTTCAAAACTCGCTCGATCTTTTCCGTAGGAACCCCTTCACGACGCAGATGCAAAACGATACTATCATCAGATAAAGTTCCAATGATTATCTCGGTATCACAATAATACCATCTTGTATGCATTGCAGTAAAAGGATGCTTTTTCATAATGCTTTTGAATACACTCCATATTGTTTGCACAACTGTTTATAATGACTTTTGCTCTCCACATAAATTGGCTTCAAGTCGAAGTTCTCGTTCCAATGAGGTCGAAACCAATCTTTATGAGGAGGACTCATTAACCTTGTCATATTATTACCACATTTACATTTTATTTTCAAGTTAAAATCTTTCAAAGGTATGAACCTTTCCTCGATTGTTCCGCATGTTTCACATTTGACGTCATATAGTGGCATATTTATTACCTCTGAAACTTACGTTTAAATTCTTCGAATTCTATTGGCTTTTCTGGAGAACTTCCTCGACGGCCTCCGCCCCGGTTACCTTGAGCCTCAGGAGCATTTGGAGGCTGACCTCCTTCTTTGTTCATTAAGGAAGTTGCTTGTGCTTCAAGGGGGTTTACGGGAAGAATTAATCCCGTTATACCTGGACTGAAGTGGTCGTATTGTGCTAAATGCGTACGACGCAAACCCCTTTGGTCAACCAAAGGATCGTTACGATATAAGGCTAATAAGCCATCAGCCATTTGAGTCTTTAAAGTTTTTGTAATTGGTATACCTGAATCAACATCAATTTGTAAATCGTATTCCCCTTTGAGTTGTTCACTGGAATATTGTACCCAATACATACCCCCTTCGGGGCCAGCTACTTGGGTAACACGTTCACCTGTCCAAAAGCTAAAGATGTATTGATTCCATTTACGCATAATGTTTAAAAGGGTATCACCTACTACATCTCGGCGTTCCGACATACGCATTTGATCAGCCTGGCTTACTATCATACTTTCGGTAGCTGTCTTACCGTGGTAGGGAGAAAAGGCTCCTTCTTGGTTTTCAGATGATCCAAGGCTTCGGGTCATTTCACTTTCGAGCTGACGAAGCTCTGCATAGAAGTCAGGAGGTACGTGGGGTTGTAAAGTGGTTATAGCATTGTTTAAAGATTCTCCGTCAATTTCGACAGCAGGACCTACTTTACCACTTAGGAAGTTTTCCAGTTGGTTTTCTTTGATTGCTCCTTTGAGGTAGAGGAATTTCAACAGAGTAATTTTTCTGTGCTGAGAAAGTTGGGTTCTAGATTCATTCATTTCAAGCTGTTGGGGTTCAAGAACCTTAACGTCGGAAATGCCCCAGAAGTGTTCGGGGTCTTCGTTGAAGATTATAGTTTCATAAGGAAGTCCTTCGATTTGTAAAACATCTTCCTCTTGAAGGATTATTTGCTCCTCACACATAACAATTATTTCTTTGGTACGTACATCTCTTATTTCCCATAGCTCACAGAATTTTTTGTCTAGGTTTTCCCTACTCATAGATGTAGGACTTTTACCGGTGTTTTGAATAAAGGTTCCTTTTAAAGGCTCTTTGATTCGATATTTTTGGTCTTGCATTACATCATCTAAGGGACGTAAAATACGATGTGCAACCCATGGGACGGAGGTAATACTATCGTATCCATAAGGAACAACAAAGTCTTCGGGTTGAACGGGTAGGGCCCAAGGATGGCCAGGCTTAACCCCTTGGTTGTACTCGATTAAGCGGGCTTCTTTGGTAGAAGTTTGGGTGACAGTAGCATTGTCTTGGTCAACAGCCTGAACAGGAAGATAACCATATTCGGAATCGTATCCAAGTTTGATAGGAGCTGTGCCCGTTATATAAGCAATAAGAATGGCTTTTTTAATAGTCTTTTTTAGGTTGGATTCGCGTATTAAATAATTGTCTACGGATTCAACTACTCGAGCATGAACTTCCATTCCGGGTTTGGTGTGGGTAACACTAATCCTAGGAGACTTGAAATAAGTATTTGGGATTAGTGTTTTGCCAAAGGAAAAAATCCTATTAATAGGCATAATTTCTGCGCCCCAATTGCAACGGTAATATTCTCGATAGTCTTTCCAGTTTTGCTCCGTAGAATACTTTTTACGATATTCCAAGCCATCCCGGATTTCGTCTGTCCAATGGGAAACAAGCTCATCTCGTTTAGCTTTTTTAGTCATTTTATAACCTCCAGTATACCCATCTCCTCAAGGTACTTTGCAGCATCTTTACGAAAGGTAAAGAAGATGTATTTTTTGTTACCAAAAGATTTGTTAGGTAAAATTTTCATAGCATCGCTTTTCATCATTTTACATAAAACATGGGTATCTTTGTCGACACCTAATTCTCCAAGCATTCTTTTGCTCACTTTTTCCCTTACGCCGGGTATTCCCCCTATGGGGATTTGATTAGCAGCAGGGGCAACCATAGAATCGTGATACAATAAAGTATGTTTTAAACTTTTCAAAGAAGTAGTAAGCTTCCCTTCTGGGGATTCGGGAAAGTCCATCATACGTATTTTTGTTTGATTGTATTTTACAGCTTCATGAATGTAGTCCTTTGTCATAGGTAAGGAAGTACCATCAGTGAAGATAACATCACGCCAATTAGTACCATGACCTCCTCGGACTTCTTTAACTATTTTACCTTTGATTTTCATTCCTGCGAGTCTTTCAGAGGCAGAGCTAAGACCCTTTTTAAGTGTTTTAGCAGTTACTTTGCTTATTGTACCTATTGGGGAGGCTTCGGCTTCGTCGGGGCCAAACAGAGAAGCTCCAACACCTGCAGCAAGACCTGCCGCCCCTAAGACTTTATATGTCCGCTCAGAAAGTTTATCTCCGGTATTAAGACGGACAAGAGACTTTTTTGGATTGAGTTGAACCCATTGATTCATTTCTGGATGGCCTGCAGCAACATCAGGAAATTTTACAAAATCATATTTTTCACTAAGCTCTTTTGTTAATTCTTTGAGAGGTTTTTTATCGTATCCTTTTTCAATCCATTCTTCAGCGGTGAATTCTTTCATTCGAGCTTTAGGTAAAGGGGCTGCCGCAACGTTAAAAGGAGATGTGCGAAGGGAAGGCCGTTTTAAAATATCAAATAGCTCCTTGGTCTTTTTTAAATCACCCATTACTCTTTTTCTATCTCTTGCCATTCCAAGTAAAAGAGGTTCAATGTCCAAGGGGTGTTCAGCAAAGAAAATACCTCCCGGTTCTCCTTTAGAACCCATTCCTCCACCTCCTTCGAAGGTTCTACTTTTGTCAAAGCGTAGATCCTTCAGAGGCTTATAGCTATAAACTGTCTCCTGACGAAACATCTTAGGGCCTTGCTTCCAAGCTCTTTTAAAAGCCGCTTTCATCAATTCTTCTCTTATTCCAGCCATCCCCATTCCCTCAGTTGTTTAATCTGTTCATCTTCGATTTGCCCAATGTCTTGGCGGAATTGAACAATATCACTTTGCACGGTATTACGTATTGTACGATATACCCTACGTCGAGCTTCATTTATGGTAGCTCCCCTAGCAGTAATGCATCCTATAATACTATCATGACCATCGAGCCATACGTGAGGCTTTGCCGGTTCGGGGAGGCTTATATAAGGATTGCAGTTCTCATCCTTTCCTTGATTGTATGGATAAGGAGGAACACTTAGGCGAACGCTTAAGGCATATTCGTTGCTTATAGGGAGCTTTTCTTCTTTGAGGAAGAACTTCCATAGGAAGTCGAACAAAGAACCCTTTATGAGCTCGAAAGAGGTAGGAAATACATCATAAACAAAGCCCGCCTTAATGGAGCCATAAAAAGACTTTTCACCGTGCAATAAAGTTTCCACCCCAAACGGACCTATGTATTCTACCTTCCTAAGAAGGTCCTCGAAGGGGTTTAAAGCTATAGTGGATAATTTGTCGCTTTCACCTCGAGTTAAAACTACTCCTGAACATTCTGTAGAAGGCCCTCGGTTATTGTCCAAAAACTTATTTGTAACTATTGCGTGGGTAGTATAATCAAATCTATTCCCATCGAACCAAGCATAGGTAAATACTTTTATACCTTCTAAAGAGGGTTCTATTGAAGGAAGACACAAAACAGTTTTAATTTTGTTTACATAATCAATGTTCATTAGCTTACTAGGGAAGGGTCCCCCACCAATGACGGGCCTACCACTTTCTTGGATGTCATAATCCACTGAAGGGTTTCCTGTACCATCATCCAACACTAAGTCGAATTGGTCAAGCAACTTTAAACTAGCTATTACGGAAGGATTTTTCATCCCTTGCATAAACCCCTCCGTAATAGGTTTGTCAGCGTACATTTTAACAATATGTCCTTCATGAGCCAGTCGTAAAGCTAATGAAGTACCCTTTCCTTTATTAGTAGTTATAAGTATACTCGCCATATGTTACTCCTTTCGTAGAGTGTTAAAAGTTGTCGTTAAATACCTAATACTGTTTTCAGCCCAGGGTATTTCTTAAGCAGAAATACTAGGCCAACAACGCCCAATGCTACTCCGATAATCAGAGCAAGTACCATAAAGTGTATAGCAGCAAAAAATGTTGTCATATTAAACCTCCTTCTGTTTAGTTTTTGATAAAACTTCTTGAAGTAAAACATTTTTAACTCCACTACCGGAGGAGCTACCAAAATAATAAGCATATATGTCATATACTATTTTAATAACCCCACCAAGGAGAATGTTTACAATATCACGAGCACTATCCTGTACTCCTATTTTAAATATCGCGAAAACTATTCCAAATAGTAAGAAGATAGCAAGAATACCAAGAATGTTCTGATTCCAGTTTGTCTTACCCATTTTGGCATATTCAGCTCCCAAAAGGCGAGCACTAGCTCGGTCATCGGAAATGGCTTTTTCAGTTTGGGATTGGGCTTCAACTATTTTACTTTCCAGTTCGATTAGCTTCAAATCTATTTCTGCTGCCTTGTCGGGGTTAATCCCAGTTAAAGCTGTCCTAATGTCTTTAGCTGTAGAACCTAAGCCGGAAAATATTTTACCTAAATCTATTGTAGCAAAACTTAAACCCATAATATTACCTCACTGTTCTAATGTCTAGGTTAAATGTGTTAACATCTTTTGTATGATGCAAGAACCTTGTGAAAGTTGCTCCGGAATTTAATACGGCTCTTTCACCCTGAAGCTTGCTCATGCTATCGCCAAGTAAAATACATCCTGCGGAATGTTTCTCAACATTACCAGAATGGAACAATAATGCCGAATGCCCATCAATTCCATTAGTCCCCGGACGTACTATTTCGAAAGTATCTTTCCACTTTGTACCTTTAAACCTACGTGCAATATAATGTCCATCAGGAATGTAAAACTTCAAAGCATCTTGGGAGTCGGGCTGTAAAGTAAAACAATAGAATTCCAAATCACTAAAGTATAAAAGCCCCATTGCACCTTGAAGACTTTCGAAAATACGAACAATTGTTGCTTGCATTAGCTTCCTCCGTCACCTATCAAGAATTTGACAATGGACATTACAATTATTATTACTGATCCCGCACCCAAGACAACTGCCCAAAGAATATTAAGACGAGTATTTATATTTTCTATCTTTGCACAAACACCTGTACCTGGCTCAGTAAGAAGCCTTGATAATTGATTCATCGCCTTGTGTTCGGAAATACTAAACCTTACCAAAGTGTTTAGCTTCTCATTCACAGGCATTTTAGCAATGTCTTCCTCCGAATAACTAATCTTGATTTCGTCGTCCATAATCATCTCCTTCCCTTACCTTTGTTGTGCTACTCCGTATAGTTGGTGGTTACGCATTTGACTAACTTTGTTGTTAGTTTTATGTTTTTTCATTACTTCGTCAAAGGTAAAATACATTCCTTTAGGTCGCGGAATCACTTTGATTGGTTTACGGATGTTTTGGTTTCGCAGATGGTACCATTTTTTAAGGCCTGTTGACGCCAAGCCAAGAGCTGCCACGAGGCCGTCTTCACTTGCCCCAAGTTTCCCTTTGTCATCTTCGGAGAACTCTTCCATTTGCTCGATGGTTCGTTTACCGTGAATCTGGAGGCCTTTGTCGAGGAATTCTTGTGTAGCTCCGACCCATAGTTTTTTGGTCTGTTCACTAGTGTTAAGTCCATACTTAAACACCGTTGTAGCTGTTGGACTAGTTTTGAATATTCTTGTCTTAGGATAGTCGCTAGATCTGAAAATTTCTACTACAGTAGCTCCATGATTGTTTGCTTCTGGAACTACGTAAGCGTTGTTGTATTTTTTACCCAATTCAATGCCCCACTTAGCAAAGGCTACCGGACCTATTGTATTGCTACCAAATTCAAACACCTGTTCAAGAGTTTCAAAGCAAATGATTTGAATAGCCGCCTCGTCATTACCTGTTCCTCCTGCGGCGTCCATACCCATTACATAAGTATAATCAGGATGGGGATGGCCTTTTAAATAATCATAACGGAAAGGAGGATTGTGGTTTGTCATAGCCCAATCCCAATCAAAGGATTCGTGCCAAGGAACATCTATATAGACTTGTCCTCCAGTGGCCTGGAAGCATTCATTTAAGTTGGATGGATATTCTTGTTGCATTGTTTTTAAATTGTAACGGAATTCTTTAAGCTTGCACCAATACCAATAAAGTTGGCTTTCATTAAGATTGTACTTGCTTCGCATGTCTTCGAAGTAATGTTCAAATCCGGAAGGTGCCCAGCCGCCAGGGGGAGGTTCTTTAGAGTATTCCATGTCTTCCCACCAGCTCCGGAAGAATACATTATAACCCAATTCAGTGGCATGCTTTGTCATGTAATAAAAATCATTAGCCTGGCCATTACCCGTAGATTCTATCCTTATTGTTCCGCCAGCAGGAACGGCTTGCATTAAACCCGCTACGTGTTGCAAAGCATCAGATTCCCACCAGGCATATTCGGATATATGTAAATGAGTAATAGTATCACCTCGACCGAAGGCTCGTGCTCCAGCTGTACCGATGTAATATGTAGATTCTGTCTTAGGAAAGTATAATTCGTTTCTTGAATGACGTCCCAATTCAGGTTGGGGACCTTTCATATATTTGATATAATAATGTGCTTTATCCAGAAGCCTTTGAGTAGCTGATGCCTCATGGGATATTAAAACACATCTGCTTCCTGGCTTGCCTAAGCAATCTACAACCTGGTAGGCTACACCTAAAGAAGAAAAACCCTTTTGCCTTGCCTTGGCTATTATATCCCTAGTAGTCCTTTGCCTATCATAAGCTGCTTGGGCTTCGTTCAAAACAAACTCTACCTGAGGGCCTTGCTTAGGAAGGATTCTGAAAAGAGTCTCAACTACCTCTGCTTCGCGAGTAAGCATACTACTCTCCTGGGTTGTTCAAAATATTCATTACTACATCTTCAGCGGTGACATGAATACTACTTGGTTGTTTTTCCAATCCTTTATTGTATTTAAGCCATAAAGCTGCATTCTTATGTTTAATATCCATATCGGGGTAATCCAACCCTTCATTGATACTTTTTACTACCTTAGGATAAAGCCTTTTGAATTGGTCGTCATATACTGCCATTAGTTGCTTTAATTGACTTTTGGCCTCTTCGCTATTTAGGATTTGATAAATGGTTCCTATTCCGTATCCACTTAGGTCGCTTATTTCTTGGACATTATACCCAGCACACGCTAGGCCTATAACAAACTGATGCCTAGCCCAAACCATGCCCCCATTACCTTTAGGTC
>ERZ1026800.1235-NODE-1235-length-17067-cov-4.306434_pt1 | contig 17067 bp, 13 predicted proteins | sample MGYA00520873_ERZ1026800 | MGnify/ENA primary metagenome ERZ1026800 (study PRJEB33270, sample SAMEA104284475) | anaerobic digester metagenome | biome: Anaerobic digester microbiome; feature: mesophilic sludge digester; material: Anaerobic digester biomass...
GACCTGTTTTTCAGCGGGGATGGTTACCCCAGAGATTCGTGTTGCCATAGCTTAGCCCTGCCTCTGTTTGTGCTTTGGTTTAAATTTGTTGATAACGTAAAGACGGCCCTTGCGACGAACAATCTTATCGTCGGGGCTGATCTTTTTGACACTTGCACGTACTTTCATGTACGGATCGTACTCCTTTTCCGAGTGCACGACACACTGCTTATAGTTGATACTGTTGCGGTCGAACTTCCTTTAGACTGATCCGTACATCGAGCTCCTTGGTTTGAAGAAGAAGGTCAGTCCGGATGAACCAATCTCAAAGAAGTTCAGCCTTTACGGTACGTTATACGACCTTTGGTAAGATCGTACGGAGTTAACTCCACTGTAACCGCGTCACCTGGGACGATGCGAATAAAATGTTTCCGCATTTTCCCTGCGACATGTGCAATAATCTGATGGCCATTTTCCAATTCGACTCGAAACTGAGTACCCGGCAGGGTCTCGACGATCACGCCGTTTAGTTCGATTACTTCCTTGTTGCTCGCCATAGTTTATTACGTCAATGCAGTATAGCATTTTTTACGACGGCCTGTAAAGTGTTTTCCTGGTATTTTACTTCTTAGTTTTTCTAGAAATTTTAGCTGGCAGTTTGCGGAGTGGCTTTGGCACATACCTTAGAACTCGTGCGCCCCCAGTGACTGCAGTCATTTCATCGCCACCACGGTGGATCTGCTGACCACGGGCGTGGACGTGCCGGTGGTGGAGAACATCGTCTTTTTCAAATACGTGCAATCGCCAATCGCCTTCTACCAGATGGTGGGGCGCGGCACGCGCCTGCACCCGCCCAGCGGCAAGCTGATGTTCCGGGTGTACGACTACACCGATGCCACCCGGCTCTTCGGCGAGGAGTTCACAGCCAAGCAGGAGGAGCGCGCGGAGCCCACAGAGCCGGGAGGCGAGCCGCCCGAGCCGCGCCTTGTCGTGCAAGTGGAGGGTTTCGACGTGGAGGTGACCAAAGCCGGGAGGCTGATCCTCACCCAGAAGGACGGCAAGGCCATGCCGGTCACGGTGGAGGAGTACAAGCAGACCATCGCGGCCCGGCAGGATGTTGATGAAGGCGCCGAACTTGGTAATCGACACGACCTTGCCGGTGTACTCGGCGTTCACCTCGGGCGTGGGCGGGTCGAGGATCAGACGGATCTGACGCTCGGCTTCGGCCACGGCGTTGCCATCGACGGCGGAGACGGACACGACGCCCACCATGCCGTCATCGTCGACCGAGATGTCGGCGCCGGTCTCGCCCTGGATCGTGTTGATCACCTTGCCCTTGGGGCCGATGACCTCACCGATCTTGTCGGCGGGAATCTCGAAGCTGATGATCTTCGGTGCGGTCTCGTTGACCTCGGGACGAGGCTCGGCAATGGCGCCCGCCATGACCTCGAGAACCGCCATGCGGGCCTCCTTGGCCTGGTTGAGCGCATCGATCAGCACGTCAGCCGGGATGCCCTCGATCTTGGTGTCGAGCTGCAGCGCGGTGACGAACTCGGACGTACCGGCCACCTTGAAGTCCATGTCGCCGAAGGCATCCTCGGCGCCAAGGATGTCGGTGAGCGAGGTGTACTTGCCGTCGGCGAACACCAGGCCCATCGCAATGCCGGCCACCGGCGCCCGCAGGGGCACACCGGCGTCCATCAACGAGAGGCTGCCGGCGCAGATCGACGCCATCGAGGTGGAGCCGTTGGACGCCAGCGCCTCGGACACCAGCCGGATGGTGTAGGGGAACTCGGCCATCGAGGGAATCAACGGGAACAGCGCCTTCTCGGCGAGCGCACCGTGGCCGATCTCGCGGCGCTTCGGGCCCCGCATGAAGCCAGGCTCGCCGGTGGAGAACGGCGGGAAGTTGTAGTGGTGCATGTAGCGCTTTTTGGTGACCGGGTCGATGCCGTCGATCATTTGGTCCATGCGGCCGATACCCAAGGTGGTGATGTTGAGCACCTGGGTTTCGCCACGCTGGAACAAGCCGGTGCCGTGGGCGGTGGGCACGACGCCAACCTCCGACGACAGGGGACGCAGGTCCTTCGGACCACGGCCGTCGATGCGGGCGCCGTCGTTGACGATGCGGCTGCGCACCGCCTCCTTGGTGGCGGCACGGAAGGCTGCCTTGGCCTGCTTCTCGGCGTTGGAGCGCTCGGCCTCGTCTGCGGCGCCGGCCACGGTGGCGACCAGCTCGTCACGCAACGCGGATTCGGCAGCGGTGCGCTCAGCCTTGTCTGCGATCGACGCGGTCTCAACGATGCGGTCACCGGCGGCCGCAGCGACGGCGTCGGCGATCTCGGGGCTGTAGTCCACCTGCGGGACCCAGGCAATCGCCTCGGGGATGCCGTGAGCCTCCTGATGGACCTCCACCAGCTGACGCTGCAGCTCGATCATGGCTGCGATGTGTGCCTTGGAGGCCTCGAGACCGGCCGCAAGGGCCTCCTCGTTCACCTTGGGGGCGCCGTCCTCGTAGAGCTCCCAGGCACCCTCGGTGCCACCGGCCTCCACCATCATCACGGCGATATCACCGTCTTCGAGTTGGCGCCCGGCAACGACCATGTCGAAGGCTCCGGCGTCGGACTCGGCATAGGTGGGATGGGCCAGCCACTCGCCATCGGCGGTGTAGCTCAGGCGGACGGCGCCGACGGGCCCCTCGAAGGGGATGCCCGACAGCATCAACGCTGCCGAAGCGCCGTTGAGCGCCAGCACGTCATAGGGGTTTTCCTGATCGGCACCCAGCACGAGGCCCACCACGTGCACCTCGTTGCGGAAGCTGCTGGGGAACGACGGACGAAGCGGCCGGTCGATCAGTCGGCAGGTGAGGATTGCGGCCTCTGAGGCACGCCCCTCACGGCGAAAGAACGAGCCCGGGATCTTGCCGGCGGCGTACGAACGCTCCTCGATGTCGACCGTGAGCGGGAAGAAGTCGGCGCCCTCGCGCACCCGGCGGGATGCCGTGGCGGTGACGAGCACCCTGGTGTCCCCCATGCCGACCAGGACGGAGCCGTCGGCGAGGGAGGCCAGCCGTCCGGCCTCCATGGTGATTTCCTTGCCGTCGACGAGATCGGTCTCTTCCGCGACGGTTGCGCGCACTCTCAGTGCGCCTTCGATTGGCTGTGTGGCCATGTGGTTCTCCTTGATGTGGTGCATCCGCGCATTTCGTGCGACGGCTCACACCTCTGTGGAGCGGAGAGGCCAGCAGACAGTTGTCGGCCTCCGAACGTCCCCAGGGTCAGCGAGGAACGAAGTCGCTCGGTGACTCGGGCGGCGCTTCGGGGGGCGGCAACTGGCGGCTGGACTCAACCGCATTCGTGAACCCCCCATCGTAGCCGACAATCCCCGCTCGCCGCTGCGCCCGCCGGCACCGCTGCCACAACGGCCGCACCCGATACGCTGAATCGTCATGTTCTCAGCCCGACACAGCCGGCATCGCGCAACGAAAAGCGGCTGCGGGCGGGCGGCTCTCGGCGTGGCGGTGGTGCTCAGCCTTGGAGCGCCCACCACAGGATGCGGGGGCACGGGCCAACCCTCGGCCGACGACTTCGAACGGACCGTCGTGGAATCCACCGCGGGGTCCCAGGTGGGTGCGGACGTGGCGAAGTCCTATGCCCGGTGCCTCTACCGGGAGACCGACGGGCGTGTCGAGGTGCTCGTCGAGCACCTCGAGGATGGTGACTATCGGCCGGTCGGGCCCGAGGCCGAGGCCTTGGCGGCCTGCTCAGACAAGCTGAACGCCGGCGACTGAAGCGGCCTAGCGACGAAGCCCGAGATCGGCGATCAGCGAGCGGTAGCTCTCGATGTCGGTGTTCTTCAGGTAGTTGAGCAACCGACGGCGACGTCCCACCATCTGGAGGAGGCCACGACGGGTGTGGTGGTCCTTCTTGTGAGACCGGAGATGCTCGGTGAGGTGCGTGATGCGAGCGCTCAACAGCGCGATCTGAACCTCGGGGGACCCGGTGTCGGACTCGTCACGCCGGTGCTTGGCAATGATGTCGGCCTTGGGCGGCATATTGGTGGGAACGTGATTGGACATGGTGCTCCGAGTGGGCGTTGGGCCCGGCCTTCATGTGGGTGGTCGGCCTCAGCCGTCCTCCGCACCGAACGCGGGCGCCGGAAGGTTCCGGCGAACCGACAACGCTACCGCCGGGCGGCCCGGGGTACGAATCAGGCTGCGGTGACGTCCGGTACGTGGCGATGCCAGGCGAACGCCGGACCGGCACGCTTGACCGCCGTGTCGGTGTATTCCTGCGGTTCGGGGAGCGCCAGGTCAAATACCGCAGCGCCCGGCTCGTAACACGCCGAATGGATGGCGGGCAGGTCGGGATCCTCCCCCACTCCCAGCTCAACGAAGGCGGCCCGCAGGTCGTCGCCCAGCCTTCCCTCCAACAGCTCGGCCATGATCGCCGGCAGTGTCTCCGGATCCGACAACAACCACGAGTGTCCAGCCTTTTCCACCGTGATGAGGTCGGCACCAACGCGCCGGGCGGCATCCTCGCTGGTGCGGTGTGGTACCGCCACGTCGCGGTCGCCGTGCAGGATGTAGAACGGCACGCCTTCCGCCGCGGCCGCATCCAGTGCATAGCGACTCGACCGGGTCCGCAGGATCGACACCGCCGGACCCAACAACCTCCAGGGCTTGGCCACGTGACCCAGCAGGGTCGGCGTGAACAGTCGCAGAAACTTGACCGCCTGCCGAGGATCGCGGGAGAGGGGCGGCACCAGAATCGAGTCCACCATCAGCGCCACGCCGACGGCCCCGAGCAGCGGGGGCCACACCCGAAACAGATAGACCATGCGGTCCCAGGTGTCGCCAACGATGGCATCGATCAACACCACCCCCAACACCCGCTCGGGGTGGTTGGCCGCCAGCTGGGTCACCAGTCGACCGCCCATCGAGTGGCCTGCCAACAGTGCGTGGCGGATCCCCAGTTCGTCGAGCACCCGCTTCACCAACGCCGAGTAGGCGGCGATGTTGGCGCCGTCCTCCGGCAGGCCTGCGGTACCGCCGTGGCCTGCGATGTCGATGGCGATCACCCGAAACCCCATGCCGCAGAGACGCGACAGGGTCTGTGCATAGAGGAACCCCTCGGCGGTGAAGCCATGAATGACCACCAGAGGTATGCCGCTGCCCGCCATCGTGATGCCCACTGGGTGGCCGTCGTCCAAGTGGATTCGGTGTCGAGCCAGGCGCGGCGGTCGGCTGAGCCCCACGCCCTGCGGTGCATCGGTGATAGGGCCGACCAGCGGGTCCGTCACCTCTCCGTCGGGACGATCCTTGATCAGTTGCCTAGAAGCCATGGCCTACCTCCCGTGTACTACCGCTGCCGGTCGCAACTCCAAGGAGGCGACGAGCCTGGTCACAGTCTCGACCGATCTGCTGGGTCAATTCCTCAAAAGTATCGAAGGCCGCGTCGCCACGAATGCGATGGGTGAAGCGCACGGCCACGGTCTCGCCATACAAGTCGCCCTGCCAGTCGAGCACGTGTACCTCCAGCACGACGTCGCCACCCTCCCCGTACACCGTTGGCCGGTTGCCCAGGTAGATGGCGGCCGGTAGCTCGGTGCCATCGGCTCGCACCAGCCAACCGGCACAGATCCCGGGTTCCGGGCGCAGCATCTCGGGAGCCACCGCCACGTTGGCCGTGGGAAAACCCCAGGTGCGGCCTCGCCGATCACCCTCCACCACGACGCCACGCAGCTCGTGAGGTCGACCCAGCATGACGTTGGCCGCCTCGAGGCGGCCTTCGGTGAGGGCCCGACGGATCGCCGTGGAACTGACCTGCTCCTCCACCCGGGCCGCCTGCCCGTCGGCGCCTACCAGCGGCAGACCCTCAACCTTGAATCCCACGTCAGCACCGGCATCCTCCAGCATGGTCACGTCCCCGCCCCGACGATGCCCAAATCGAAAATCGGCGCCCACCATCACCATTCGGCTGCGCAGTTCGTCCACCAGCAACCGCTTGATGAAGTGCTCCGGCTCCTCCAGCGCACGATCGGCGTCGAAGGCCATCACGTAGGTGGCGTCCACCCCGGTTTCGGCCAACAGCTCCAGCTTGGTGGCGGTGTCGCACAGCAGCCGTGGGGCCGAGTCGGGCCGCAGCACCCTTGCCGGATGGGGCTCGAAGGTGACGACCACCGAGGCCAGGCCTCGCTCCCTTGCCGCATCTGCGAGACGGCCGATCACGGCCCGATGGCCGAGGTGAACACCGTCGTAGGCGCCGATGGTCACCGCTGCACCGTCCCAGGGCACGTCCGCGCTGGAACCCCGCGCGGCCGGATCTGCAGGGCGGGGGGCGCCATCACCGAGGATCAGCACTCCACCACCGTACGGTGTGCGACGACCATCCGACGAGTAGGGACCAAAGCGGCGAACCCTGAAGGGCTCACCCCGGCGACTCGAAACACCCGCAGGTCAGCCATCACGGGGCCAGGCCGTCCTACGATCGGCACCGTGAGCGACCACCAAGGCACCGAACCGCAACCCACTCCGTATCCATCGGGATGGGAGGCGGACGTGGTGCTTCGCGACGGCGGCACGGTGCACATCCGGCCGATCATTCCGGCGGACGCCGACCGGCTCACCGCCTTCCATCAGCGCCAGTCGGCCGAGAGCATCTATTACCGCTACTTCTCGGCCCGGCCGCGTTTGACCCAAAAGGACCTGGTGCACCTGACCCACATCGACTACGTGGACCGCGTGGCCTTCGTGGCGCTCCTCGGCGACGAACTGGTGGGCGTCGGACGGTACGAGCGCTGGGGCGACCGCCCGTCCGCCGAGGTGGCGTTCTTCATCGACGACGCGCACGCCCAACGGGGCCTGGCCAGCGTCTTTCTGGAATACCTCGTGGCAGCGGCGCGGGAGCGGGGCCTCGCAACGTTCACCGCATCGGTGCTGCCCGACAACTCCAAAATGCTCACCGTGTTCTCCACCGCGGGCTTTGAGGTCAGCCGGACGTTCGCCGACGGGGTCATCGAGGTGTCCTTCGACCTCCATCCCACACCGGACGCCGAAGCCGCACGCGAGCGACGCGAGGCCACGGCCGCCGCGGCTTCGGTGCGGCGCCTCTTCACCCCCACGAGCGTGGCGGTGATCGGGGCGGGCTCGACGCCGGGATCCCTGGGACACGAGGTGTTGTACAACCTGCTGGCCCAACGCTTCACCGGCACCGTCTGGGCGGTCAACGAGCGAACGGACGTCATCGGCGGTCTGCCCGCGTATCGCACCATCCTCGACATTCCCTCCGACGTGGACCTGGCGGTCATCGCCACTCCGGCCGAACGGGTGGCCGACTCGGTGGAACTGTGCGTCCGCAAGCACGTCAAGGCGGTGGTGATCCTGACCGCCGGATTCTCCGAGACCGGCCCGGAGGGCGCCGATCTCGAGGCAGAGGTGGTGGCCACCGCCCGGCGCGGCGGCGTGCGGGTGCTGGGCCCCAACTGCCTCGGCCTGGTCAACACCGATCCGTCGGTGCGCCTGCATGCAAGCTTTGCCCCCACCGCTCCCCTTCCCGGCAACGTCGGCATCCTCGCCCAGTCGGGCACCCTGGGCGCAGCCATCATCGATCGCACCCGACGAGTCGGTCTGGGGGTCAGCTCGTTCGTTGCAGCCGGCAACCGCGCCGACATCGGCGCATCCGACCTGATGCGGTACTGGTGCGACGAACCCCAGACCTCCGGCGTGATGCTGTACCTGGAGAGCTTCGGACGCATCGAGCGATTCGTGCGCGCCGCCCGGGCGCTGACGGCGACCAAGCCGGTGGTGGCGGTTGCGGCCGGTTCCTACCTGAGTGCGTCGCCCCTGACCAAGGCGGAGGCCGCCTCCGGCCTCGACGCGGGACCCGACGCCGGGGCGCGCCTTCGTCAACGGATCGCCGGGGCGGTCTTCCGCCAGACGGGCATCATCCGGGTGGGAACCCTCCATCAACTGCTGGACGTTGGTCGTCTGCTGGCCACTCAGGGCATCCCCCAGGGCATCGGGGTGACGGTGCTGGGCAATTCCGGCGGAGCATTGGACCTGGCGATCGGCGAGTGCGCCGCCGCCGGGCTCAGCGTTGTGGCCGCCCGACGCCTGTCGTGGCGGGCCGACGCAGATGCTTACGCCGAAGCGCTGGATCAGGCTTTGACCAACGACGGCTCCGCATCGGTCCTGGTGGTGCATGCACCACCAGAATTGCGCCCCAACCCGGCGGTCAACGACGTGATCCTCGATGCCGCTGTTCGCCACCCGGACAAGGTCATCGCAGCCTGCAATTTTGATGCCGCCGACGTGTTCGGCCTGCACCGGGGGGACCTGACGGTGCCGGTCTACGAGTTTCCCGAGCATGCCGCACGGGCCATGGGACGGTTGGCCGGTTACTGGGCGTGGACCCTCGCCCGGGCCACGAGCGAGGGTCCGAACGAGGACCCAATCGCCGAAGCCACCGCGCAGGGGCAAGTGGAAGGCATCGAGTCGCGGTCCGAACTTGTCGGCCGCCTCGCACGCGCGCTGTTGGCGAAGCACGGGCCCGGCGACCTGCCCATCGGTGCTGAAGATGCCCTGCTGGAAGCTGCCGGCGTGCCCATCTCACCGCGGGTGGTGGTTGATGATCCCGATCAGGCGGCCGCAGCCGCCGACGCGCTGGGGTATCCCGTTGCCGTCAAGGGGGCCACCCGTGATCGGGTGCTGCGCTCGGAGGCGGGCGGTGTGTCGCTCGACCTGCACGACCCCAGCGCCGTCGAGGATGCCGCCGTGCGACTCGTTGAGCGGTTCGGGGCCGGCGCCACCCCACTGGTGGTGCAGCGCATGATCGACCGGGGGGTCGATGTCGCCGTCACCTTCCGACGGCGCACCGGCGTCACCACGCTCACCGTCGGTATGGGTGGTGTCTTTGCCGACGAGGACGACGCGCTCCTGGGGGTGCTGCCCGCCTCAACGACCGACCTGTCCATGCTTGTGGGCGCCACCGAGGTGGGTCGACAACTCGGTCGCGTGGCCGGCACCGAGTATCTGGTCGAGGTGGTGGCCTCCCTGGCCGCACTGATGGAGGCCGCACCGGAGGTCACCGCGCTGGTGGCCAACCCCATCATTGCCGGGCGCCACGGAGTGTCCCTGTCGGACGTGGTGATCGAGCTGTCCGAACCGCCTCAGGAAGACCTCGCCGCCCGCCGTCTCGACCTTGACCCCGAGGGTTGAGCACCAGACGCGATCCCCACAGCCGCGCCGCAACACCCAGCCCGGTTCGGAAGTCGAGGAACAACAGGATCGGGTGGTGCAGCAGGTGGATGCCGTAGGACACCGTGCCGAAGTAGAGGCGCTCGCGGGGTACGCCCGAGCCGTTCAGGAGCGTTCGTGACGACACCGGACGGGGGGGTGTCGATGACAAAAGGCTGTTTCAACGCGGCAGTTCCGTCAAGCTCACCAACGGCGTCTCGGGTCGATTCTCAGGAACCGACGAGCACCACGCCCGGCTTCAGCGTCGAGCCCTTGTGTGCCTGATATATCGCCAGCACCTGAGCGTCACCACGATCATCGGGCTGTTCGAACACCGCCCAGGGGCCCGGCTCGTCGGGGCCCGCCCCCAAGGTCACGCGTTCCAGCACCTGGCCATGTCGCACCTTGGACAGCACCTCGGGACCTGGGTGCAAGTCGTTCAGATGTACGACCGCGGCGGCGGCGCTCAGCACCGGTGACTCCTCCCAACCGAAGGCGTCGGCGACGGAGTACTCCCCCACCCGGGTGCGACGCAGCGCCGCCAGGTGGGCGCCACCGCCCAGAGCGATGCCAAGGTCGTGGGCGAGGGTTCGGACGTAGGTGCCAGTGCTACATTCCACGGTCGCTCGAAACACCAGCGGCATCCCGCCGGGGGCCGATGATGGGTCCGGCGCCGCTCCGCCAATCCACGTCTGGCCGGCCCACTCGGCCTCGAAGGTGGGCGTGACCTCGAAGCGGTCGACACGGATGGGACGGGGCTTGCGCTCCACCTCCTTGCCTTCACGGGCCAGTTCGTGCAGCCGCTTGCCATCGACCCGAATGGCCGACACCATCGGTGGGATCTGTTCGCTCTCCCCCTCCATCGCCCGAGCGGCCTGGACCACGTCGTCGGCGGTGAGTCCGGACATGTCGAACGTACCGGTTGTCTCTCCGCCTGCATCCTGGGTGGAGGTCGCCGCGCCAAAGGTGATGATGGCCTCATAGGTCTTCGGGAGCCCCACCAGGAAGGTGAGCAGTTTTGTGGCCCGGCCGACCCCGACGAGCAGCAACCCGGTGGCATCGGGGTCGAGGGTACCGGCGTGACCGACCGCCGGCGTGTCCAACCGCCGCCTTAGCCGTCCGACCACGTCGTGGGAGGTGAGCCCGGCCTCCTTGTCCACCAGAAGAAGCCCGGTGGGACCAGCAAGCTTGCGGGAGCGTCGGCTCACTCTTCCTCGTCGGTCGCCTTGAGACCGGCCAGCACCTCTTCGATACGCAGCCCGGCCTCGATGGAGGTATCTCGCTCGAAGCTGATCTGCGGGGTCTTACGAGCCCGAATGTTGCGGTTGATCACCTTCTGCAGCGGCCAACGCAGCTCGTCGAGCGCTTCGATCACCTCGTCGAGCCGGCCCTCCGCACCGGCGAGCATCGCCGAGTAGTACACCCGCGCCCGAGCCAGATCGCCGTCCACGTCGGCGCTGGTGATCGTCACCAGGTCCAGCCGCTCGTCGCCGATGCGTTCCAGTTCTCCGGCCACCAGCTCGCGGATGGTCTCACCAATGCGGTCGGTGCGCTGAAACGGCCGGCCGGGACCCGTCGCCTGCTGTCGAGTCGATCGTCGTCTGCTCATCGTTCCATTCTCGCGCTGTGAATCCCTGAACTCTCAGTCGGTTTCCAACCACCAGGTGGTAAAGCCCAGCACCTCGATCTCGGGACGGGACCACACCATGCGCTCGGCGGAGTCCATCAGTTCCTGACATCGTCCGGGCGTGGTGGCGACGACCGCCAGGCCCAGGCAGGCCAGCTGCCACGAGTCCTGATGGTCGATCTCGGCGACCGACAGTTCCTTGCGGTTGGCTAAACGGTCGAGGAGGGGCCGCAGTGCGGCGCGCTTGGCCTTCAATGATCCGGCAGCGCCGACCCGAAGGTCCACACGCGCCGCCAGGACGTTCAGCTCAGCCATGTGCGCCGCACCCACCCGATCAGGTGCGGGGGATCTCCCGCAGCTCGTAGGTCTCGATGATGTCGCCGTTCTTCAGGTCTTGGAAGTCCGACAGGCCGATGCCGCACTCAAACCCGGACGCCACCTCTCGCACGTCCTCCTTGAAACGACGCAACGATGAGATCTCGCCGGTCCAGATGATGGTGCCCTCACGCAGGAATCGCACCAGCGATCCACGCTTAATGGCCCCGTTGAGCACCTGACAACCGGCAACCATGCCGGCCTTGGGCACCCGGAACACCTCTCGAACCTCGGCGTCGCCGGTGACGACCTCCTCGAATTCGGGTGCGAGCATTCCCACCATGGCCGCTTCGATGTCCTCGAGCAGCTTGTAGATGATCTCGTAGGTGCGGATCTCAACGCCGGCCTCGTCGGCCATCTCCCGGATCTTGCGATCCGGACGGACGTTGAAGCCCAGAATGAGGGCGTTGGATGCGCCTGCGAGCTGCACGTCGCTCTTGGTGATACCGCCGACGCTGCGCAACAGCACGGCAACCTTCACCTCGTCGCGTTCCAGCTTCTGAAGGCTTTCGGTGACGGCCTCCAACGAACCGTGCACATCGGCCTTGACGATGACGTTGAGGGTGGCGGTCTCGCCGGCCTGAATCTCCTTGAAGATGTCTTCCAGCTTGGCGCCGCCAGCCAGGGCCGAGGCGTCGCGGCTGCGCTGTATTTCTCGCTGCCAGCGCTCGCGGGTTGCGCCGACCGCCTTGGCCTTGCGCTCATCGGGGGCAACCACAAAGTTGTCGCCCGACTGGGCCACGTCGGACAGGCCCAGCACCTGAACCGGCGACGACGGCCCGGCCTCGTTGACCTGTTCACCTTGGTCGTTGATCAGCGCACGAACCTTGCCGAACGCCGGACCGGCCACCATGGGATCGCCCACCTTGAGGGTGCCTCGCTGCACCAGCACGGTGGCGACGGGGCCCCGGCCGATATCCAGGTTGGCCTCGAGTACGACGCCTGTGGCGCGGCCCTCGGGCGTCGCCCGCAGGTCCTCCACGTCGGCGACCACCAGCAGGTGCTCCAACAGGTCGTCGATGCCCAGACCCTGCAGGGCCGACACCTCGACGCACACGGTGTCGCCACCCCATGCCTCGGGCACCAGACCATGCTCGGAGAGTTGCTGGAGGACCCGATTGGGGTCCGCCGCCTCCCGGTCGATCTTGTTGACCGCCACCACGATCGGCACCTCGGCCGCCCTGGCGTGTGCGATCGCCTCGATCGTCTGGGGCATGACGCCGTCGTCGGCGGCCACCACCAGCACCACCACGTCGGTGGCATCCGCGCCACGCATCCGCATCGTGGTGAAGGCCTCGTGGCCCGGGGTGTCGAGGAAGGTCAAGACACGACCGTCGTGAACGGCCTGATAGGCACCGATGTGCTGGGTGATGCCGCCGGCCTCACCGGCGACCACGTTCGCGTTGCGAATGCGGTCGAGCAGCTTGGTTTTACCGTGGTCGACGTGGCCCATCACCGTGATCACCGGGGGACGCTCGGGCAGATCGTCGTAGTCCCGCTCGTCCTCGGGCACGTCGAGCTGACGAACCAGCTCGACCTCCTGCTCCTCGCCCGGGTCGACCAGACGCACCTCGGCGCCGATCTCGGCAGCGAACAGCTCGATCATGTCGTCGGTGAGCGATTGGGTGGCCGTGACCATCTCGCCCTGTTGCATGAGGAAGCGCACCACGTCGGCGGCGGTGCGGTTCAGCTTGGGGCCCAGGTCCTGGGGCGGCGAAAGCCGCTCGACCACGATCACGCCCTCGGGCACCGCCGCATCGTCGGGCGTGTAGCTGGGGGCGTCCATGGGCTGCAGCTCGTCACGGTTGCGACGACGACGGCTCTTACGGCGCCGTGGTGGCCCGCCTGGGCCGCCACCTGGACGACCGCGACCGGGTGGGCCGCCACCGGGACGCGGCGGGAAGCCGCCACCGGGAGGCATGGGACCGCCACCGCCACCGCCGGGGCGGCCGGCTGGGCCGCCCGCCGGGCGACCCGCTCGGGGGCCCGCGCCGGGACGACCGGCACGCGTCGGAGCGGGCATGCGGCCACCCATGCCCGGGGGCGGGGGGATCACCTTGCCGCTGGAGGAGGTCGGAGGGCCTGGAGGCGGGGGGATCGCCTTGCCGGACGCACTGGTCGGGCCGGCTGCGGCCGACTCGGCAGGAGCATCGGCGGCGGCCTCGGCTGTGCCTTCGGTGGTGGTCGACGCGGCGACCGTGTCGCCGGACTCACCGGCGGCCACCGCCTCGGTCACCACGTCAGCGGATTCGGAACCGGTTGCAGCCTCTACAACCGGTGCAGCGGCCTCTGGCGCAGCGGTCTCGACCACTGGCGCTTCCGGAGGAGTTTCGGCTGCAGGCGCCTCTGGAGCAGCCGCGGCCGCAGCCTGCTCCACCTGGGCGGCCTCGGCGTCGACCCGAGCCTGAGCATCTCTGGCCTCGGCGTCTCGAGCGGCCTGAGCCTCGGCCTCCTTTGCCTGGGCCTCTCTGGCCAGTTGGTGGCCGGCGGGGGGCGCCACCACCTTGCCGGTGGCCCGCATCGGTCGATCGGCGGATCGAGGCTGGGGGGGCTTGGTGGTGTCGGGGGTGGCGGCGGACACCGACTGAGCCTCAACGTGCATGGCCCGGGCGCGATCCCGGGATGACACGGTGCGGCGCGACCCGGGAGGGGGCGGCGGCATCTTGGGGCGTGGCTTGGTCCCAGGCGAGGCGGCGCCCGCAGGCGCGGTCTTCGGGCCCGAGTCAAACGGGGCGACCGGATCGGGCGTGGGCACCGGAGGGCTGGCCGGCTTCACCTCCGCCGATTCGTCGGGGGCCTCCATCGCCCTGCCGGTGGCGCGCATCGGCTTGGCGTCCTCGGTGGTCGCTTTGCCGGTGGCGCGCATTGGCTTGGCGCCGGCTGCCTGTGTCTTTGCAGGTGCCTTCTTGGCCGCTGCCTTGGCCGGCGCCTTCTTGACAGGTTCCTCCGGCTGCTCGTCACGGGTCAGGCCCTCACGCTCGGCCTTGCGACGGACGCGGTCTGCCTGCGCCTCGATCATGCCGGAGCTGTGGCTCTTCACGCCGACGCCCAGATTTTCGGAGAGCTCCAAGACCTCTTTATTGGTCATACCGAGCTCACGGGCCAGTTCGAAGACCCGAATTTTCTTTGCTGCCAAGATGATCCCTGTACTTCGCGTGATGTGGTTGCTGTGCTGAACGCTGGAGTGATGCTGTGCCCACCGAGACCAATCGTGGCCCGATGTTCAAGAGGTGTGGGGCGCAGATCGAAACGCTGATTCCCACGACTTGGCCATGCTGGTGCCTCGTCGGGGGGCGATTCGTGACTGAGCAATGAACGCGTCCGCTTTTGGGCGGACGATCCAGTCTCGCGCGTGCGGCCCTATCGCGCCGAACGCTCACCACCCACTAGGTGGTCTCGTCGGCTTCGGCCGCCTCATCGCCGGGTTGGTCGATCGCAGCCTCGTCGATGTCACCATCATCGGTGTCGGCAGGCGCGTCGCCGTCTGGAGCATCCTCGGAGTCGGCGCCACCGTCGGCTTCCGGCTCAGCGGCCGTCTCGCCTTCAGCCTCAGCGGCAGCCTCGCCTTCAGCGTTCATCTTGTTCCACTCGTCCAGGCTGATCGGGTCGCTGCCGTCGGCCGGCTGCCACATCTGATCGCCGGTCGCCTCGTCCACGACCCATTCGCCGTCGGCGTAGTCAGCGGACTCCCCATAGGGCTGGTACTCGCTCTGTGCATCCTCGGTCTCGGATCGGATGTCGATGCGCAGGCCGGTGAGGCGGTGGGCCAGGCGGGCATTCTGACCCTCCTTGCCGATGGCCAGGCTCAACTGGAAGTCGGGAACGATCACCTCGGCGGTGCCCAGGTCACGGTGGATGCGCACCTCGCGCACCCGTGCCGGTTGAAGCGCCTTGGCAACAAACTCGATCTCGTCATCGGAGAACGGCACGATGTCGATCTTCTCGCCCCGCAGTTCGTTGACCACCTGGCGCACCCGTGCGCCCCGGGCGCCGACGCAGGCACCGACCGGGTCGATGTTGGGGTCGTTGGACCACACGGCGATCTTGGTGCGCTGGCCTGGTTCGCGGGCGCACGCCTTGATTTCGACGATGCCGTCTTCAATTTCCGGCACCTCCATCTCGAACAGGCGGCGGATCAGACCCGGGTGTGTGCGGCTGACCACGATCTGGGGGCCCTTCGCCGTCATGCGCACCTCGACGATGTAGGCCTTCACGCGGTCGCCCGCATGCGCCCGCTCGTGAGGCACCTGCTCGCTCTGGGGCATGAGCGCTTCGACACGGCCCAGGTCGAGCAACGTGTACCGGCTGTCGGTCTGCTGCACGATGCCGGTGACGATGCCGCCCTCGCGGCCCGCATACTCCTCGTACTTCATTTCGCGCTCGGTCTCACGGATGCGCTGGTTCATCACCTGCTTGGCGGCCTGCGCGGCGATGCGCCCCATGTCGTTGGGGGTCACGTCGTAGGGCTCGCCGAGCAGCTCGTAGTCCTCGCCCAGCTCCTGGGCCCATACCCGGATCTCGCCGGTCTCGGCGTCGATCTCGGTCCAGGCGAACTCCTCGGCCCCGGGCATTTTCTTGTAGGCGGCGTCGATGGCGTCGGCCAACACCGTCAGCAAGGTCTCGGTGGAGATGCCCTTGTGGGCGGCCAGTTCGTGCAGCGCTTCCATCATGTTCGGGTTCATGGCTGGCTCTGTCCTCGGTCGGTCGGGGTGGATTCACCCGGGTTGTTCGGAGTTTCGGTCTGGGATTCGTTCACGTCGGCCCCCGGCTGCGCTTTTTTCGCGCTGGCCTTCTGCTTCCCGGGCTTGGAACCCTTGCCGGGCTTCGACCCCTTGCCCGGTTTAGGCGCCGGACCCCACTCGAAGTGGGTACGGGCCCGGTCGATGTCGGCCAACGCCACGGTGCGCTCGTCTCCGGTTGCGGTGCGGATGGTGGCGGAGGTCTCGTCGGCGGCGATCAGCTCGCCGTCGGCGCGCCGCTCTCCGGCAGTTCCCGGGTTGAGTTTCACCTTCACCGACTCGCCGATGGCGCCAAGAAAATGGTCACTTCGGCGGAGTCGCCGCTCCAACCCCGGGGTCGACACCTCCAGGGTGTACTTGCCGGGGATTGGGTCGTCCTCGTCGAGGTGCCGGCTGATCGTGCGGCTGATCGAGGCCACCTGGTCGAGGTTGATCCCGTCGGGCACCTCGCCGTAGCGATCGCCGAACGGGCCGGTGCGCAACGTCAGGTCGAGCAGGCGCTCGCGACCGCGCTGGCCGGCCCGCTGCTGGCGCGCTACCACGCGCTGGCTCAGGACGACCTCGGCGCGACGACGAGCCGCGACTTCGACGACGACGACATCTCGGGCAAGATCGGCCTCGACTACGAGCTTGCCGCCGATATGATGGTGTACGCGAGCTACAGCCGGGGCTATCGCGGTGCCTCGTTCAACGCGCAGGCCATTTTCAGCCCCGCGGAACTGACCATTGCCGACCCGGAGACCCTGGACGCGGTCGAGGTCGGTTTCAAATCCGAGCTGGCGGGTGCCAGTCTGCGCCTCAACGGTGCCGCATTCTGGTACGGCTACAAGGATCAGCAGTTCATCGACATCGATCCCGACACGACCATAGCAGCGCTGATCAACCTGCCCGAGTCAGAGATCATCGGCGGTGAACTGGAACTGCAGTGGCTGCCCGTCGCGGACCTGACCCTCACCTCTGGACTTGGTCTTTTGAAATCCGAGATCAAGGAGGGGACGTCCCAGGGCCAGGATGTGTCCGGCAACGAGCTCGTCAGCGCGCCCGAACTGAACTTCTCCCTGGCAATCGACTGGACACTGCCACTGTGGACGTCGAACTGGGAACTGGACGCG
>ERZ1026800.1237-NODE-1237-length-17054-cov-3.869676_pt1 | contig 17054 bp, 12 predicted proteins | sample MGYA00520873_ERZ1026800 | MGnify/ENA primary metagenome ERZ1026800 (study PRJEB33270, sample SAMEA104284475) | anaerobic digester metagenome | biome: Anaerobic digester microbiome; feature: mesophilic sludge digester; material: Anaerobic digester biomass...
CTGCCAGCCTGATTCGTTATTTATCTCCCCGGTAATATACTCCGCGAACGCTTCAAGCTTCATACTTCCCTTGTCTCCTTCACCCTGTTTCCGGACTGAAACCGTTCCGCTTTCTTCCTCTTTTTCGCCTATGATCAACAGGTAGGGGATCCTCTTTAATTCATTATCCCTGATCTTCTTACCTATCTTCTCACTCCTGTCGTCAATTAGTGTGCAAATATCGGAATTATTTAGAAAATGCAAAACTTTCATTGCATAATCATTGAATTTTTCGCTGATAGGAAGAATCACTGCTTTTTCGGGTGCAAGCCATAAGGGGAATTTTCCTGCAGTGTTCTCAATCAGAACGGCAATGAAACGTTCCATCGACCCGAATATTGCACGGTGTATCATTACCGGCCTGTGCTTCTGGTTGTCGCTTCCTGTATAGCTCAGGTCAAACCTTTCAGGAAGGTTATAGTCGACCTGAATGGTGCCAAGCTGCCACTTCCTGCCGATAGCATCCTTAACCATGAAATCGAGCTTGGGTCCGTAGAATGCTGCTTCGCCCTGTACAATCGTGGTAACCAGCTTCTTCTCGGAAGCCGCTTCGATAATGGCCCTTTCAGCTTTTTCCCAGTTCTCGTCAGAACCTATGTACTTGTCGCTGTTGTCAGGATCGCGCAGTGATATCTGAGCCGTGAACTCACTGAAATTGACTGCCTTGAATATGAACTGAACAAGGTCGATAATGCTTTTGAACTCTTCCTTCAACTGGTCGGGCCTGCAGAAATGATGGGCATCGTCCTGGGTGAAACTCCTGACGCGCGTTAGTCCATGAAGCTCACCGCTCTGCTCGTACCTGTACACGGTACCGAATTCAGCCATTTTAAGCGGAAGGTCTTTGTAGGATTTCGGCGTGGCATTGAAAATCTCACAATGATGCGGACAGTTCATTGGCTTAAGCATGAACTGCTCACCTTCCTGCGGTGTCGACATCGGCTGAAAGGAGTCCTTGCCGTACTTCTCATAATGGCCCGAAGTCTTGTACAGACTTACATCCCCGATATGAGGCGTGGCAACCATGGTGTAACCTCTCTTCTTAAGTACCCTGGTCATGAAATTGATCAGATTCTGCCTGAGTTCGGCTCCCCTTGGCATCCAGAGAGGAAGACCCATTCCCACCCTGGGAGAAAAAGTGAATAACTCGAGGTCCTTGCCAATTCGCCTGTGATCTCTTTTCCTTGCTTCTTCCAGAAACGCGAGATAATCGTCAAGCATCTTCTGCTTCGGATAGCTGATACCGTAAATCCTGGTGAGCATCTTGTTCTTCTCATTTCCTCTCCAGTAGGCACCGGCCACACTCATCAGCCTGATTGCCTTAATAGCCCCGGTCGATGGAAGATGGGGCCCTTTGCATAAATCAGTAAAACCGCCCTGGGTGTAAAGAGTTATTGTCCCGTCTTCAAGCTCACTGATCAGCTCGACCTTGTACTGATCGCCCTTCCGCTCAAAAAGTTCAAGCGCTTCCTTTTTGCTTACTTCCTTTCTTATGACAGGTAGATTCTTTGCTGCAAGCTCTTTCATCCTGCTTTCAATAAGCGGAAGATCAGTATCGGTGATCACTCTCCCTTCACCTGGATCAACATCATAGTAGAAACCTGTTTCAATAGAGGGCCCTATTCCAAACTTGATCCCCGGGTATAGACTCTCAAGAGCTTCCGCCATGACATGTGCAGAAGTGTGCCAGAATGCATGCCTGCCCTCTTCATCATCCCACTTGTGAAGAACAAGAGTCGAATCATCGTGGATCGGACGGGAAAGATCCATCAATTCGCCGTTTACCGTTGCCGAATATACCTCACCGGCAAGCCTTGAACTGATCTGTCCCGCTATCTCCAGACTGCTTATACCGTCACGGTATTCCCTTACTGACCCGTCGGGGAAAGTTATATTGATCATAACTATGTCTTTTTTTGGAGTGCAAAGATATGGAATTATTTATTTCATCACGCGGTAAACCTTAATCATCACGGATCTTAAACATGGCACATAATTTGATTTTGATTTTTTGAGCAGTATGCGGCATACGCCCCGAACCCTGCGCCTGTTACTTGATATTTGGATTGTTACAATAAAAAATTTATTATGATGAAAAGAATATTATTCCTTACAGTTGTTCTTCCCCTGCTACTGTTCTCATGCGAAATGTCGCCGCGGGCCTACTTTTCTGCAAGTCCTGGTGATCCGGTCGTAGGGGAAGATGTCTGGTTCACCAACGAATCGGAAAATGCCGTTGATTTTGAATGGGATTTCGGCGATGGTTACATCTCCAATGAAGCGAATCCTGTTCACCGTTTTACCTCGACAGGTGTCTACAATGTAAGACTAAAGGTATGGTCGTCCGCAGGTCTCAGTGATGTTGCTTCCATCGACCTGGATGTTAAAATACCAACCCTTCTTGAAATTGAGGTTCTCGAATATTTCGATCTTTATCCCGTGGAAGGAGCAAGCGTTATCCTTTATCCCAGGCTTATCGACTGGGAGAATGAACAAAACAGTGTGAATGAGGGATTCACCGACCAGGAAGGAAAAACCGTTTTTGCAGATCTTGATAAAATAGTTTACTATGTCGATGTTTGGGAGAATAATCATGATAACTATACCTTAAAGGATGATGATATTGGTTTTATCCGGACACCCGAAGTGACACCCCACAGGATCAACAGGTTCATAGCCTACGTGGATTATGTTGATCGTGCCAAGGGTTGTGATGACAGACGCGGCGGAAACATGGTTATCCGCAAAATTGAAAGGAAAGCCGACGACAGACCGCAGCCTGAAGCAAACAATGATATCAGTGGTTGGGAAAAGCTTTACGAGAAAGCCAATATAAAGAAATAAGTTCCCTTATTCGCTAAGGGATGAACGCGGTTCACACAGATCCGGCGCCTTATGCAGCAGGCTCCGGATTTTTTTTAGAACCAGGAGCCGATCAGGTTCTTCCGGTCGTGCTGAAAATCACTGAGTCTGTATACAATTGAATTATCGTCCGATTCTATCTGGTATTCCCAGTACGTGGATATCGGTCCGGGTGAAACAAGGTTTCTCTTTATATAGAGCCTGTCGCCCGGTTTGAAATCGCATCTTTCCGAAAAAGCGGAAATCTTGCCATAGGTACTGTCCATCGTGGTCTTGATCCATATCAGATATGGCTGGCCCAGTTTCTCGGGAATGTGCTGGCGATATTCTACAAAATTCCCGACATACTTGCGTGTCAGAAGAAGTGAATCTTCTCCCGGTCCCGTCTTGCTTGTCGGGGCACAGGACACGATAAGGAACAAGCCCGCTAGAAACAATATCCTCTTCATAACTGAGCTGTTTTTTTATACAGAGGCATAATCTTATGATTTCAAATATACTAACGCCAAAGCCGCTTTATTAGTACATTTCAATTGAAAGATTGTTGTCAGAATTTGTTATTTACCGGGATATGCAACGATGCCCTCATGCCTGAGAAATCCCTTTTCACTCATAACTGACATCCGCGGATTTCTTTCCCCTTTCATCGTTGCACAGCCGTATTCTCCTGCTTTGTTAATTGCCACAAATTTCTCAGAAGGATAAAAATCAGGATTGACTTTCCTGTACTTGTCCGTTATCATCCTGAGCGCTTCTTCACAGGCTTTCTGGGGGGAAATTCCTTCCTTCATCCTTAAAACCATGAAGTATGATGCGCATGATTTTATTACATCCTCACCGCGACCCGTAGCTCCCGCGGCGCCCACTTCATTGTCGACATAAAGACCGGCGCCGATTATGGGAGAATCGCCGACACGGCCGTTCAGTTTGAAGCTGAGCCCGCTTGTTGTGGTGCATCCCGCTATATCGCCGTTTACATCGATGGCAAGCACGTTGGTGGTTCCGTAATGATGCTCGATATCAGGGAAATCCTGATAGTACGATTCATTCTGCTTAATCTTCTGAAGATGCTCGGGCAAGCCCCAGTCGTCATCGGGACTAAGCTCTTCCTTCCACCTAAGCCATATTTTCCTCGCCTTGTCAGTTAGGAGATTCTCTTCGGGAAATCCCCATGCCCTGGCAAAATCAAGAGCTCCGGCCCCAACAAGAAGAACATGATCGGTGCGTTGCATAACCAGTTTCGCGACAGATGACGGATGCCTGATATTTTCAAGACATGCAACAGCGCCAGCCGAATAAGTCCTGCCGTCCATGAATGAGGCGTCGAGCTGAACAACGCCGTTTTCGTTTGGAAGACCTCCGTAACCTACGCTGGTATCCTCAGGATCGTCTTCAATGACATTGGCGGCTTTTTCAACCGCATCAACCGCATTTCCTCCTGCCCTGAGCACCTCCCAGCCGGCTTCCATTGCAAGCCTGCCCGTCTCGTTTGAGTGGCTGCTTATTATAATAGGTCTTATGGGATTTGCCCGGCCGGATGCTTGAATTGCTGAAAGCTGTGGAAGAATCAGGACACCCGTACCGGCTCCGACTGTGCTGACAACAAATTTCCGGCGTGATATTTCTTTTTTCATTTAAGAAGTATTATGATTCTGCTTTTTACAGCTGTTATTAGAATACCTGTTCACGAAGCCACCCGGGCCTGTTAGTCGTTATTCCCTTGACACCCAGGGATATCAGCCTTTTTGCCTCGGCGACGTCATCGACAGTCCAGGTATATAGCTCAAGGTTCAGATCCTTTACGCTTTTAGCCACCTGCTCATCAATCAGGCCGTAACTCAGGCTCACTCCGTCGATGCCGCTTCCGGGTACCAGCGGAAGATTCTTCTCGAATAGTTCCTTGTTGCTGCACAACCAGTGACAGGGGTTATCCGGAAAGGTCTTTTTTGTATCAATTATTGTCTGAAAATCAAAGGCTATAAAAGTGAAGTCGCGGCTTTTCAGATATTTGCCTACCGTCTTTTTCAGCATGGGGAGAACCTCGCTTTTGCATTTAATTTCGACAACCAGCCTCTTTCCCTTTGGGACCGCCAGTATGACCTCCTTCAGTAAGGGTATCTTTTCGCCCTTGTATTCAGCGCCCTTCCACGAGCCTGCATCCAACGTCCTGAGTACCTTCCAACTGCTTTCCTTTACTACATGATTAGCCCCTGTTGTACGTTTCGTATTTGAATCGTGAATGCAGACAATCTTGTTATCGGCTGTCAGGTAAATGTCAACCTCCACGGCATCGGCGTCCAGTTCAAACCCGAGCCGGGTTGATGCTACGGTGTTCTCGGGAGCAAGATATGATGCACCCCTGTGGGCGATGATCTCAACCTGGCCGTTTAAGCCGGTAAACAGAAAAGTCATGGCAAACAGAATGATTATCTTCTTCATAATATAATATGGTAATAAGGTGAACTTTTATTGATTCAATATCTTGTCTAGTTCTTTCTTTATGAGACCTGACCAAACCTTGTATCCTTCCGCGTTGAGGTGAAGCCTGTCGTCGAGAAATAGATCGGCCCTGGGAAGTCCTTTCTCATTGGTGAAATATTTTTCAGTGTCGAGATAGTAGGTATTACGTTGATTCTCACATATTTCACTTATCATTTCACCTGCTTCCTTTATTTCAGGCCATATATGCCACCTGAGCGGGGTGGGAGTGACGCTGACCCAGATAACGGGTGTTTCCCTGAACTGCCTCCTGATGATATGGAGGGTTTTCCTGAACAGTTGTGATACTTCCAAAGGACTCTTGTCGGAATTACTGCCGCTTATGTCGTTCGCGATGAACAGCACTATGGCCCGGCACTTGTGGGGATACAGGATCCTGTCGGCATACACGGCAAAGTCACTCAGTTTTGCTCCTCCGTAACCTCTCTGGATCACGTTGTAGGGAAGCATGTCCTTGCCAAGAGTCGACCACAGCCTGATGCTTGAGCTTCCAGCAAACATGATGGCATCCGAAGGATAGGATTTTGCAATATCAAGTTGCTCAAATTTTTCAATCTCGCTTTCCCAGGCCTTTACCTCAGGCAGTTCCCTGTATTTTCCAAGCGACGCACACGATGCAAGGAAGGAAGAGAGTATGACTAAGATCAATAAGCGTTTCATCATAATGTAATATAAATAGTATTAAAAATTCAAAGATCAGGCACAGGGCACGGGGCTCAGGGCACGGGGCTCAGGGCACAGGGCACAGGGCTCAGGGCACGGGGCACGGGGCTCAGGGCAGAAACTCGAATGGTGTATGCTGCCCGCCGCTCGCCGCCCGCCGTTCTTTCCGCTCGCCGCATGCCACACGCCACACGCCGCTCGCCGCATGCCGCATGCCACACGCCGCTCGCCACACGCCGCTCGCCGCTCGCCGTTCTTCACTTCATAAAGGTATCGCTTATTTGTTAAAAAATCGCAAATGAACTTCGAATCATTATAAGTTTTATTAATGAATGTAATAAAATACTTTGTTTTTCAAAAAAAAACTTACGTTTGTATTGAAAACCTTAAACTTTACCAGGAAACTGTAACTCCAATGTCAAAAAGCAAGTTGTTTCTGACCAAATCAATTGGTCAGCTGATGGACGAATCGAAGGAAACGGGTGGCTTGAAAAGATCTCTATCTGCCCTCAATCTGACGACACTCGGAATCGGTGCCATTATCGGTGCCGGGATTTTTGTACTTACAGGTCAGGCTGCTGCCCAGTATGCCGGTCCCGCTATTGTAATCTCATTCATTATCTCCGGTCTTGCCTGCGGATTTGCAGGCCTTTGCTATGCCGAGTTCGCATCGATGATCCCGATAGCCGGGAGTGCCTATACCTATTCGTATGCCACACTTGGGGAGTTCTTTGCCTGGATTATAGGATGGGACCTGATACTCGAATACCTGTTTGCCGCTTCGACAGTGTCGGTGGGCTGGTCGGGATACGTGGTAAGCTTTCTGAAGGACTTCAACATAATAATACCTCCGCAGTTCACGGGCGCCACCGGAACAGTGCTTGTTGATGTCCCCGGCATGGGATGGAAAGAGCTTACCGAAGCTTTCGGCCAGACTCTTGCAGCTTCGGGAATAAGCGTGGATACCCTTCCGCGTGTTACATGCATCCTTAACCTTCCGGCAATGTTCATCGTCGCACTTGTTTCAACACTGCTGGTAATAGGTATAAGGGAATCGGCAAATTTCAACAACCTCATGGTTATTACCAAAGTGTCGGTTATTATACTGTTCGTCGCGATAGGATTCATGTTCGTAAAAGCTTCCAACTGGACTCCCTTCATCCCGCCCAACAAGGTTGAATCAACTCCCATAGCTGAATATGGCGGATTATGGGGATGGCTCAAAGCCTACAGCAGTGAATTCGGTAAATTCGGAATCAGCGGTATACTGAGGGGAGCAGGTGTTATTTTCTTTGCATACATCGGGTTTGATGCTGTTTCGACCGCTGCACAGGAAGCTAAAAATCCCCAGCGCGACATGCCGATAGGGATACTAGGTTCACTGGGAATCTCGACAATCCTCTATATCCTCGTCGCTGTCGTTCTTACCGGTATTGTAAGCTATACCGCGCTGAATGTTCCCGACCCGGTTGCCGTGGGTGTTGATGCAATGGGAAAAAGCATGTTCTGGCTGCGACCGATTGTTAAGATTGCCGCTATTGCCGGACTGAGCTCCGTGATACTGGTAATGCTTCTGGGACAGCCGAGGATCTTCTATACAATGTCGAAGGACGGCCTGCTGCCACCATTGTTCTCAAAAATCCACCCGAAATTCAAGACTCCTTACGTCAGCACAATAATCACCGGTTCGGTGGCCATGGTAATTGCAGGCATTCTTCCGATAAGGATTCTGGGTGAACTGGTGTCGATCGGAACACTTCTCGCTTTCATAATAGTGTGCATCAGCGTGCTTATGCTCAGAAAATCGAGACCCGATATTCACCGCCCCTTCAAAACCCCATTGGTGCCGCTTGTACCTATACTGGGTGCAGGATTCTGTCTTGTTCAGATGATAGCACTGCCGGGCGATACATGGCTTCGCCTGATAGTCTGGATGCTCCTCGGGTTCGCGATCTACTTCCTCTATGGGAGAAGGCACAGCATGGTGAGGAAGGAAAATTCGAAATAAATTTTATAAGGACTTACAATTCGTCTGAAAATACAACCCCGGGAGCTTTCCGCAGGTTGTATCCCGATACCATTGTTTCTCCATATGCTCCTGCCGACCTGATGGCTAGAATGTCACCCCTCCTGGTCTCGGGTAGCTCTATGTATTTGGCAAATGTATCGGACGATTCGCAAATGGGCCCTACGACATCATATTTCCCGGTCTTTCCGCTGGAAGTGAGATTCTGTATCTTATGATGAGCCTGATACAGTGCGGGCCTGATCAGATCGGTCATACCGGCATCAACAATTGCAAATGTGGTGTTCCTGCCTTTTTTGATGTAAAGCACTTTTGTGATAAGCGATCCGCACTGCCCGACAATCGACCTGCCCGGTTCAAAATGAATTCTCTGACCCGGCCTGATCCTTACCAGCTCCCTTATCAGTGTGAAATATTCATCAAATTCGGGCATCTTGTCGGGATTGTTGTAATCAATGCCAAGACCACCTCCCAGATTAATGGTCTTCAGATCGATATTCTGTGAGCTGAACCATTCCTGAAGTTCATTCACCCTTGAACACAGGCTCCTGAACACCGACATCCTGGTAATCTGAGATCCCACATGAAAATGGATCCCCTCAAGTTCAATGTTGCCAAGTGATGAGATTCTGTCCAGAACATCCTTAAGTTCCCGGGTGCTTATTCCGAATTTGCTCTCGGCAATTGCCGTGGTAATGTATTTGTGGGTATGAGCCTCAATATATGGATTGATTCTCAGGGCGATAGTAGCTTTGGTTTTTAGGCGGGCGGCAATTGAATCAATAACTTCTATCTCGGCTATCGACTCGCAGTTGAAGCAGGCTATCCTTGCTTTTAACGCAGACTCAATCTCCAGGTCGGTTTTGCCTACACCCGCGAAAACAATGATTGAAGGACTGAATCCGCATTCCATAGCCCTTTCGATCTCATTGTACGACACACAGTCGGCACCGAATCCATAGGATGCGATTATTTCCAGTATCCTGGGATTGGCATTGGCCTTAACGGCATAATGTATACTGAAACCCGATTTTTCCGATTCTTCCTTCACCTTTGAACAAGTCGAGTGAAGAACATCGAGATCATAATAATAAAATGGTGTGGGAAGATCCCTGAATTTATTGACTATATTGTTTCTTATCATCTTATTGTTTGAAAAGGTATTGATTTAGAAGATTCAGCGCCTGTATCTTGTCTTTGGAATCAATCAGTATCGACAGGCTGTGAGGACTTGCCCCGTAAGAGATCATTTTCAGATGAATGGTGTCGAGAGCCTCGAAAATCTCGGGTGCGGAACCGGTTCTTTCTGTGCGGAAATCTCCCACGATACATATTATTGACAGGTCATTCTCCACTTCTACCGATCCGTGTTCCTTTAAGTGTTCTTCAATCTGTTTCAGGTACTGCTGATTGTCGATTGTGATCGATACCGACACTTCAGAGGTGGTGACCATGTCGACAGGTGTCTTGTATGCTTCAAATATCTCAAATACCTTTCTTATGAAACCGTAAGCCATCAGCATTCTGTCGGATTTTATCCTTATTACCGAGATACCGTCCTTTGCTGCAACCGCCTTGTAGTCCTCCCATATTGTTTCTGCCGTGATCAGTGTGCCTTCGTCGTCCGGGTTCAGGGTATTCTTGAGTCTCACCGGGATATTGTTCTCCTTGGCAGGATTCACGCTTGAGGGGTGAAGTATCTTTGCTCCGAAATAGGCAAGCTCTGCAGCCTCATCAAAGGATATTTGTCGCAGCACCTTCGTGTTACTGACATACCGGGGATCGTTATTGTGAAACCCGTTGATGTCGGTCCATATCTGTATCTCCGAGGCATTTATGGCAGCCCCGATAAGGGATGCGGTAAAATCGCTTCCGCCCCTCTTCAGGTTGTCGATGTCTCCGAATGCATTGCGGCAGATGAAGCCCTGGGTTATTATTATGTTTTCGTCGGGATACTGGGAAAGCTCTCTCTTGAAATTCTCGCCTATGTAGAATACATCAGGTTCTCCGTCCTTGTCAATTCTCATAAAGTTAAGGGCGGGCAGGAGCACCGAGCTGATGCCTCTTTCACGCAGAAGGTTGTGGAAAAGGGCTGTAGAAAGCAGTTCGCCCCTGGCTACAATGGCTTTTTCGTGAAGCTTTGTGAAGGCTTTTGCAATGAATTCGCCGATATAGTCGAAATGAGAGTTAATCAGGTCATAGCCTTCATTTCTGAACTCATCCGTCGAAAACAGATCATAAACCACCTGTTTGTATTTTGAGCGGAGTGCTTCATTCCTGTTGATGGCTTCCTGTGTTCCGGCGGAACGAATCAGTTCCGATATCTCTAACAGACTGTTGGTTGTGCCCGACAGGGCAGAAAGCACCACTACTACTTTTTCATCCCCCGTGATTAGCGGTATTATTGATTTCATCTTGTCGGGACTGCCGACCGATGTGCCGCCGAATTTCATGACTTTCATATTGTTGTCTTTATTTTCCTGGTTACTGTTTTATACAAAAAAACCTGCTTTATTCTGCAGGTCTGTTTATCTTTAAATATGTACATAAAAAGATCATGCAGACCCGTCGATTGGGTGCTTATGAAGTTTCATATGTTTTTTAATCAACATTTGCCGGATTATATTTATTGGGGCAAAAATATACTTTTCTGTAATATTCGATTATTTGTTTGTAATATTTTTCTTATTTTTGTGCCCGCTAATTAAAGCTAAGAGCGCAGGGCAGGTGCAGATAATGAACCTGAACCCGAAGCCCTGAGCAAAATGAGGCCCAGATGGCGAAATTGGTAGACGCGCTAGTTTCAGGGACTAGTGTCAGCAATGATGTGCAGGTTCGAGTCCTGTTCTGGGCACCATAAAAAGCAAGAGCGCGGGGCGGGAACAGGTACAGACCCTGAACCAAAAGTCCTGAGCAGCGACGACGCCCAGATGGTGAAATTGGTAGACACGCCAGCTTGAGGGGCTGGTGCCGGTTACGGTGTGCAAGTTCGAGTCTTGTTCTGGGCACCTGAAAAATAAAACCGCGATTGAAAATTAATCAGTCGCGGTTTTTTATTTCGGAATGCTTTATTTGATTTGTTTTTGTTGGATAATCTCAGGTTTTTTAACCAAATTTGACAACTAACCGGATGTTTGGAGGATCCCGAAAAAGTTAGTTTGTTTCAGTTCGTGGTTATGATAATTTATTGATACATGTTAGTTCGTAGTTACGAACCAAGTGGGACTTAAAAATTCAGAATACACTAATTATCTGAAATTTGACAGATGAAATCAGATAATTTGCCTGACGATATCAGTCTTGCTTCCGGGTTAAGAAAAGGAGATCGGGAAGCATTCGCCCTGTTTTTCAATAAATACAGGAAGCCTGTCTATTATTTTTCTTTAAAATATCTCAACGACCCGGCTGAAGCCGAGGAGTTGGTGCAATCCGTTTTTTTAAGCATCTGGGAGCACCGTCACCTTATTGACAAGAAAAAATCGCTTAAGAATTATCTGTACAAATCCGTGGGAAATGCTGTTTTTAATGCGCTCAGGAAAAGGGCGATAAGGAGAGCTTACCTGATCAAGGGGATCAGTAACCCGGAAAGCGTTACGGATCCTTATGTTCAGATATTCAATAATGATCTGAAAGACAGGCTGGACGATATGATAAGTTATTTGCCTCCCAAGCAACAATTGATTTTGAATTACAGAAGACAGGAAGGCTTGTCATCCGAAGAAATAGCAAAAAAACTTAATCTTTCTGTTCGTACTGTTGACAATCAGATTTACAAGGCCACGAAGCGGCTTAAGGATTTCTTCCGTTCAGAAACTGAATAATGTTTTCTACTTTCCAGGTGTTTTTAATCAATTTGACAAAGGACCTCTTTTTGTAATGATCAGGCGCCTTATGTGATTGAATTTTAATCTTGTCGCCCATAAGTGCCGGAAAAAACATCTCCTGATCGGTCAGATCGTTTCGTGTATTTCAGCAGAAAATGCACATTTTTTATTCCCGGCTGAGTAGTTTTTAATCCTGAAGTGTATTTAGGTATATAACAACTTTTATAAGGGATGTCGCGAAAAAGCATCATTGAATTGTTACTGGCGGGTTATATTGAAGACCGGCTGAGCCCCGGGGAGAAGAATCAGTTTTTTGAACTTCTTGCCGCTGATGGCAACGAAGATCTTTTCAGGGAAATATTGACGGAAAAAATCCATGCAATGTCTGAACCTTACAATGAATCGGCTAAGGCTCCGGATTTTTCTGGTATTTTTAAAAAGATAAGTCAGGAGATAGATATAAGGGAACAGAAGAAAGCCCGGTTGCTGTCAGTACGAAGAAGATTGCTTGCCAGACGTTTGGTGGCAGCTGTGTCTGCAGCTGCTGCTGTTTTTGCCCTGGCCTTTTTTATTGGACGCTTGTCAGTCCAAATTCCTGAAACACCCGCTGAAATTCCGCTTTCAATGTCGGAGATAAAAGCACCCCTGGGTTCAAGGTCAGAAATAAAGTTGCCTGATGGTACAACGGTAATATTGAACGCGGGGAGTCAGTTGACCTACGGGAGTAGCTTTAATTACTCTGACAGAAATGTGAAGATGAGCGGTGAAGCATATTTCAAGGTTGAAAGGAATGAGTCTCTGCCTTTTATTGTAAATGCAGGACCTTTGAATATCACTGCCCTCGGGACTGAATTTAACGTCAAGGCTTACGACGACGATAATTCCATAGAAACAACACTGGTTACGGGGAAGGTTGCAATCACGCGCGAGGGATCAGACGATGGTTCCGGCTATGTCGATTTAAATCCTAACCAGAAAGCTATCTTCATCAGACAAGATGATGGTTTTATTCTGGAGGATGTTGAAGAAACAGTAAAGAAATCAATAAAACCCGTGCAGGCAATAATGCCGGAAATACTGATAGCACCTCATGTCAACACAGATCAGGTGCTGGCCTGGACACAGGGCAGGCTTATTCTGAAGGGAGAAAGTCTCAACAGGCTTAGTGTGCAGCTCGAAAGAAAGTATGATGTGACAATAGTTTTTAAAAAAGAAAGCATTAAACAATTCAGGTTTACCGGGGTGCTTCTCGATGAAACGCTCGAGCAGGTGTTAAATGTCATTAAACTGGCAGCTCCTATAAGCTATTCGCTTGAAGGTAAAACTGTTTACCTGGATCTGGATTCAAATTCGCTTAACGATTTTTCAAAATATATTAAATAATTATAATCCTACTAACTAACTTAAACCTGCTTGCCTATGAAAAAACCGGTAAACTAAAAAAGGGAAAAACAGTTCGCGGCTGTTTTTCCCGTGTATCAAGTCAATCTTATCTTTTACAGTTATGGCCGGCTCGAACTGCAGGCCACTTATGTTTAACTTAATACGTGTCTAAAATTATGAACAAATTTTTGATTTACTATTCATTGTGCCACAGATTTCGAAAAACTTTTCTGTATATGAGATTATCTATACTCTTTATGCTTGTATTTACACTGCATCTTTCAGCAACCGGCTTCGGACAGATCTCGTTTGAAGCAAAAAATATGCCTATAAGGGATGTTTTTGAAATACTGGAAAAGGAAACGGGCTGCCGTTTCTTTTACAATGACGATCTGAAATTTATTGACAAAACAGTTAACATGAAGGTTTCAGATCAGAATATTGATCAGGTGCTAAATCGGCTGTTTGAATCTACCGGACTGAGTTACAAAAAATTAGATAATGATCTCGTTGTTGTAGCTCCAATGAAAGATTTACAGCAGAACGTGGTTACGGGAAAAGTGACCGATGCTTCAAACGGAGATCCTATGCCTGGTGTTAACATTCTTGTGAAAGGTACAACTATAGGAACTCTAACAGATGTTGAAGGCAGGTATTCACTTGAACTAACATCAGGAGACCCGGTACTTGTCTTTTCATTTATTGGATATGCTACAAGAGAAGTTTCTGTTTCAGGCAGAAGTCAGATAGATGTTGAGTTATCACCAGAGCTTACGGGACTGGATGAAGTTGTAGTTATTGGATATGGAACGGCAAAAAAATCGGATCTTACAGGTGCAATAGCCCAGGTTAAAGCCGAAGACCTGAAGAACTATTCACCCTCAAATGTAAGTGATCTGCTGCGTACCAGTATTCCCGGATTAAACGTTGGATATGCCACTTCAGCAAAGGGTAACAGTTCTATTCAGATACGCGGTGAAACTACTCTTACCGCCGGGTCAAGTCCGTTAATAGTGGTGGATGGTGTTATCTACAATGGTGATCTGTCAGATATTAATCCCGATGATATTGACCGGATGGATATAATGAAAGATGCAAGTTCGGCTGCTGTTTATGGATCAAGAGCTACCAATGGTGTTATTTCCATCACAACAAAAAGGGGGTCAAGCGATAAAGCAACCATTAATTTCAGCACAACTCTTGGAATTGCTACTGCAGCTAACAGGGTAAGGCCATATGATAAAGACACTTTCATTCAATGGCGGTCAGATATGTTTAAATCTGTATTCAGCGCAACCGTACCACAGGAACCATGGAGCCCGTTTGATGATCCACGTACTATTGATGCACAGTACCTTAATGAATGGCTCGCATATCATGGTACAACCCAGGAAAATATGGTTGATGCCTGGCTATCAGGATTGAGATTGACAGGAAGAGAAGCTACAAACTATAAGGAAGGTAATATTATTGACTGGGAAGATATAATATATCACAATGGGAAACGGCAGGATTATAATTTAAGTCTTTCCGGGAAACATAACGACCTTACTTATTATTGGTCATTGGGATATATGGACAATGAAGCCCTTACTATAGGAGATGAGTTTTCTACAATACGCTCACGTATAAACCTTGAAGGAAAAGCTGCAGATTTCCTTAAAGTTGGATTGAACGCGAATTTCTCCTATAGGAACGAGAGTTCAGTACCAGCTAATAATGACCAGTATATGAACCTGACACCATATAGCAGCTATTACGCGGATGATGGTATTACACTGAGACTGTATCCAAATGATGATATTCAGGCTTCACATCCATTGCTGGAGCGAACATACAGGGATAGAGAAAATGAATATTACATAGTTGCTCCCAAAATTTATACTGTCCTGGAATTGCCTTTCGGAATTTCTTATACCATGAACTTTTCAACAAAAATCGATTTTTACCACAATTATGTTCATGATTCTTCCAAGCATCCTGAATGGGGTTTATATGGCGGAGCTGCTTCAAGGGATAACAGCCTCAGAAGAGAATGGCAGATTGACAATATAATTAACTGGAACAGGACTTTTAATGAACAGCACAGAATAGATGTTACTTTGCTGGCAAACGCCGAAAAGATAAGGATTGATTCAGATGGTATGGATAATCGAACCTTTTCTCCGAACGATATCCTGGGTTATCATGATATGTCAACAGGGACATTGCCCGAACTTGTAAGCGACGACCAGGTTCAGACCGCGGACGCCCTTATGGCAAGGTTAAACTATGGCTTTAAGAACAGATATTTATTGACAACTTCAATCAGAAGGGATGGATCTTCCCTCTTCGGTTATTCAAATCCAAGAGCAACTTTCCCTGCTATAGCTCTTGGCTGGGTAATTTCTGAAGAGAGCTTTTTTAAACTGAATTTTGTGAACTATTTGAAATTAAGAGCTTCCTGGGGAGTGAATGGCAACCGTTCAATTACCAATTATGCAGCACTCTCCCGGATAGCTGCCAGTAAATCACTTAATGCAAATCAGAACGGAGTAGCTTCAACAATTCCGCTTCTTGTAATCAATACTATGGAAAATAAGGGTTTGAAGTGGGAAAGAACCCAGACTTTCAATCTTGGAATGGATTTTACCCTTCTTGAAGGTATTCTGAGAGGTGCTGTTGAGGTTTATTCGACTTCTACAACTGATGTGCTGGTTAACCGTGAATTACCTACCATTACCGGTTATAACAGGGTTTATGCAAATCTTGGAGAGGTAAGGAATAAGGGTTTGGAATTATCTCTTAGCAGCATGAACATGGCAAAGCGGAATTTTGAATGGCATACTGATCTTGTTTTTTCTCTGAATAGAAATAAAATAGTGTCGATTACATGATAGAAATTTGATGTTTATGATAAATATGGGAATGTTATTGGCAATAAAGAACCTGATGATAAAACAAATAACTGGTTTATCGGACAGGCAAAAGACGTTATCTGGGATTACAGAATACTTGGAACATGGAGACCAGGAGAGGAAGCCGAAGCAGCCAAATGGAACCAGGCTCCGGGTGATTTTAAGTTGCAGGATGTAAATAACGATGGACTGCTTACTGACGATGATAAACAATTCCAGGGTTACACAACTCCGCGTTTTACATGGACGTTAACAAACAGTTTCAATATTTACAGGAATTTTGAAGCATCCTTCGTATTGTATTCATTATGGGGACAGAAGTCTGTTTATGATCTGGCGAAACATGATAATCATATTGAAGACCGTCGTAATTCGTGGGACATTCCTTACTGGACTCCGGATAATTTATCTGATAAATATGCTCGCTTACGCTCAGCACCTGCTGCAGGTGTGGGGTATTCAAGCTGGTTTGACCGTTCATATATCCGCTTCGAGAACATTGCAATTGCCTACAAGGTACCTGGAAATATCCTGAATAATACTTTTATAAATAGTGTAAAAGTATCATTCAATATAAGAAATGTTGGAGTATGGGCTCCGGAATGGATATTTGGAGATCCTGAAGATGGAACACGCGCCCAAAGGATCTTTTCATTCGGATTAAACCTGACCATTTAAAGTTTAACATTTTTATTGAAATAAAATGAAATCCACATGTATCAAATACACAAACACATATCTATATAATTTTCAAACATGTGGGTTCCCTGTCTGCCGACAGGCAGGCATCATACCATTAAAATCAAAAATATATTATGATGAAATATCTGAATATAATATTTAAGGTACAAAGTATTATCC
>ERZ1026800.1238-NODE-1238-length-17049-cov-5.047571_pt1 | contig 17049 bp, 28 predicted proteins | sample MGYA00520873_ERZ1026800 | MGnify/ENA primary metagenome ERZ1026800 (study PRJEB33270, sample SAMEA104284475) | anaerobic digester metagenome | biome: Anaerobic digester microbiome; feature: mesophilic sludge digester; material: Anaerobic digester biomass...
AAGGAACATAGCATCCTTTTATAGTGTATTCATCTTTATCTTTATCGTATTTCGTTTCTTGGCTATAGTAGGGAAAGTTTATGGCGTCGTCACTATAGCCACAATCTCTACAATATAATATTTTCATTTTAGTTCTCCTTTTAATAAACTAATATGTTTTGCTTTCTATTTCTGATAGTTCTTCTCTTGCCAACTCTGAAAATGCTACCATTAAGTCCAAAACTATCTTCTCATTTGTAGAGAGATTACTTTCACTTAATTGATACATTGCAAACTTTCTACATAACCTCAAATAAAAAGGTTCAAATTCGTTTGGGTCAACAACATTCTTGCCATAAACATATAGTAAATAAAAGATATTATCAAATGTATTTTCAAACTCTTTTATGGCTTTTCCTGTATCAATTCCGTCGTCCGATAATTCTGTTATTTTTATCTGCTTATTTTTCTTTATACACTCTCTTATATAATCCTTGTATTTTGATTTATATGTCATCTTTGCCTCCTTTTTAGCTTGTATCCTAAAACTTTTCAACTAAATCAATAAATTCTCTTACATAAATCTTGACTTCATCATTAAACGAGCCAAATTCATTTATGCAACCCTTCATTTTCTCTGCAATTTCTCGTAACTGAGTAAATAGATTCTCAAAGTCCTCTAACATAACCTTATAATCAAGAACTAAATCTCGTAAATGATTATTTTCTGTTATTATAATGTTGGCATAATCATTATCCATTGTATCCTCCTGTTAGTTTATTTTATCTTTATACTTTAAGTCATTGGCATAGGTTATGGTATATAACACTTTTATATTTCCATCTTCAGGATAATGCACAAAGTAATTATATCCATAATAAGCCAATAACAAAGCCTCTGCTATGCCATCTAATCCCTTTTTGGGAAACTTACTAAAATACTTATCTGTATTGTCATAGATTTCTTTTGCCTTACTTATAGACAACTGCTTATCACTGGTTAATTGCATAACATTCTTCCAATGACGAGGTGAACAAGAGACAACTCTAAATCCTAAAGCTTCTGCATAACCAACTATATAACCATTCTGATAAAATAACTTATTGCAGACAGTTCTATTGGTTGTCATACTTATAGCAGATTCCAGAAACAGTAAATCAGTAAAATCTCTAACTAACTTCAGTTGTCTTTGTATCTCTTCGGGTTCAGAGTTCCATTGTTCCAGATAAAGAATTTTAAGCTTATCTGATACCACACAAATTCCACCATTCTTACCTGGGTCTATAGCTACTACTGACTTGACACCTAACTTATTTTTCATTTTATCACCTTCGCTATACTGTAAATGATATCCTTCATAGTTATCTTATTGGATTTTAGATAATAATCCCTTTCCTGACGATTATCTACAACTATCATCAGTAAGTGTTTGTATTCACCTTTATTATCATCCACTATTAAGACCTCTTTCCATTTATCGGCTTTCTCTATTATGCTAACAGCTTTCTTTTGTAAGTTGTTTAATTCTTTCTTCTTGTCATCATAAGAGTTATAAGGAACATAGTAGATGTTTTCTTTTGGTATTGTTGGATGCTGTTTCATTTTACCTCCCTAAATAAAGTTGTTTCAGCATCAAAGTAATACTTTATCTTACCCTTTCTGCCAAATTTATTCTTGGCAATAATTATCTCAGCTATGTTAGTTAAATCGTTGCCATTGCTATCTTCTTCTATGCCATAGTAAGAAGGTCTATAGATAAAGATAACTCCACTCATATCTTGTTCAATAGAGCCACTATCTCTTAAGTCAGATAATATAGGTATCTTAATAGCTCTGTCTTCCACTTTTCTACTTAATTGTGACAATTCTATTATCGGTATCTTTAGTTCGGAAGCCAATAACTTATACTTTCTGGTTATTTCTGACACTACTTGAACTCTATTGGTATTATCATCCAATTCTAATTGCTGTAAGTAATCTACAATCACCAAATCCAATGGCTTTTCTTTATGCAAAGACCTTATTCTGGCTATGGTATCGTATAATTGAAAAGAACTACTGTCTATTATCAATTCCGAGTTATGAGCTGCGTGATAACTATACAATTCTTTATATCTTGCCAATTTGTTTTCTTCTGGTAAAGCTCTGAAATCTTCATTAGAAATGGCTTGTTTCATTGTGATAAACTTTTCCATAATCTCATCTTTAAGCATTTCTGTAGAGATGTAGTAAATCCTTTTTCCCTGTCTTAAGAGATTATCGGCAATATTGAGAGCAAAACTTGTCTTACCCATAGAAGGTCTGGCAGCTATGCAATAAGTATTGCCAGGTCTCAAAGACATAACCTTATCCATTATGGTAAATCCAAACTTCAATCCTAACTCTCTTTCTTTTCCATTCTTGATTGCTTCTTCTGTTTCTCTTATGGCTTTATCAATAATAGAGAGCATAGTTTCTGGTCTATCTCCATAACCTGATGTATCCAAATGCGAATACTTATTCATTATGCTTTTTAGATTATCGTAATTTGTTCCATCCTTAATAGCTTGGCTCATCTTCTCTATCATATTGTTAGTTTCTCTTACCTTCCAGAGGTCTATTACTTCCTTAACTAACGATGAGAAGTGTTCTACATTTTCATCTTTGGAAACTAAATTATCTATATAATTTCTAATTGTGGTATCCAATATTCCATCACTGCGTAACTGATGAATTATGTTTATAGTATCAGCAGTTTCGCCTTTATCAACTATCTTATAAATGGCATTATAAATGTTTCTGGTATCAATGCTGGTAAAACATTTATGATTTAGTAAAGATACAGCTGATAATGACTTATCAGGATTATTGAGGATTATAGATAATAGTCTCTCTTCCGCATTCAAGTTTGAATTGGACATATTTCTTCCTTATACCAGTTCATTATAGTCAGTTTTGGGTTTTTGATATGGTTTTGATTTATTGCTTATAACCATTAACCAAATGTGTTCATATTTGGTCAGACCACTTTTGCACTTCTTGTTTATTTGAGTAAGCGTCATTAGATTTCTACACCAGAAATCATTATCTTCAGCTTCTTTCAGGACTTCTTCTATATCTTTATGAGCAATGCCTTTCTTCAAGAGTTTGTTTATTTCCACAACTGCATCTTCAAATTTGGCATTCTGAACTACAGGAAAGTTAGGAAATTGCTGTTTTCTCTTTTCTATAAAGCTAATAATAGCTTGTGTAAGAGAGATTGGCAACTCTTGAACTTGAACTTTGTTCTTGGATACAGATTTTATTTCTTGTGGAACTGTATTAGCACAAACTGCGTGCAAATAGTTATGTTCATCCAGAAAGAAGTAAGTGATTTCTATGCGATAGTTACCTATCTTAACATAATTATTGGTCATTATAACTTCCTTAATTGAATGTTATTAGTTTACTCAATGGATTTAATGTTAGGTATTTACTGATTATTGCCTTAGCTCTTCTTAAATCAAGATTATTGTTTATATCCTCTATCATTCTTAAATCATATTCTTTAGGTTGATAATCTCTTTCATAAATATCATAGACGACATAAATTCTAAACCTTTCAAGCAAATAATCTAATAACTCATAAATAGAAATCTCTTCCGAAAGAGTGAAATAGTAGACAATAGATGAATTCTTAAAATGAACCTTAAAATCCCAATACTGATTATAATCATTAGTTTGGGATGTATGCAATTTTTTTTCTTGTGGTTTATTCATCTTGCTCATCTTTTGTTAATTTGGTATAAAAGAAGCAGTAATCTTTAACTGCACAATACTTATCACAGCGTTTAGGGGAATACTTACTCAGATGTATTTCATAAGTATTTATGCTGTTATTGTTCTTGAATGTTTCTGCTTCTTCTAATGTTGGAAAAGAAGCTATTTTCTTACCTTCACTAAAGACATTATAACTGTCGGGATTTTGCCATCTATCTTCGTAACTACAATTAGGTATCAAATCATCTGCCAATTTTTCATATTCATTTAGAATATTCAATTTGTTTTCCACATAAGCTTCTATTTCATCTCTGGATTTACATTCTATCTCCAATTCTTGCCAAACACTATTAGGATAATGCTGGTCTCTTTTAGCTGTATAAGAATTATAATCCTTAAAGATAAACAATATTGTCAATTTATCTACTGGAAATCCATTTAACTCCATAAGCCATTTATACATATTCAGTTGCCAAGTTAGTTCTTCTATTTTATCATCAATGAAGAGCCAACTATTGGCTTTATAATATTTGAAGTCAATTATTTCTTTCTTTTCCAAGTCATAGAAGTCAACTCTGCCAGAAATAATCTTGTCTTGAAAGACTGTCTTAACCTTAGTTTCCAGATAAATGTTAGGCAAATCAAGATGTTTGTAACTTGTTTCAATAAGAGAATGCAGTATCGTTCCAAAAGATACATCTATTAGGTTAATGGCATCTATCTCTAATTCATCTTTGTGTCTTTTAGTTAGAATGGAAATCTTGGGTGGAAGTAATAGCTCTGTTACTGACCAATCCTTCCTTTCTTGATTTCTGTTTTCTTGATTTTTCATATAACTGGAAGACAGAGCTGTGTATAATACAGGATGTAATCCTGTTGTATTGATAATTCTCATAGTGACCTCTTTTTTTATTTAGGATGATGTTTATAATATTCCACTTGTCTCAGTCTCTTTAATGCTTGTTGTTTTGTCAGATTAGGTTTGGAAAGGTTTTTGCCTTTATGTGACTTAACCTGGTATCCGTGTTTAGTTTTTTTATCATTTTGCACCTCTAAACTTAACTTGGTGTTACTTTATGATTTGGTATCAAGCTGTTACCACCTCTAAACTAATACTATAATCAATCTCTATTTTGTCAAGTATTTTAATTTAGAATATGCAAAATATTATAAGCATTGTTTTGATACCTAAATCGGGAAGGAGACCTGTTATACCAAGCAAAACGGTTATCGTAATCCTTTGCCAATGCCAATAAGTATAACTCATACCCCTTTCTCAAGTTATACTCCAAACAATAAATACTGTCTCTACTTACATTATCCAAATGCACTTCGTTAATTTGCATTAATCCGTAGTTGCCTTTATGGTATGCCAAACTATCTCCTCCCGATTCCAGTTTGATAATAGTCAGGATATCTGAGTAATGTTCTGGGGAAACAGCAGAAAGCAAAACTGCAGATATCCTGTCCTTATTCTTTAACTCTAATACCTCAATTTGTTCCTTCAGCTTTTGTTCTCTTTTTGCCTTTAATGCCAACTCTTCATTATGTTTGATTTCAGTTTCTATAGCAAGAGATAAAGGCATTATCAGCAAGAATAACAGCAATAACTTAAAAAGGAACTCTCTCATTATCAGTATCTAGTTCTGGAATGTCTTCTATTTCTTTGTAATCGTTAAGGTATTCAGTAAAGACCTCCAGATTATAAGGCAAACCCATTTTTACTGCTCGTTTTTCTATGTATTCCAATAACTCTGGTGTCATCATTCTTGGCTCATCATAATCGGAATATTTGGTTGATAGTTCCAGATATATTCTTGCAGGTTTTTCACTGATAAGCTCTGAATATGTCTGTAGTGTATTATAATCAAAAGCACGGATGAAGAAGAATGATAATCTCTTGTCTTTAGAATAATCTGGTATCCAAATACCTTTTTCATTAACATTAACAGAATATCCTGTTTGAGGGTCAACCTTCTTTACTCTATATATCCTTCTTAATTGTATAAATAGAGCTACCTTTTTGTTAAGCAACTCTTCATACATTTCTACAACTTGAGGTTCTCTCATTTTGGTGTCAAAGTTGTATCTTTCTACTTTGAACTTCTTTAGCTTATTAGGGTTTGCTTTTAGAAGGCAAAAAAGAGCTGTTATCTTATTGGCAGAAGGAGATTTTGTTTTACCATCAGTCAGATAGATAGGGTCTAATTGTATAAGTTTAGGATTTCCTTCTTTATCAGTTCTCCCTTCTAACTCAACTTTTAGAGTAATGATTTCAGAACCTCTGTCGTTAACACTATGTTCAGCTTCACGGATAATGCATTTATGCACTCCAGTGAACTGACTACTTTCAAACTTGGCATCATCTTCATTGAACCAATTCATTTAATACCTCCTATTGGTTATAAGCTCTTATGGCATCTGCCACAAGTTGAAGATTATTGGGTATTCTTTTAGTTTCAAACATTCCTTCGGGACTTTTGGCAGTAGAATAGTTTGCTTGAGTTTCAAAGAAATTCTCGTTACCTGTATCTCCATATTGGCATTTAGCGTGAAGAACTATAGGGAACCGAGATTCAATTTTAATTTTCTGCAGTTTCTGTCCAGAAGTTTGTATACGGTAGAAATGATTTCCCATTTCATCCAATAAATCTTGTGTGTGAAACATACAAAAGACGATTAAGTCATTTCTTAAGCTGATACACTTATCCAGAATGCCATAGATAGAATAAGCTAAATCAATCCACTTATCGTAACCCTTTTCCTTCATCCTACTCATCTCATCATCCCACATAACTGCGGAAAGAGTATCAATAACTATGTGTTTAACATTTTTGTATGCTTCGTTTTTGTTAATCTTATCCAATGCTTCAATAATATCTCTTGCTTTAGAAGTAATTGCATAATTCTTCTTTTCTGAATTATACAGATTTTTCCATCCTTTGAAGGGAAGAGATTTTTTATCAGCATTGATAATGATAGTTTCATCGGGATTTAGGTATTTGATTGAATGGGATTTACCGTGACCAGTTTCTCCCATAATTGCTACCATCTCTGCCATTATTTTACCTCCAATTCTTTTAATTTAATGACCTTTTGGTATTTCCACATAACCGCATACATGACCTACAGGCATGCGTGCAGTTATATACCTGTAGCCCTTGTATTCCTTGATTTCACTTATTTCCATTATTTTGTCTCCTTTTTAACTGTTTCGTTTAATACCATTTTACAAAAATCATCTAAATTGTTTAATACCTCATTTTCAGCTTTTATGTATTTTTCTATAAAGTCCACCAACTGAACAGGAAACTCTTTCAGAAATCTGATTTGGTCATCTAAATCAAAATACATATTATCCCTGTATTTGCCATTTGTTTCAGTTTCATAGATGGTTTTAAGGTAATTGTTTTTATCATGGATAATTTCAAAATCCTTGAATTTATCTGCTCTTGTTACATATTTAATTTTGTAATCTCCAACAGCTTTTGGTAGATAATCGTCATTTTTAAGCCACCAGATAGCTATTCTTTCAATAAGGTTGTGAATTTCATCTGACTTGTATTTGAATTCATTAGTCAGTTTAATAATGTCTTTGGTTAGTAAATTTGTGTCTTTCATTTTAGTTCTCCTTTTTTGTTTGTTGTTTGTTTTCTTTGGTGTCAATATAATTTTTGTAAGGTTCAAATAATGACAATATAATGTCTATATTTTCCAAATATAACTTACGAATATCGTGTGATAAATAGCCCATAAAGTCCGATAAGAACTTAACCTGTTGGTAAAAGGCATAATAATACTCTTTGTTTTGAATGTGAGAAGAAATTGGAAACAATATGTAGCTTTTCATTACAGTATCGTAAATATCGTATACACCTTCTTCCAAATCAAGAGCAGTTATATTGTAATGACCTATCTTGTTCCCTAAATAGTTCACATTCTTTGCCCACCAATCTGCTATATCCCTTATCGCATTGTATAGAACTTCATTTTTGTGTTCTATGTTTTCAATTAGTGGCTTATCATTCATTAGTAACTCCTTTTTAATTTGTTACAAAACTCGTGGTCAATCAGCAAAAATTGACCGTTAATACACGCTTAAGCTTACACTACATCATCCTTAACCTCCTTATCCTTATTTCTATTTAACTTGTTAATCTCATCAAAAATGACTTTTATTAACAAAAAGCCACTTGCAGTTATGATTGCAGGTATGATGATGATTAGCAAAACTATGGTTATGAATAGATACATAACCATTGAGATACATTGTTTTATTCTCATTAAACCTCCTTTTTTTGTAACAAATTTTCTAACTGTTTCATAAATTTTGGCTCCTTTTTGTGGCTTTTAATATAGGTTGATAAATTGATAAATAAAGATAAGCTATTAGGATGACAATAGCAAATCTTATACCTTCAAAGATAAAAAAAATAATATCTGTAACACCATAGATTGATTTCCTTTTTGTCATAGTTATTCCTTGAAATTATGAATTGTTTTTGTAAATTGTGTTGCTATAATATATATACATAATTTTAGGGTAGTTTGCGTTGACTTTTTTTCATCAATCACAAACTACCCTAATTTTTATTAACTTATCACTGAGCTTAGCCAAAGATATTCTTCTTTGGCTTTCTTTATTTCCTCATTAAACCTTACTTCACCAATGTGTTTAGCTTTACAGAATTCTCTTTTGGAAAGTGAACTGTCTATATATTCCTTTATCAAATTGTATTTTTCCAGAATGATTTTAGCTACACTATCAGGTTCTTTTTGTGAGTTCCATATCCGTTCTATTTCCTTAACAGCTTCTTCCAATTCTGTTACCACTTCTTCATCTATGTTTCTTTGTTTGGCAAGCATAGCTTTTCTGTTAAGCCAACTGTAGAAGTTTCTATATCCTGTTACTGGCAAGCAAACTTTTGCCAGAAATTGATAAACAACCTTTCTTGCAATACTACTAATAGTGTGAGGATAAATTTCAAAGAAATCTAATTGAGATAATTCTACCAAGATTTCTTGCAATATATCTTCACAATAGTTTTTATTCTTGATAAAATAGAGTGGAAACCTGTAGGCATACCAAACTATCTTATCTGCCAACTTCAGGTCGGGAACTACCAAGAGAGCTCGTGTATATGGGTCTTTCCAGTTACCGAGTTCTTCACATTCTTTAGGTCTATACATTTGCAACTCCTTTATTCTAATAGGTTTAGAACTTCTTTTACTCTTTCTTTAGTTGTATTAGTTAACCAACCTTCCCAAAACTCTGAATTCTTGAATTTGGGAGCTTTGTCTTTATCAAAATCTATGTTGTTCAATTCACCAGTTCTTGTATTAAAGGTTAATTCTACATAACTAGTGGTAAGCAAGCCAAATCCTAATCTACATTTCCACTCACCTTCAATCTTAACACATCCAGCTTCCATATCACATATTTCTGTATCTGATAATGAGCCATCTTCCTTGACTACGAAATGAGCTTTGCAATAAGGGTGTTTCCATTGATTAGCTCGCCACTTACGAAAACTTATTGTGTTATAATTGCCAATAGTTACAATGCCATTATATAAGCCACACCTATTGACAAATCCTGCCAAACAATTTGCAGAGACAAATTTGCTTCTAAACTTCATTAAGGTTGAAGCTACTTTTTCTTCAACTTCTTCTCTGGAAAGACGATTTTCAGTTTCAGGTCTATCCTTGGCAAGTAGAACTATATCCTGTATTCTTTCATACTCGTGCTCGGCTTTCCAGAAAAAAGGAGATTCCCTTGTGTCTGGAATAACTCTTATAATCTTTCCAGTGGTTAAATCAAAGCTTATAATAACGAAATGTTTGTCAATTCTCAGGTAACAACGCCATTCATTATTAGCTTTGAAACAGCCAAACATTGTAGAGTTACCATCTGGAGAAGGTTCACAATCTAAAGGTTGTTCACCTTCAATATCGGGAGTGAAGTTGCAACCTTGCTCGTCCATATAAGCTTTTCCAGTAAATAAACCTATCTCTTCTACAATATTAGCTAATTGATAGGCAACTGGAAATTTCTTGCTTATGTTTTTAAGTGATAAAGCTACTCTATCACTGACTTCTTTTTCTGTGAATATGTTTGTCATAGTTTCCATTTTATCCTCCTATTATTTAAGTAGTTCTTTGATTTCTTGAACTCTGTTTTTTCTGGTATCCTCAATCCATAAGTGTTCAGAGCTGTTGTCGTCAGGATAAATGCAATACAAATCTCCTTCTGGAATTGAGAATGTTAGAACTACGAAGTGTTTTCCTTCTTCAATCTTACACTGCCAGTAGTTTTCTTTTCTGATACAAGCAAATGTCATAGTTGGAGTTCCTTTCTCTAAATGACACCAAGTTTTTGGGTCATCATCTTCAGACCATTCTTTGATTTCCCATTCATCATAAACTCTCACAATACCATTGAATAAGCCATACTCATCAATGGCATTGATAAGCTGTTTTGCTAATGGGAATTTTTTACTTATCCTGAAAAGAGTGGAAATCACCTTGTTCTTGGCAACTTCCATCTTCTTTTCCAGTTCTTCTTTTTCTTGAAGTTTCACTTTTTTCACAATTTCATAGATTTGTTCTGGAGTTTTGCCAAACATCTCAAATACTCTTTGGGCAAATTCATTATAATAGTTTAGAACTTCCCAATCAAAGTATTTGAAGTTATGACCGTTCTTGTTTAATAAATCCAATGCCTCTTGTCTGGTAACTAACTTGTAGCTACCATAGCTGTTTGGAGCACAATAAGCAAGGACACCTTCATCAGTGACGAATAGGTATCCTTCTGCACCTGCATATCCCTTTTGAAAAGGAACTATGCATTCTCTCCCTTCGTCGTCAGTTGTGGGAGCACATTCCAGTGATTGTAAGTAGATTATTTCCATTGTTTCCTCCTGTGGAATAGTTATGGTATTATGTAATGTTCTATTTTAATTTTGAAACTGTCTGGTTTAATGTAATAAACAGCTATATATGGTTTGCCACAAAGAGCTGGTGTTGCACATAAAGGCTCATCAAACTCTTTATACACAAATCTGATAACTACTGGTAAATCATTTTGTAGCTTTTGCAATGGGTCTATATCCATCTTCAAACCTAATTTTAATATTCTTTCAAGTTCTTCTTTTGATTTACCAGTCCACTGATAAATCAATTGTGCTTCTTCATCATAGTTTTTTAGTAGATGCCAATTTATATTGCCGATTTCATATCCTGCTTTTTCCAGAATATCATTGGCTTCTATAATAGTTACTCTTTCAGGAATACTGTCAGCTGTTTTTTGGTATCTGAGTATTCCATCCTTCCAAGCAAGGAAACAACCTTGTTTGTCATGGTCATCACCATCATCAGTTAGATGACGAAGATATAGCTTTTTAATCTTTTCCATTTTATCCTCCTATGGAATCTGTATTTGGTCTATAATTGTAGTTTTGAATTATGTATTGATAATAATTTACAATTAAGTCCATTATTATCAACTCTATGGAAGTGAAACCTATAGGTTGATAAACTTGCCAGTTTTTCACCTTACTTTTGACATTATCGTAGTTATTCCAATATAAGCAGTAATCTTGGTCTATTACCAAGAATGAAACTGCCTTTGCTATATCATAAGAATTAACTTTGGCAAAATCCTTCATAATAGTTCTTGGATTGATACCATTAGCATTTAGGGATGTGAGGGATACCTTTTTTCCTTCCTTATTATAGGAAGCTATTAGGTCTTGGAATTCTTGTTCTTTCATTTTTCCTCCTTCAAGAAATTATTTTATTCTTCAAATCCGGTAACATAACCATAAATCAGGATAGCAACACCAGCAAGCATTGCCATCAGCATTATAATGAAGCAGATAATTCCGTCACCGATCTCTGTATGAGACCAATCCCAGAATTTACGATAAAGATTAGCTAAGTAGCGGAACATTTTTTCCTCCTTCTAAGGCGGGGCGGCAACCCCTGTTTTTTATTTTACTGCTGAACACTGTCAAGCAGTATAAACTTTCACACTATCTATAGTGCAAAGATATCAACCCCTGTTATCTTGTCAAGAGAAATCTTCGAAAAAAAGCATATTTTTGCCATTTTAGCGAAAATTCTTTTGTAACTTACGCCGTAACAAGCAGTTACGAACGAAAAAAAAATTAAAGAGAATACAAAAAAAATGGTCAAAAAGACAAAAAACTCTACATTCTACCACACCATACTATCCCTGCCGGTTTTAAGAAAAATAAAATGCCCGAAACGCAGGATTGTAGGGCATTACAGGCACATAGAAAAAAAAATACATTCAAAAAATGCCCAAAAACAAAGATTTTGCTTGACAGAATTTAGAGATTGCGATTACATGGCTTTTGATTGAAAACAAACTCCCGAACTGCACCAGCGGGAGCACCGGGTGGAGCGAAGTACTACTCCAATTACCCTCCACCCGGAATAAAAAAAAGTAATAGGAGATTAAAAATAGGAGACAAAAATGGCGAAAACAAGAATGCCCGTCAATCCAAAAATCTGGGACGAATCCTGGATGATCAATTTAGAAGTAGATGAAAAACTTATTTACATCTACTTGGTAGCAAATCCGAGCGTTAATATTATAGGAATCTATGAATGTTCGCTTAAGCTAATGAGTTTAAGAACTGGTGTCGCATTAAAAAGAATTGAAGAAATAATTAACAAACTCGAAACACTGAACAAGATCTATTATGATCACGACTATATCATTATACCTAATTACTTCGCATATAATCCTCATAATTTTAACTTCGAAGGCAAGAGGATACAACAAGCCATCAGAAACATCCAACCCGACATACTGGAAAAATACGGGAAACTTGTGGGGCTGAATCAAATAACGGAGGGGCAAAATGGCAAAGAGACAAATTGACGACAAGCTTATTGATGATCCCTGGATGATCACACTGAAAACAGATGAGAAACTTTTATACATTTATCTATTCCTGAGCCCTAATCAGGAAATAACAGGGATATATAAATATTCACTTGAAATGCTAAGCTTGAGAACATCAATCCCAATCGAAAGAGTAAAAATAATTCTTGAAAAATTCAAAAAAGACGGCAAAGCATTCTACGAAGAAAATTATATAATAATTCCAGAATATTGTAAAAACATATCATACAATCTTCCAGACATAAAAAAATATGTCCTCAAACAATTAGAAGAACTGCCTCCATCAATTATCAAAAATCACCCTGAACTTATAAGCAAACTACAAGAACTTGCATCAACTAAAACTAATCAGCGACTGACCAGTACTACTGACCAATCACTGACCAGTATGACTGACCAGTATAACAGACCAGCTAACACTGACCAGCCACTGACCAGTCATACTGCCCCGACGGAAAGATCTATATCTACATCTATCTCTAATTCTATTTCTAAATCTATCCATCCATCCACCTGTACTGAGAAAACCAGTACCAATAGGTATGGCCTACGCCAACTGGGAAACTTTGTACAGCTTCCAGATGGAAAGGTCGTTAGGAGAGAAGAAATGAATAAATTAAAAAGGATGGATGGGATGGATGGATCAGAAAAAATTCCTTCTCAGGATGGGATGGATGGGATGAAAAAAACAAACGAGAAAAAAGGGAAAAATCCAGAAAAAGAAAAAGGATGGAGACCTAATGCCGGTTATTACGCTGAAGGTATTTGGCTCACTGACGAAGAATTCAATAAGCTGCGAACAGAATTCGGTGACGATATTGCTCTAAATTCTCCTGAAATTACCAGCTCATGGGCAAAAGAAAAAGGAATCGAAATAATAGATACTTATAAAATGTGCAAAAAAATTGCCAAGAAGATGTTGGAGGAACAAAATGGCAAAAATTGCTGATCTGCAACATATAATCTACGAGACCAATGCCAATATTAAACAACCAGCAATCGAAATAATTGCCCAAAAAACAAGAAACAACTTCAACTTCGATTGGGTAATATCTGAACTGAAACTAAAAGAAAAAGTGACCCCGAAAACAATAATTAAGACCATCAACGAAGCCCCCCGTGAAAAATTAGACGCTTGCGGATTTTGCGTGAATGGATTTATCTCCGTGCTCGATAGAAGCACCCTGAAGGAAATAGACGAAACATCCATCATCTATCCTATCCTACTTCCGAAAGCAAAAGCACACTGCCCTAATTGCGGAAGGGAAAAAGAAAAAACACCGGCAATCATATACCTATACACGAAAAACGAGCTCGGTTGGCTATTCGTAATCCTTTATGACTTCGTAATTCATCGACTGAACCTGAAAATTCCGTATCTCCAATTTCGCACTATGGACATATGGAAGGACATAGATATATACCCGGAATTATCTCTGCTCCAGCAGAAAATTATAGAAATGATACAGGAAAACGCAAGATTTGAAAAAATTACCAATCTTGCACCAATTCAGCAAAAAATAACAGACACGGTAAATGCCGTGAAGCTCTAAGGGAGGAAAAAATGAGCGACTATTTCGAACCTATCGATCTCGAAGCAGGCAACGATACAGGTCAATTCATTGATGAAGAAGGACTCTACACCGTTGCCATTGTGAAAACATCAATGCAGTATTCCCGGGACGGTAAACCCGGCTACAAATTTCAGATGAAAACACAAGAAGGAAAAATGATTTACGATACCTTCTGGCTGTCAATTCCTGCACGCTGGCGACTCAGACGACTCGGAAAGGTATGCGGACTCACCGAAGCGGAAATGAAGGCATTCGTACCGAACATGCTCATCGGGAAAACGCTGGATATAGTCACCGAAGCAGACCCGAACTTCCCGCTATACCAGAAAATCATTGACATCCGAAAGGCATCGAAGGAAATTGACATCGGTCAGATTCCTGAACCAGAAAATCAGGATACAGTCACCAGCACGAATCAGGAACATGTTCCGTTTTAGAGTGTCTATACCAAATATGAAAGCGTGAAGTGAACAATGCTCCGCAGACCTAATCCGATAGAGAAAAAAAACAATATGAACTGCTGCACCTGCTCATACTCGGGCAGGTGCAGGTTCGCAACCAATATGACTGCATCCTTCTGCTCCGAGACAATCTGCACCTACTACACGAACCCGGAGAAGGGATGCTTCGAAGACCCCAAAAAAGAAAGAAAAGTAAGAAAGGATGGAGTATAAATGAAAGAGCGATTAAGATTTTTACCAAACATAGAACGGAATTTTTTGGCATTTGGCGATGCTGCCGGATCACCAAAATCACATTTTGGTTGACAAATAATTAATGCTGATTATTTTGTCCTTATGAGCTATAATTTTAATCATGATTTTGAATTTGACATCGACATCGACTCGATTGACATCGACATCGATGAAAAAAACGAACGCAAACACAATGTGTCTCGCAAAGCAATGGTCAAATACGCCAATCTGATCACAAAATCAGTGCGCTATCTGGAAGAGATCGCGGATTTCGATCTGCCAGAAGGAACGCAATATCGCATTGTCACCACAAAAAACATGAATGCGCTCACAGCCATCTATGCGCTTCTGCAGAATCATGAACCGGAAGAAATCATTATCGCTATTTATCGCATGAATCAACCGGCTGTGGCTAAAATTATCAGTCTATCGAAAACAGTGCCAATTTCGGTTCTTATATCGAGCTTCTTCAGAGAAAACAAAAAATACGAAAGCTGGACTCGCATGCTCATCAATGCCGCCAAAAATAACCCAAACCTAACCGTCAAATCAACTTGGTCTCACGCCAAGGTTACGCTAATCAAAACCAAATGTGGGAAGCATATCGTATTTGAAGGCTCTGGCAATCTTTCCGATAATGCGCGCATCGAACAATACATTTTAGAAAACAACAAACAAGCTTATGAATTCCACAAAAACTGGATAATGCAGGTGATGAATGAAAACAAACAAGCTTAAGATGAACCCAAACAACCCACGCAGGATACAGCCCGATAAGCTGGAAAAGCTTATGCGTTCAATCGAGTCATTTCCTGAAATGATGAAGATTAACAACATAAAAACCACATACGCCGTTATAGGCTCACGAAGTGTAAACGCTAACATTGACCATATACTTTCTGAAAGAATATCCAAGCACGATACAATCATATCTGGTGGGGCTATCGGGATTGACACAATGGCAGCTGAATGGGCAAACGCCAATGGAATTAGCACAATCGTAATAAAGCCTAATTATGCTGTATATGGCAAAAAAGCACCTCTGATAAGAAATAAGGAAATCGCATTGGCATGTGATACCATGATAGCCATTTGGGACGGCAAAAGCAAAGGCACGCTAAACGCAATCAACCACGCAAAAAAAGCAGGAAAGCATGTTGAAATCATTAGAGTCTAATTCATTAGGGACTATCTATTACATAATCACCTATGTAGGCTCAATTATGGGCATGAAAGGAAAAACATCTAAAGAATCTCGTGACTTGGTGACATTCAAAAGAGCAAATAAGCCATCCAATATGATCCCAGACATAATAAAAATGGCCATAAATGAGATAGATGCAAAGGCAGATATATGTGTGATACCATCGTCCAAGCCAAAACTTAACAACCTGCAAAAAGCATTACAAAACACATCGATAGTTAAGCTAATAGAAACGGAACCCAGAAAGCAAAATCACGCAGCGAATATTCCAAATAATTTCAAAGAAACAATAGAAGTTAATCACACTAAAAAATCCAATACACTAATCATTGTCGATGACATAATAACATCAGGAAAAACAATGGCCTATTTCGTCGATCTTATGAGTGTGTTCAAGTATGATAAAATACACGTTTTCGCCTATGGAATAACCGATACATTCATTAAACGATATGACAAAACTAAAAGTGTATCTATGTTTGAGCCATGCGAAATCTTTCAATCTAACATTCCCGACATAGGCCTAATGATCCCAACGCTCCATTTTGATGAGGCAGATAATGGAGGCGATGAATGAAGACAAACAAGCTTAAGTTCAACCCTAATAATCCGCGTAAATGCAGTAAAGACAAGCTTGAAAAACTTATGCGCTCAATCGAATCATTTCCTGAGATGATGAAGTTACGCCCAATAGTTTACGATCCCGAGACCATGTATGTTTTAGGCGGCAATCAGCGGCTCGCAGCCATTAGAAAGCTCGGCATGAAAGACATCCCGGATGAGTGGGCGATCGCCGCCACAGATCTCACCCCAGAACAGCAAAAGGAATTTGTTCTGCGAGATAATGTGCAGTTCGGCGATTGGGACTTTGAGGTGCTGTCTGCTGAGTTTGGCGAATTTGATCTTGAAGAGATGGGAATGGA
>ERZ1026800.1249-NODE-1249-length-16929-cov-3.586597_pt1 | contig 16929 bp, 13 predicted proteins | sample MGYA00520873_ERZ1026800 | MGnify/ENA primary metagenome ERZ1026800 (study PRJEB33270, sample SAMEA104284475) | anaerobic digester metagenome | biome: Anaerobic digester microbiome; feature: mesophilic sludge digester; material: Anaerobic digester biomass...
GTTCCTGGTGAATGGGGAGTGTCATACTATAGGAGGGGGGGCGTCAAAGTCAACTGGAGCGCGGGAACGATCATCCTGTCGGTTCCGAAGAATCGAATCGATCGTCGGCGCTCCGCAAAAAGATTTTTTCCTTGAGTCGAACGGAGTCGATTTGTTATTCTATGTTCAGATGATGAAAGAGAGAGTCGGCGACGGCGTCTCCGCCGGGCCGAAGAAGCCGCCGGAGGAACAGCGCGCTCATGGATAATCCGCGGCGCGACCTGCCCGTCCTTCTTCTCCACAACCTGGATCCGGCTTGGACCGGGGAGGAACGAAGCGAAGCCGAAGAGGATGTCGCCGCGCTCGGCGACGCCTTGAAATCTTTGGGCCATCCCGTCGAAGTCGCGGCGGTCGAGGACGCGCGCCTGGCCAAGCGGCTGGCGGCCTTTGATCCCCGGGAGCACATCGTCTTCAATTGGTGCGAGGAGCTCCCCGGGGTCCCCCACAGCGAGCCGGAGGTGGCCGCGGTCATGGAGCGGCTCGGTTTTGTTTTCACCGGATCGTCCTGCAGCGTGCTGACCCTTTCCCACGACAAGCCGCGGGTCAAGCGGCTGCTCGACGCGGCCCGCCTTCCCACGCCGCCCTGGGCCGTCTTCCACACTCCCAAGGCCGGGGATTGGAATATCTTTCCGGCGATCGTCAAGGCCGCCCACGAGCATTGCAGCATCGGCATCTCCCCCGACTCGGTCGTCACTTCGCCGGCCGAGCTCGAACACCGCGTCGCCTACGTCCTGGAGACGCACAAGCAGGCGGCCCTGGTCGAGGAATTCATCAACGGCCGGGAATTCCACGGGGCGGCTTGGGGCAATGGAACGGTGTCCATGCTTCCGATCGCGGAAATGGATTACGGGAACCTGATCGACATCCGCGACCGTCTCTTCACCTACGAGGCCAAGTACGTCCCGGGATCGCGCTTATACGAAGGAATCGATCTGCGCGTGCCGGCCGACCTGGATGAGGACGCCAGGGCCGAGCTCGAGCGGATCGTCTTGGCCACCTACCGGGTCACGGGCTGCCGGGACTACGGCCGGATCGATGTCCGTTATCTCGACGGCGTATTCCAGGTCATCGACGTCAATCCCAATCCCGACATCAATCCTCAGACCTCGATGACCTGGGCCGCGGCCGAAATCGGATTCTCCTACGGAGAAATGGGCAGCCGGATCGTCAACCTGGCGGCCGCCCGCCATCCCGTCTTCCGCCGGAACGGCTCCGACGCGCCGGTCGCCGAATAACGAGGGGACCTATTCCCCGGGCGGCGGGCCGTCATCCTCGAATTTTTCGATCTCCGCTTCTTTCTTCAGTTTGTCCAGACGAAGTTTCAAAAGGGCCGCTTGCGTTTCGAGCTCCCCCAGGGACAGCTTTCGGAGCGCATCCATAATGTCCCTGATCTCCTTCAGCGAGGCGGCGGCGCTTTCCCTGATCTCCTCGAAGGCCGCGGCCGTTCCGGCGGCGGCCGCGGCCGGAATCGAGGCGGCCGACTTGGACAGGCCGACCACCCGGCCTTGGGCGTTGACGGTCAACTGCATGTTCCGGGAGGAAAAGGCTTTTCGTTCAAACCCGGCGCAGAGGACGGGAGTTTGAGGATGGACGGCGAAGACAAGCTTTTCGTCCAACCGGACGAACACCGGCCGGAACCGGCCGGCCTCGCGGTCGACCGCCTCCCTCCAGGAATAGATCCGTAAAAATCCGGGAACCGGCTCCCGGTAAAAAATCCGAATTTCGTTCTTCCCGGGAGGAGAGGGGTCGGCGGCCGGTCGATCCGGGATCTCCGGTCGAGCCGGATCCGGATCGAAGGCCGCGGCGATCCCCGTTTCCCGGTAGAGATCCAGCACCCGGGGATACGCCTTTTCCAAAGCGTCGGTGATTCCCGCCTCATCGAAAACCCCGGTCAAGGCCGCCGACGGCGGCAGGTCCGTGATGTCCAAGTGGCGGCGGACCTTCCGTTCCCGGATCGTCCGGCCGATTCCCTCGGCCGCCGAAAATTTCACGGCCGCCGAGGCAAAAGCCGCCCGAGCCGCCTCGGTCTGCTTTTCTAAAAACCGGATCGATCCTTCGAGAAAGGCGGCCCGCTTCTCGGCGAGGGAATAACGAGCGGGCTCCGTTGTTTCCACCGCCTCGTCCCTCACCCGGCGGAGGGCTTCTTTTCGTCCGGCCAGCTCGTTCTCGAGGCGGTCCGCCTCCTCCCAGAGCTCCCGCCCCAAAGACGATTCCTGAAGATAATACCGGTTCTCGAGGGACAACGACTCGAGGCGCCGCCGGGCTCCGGCTCCGGAAGCGTCCATCTTTTTCGTCCCCGCGTTCAGCCCTCCCCGGAAACCGGCCGCCGTTCCGGCGGCCGCGCCGACCAGCCGGGCGATCTGAACGAGGATTTCCGCCGACTTGTCCTTGGCCGCGAACTCGGCGGAGGTCAAAAGGCCGTTGTTGCCCACGCGGACGGCCAAGGATTGATCGGCCGCGCCGCCAAGGGCGGCGTCGAGCATATAGGGGCGGGACGGATCGGCCGATGTCTCGAGGCCGACCGAGGCTTTCACCGCGAAAATTCCGGATTCCGTCACCGGCTTCAACCATCCGTCCGCTCCGGCTTCGATTCTCGTCTCGACGAATTCGGTTACGTCCGCCTCGACGACGACAAAATCCCGGGCGAGATAATATCTCAATCCCCCCAGAGGCTTCGGCGCCGTCGACGGCCCTCGGCCCGCCGGGGCGCAGCCCATCATCAACCCCCAAACCGCCGCCCCCAGCATCATCCACCCTGCCCGCATGATTTATAAAAATTCTTTTGATTCATATCTTCCTTTTGGCGTCAAAAAGAAATTCACCATGAGCTTTTTCCTTTCGCGCCCCGCGCCCGCTGTCCGCCCTCCTCGTCAAAAACACCGGTTAAGAGCTTTCCGACGCCCCCGGCCTCCCGGGCCGGCCGCGCCCGCCTCGTCCTTGATTTTCCCATTTCCGGCGAAGGCTCATTCCCTGAAAGCCGTTGTCCGCGGCGATTCCACCCCCAACTGAAACGGCTTTTCGCCGGCGAATTCCTCCGCTCCCGGGCCGTAAAGCGCCAGTTGCGGATGCGGCGGATCGAGGTTCCGCCCGATCCGGCGGACCAGGTCCCGATAATCATCCGGAAAATCCGGCGTCAACGCCTCGCAGAGGGCGAGAGTGAACGCCCCTCCCCCCCGGTAAGCAGGAGCTTGTTCCCCGTCCCGGCACGCGCCGATATGAATAAGGGAAGCTTTCATCGGAAGGTGGGCCGGACGGAAGGCGGGCCGCGGAGAAACGCGTCTTCGGCCCCCGAAGTTTTTATAGACCGTGCCGGAATGGCAGGCGTCGATGATCACGAGGATCCGAACGCCGCCGGCGAACTCCCGCCAGCAGGCGTCCAATTCGTCGTCGGCCACCGGACGGTCGTAAGCCAGCAGGAGTTCATCGAGACCGTCTTCCTCTTCGCCGCCGGAATCGGGGCGCTGTCCCCCGTGGCCGGCGAAATAAAAAAACAGGAAATCCCCGGGCCGGCACAGCCGGGCGGCCCGGCGGAGATTTCCCAAAAGCGCGGCCGCGGTCGCCTCGGCCGTCTTCAAGGCGAGGCATTCGAAGCCGCGGGAGGAGACAAGGCGGACGATCCGGTCGACGTCCTCTTCCGCCCCCCAACAGCCCGAAGCGGGGACGGAGCCGCCGTAAGACGACGGGTCGACGCGCCGCAGTCCGGCGGCAAACGCCAAGCCTTGAGCCATGTTGACCTCCGCTTTTTTCCCTTCTGTCGGAACGGGGCGAAAAAAATGGAATTATGGATTATAATTTCCTCTTTGCGACGACCGAAACGGAACAAGGAGGCCCTCAGGTGAAAAAACGAATTCTCGTCCTTCTATTCGCCGCCGGATTCCTGGCCGCGGCGCTCCCGGCCCGGACTTTGAAGCCGCTGTCCATCGACGACTTCTTCAAGATCAAGCGTTTGGCCGATCCTCAGTTGTCCCCCTGCGGAAAATGGGTCGCCTACACGGTCACGGTCATGGACAAGGAAGCGAACAAGGGCGACAGCGATATCTGGGTCGCGCCGCTCGCCGGAGGCGACCCGCGCTTGCTGGCCTCGAGCCCGGCCGCGGACAACACGCCCCGCTGGTCGCCCGACGGCAAGCAAATCGCCTTCATCTCCTCCCGCGGCGGAACGCCCCAGGTCTGGACGATCGCCGCCGAGGGAGGAGAGCCGGTCCAACTCACCCGGCTTTCCACCGGCGCGTCCGGCGTCATTTGGTCGCCCGACGGCCGGCTCCTGGCCTTCGCCTCGTCGGTTTATCCCGAGGCGGCCGACGACGCGGCCAACAAGGCCCGGAGCGAGGCGGCCGCCGCGGGCAAGGTCAAAGCCCGGCTGTTCGACACGCTCCTCGTCCGCCACTGGAACGCTTGGAGCGACGGCACGCGGAGCCACGTCTTCGTCGTTCCGGCCGCCGGCGGCCCGGCCGTCGACCTCACGCCGGGGGACTTCGACACGCCGCCGATCGCCCTCGGCGGAAGCCAGGACTACGTCTTTTCCCCCGACGGGAAAGAGATCGCCTTCGTCCGCAATATCGATCCCGAATTGAAAAAAGGGCTGGGGACGAACAACGACGTTTTCGTCGTCCCGTCCGCCGGCGGAGAGATCCGCCGGATCACGACGAACAAGGCCAACGACCATTCGCCGCTCTACTCCCCCGACGGCCGATACCTGGCCTACCTGGCCATGGCCCGGCCGGGATTCGAGGCGGACAAGCAGTCCTTGATGATCTACGACCGGACGGCGGGCACGACGGTCAACCTGACCGAAGCTCTGGACCGGTCGGTCGGCGAGATGCTCTGGACGCCGGACTCGGCCGCGTTGTATTTCGTCTGCGACGATTGGGGCCGGAAAGCCGTCTTCCGGGCCGCCCTGGACGGCCGGAAGGTCGAACGGGTCCTGGAAGGACACAATCTGTCCTCGCTCCAACTGACGCCGGATGGAACGACGTTCGTCTTCGCCCGGCAGGCGATGAACCAGCCGGCCGATGTCTTCACCTGCCGCTTGGCCGATAAAACGCTGTCCCGGGTCACCGATATCAACCGGGATCTTTTAGCCGGGCTGGATATGAACCCGGCCGAGGAAATCACCTTTCTCGGGGCCGGCGACGAGCCGGTTCACGGCTGGCTGCTCAAGCCGCCCGCCTTCGACGCTTCCAAGAAATACCCCCTGGTGATGCTCATCCATGGCGGTCCCCAGGGCGCCTGGACGGACGAATTCCATTTCCGCTGGAACGCCCAGCTGTTCGCCGCCCCGGGCTACGTCGTGGCCATGATCAACTTCCACGGGAGCACGGGCTACGGCCAGGCCTTCACCGATTCGATAAGCGGCGATTGGGGCGGCAAGCCCTACACGGACATCGCCAAGGGCATGGGCTACATCCACGGCCGGTATCCGTTCATCGACATCAGCCGGAACGCGGCCGCCGGCGGCTCCTACGGCGGCTACATGATCAACTGGATCGAAAGCCGCGGGACGAAGGTGTTCAATTGCCTTGTCAGCCATTCGGGCGTCTTCGATCTGCGGTCCATGTACGGAGCGACCGAGGAGCTGTGGTTCCCGGAATGGGAATACCTGGGAACGCCTTGGACAAGCCCCGAACAATACCGGAAGTTCTCTCCGTCCAGCACCGTCGCCGACTTCAAAACGCCCTGCCTCGTCATCCACGGGGCCAAAGATTTCCGGGTCCCCCTGGAACAGGGGCTGCAGATGTACACGTCCCTCCAACGGATGAACGTCCCGTCCAAGTTCCTGTACTTCCCCGACGAGGATCACTTCATCCTGAAGCCGCAGAACTCGGAATTGTGGTACCGGACGATCTGGGAGTGGTTCGCCGAATACCTGAAATGAGCCGGGGGCTTACGACCGGACGGGGCCGCGCCGGGAGAGGATGAAAAGCGTTCCGTTTCCGCCCAGGTAGCCGGCGGTCAGGGCGATGCCGGCGGCCGTCGCCCCGATCATTCCGAGGGGCCCGACGGTCAACCAGAAAACCGCCGCGACCATCGCGATCTGGACCAGGACCGCGGCCGCGATCGGATTGGTGTCGCGGGCCCGGACGAGAATCCCCCGCCGGTAGGCGAGGACGGCCTCCAGAAAGGGAAGAAGGACGAGCAAGCGGGCCGGCAGGAGTGCGAATCCGGCCAGATCCGGCGACAATCCCGAGATCTTTCCCATCCAAACCGGGGCCAAGGGCGAGAACACCACCGCGGCCATCCCCAGCGTCCCGGCCAGTCCGATCGTCCCGGCCATCCGGCGGAGAAGGATCTTGTGCTCTCCCCGGTCGCCGGCCAAGGCGATCACCACTTCCTGGACGGCGATGCCGCCCGTCCGGAAGATGAAGGCCAGCCCCATGATCACCGGCACCACGGCCAGCGATTCGATCGGCATCCGGCTCCGGCCGAGGAAAAACGACGTCAGGGGGTGGACGGAAAAGGAAAGAAACGAGGTCATGGCCAGGGGGACATAAAACCGGCCGATTTTATCGAGCGTCAGAGCCCGGCCGAAGGCGCACTCCTCGTCGCTTTGGCTTCGGAGCCGCCGGACCAATCCCCTGGCCATAAACCGGCTGGCCGCCGCCTCGGCCAGAACCCCGATCCCCAAGGCCCCCCCGCCGACGCAGGCCCCCGGGAGGCGGACGGCCAGGGCCAAGACGACCCCCGTTGCGGCCATGGTCGAAAGGCGGACCACCGTCCCCCAGGCGACGCCGCGCGGCTTCCCCCCGCGGATGAGAATCCCCTGGTAGAACCGGCGATAGCCGATCGCCGCCGGCCAGAGGATCAGAAAGATCATCGATTGGGCCGACAGCCGGGCGACGTCCTCGGGCAGGCCGATCACTCCCCGGGCGATCCACCGGAAAACCGGCGGAAGAAGAAGGAGGATCATGACCGCGGTCACGGCCGCGTTCAGGACGGTGGAAAAGCGGCGGAGGCGCCGGAAGGCGATTTTATCCTGGACTAAGGCGTTGGAAGCCGAAAGCATCATGACGATGGGCGACTCGACGATCCAGGCCAGCGACGTGGCCACGCCGAAGGCGGCCAGGTTGATCTTGGGATCGGCCAAGCGGGCGATGATCGCGGCCACGAAGGGGCCCTCGACGGCCATCATCAGCCAAGTCGCCTGGAGCGGCAGCCAATAGTTCAGGGCGGTCCGGGACGTCAGGGCGGCCGCCGGTTTTTGATTCGGGCTCATGGGGCGGGAGGATATCATGATCGGGACGCCAGCGACAAACGCGGAATCCGCGCGATTGCCGCCCGGCGGCTTCACGATTATAATGACCGGAGAAGAATGAACGCCTCTGATGACCGGTTCCCCGCCTTGATTCGAAATCTGGATCTGTTGAAGGAGATCGAAACGGCCGCCGGCCGTCTCTACGCCGGATTCGCGGCCGCCTTCCCTGAAGACGCCCCGCTCTGGGACGTCTTAAGGGCCGAGGAGGAAGGCCACGCCCGCCGGGTCGATGAGCTCAAGAGACTGGTTGAAGCCGACCGGCAGGCCTTTCATCCGGACAAATTCAATCCGGCGGCCTTGAACACCTTTCTGGCCGGCCTTCGCGAAAGTCTCAGGAAGCTGGAAAAAGGCGAAATCTGGAGACGCCAAGCCTTGGCCGTCGCCCAGGATTTGGAGAACACACTCTCCGAAAGGGCCTTCTACAGGGTCGTCCAAAGCGAGCTTCCGGAATTCAATAAGCTCGTCGAGGACATCGACCGCGAGACCCGGGCCCACCAGCAAAGGCTGCTCGAGTTCATCCGCCTTCATTTTCCCGCGTCTTGACAAGCCGTGAATCAGAGGGCATATGGAAAACGAATATCGACCCGGACCTCCGCGACGCCGAACTTTTCCTCCGGATCTTCCGCCCAAGGATCGACGCCGGCGGCCCGCCGGCGGCCGTCCTGGCGCTCAAGATGAAGCCGCCGGAGCCGGCCGGCCGGGGCGGAGGCTCTTTCCTCCGGGGCTTTCTCAACAACCGGCGGCGGGCCTGAAGCGCGGTCTCGGGCTCGGCGTTTTGATCGTCCTGTGCGCCTGCGGCGGACGGGACGTCGGGAGCGAAATCATCCTGACGGGTTCGGTCGAAAGCGATCCCGTTCGCGTCTCCCCGCTCGTCGGGGGGCGCTTGCTCGAGGTCGCGGCCGTCGAGGGAACGCGGATCGGCGCGGGCGGGATCATCGCCCGGATCGACGCGACCGACCTCGAGCTTCAGCTCCGGCAGGCCGAAACCGCCGTCCGGGCGGCGGAAACCCATCTCGCCCTCGTCCGGAAGGGCGTCCGGAGCGAGGACCTGGCCACGGCCCGGGAGCAGGTCAAGCAGGCGGAAATCGCGGTCGACAAAGCCGAGCGGGAGCGTCGGCGCCTGGCCCGGTTGTACGAAGAAGGATCGATCACGGCCAAGGCGCTCGACGATGTCTCCGTCCAGGCCGATTCGGCCCGGAGCGTCCTCCAACAGGCCCGGAAGCAATACGAAAAAGCCGAAGCCGGCGCCCGCAAGGAGGAAATCGAGGCGGCCGAAGCCCTCCGCGACCAAGCTCGGGCCGCGGCCGACATTTTGAAGAAGAAGATCGGCGATTGCCTGGTCCTTTCCCCCGTCGCCGGGACCGTCCTCCACCGCCTGGCCGAGCCCGGCGAAGTCGTCGCCCCCGGAACGGCCCTGGCGATCTTGGCCGATCTTACGACCGTCAAGATCACGGCGTACGTCCCGGAACGAGACTTGGGCTCCATCGCCCCGGGAATGAGCGCCTCGCTGAGGGCGGACGCCTTCCCCCGGCGGAGTTTTCCGGCCTCGGTATCGCGCATCGCCGACGAGGCGGAATTCACCCCCAAGACGATCCAGACGCGGGACGAGCGGGTCAAAACCGTTTACCGGATCGAGCTGGCCGCTCCGAACCCCGAGGGAGTCTTCAAGCCCGGGATGCCGGTCGACGTCGTCCTGACCCGGCCCCCAAGCCGGCCGGCGGCCCGCTGAGAGATCGGGAAAATATGGCCGAAGAGGCGGCCCTCCAAGCGTCCGGCCTCCGCTTCTCCTTCGGGAAGACGGAGGCGCTCGGCGGCGTCGATTTGGAGGTCGCCCGGGGGGAAATATTCGGTCTCGTCGGGCCGGACGGGGCGGGCAAGACGACCCTCATCCGCGTCTTTTGCGGCCTCCTCGCCCCGGACTCCGGCGCCTGCCGCGTGCTCGGCTTGGATACGGTCCGGGACCGGGCCCGCCTCATCCGCCGGATCGGCTACCTCTCCCAACGATTCTCCCTCTACGGCGACCTCAGCGTCGGGGAAAACCTCGACTTCTTCGCCGAAATCCACGGCCGGAGAGATTCCGCCGGCCGCAAGCGCCGGCTGCTCGAGGAGATGGATCTCCTTCGCTTCCGGAAGCGCCCGGCCGAGGATCTTTCCGGGGGCATGAAGCAGAAGCTGGCCCTGGCCTGCACGCTCATTCACGCGCCCGACATCCTTTTTCTGGACGAACCGACCAACGGCGTCGATCCCGTCGCCCGCCGCGATTTCTGGAACATCTTGGCCGGTCTTTCGGCCGGGGGGGTGACCATCGTCATTTCCACGCCCTACCTGGACGAAGCCGAGCACTGCGGCCGCGTGGCCTTCATGGCCGGGGGGCGGATCGCCGCCGCGGAGACGCCGGCCGGGGCGAAGGAGCTTGTCCTGGAGCGGATCTGCGAAATCGTCTGCTCGCCCGTCATCCGGGCCCGCGAGGCCGCCGGACTCGTCCCCGGCGTCGTTTCGGTCCACGCCTATGGGGACAAGATCCGAGCCGCCCTCGCGGCCGGGGCCGAACCCGGCGCGCTCCGGGCGGCCGTGGAGAAGCACGCCCGGATCTCGGCCTTCCGGATGGTCCGGCCGTCGCTGGAGGATGTCTTCATTCATCTGCTCCGGCGGAACAGGGGGACGACGGCATGACCGCCTCCCCGGCCGTTGAAGTCCGCGGGCTCGAGAAGCGTTTCGGCCGCTTCCGGGCGGTCCAGGCGATCGACTTCACGATCGGCCGGGGGGAAATCTTCGGGTTCATCGGGGCCAACGGCGCGGGCAAATCAACCACGATCAAGATGCTCTGCGGCCTTCTTCCGCCCGACGGCGGACGGGCCGTCGTCGCCGGGATCGACGTCGCCGCCGACCCGGAAGGCGTCAAGCGGCGGATCGGCTACATGTGCCAGAAGTTCGCCCTGTACGGCGACCTGACCGCGGCCGAGAACGTCGATTTTTTCGGGGGCGTCTACGGCCTTCCGCCGGAGCGGCTCCGGGCCCGGCGGGCCGGACTTTTCCGCCTCCTCGAGCTGGAAAGCCGGGCCGGGCGGCGGGCGGCCGACCTGCCTCGCGGTTTTCAACAGCGGCTGGCCCTGGCCTGCGCCGTCGTCCACGAGCCGGCCGTTGTTTTTCTGGATGAGCCGACGGCCGGCGTCGACCCGGTTCAGCGCCGGGCGTTCTGGGAGCTCATTTACGGCTTCGCCTCCGCCGGAACCACCGTCTTCGTCACAACCCATTTTCTCGACGAGGCCGAGTACTGCCACCGGGTCGGCTTCATCGCCGAGGGAGAGCTGGCCGCCGTGGACACGCCGGCCGGGTTGAAAAGCCTGCTGGCCGGCTGGACGGTCTACGAGCTGCGGACGGCCGATCCGGCCGGAATGCTGCCCGCGGTCCAAATCCTCCCCGGCGTCCGTTCGGCCGCCCTGTTCGGCGAGGCGATTCACGTCCTGGCGCCCGAAGCCGCCGATCCGGACGACCTCTTCGGCCGGCTGTCCGGACCCGCCGGATACGAGCCGATCCCTCCGACTCTCGAGGATGTCTTCCTTCACCTCGCGGGGAAAACGCCGTGAAGCTCGCCGCGGTCGTTAAAAAGGAATTCCTCCAAATCCGCCGCGATCCCCTGACCCTGTTCATGCTCGTTTTCTTCCCGACGGCGCTCCTCCTGTTTTTCGGCTATATCCTGTCCTTCGACGTCCGGAACGTCCGCCTGGGGGTGCTCGACCTGGACGGCTCCGATTCTTCCCGGGCATTCATCCGGCAATTGACGGGCGGCGGGTATTTCCAGCTGGAAACGATGTTCGCCGGACGCGGGGAAGCCGACACGGCCTTGGAGCGCGGCTCCGTCATGGCCGCCGTGGTCATCCCGAAGGGATTCAGCAAAGCCCTGGCCCGGGGCGGAACGGCCGCCGTCCAAGGGATGATCGACGGCTCCGACAGCCGGAAGGCCGCGATCGTCCAAGGCTATCTCCAAGCCTACGCGACCGCCTTCAGCCGGCAGGCGCTCGGCGAATGGGCCGCGAGGCTCGGCCGCCGCCCCGTCATCCCGGTCGAGGTCGAGGGACGCGTCTGGTACAATCCCGAGCTCAAGTCCAGCCTCCATCTCCTGGCCGGCCTCATCGTGTTCATCTTCATGATCACGGGAACGATCTCGACCTCGCTGTCCGTCGTCCGGGAGCGGGAGCGGGGGACGATGGAGCAGCTCCTCGTCTCGCCGCTGGGCGCCGGGACCGTCATCCTCGGCAAGACCCTCCCCTACCTCGCCGTCTCGGCCGTCAGCACGGTGATCATCCTGATCGTCAGCCGCTTCGCCTTCGGGCTCGAGGTCAAGGGGTCGATCGCCCTGCTCGCCCTGGCTTCGCTCCTTTTTCTCCTTTCGGCCCTCGGCTGGGGCATCCTGATATCGACCATCACCCGGTCCCAGCAAGTCGCCTACTTCGCGGCCGCCCTTTCGAGCATTCTCCCCGCTCTTCTTCTTTCGGACTTCGTCTTTCCCATCTCCGGGATGCCGGCCGTGATCCGGGCGATCACGGCGGTCGTTCCGGCCAAGTACTTCGTCCGCCTGCTCCGGGGCATCATGATGCGGGGGGCGGGATTCGCGGCCGGCTGGGAGGACCTGGCCGCCCTGGCGGTCTTTTCGGCCTTCACCCTGACGCTGGCGGCGATCCGCTTGAAAAAGATCAAGCTGGCCTGAGGCGGGCATGCTCGGGAAAATGATCCGCAAGGAGCTGCTCCAACTGCGGCGGGACAAGCGGATGTTCCCCATTTTGATCGCCGCCCCCGTTCTCCAGCTTCTCATTCTCGGCTATGCGGCCAACTTCGACATCGCCGATTTGCCGGCGGCCGTCTGCGACCTGGACCGCACGGCGGAAAGCCGCGGCTTCCTGAACGTCTTTTTCGGGAGCGGCTATTTCGTTCGGGCGCTCGACGTCCAGGGCGGGGCCGATCTCGACCCCGCCCTGGAGCGGGGCCGGGCCCAGATCGGCCTCGTCGTTCCTCGGGGTTTCGGCCGAGCCCTCGGCCGGGGCGAGGGAGCGAAGGTCCAGGTCGTCGTCAACGGCTCGGACCCCAATTCCGGCATCAACGGATACGCCTTCGCCCTCCAGGCGACGGCCCGCTATTCGACGGCCGTCCTGATCGAGCGGATGGCCGCCTCCGGAGTCGCCTCGATCCCGGCGGTTGATCTCCGGACCCGGATCTGGTTCAACCCGGAGCTGAAAACCCGCTATTTCATGGTCCCGGCCCTGTCCGGGCTCATTCTCATGATCATCTCCATCATGCTCACGGCCATGACGCTCGTCCGGGAAAAGGAAACCGGAACGATCGAGATGCTGGTGGTGACCCCCGTCAAGAAGCTGGCCGTGCTGGCCGGGAAGCTCCTCCCCTACCTGGTCATCGGGCTGGTCGAGGTGGGCCTCATCGCCCTTGTGGCCGTCTTCTGGTTCGGAGTCCCTTTCCGGGGCTCGGTCGGGCTGCTCGTCCTTGGATCGCTGCTCTTTCTTTTCAACACCCTCGGCCTCGGCCTGTTGGTTTCCACCGTTTCCCGAACCCAGCAGCGGGCGATGATGGTCGTCATGTTCGCCGTCATGATGCCGTTCATCTACCTGTCGGGATTCATCTTCCCGATCGAGGCCATGCCGAAGGCCTTCCAAGCCGTCTCCCGGCTCATTCCCCTGACCTATTACCTGGAGATCGTCCGCGGCCTTTTTCTCAAGGGATCGGGATTCGCCGACCTGGCCGGTGCCCTGGCCGCCTTGGCCGGATTGGGGACGGCCGTTTTCGCCTTGTCCGTTCTCCGGTTCCGGAAATTCCTCTGACTTTATTTCAGAAAAGGAAGCAGGCGCTCGAGGGGAAGCGCCTCGACCTTGCGGCCGCCGCTCCCTTCCATGGTTTCCGCCTGGAAAAGGGAATTGAGGACGGCCTCCTCGGCCGCCTCGGCCGCCGCCAGGAAAAGAGGAGTCATCTCATCGTCGCGCAATTCCCGGCCGGAAAGAACCGTCGAGCCGGACTCGTGGGGAATCCGCATGTCCAGGTTCGTGGAGAAGGCGATCACGTAATCGCCGCTTCCATTGGCGCCGACGGATCCGGTCCGGGCCAGCCCGAAAACGGCCCTTTTGGCGAGCCGCTCCAGATTGCGGGCCCGGAGAGGCGCGTCGGTCGCGACCACGATCATGCACGAGCCGTCGGCCCGGGATTCGGCCAATTCATCCTTCAGGTAGTACCGGTCCAGGAGGATCCCGGCCGGCGCGCCGGCGACTTGCAGAACGCCCCCGTAATTCGTCTGGACGAGGACGCCGACCGTGTAGCCGCCCAGCGTCGCCGGCAACACCCGCGACGAGGTTCCGATCCCCCCCTTGAAGCCGAAGCAGACGGTGCCGGTTCCGGCCCCGACGTTGCCTTCGGCCACCGGGCCTGAGGCGGCGCTCCGCAGGGCCTGGAGAACGTGGGCCGGGCGGACCGGGCGGCGGCGGATGTCGTTCAGATAGCCGTCGTTGGTTTCGCCGGCCACGGCATTGACCGAGCGGACGCTCTCGTTGCCCGGCTGGGCGAGCGTGTATTCGATCAAGCCCTCCATGGCTTGGGGAACGCTCAGGGTGTTGGTCAGGACGACCGGCGTCTCCAGGCTGCCCAGCTCCTCCACCTGGCTTTGACCGCTGAGCTTGCCGAATCCGTTTTCCACGTGAACGGCCGCCGGCACCTTGTCCTGGAAAACATTTCCGTCATGGGGAAGAATCGCCGTCACCCCCGTCCGCACGTCCGTTCCCTCGATCAGGGTGACCTGTCCGACTTTCACCCCGGCCACGTCGGTGATGGCGTTCCATTTCCCCGGCGGCAGAATCCCTGTTTTCAACCCGAAATCGCGGAAACGGCCGCGCCGGCCGGCCTCGGCCGCCGGAGCCGGAGCCGCTTCGAGCTCCCGGAAAGTCCGGACGGCCGCCCGGGCCAGCGCGAGCGTGGCGTTGACGACCGGAACCGTAACGCACGTTTCGTCGAAAGCCAAGGGGATTTCGGTGCATCCGAGGACGATGATCTCGGCCCCCCGGGCGGCCATCTCCCTGGCCGGCTCGGCCAAGAGAGCGGCGTTCTCCGGTTTCGGCCGCCCGGCCTTGATGCCGGCGACCGCCCGCATGACCCGCTCATCCTGGGCGCTCTCCGGGGGAACGAGCGTCTCCACGCCCCTGGCTCGGAATTCCTTTTCATACAATCCGGTCCGCAGGGTGCCGCTGGTGGCCAGGAGGCCGACCTTCTTGACGTCCGGCCGAAGGCGCAGGACTTCGTCGACAGTTTCCCGGATCATGTGAAGCACCGGGATCTTCACGGCCGCCTGCATCTGATCATGATAGAAATGAGCGGTGTTGCAGGGGATCGCGACGAGCGAGGCCCCGGCCTTTTCCAGGAACTGAACGCCCTGGACCAAATAGGGAATGATGGACGGGTCGTTGTTCAAAATGCAGGTGGTTCGATCCGGGACCTGGGGAAAGCTGAACATCAGCGTCGGAATGTGGTCCTGGTCCTTTTCGGCGGGCGTCTGCTGAACGATGAGCTGGTAGAGATTGGCCGTGGCTTCCGGCCCCATCCCCCCGAAAATGCCCAGCAGGCGGGTAGGAAGGACGCCGGCGTCCCGCTCCGCGGCGGCCGCCGGCGGAATCTGCGCCGCCCAGAAGGCCAGGACAATCAGTCCGGCGATCACGCGCCATGTCGGTTTTCTCATCTCCGCTCCTCCTTGATTCGAATCGTCCGCTCCCTTCGATTCATCCCGCCCGGTCCGCGGACCGGGACGGCCGAACCCTCTTCGTCGAAAAGAAGAGGCGCATAAAGCAAAAGAAGCAACGGGGCTGTTCACTCCAGGGGAAGGGCGGCCAGGCTGAAGGGATCGACCCGGCTGTCGAGCACCCGGACGCTCCAATGGAGATGCGGGCCGGTCGAGCGGCCCGTGCTGCCGACTTCGGCGATCACCTCGCCTTTCTTCACCGGCTGCCCTCTTTTGACCAGGATCTTCGAGAAATGGCCGTAATACGTGAAAACGCCGAGGCCGTGATCGATGATGACCGCATTGCCGTATATGCCCAGAGAGCCGGCAAAGACTACGATTCCATGATTGGCTGCTTCAATCGGAGCGCCGGCTGTTGAGGCGAGATCTATTCCGAGATGAACGGAGCTGCCTAAATCCACACCGTCAACGATGTAGGTACGCCGATCCCCGAACAGGGCCGTCGGTTTTGCGTTGCGCATCCGCAGGAAAGCCCCTTCCCAAAGTCTTTTATTGATGGATTTACTGCAGATCTTCATTATTTTCCTGTCATTGTCATCACGAAGCAGCGTATTGACATAACCGAATACTTCAGCCGGTGTTTTATCCTGCAGATGAGGATTGGCGGCCTGAAATTCGGGCACGATTTTCTGCAGGAACGTCTCGCTTAAATTCACTTTGTCGGAGCGGAATTTTTTGGGCTTTAAGGTAAAAGGCAGGGCAACGGTTGTTTCATTACCTGCGTCGTCCCTGGCAAAAACGGTTATTTTGGTTTTTGTTGCCGGGGGAGCAGGGCTGACGGCAAAAAATGCGCTCGATACGGGCCGGTTGTTGATTAATGTCGTGTACCCGGGGAAGAAGGTATCGTCCACATACACACCGGTCAGAGTTGCCGGTTTTGATGTCCGGTAAGTGATAAATCCCGTACCTCCCTGGTTTATGTAGTTAACGGGGTTGAGGAGGAAAATCTGCGGCGGGACGGTGTCGATTTTGACCTGAAGGGCCAGGATAGATTCGTTTTTAAAAAGAGAATGATCTGTGGCGGACATCCTGATGACAGCCGGTCCGTTTTTGAGCTGTAAATCTCCAGTATTGACCGTCAGGCGGAGGGCCTTTTGTCTTTCACCTCTGCCGGCGATGTTTTCCGTGATGAGCTGGTGCGACTTGTCGTCCTGTATGATTTCGACATTAAGGCGGGACAGACCGCTTGCCTTATCGGTAAAAATTATTCCGATATCTTTTTGCCTGCCGACGGAGGAGATGTCCCCGGCCAATTTAATGACCGGTTTACCCCTCTCCAGACGATCCGTAAAATAAAGCCATCCAATAAGCGCAACCAGAACAATAACCGCTGCAAGTGTCACATAAAGCCCGACTCTTCTCATCAGCATACTCCTTTATGAAGGTTTTCAGGTGCGACTCTCATATTCATTTATCCTCTACAATGCAAGTCAAATCACTCCGTTGATAAGGACATATGCCTTGATATTGCCCATAAACATTGTTATATTCGGCCAAACTTAAAAAGGCAGTGGAAATGTTTATAGAACATTGCAATTGTTCTATTGGACGTGCAACTCCATTGGGGAGTGAGCTAAGAACAGAAGAAGTTTATGAGTGGGTTTCTAATCCCGAACATAAGTCGTGGTGGAAATCATATGAAGATACATTTCCAAAGTATTTAAGAGATGCTTTGGATGAAATTCTGGAAGAAGAATAAGAATAAATAAGGAATAAAAAAATGGAACCAACGAAATTAAAAGAAATAGCACAAGACATAGTTGATTATATTGTTAAAATATTGGGAGTAAATCCAAATGAGATAGAAATTAAGATAACAGATAAGTTGGCAAATGATGCTCAAGCTTTATGC
>ERZ1026800.1250-NODE-1250-length-16923-cov-3.377947_pt1 | contig 16923 bp, 23 predicted proteins | sample MGYA00520873_ERZ1026800 | MGnify/ENA primary metagenome ERZ1026800 (study PRJEB33270, sample SAMEA104284475) | anaerobic digester metagenome | biome: Anaerobic digester microbiome; feature: mesophilic sludge digester; material: Anaerobic digester biomass...
AAATTATGGGCATCCCAGATTTCCCCTATCTCTGCCATCTTCTCGTCCCGCTCCCGCGTCTCTTCCACCTTGACGATCTCGTCCAGGGCCCGGGAGGCTTTGTCAATCGCCATGGTGGTGTCCTTGATTACCGCCTTGAATTCGTCAAATGGTTTCATAAAGGACTTCTCCAGCTCAAGGCGTTTCGCGTTCAGCTCCTTCGATGCCTTGTTCAGCTCGGCCCGATCGGCCTTAGCCTCGGCGATTTTCCCGACATAATTCTCGGGCGCGTACCCGGCAAGTTTCGCCTCGACAAACTTCTTGATCTCCAGGGCGTTCGTGATTAGGACGCCAAGCCGCTGCTCTTTTACTTCCAGAACTAGGTCTTTCGCTTCCATGTCTTCCTCCTCAAAAAATCGATTGTTTTTTCACTGGGATCATGAGCCCCCGCAGTTTCTTCTCAAGGTCGTCCAGCTCCGCAAGGAATATCTTAACCTCTTTCATGATCTCCGCAATCATCCCGTCGTCCCTTGTGATCCTAATTTTCCAATACCGCAGATATTCCGGGAGCCGCGGGTCAAAGCTCACAAAATCCCACCATTTCCTTCCAGTCACAGCCAGCAGAGATTGAACCTGGACAATGTATTGCCCGTTGATCTTCCCGGTGAGCATGGTCTCAATATGCGTTGCAGTATTTGGGCATTTTATTTCAACTCCGCCATCCATCCCGACTAATCCATCCGGGGAGCCGCCGAACATTGGAATATCTGGAGAATCAATGAAATCAACCTGGTAAACCTCTATGCCTTCCATTATTTCATATTCGGCCCTGGCAAGAGGTTCGTTTTCTTTCCCCCACAAGATCGGTCCAGAAATAAACCCTTCTTGCCAAGTTCCGGTCAATCGTTCTGCCACAAGCTCGGCCATGTAGTTTTTCCGGCTTGCAGCGGGGCCTGATTTCGTTCTGGCCATTACATCGGCCACCCGGGAAGCTGTCACCTTCCCAAGACGGTCAATATGCCATTGCTCAGTGCCCTGCATTTCCCAGCTCCTTCTTCCGGAAGTCCTTCGCCTTGATGATTTCAAGCTGAGCCTTCCTGTTCCCGTCATGCCGCTTGTAGGCGTCAATGTAGGCCGCTTTCAACTCCTCCATGGTGGCAGCTGAATCGATGGCGTTCAGGTCGTCGGCAATATTGATGCTTGCGGCTTGTGCATCGTCGTCCTCGTCCTGAACAACGATCCCGAATCCAGCCAAAAACGTGTACCGTCTTCCGTAGGTGGACATGGCCCCCATGACCTGAACAGGACTCATCCGGCGTGTCCCCTGGACCATCGGGACGTCGAAGGTGGAAGTGCGGGATGCTCCATGACCGGTGATGGTCATTGTCACCCGTTTCCCTCCTTCCACATTGACCTCGTTCCACGAGTAGGAAAACCCGTGCTTCGCAATAATCGCTCCTACCGCATCCTGCAAGGCCTCCAGAGGGGCGTAGGCATACATCGGTTTCCCGTCATCGCCCTTCGCCGTCTTGCTCCGCACCACCGGCCCAAACTCCGCCTGCATCCGGGCGAATGCGTCGTCAAAGGCCAGCTTTGCCTGCCGCTCGATCTCTTTGTTTCGCAGGTCAATCAGCTTTTCCAGCTTGTCCGTATCAAGGCCACGCTCGATCGCAAGCTGAATCAGACTGTCCCCGCCGGCAGGCTGAATCTGCCGGTCTTCCACGATTTCAACCTTTACTTCATCTGCCATGTCATCCCTCCTCAGTCGATTATCTCAATCCCGTTTCTCCGCAGAAACTCCTCAAACGTTCCCGCCCATTTCATCTCAGGGAGAATCTCCCTGGCCGTCCGGAAGCCGCTCACGGTTCCGATGATCTTCCCGCCTGTTGCCAGGGCATAGACACACCGCGCCGTGTCCCCTGTCAGTGACCACCGAGCTGCTTTGATTTTGTGACTCATGATTTCCTCCTGATAATAAGGCCCCCGGAGGGGCCAAAAACTACTTCCCCAGCTTTGCGTCTATCGCGTTGTCAATCCCGCGATAATATTTCCGCAGAGCCTCTCCGCCACCTGCTTCCCAGGCCGCAAGCTCGTCGCCACGGAGGCAGCTGATCTGATCCTCCATGGCCTTCGCAACCTGATTCCCATGGTACCGGATTTCGTCCGGATCCATGTCGTCGACCGCTTCAAGGAAACGGCCGATCGCTTCTTCGACATACGCATTGATCATGATTTCCTCCTATGGGGTGATTCCCCTATCGTTGATTGTAACACCTTTCATGGAGTCTGTCAAACTTTATTTCCTTATTTTTGCACAAAAAAAGCGGCCAGGGTCCGGGAGGACCGGCGGGGAGGAGGAACCCCGCCATGGACAGGCCGCTATATAAGCATATCACGGTTTTCCCCCGGAAACAACACTCGCGACAAGTTCTCGCCGCTCGGCCGGGGAAAGCGGAGTGTTTGACCGAAGCACCAGGGCCTCATACTCTTCCTGCCCGTAGTTTCGGAGGAACCAGAGGACGTACTCCTCCGGGCCTTGCCGGTGATGTCTGAAGTGGCACCGGGCGCACATCATGCAGGAGTTTCGCGTGTCCCACCGGACCGAATATTTGCGCCTGGTGATTAAATGCGACCACTGGAGATTGTCAGGGCTTCCGCAGATCACACACCGCCGGTCGCGGGCCATGACGATATCCCGGATGATCGCGTCGGCCTTTTTGACCTTGCCGTTTTCCTTCCGGGCCGCCGTCGCCTTCTTCGCGTTCTTCCGGCTTGCCGACACCTTTTTCGGGCTCCGGCTCTTCCCGCCGATCTTCCCGAGAGTCGATGCCGCTTTTTTGATTTCGTCCATTTATCCTCCTGTTCAGAGGATTATATCATAAGCGATTAGGTCTCGCAAGGCCCTGATTGTGGCGGATTTTCGGGATTTTGCTTTCTGCTTTACCGATTCTCCGATAAATGCCGCAGGATGAAAAATAGCCGGGGGCTTTTCAATGTTTTAGCGGTTTGCGCCCGTTACCCGGTCCACCGACACAAAACGCTCCTACGGGCCTGTAAACGCGGTTTCCGGGCAATTCGATTTTAGCGGAATTTCAAGGATACGGCACCACCGGCGATAAGCCCGGCAACAAGCCCGTATAGGCCCCATTTAACCCCGGTTTTCTTCCTAGCCGCTTCCATCTCCCGGGCCTGTTTTTTTAGCGCGCTCTCGTAGTTCGCGGAGGAAACCTTCAACTTCTCTTCGGCTGTTCTCAATCTCTCGGCGTACTTCTGCAAGTTCGTCTCCTGCATCTCCAGCAGCTTCACGGCCTCGCTCAGCGTCGCCGCCACTTCCTCCCTCGGGGCCTTCATTGCCCACGCCAGAATTTCCTCCGAAAGCTCCCCGGAAAAACAGAAGGACGGCACCAATAAGGCCAACAACAAGACCCCAGATAATCTTCGCCACACTTATTTCCTCCCGGTCAGTTTTTCCAGCATCAGGTTTATATCAACCGTGCCAAACAGGCCGGCCACGGCAAGGGCGGCCCAGATTACGTCCGCAACCGAAACGCCCGGGAGGACTTTTAGTCCAACCAGGACAACCCCCACAACAATCATCACCGCCGATCCGATCTTCGCATAAAGCGATGCGTCACGTGCTTTCATCCCATTACCCTCAACAAGTTTTTCCGCACCAGTACCGCGCCGAGCGCGTCGTTATACGCCTCGGGATTCTCGACCATGTACTTCGGACAGTCCTTCCCGGTTATGTCGTAATGCCGCAGGATATGCAAGCATGGGAGGAGGTTATATTTTTGCGCCAGCATTGCCGACAGCATGACCAGGGACTCAAGAGTGGCCGGAGTCGGTTCGCCGGTCCTGTCCGGGTGGCACATTTCAATCCCGAGCGTGCAGTCGTTTGGATATGGGCCGAAGAGTTCAACGGCCCTTTCCTTGTACCGGTCGGCCCCGCAGTGATAGGCCATTTCGCTGTCAGGGATACACTGGAGGATTTCGCCGTCAAGGCCGATAACATAGTGCGCTCCAGCGTACCGTCCTCCTGCCCTTCCGAGCCTGTCGAAGTAGTCGCGGTTCTGCTGCGCGCTTGTCCCCGGATTCGCTACCCAGTGCCACACCAGGCCGAGGACCCCCCGGACGGGCTTCCCGGGCCGGGAATAGACATTCGGTGTTATCAGCGCATCGACAATTTTCGGGAGCGTCATTTCGCGAGGCTCTTCACGGCCTGCTTGATTTCATCGACAGTTGCCTTGATGTATGATATGTCACGCTTCATGCCTTCCATCTCCTTGTCGTTCAGGTGGAAACATGCTTCAATCGCCATCATCTTTGAAAATAGCTGATTCATCTCTTCACGCATCCGCGTCATTTTCTCAAGCTGCCCGCCTTCGTCCATCGCTGCTTTCCTTTGGGCTCTCCAGTGGCCCATCAGTGTCGAAATGGCAACCGCCAGAGCCAGATATGCCGCAAGTTCCCGGACCGCGTCCATCAGGGGTTCCTCTCCTGTTTCAGAGTGTCAAGCTCGCTCCGGAGATCGGCCTTCCGGTCAAGGATCGCCTGATCTTTTTCGTAAACCACAAACTGGACATCTTTCACCTGTTTCATGGCGGCCACGAGGTCTTCAACGATCTTTGGGATTTTCGCATCAAGCCCCTGAAGCTCCACCTCAATCTCCCGGATGCGATCCGCTTTTATCTCCTCCGGTGTCCTAGTGTCGGGCGGCTCTTTCGGAAGAAGCCCTTTTTCCAGTAGCGAATTGACATAATCCCATGAGAACCGCTGCGGGAAATCTTTCGTATCATAAACCTGGCACGCAAGCTCACGGCCGTTTTCCTCGAAGATCACATCCTTCCCGCCGTCTTCACGGGACAATATCTGGATTATTTTTTCTGCCATTTCAGCTCCCTACCATTCAATAATAAGAACAGGGGGTCCTCCAGACCCTTTAGCTCCAAAACTTGATCCTAAAGACCCCCCACCTCCACCACCACCAGGGCCGCCATCTCCCCCCTTGCGTCCCGGTAAGATCGCCGCAGAATCACCTCCCGCACCACCACCACCGCCTCCAATAGTCGGAGCATTAGCCCCCATGGAAGATAATCCTGCACCTCCCCCTCCAGAGCTAAATATTGTGCCAGCAAAGGCCCCATCACCACCATTCCCACCATGAATGTCGGTATTCCCTGATCCAACACTTTTTATTCCACCGCCACCCGCACCACCATATCCTCCTGCGCCTGTCGAAGAAGCGGTACCTCCGGCATTTCCATTTGACGCACCTCCTCCGCCTATCCCTCCGGCTCCGCCTGTTCTTATTGCAGCATCAGACCCTTTCCCAAATGACAGGTTGATACCGTCCCCAGACAGCGTTGACGCACCTGCAGTTTTAAGCTCTACTGTATATGTGGTCCCATCTACAACTGCTTCAGGTAGCCTGACGCAATATGCACCTGACCCCCCTCCGCCACCGCCGCCGGCATTCCCTCCTGATTGTGCGCTCGTCCCATCACCACCTTGTCCAACTCCTGACACATAAATTTTAGAAACCCCTGGCGGAACGATCCAGTCCGTTGCGGCAACAGCACCAGGGCCAAAGATGACACTACCAGATCTATATGGCGGCGCCTTCCAGGATGATCCACTCCATACAAAGTCCTGTGTCTCCCCTTCGGGAAGCACCCAGCTTTGTGTCGCGCTCCATTTTAGTGTCGGGTCTCCGGCCCCCATTCTCACAAACGTCACACGCGTCCCAGTAGCGGCGCCGGCTTTAATATCCGCAGTTATCGGAGCAGCACTTGTCAGCAGGACTATCGTGTCGGCCCCAAGTTCATCTGCCGTAAATGTTTTATTCGCATCGACCGTCACGACAAATGGGCCGCATCCGTCATGCACCCATGCCGACCATGTATGGCCGCCGTCTTTTGAATAGCGTGAAAACCTGTATGCCGGAAGAGAGCTTGCCGTTATGTCGGTAATCGTTTGCAGTATAAATCCGCCGGAATCAGGACCGGCAATGACAAACAACGCAAACAGGTCCCCCGCTGCGCACGCAGGAGGTTGATTCGTCGTGAGCCCGTTCGTCCACGCGTAGAACCCGCTGTTCAGAATTTCGTCCAGGTCAAATGTCGCCGGAGCACGTGCGGCCCTGGTGTATGCGCCGCGGATCTCGGTAACGAGCAGGTCGGAATATTCAAATGTGACTTCCAGTTGCGAATAGACCGTCTTCCCGTGCTTATCCTGAACCAGGATCGAATAGTCCGCCGGGACGTACAGCCGCCCGATGACGCCGTTATTGCTCGGGAACCCTCCGGATGTCCTGATATTTGCCGCCGGAGTCGTAAGAGCCGAATCCCAGTATGCCGTCTGCGGATTCGACAGCGGGTTCAGGCCCGACACGCCGATGAAGATGTACCCTCCTTCAAGCGGGTATCCGTCCTCCCCGAAAAAGACATTGTATGGGGCGCGTACTTCTGTAGCCATCTATTTGTTCTCCTTCTGGTTGACGACATAGCTTGCGGCCAGGAGCCGCTTCACCAGGGCAAGTTCTTCCGGAGATCCGCGTGCCACTGTCGGCAGTTTCATCAGGATGTCACGCACCGGTTTAGACTCAAAAACTTGCGCGACCTTTCCGAGTCCAAGCCCGGCAGCGATTGCCCCTCCGAATCCCATTAGCTTGCTGCCAGTAACATCCGACAGCCACGACTGTGCCGCCATCATCCCGATTGGGAGAACGGCCTGGACGCCGGTGGGAGGTGTCTGCGTTGCGACTGCGGCGTGCTTTGTGTAGTCCAGCACCCGAACAAGCCCTTCCACGATTCGCTTGTCATCAGGATCAAAAAAGACGCCAGTCTGATCTGCCATCCGCTTTACTCCGTCGGCGAATCGACCTGGGGATACATCTGGACCGGCTGTGCCTGCGGCTTTTGCAAGAATTGCCGCCTTTGCTGCCGCACGGCCTGCAGGAGATAGATTCTGATACAGAGACTGCACATCCGATCTTTTCCGCGAAAACAGCAGTCCATATACCGCCTCGGGAGTTTCAGCACCTTTTTCCAGAGCAGCTTTCAGGGCCGGACGTTCAAGCTCTCTTGCAAGTTTCGCAAGTTCAGTGTTTGCGACGCGCCATTTCGTATATGCCTGTTGTCCACCGGCCGTTTTGATAAACGACCCCATGTCATCATTGACGGCCTCATAAATCCCGGAAAGGATTTTCTCTCCGGTCGTGCGAACAGACGCCATATCTGGAGCCGTAAATACCTCTCCTATTTGTTTTCGGAGAAGCTCTACAGTTTCGATGTCCTGGCTCTGGATGGCGTCCTTCCAGTCTGAAAGAACATCGATCACCGGTTTCACCTGTTTCGTCTTCATTCCGTCAAGCGTCGCGATTGCCTTGTCGATCTTTGCCATTGTTGCAGGCATCGGAACTCCGGTTTGCGGCAGGCTTTTTATGACATCTGTTTTCTGACGAACAAGCGAGTTTAACTTGTCACCACGCGTCCGCATGAGATCATCCATAACCTCGGATGACAGCCCGCTTAAATCATCGGCCCCATATTCACGAAGGACATTCCTAACAGCCTCTTGTCTCTGCTCAACTTGTGCTTTCCTCATCCTTCCAGGTCCAAACGGCAACTCTTCAGTCCGCCGCTGGACCCATCTCCCAAATGCAGTTTTGGGCGGCCGGACATCTGTAGTGAGGATATCGATTCCTGCCGTATCAGCTTCGGCAATTGGGGCGGTCTTCCCTGGAGGAGGCCCGAGAGTCTTTCCGGCAAGATGCGACATGGCCGCGCCTCCACCGATTCCGGCAAGAAATTGCGCCCATGGCGGCAATCCAAGTTCTGCGGCCGCCTGTGAAGAGGCTCCTCCACCTATCGCTCCGGCTACGTTCTGTCGCGCTCCTGCCGATAGTGCATCACCAAGCGCGGCAGCGAATGAAGGAGAAAGGGTCTTCGCACCGGACGCCAGAGCCTGTCCTAGCGCGATTGTTCCGGCAGCTCCTCCGGCTCCGGAAGCCGCGGCCTGGACGACGCGCTCCGCCGCGGTGTCTGCCTTTTCGATCCCAAGCGAGTCGAACACATACTGCAGGGCTTTTGTCGGTCGTTCAAACTTCGTCCCGAATACACCATTTATCAGATCAACAAGCGGGTCGCCGACAAGCTGCGTCAAACCGTAAGCCCCCACCCCAGCCAAGGCCCCAGGGACCGCTCCTACCCCGGCAAGTGGCGCCCCCAGCAGTGCGCCGGTTCCGGCTGCAAGAGCATACGGTCCGGCACCACGGATAGCCGCCCCCATGAGCCCGCCGATGTCAGTTTTCGGCTCTTCGGGAGGAGCCGCAGGAACACCGGGCGTTGGAGAAGCCCCACCATCGGCCACTGCATCCGGGGAAGCCGGGACAATAGCCCCAGCGGGAGTCTGCGGTAAAGGGCCGGGAGCCGCAGCAGGAGGAGCCCCTGAGAACGTCCTCGTTTTCTGCCCTGACGCCCGCATAGCCGCAACCATCGCCTTCAGGATCGGGTCGTCCTTCTTTATCGTGTCGGGGATGTCGGTAATGACGATCCCGTCCTTTGTTCCCAATTCATAGGTTTCCGGCATTAGTAGTCAACCTCCACTCTCCTCCGGGGAGGAGCTGTACCGCCTTGCGGCGCAGGGGCTTGTTCCTCAGGCGCAAAAACATTGTCCCTGTTCAGCTTCCGATTCCTTATGATCACCTCAGCCCGCGACATAATAAGGTCGTTTTTCGCCTTCGCGATTTTCCATATCTTTTCGGCCTCACGCGTAAACTCGGCGCGCAATTGCGGACTCAATTTCCCTGCCCCAAGAGCTTTATTGTAGATCGACCATATCGCGCTCGGCACTCCTCCTGCTGTTGCTGCGCTGGCTTGTTCTCCTTCTCGGACCACAGAGGTAGGATCAATCGCTTTCATAAAGGCGAAGATTCGCGCCAGGTCTCCAGGGCCGGTATCAGATGACCCCTTGATGATTTGATACTGACTGTCGATAAGCCGGAAGTCTTTACTCCCTGCATCGACCTCTTTGCGCAGCCCGTCTTCAAGGTCCATGATGTCCTTAGCATCAAGACCGCCGCGAGCCTCTTTTGCCGCTTTCTCAAGCAGGAGGTCGGCGAATTCCTTGTCAAGATTCCGCGCCTCTGCGAGATATTTATCTCTTTGCGCGTCTTTCAACCCCGCATCTGCGGCTTTCACTTTAAGTTCTTCAATTTGCATTCGCTCGGCGTATTTAGCTTCAATCTCGGCCTTCTCCGCCTCCGACGTCGCCTTCTTCATCTCGGCTTCTTTCTGTTTCTGCAGGATCGGGAACAGAGCCGCGAGCCGCCGCTCCTCCTCAAATTTCGCATAGGCTTCCATTGCCTCTTTGCCGCCCGGGATGGCTGCCGTTTGCATCCCGAAAAGAGCCTCAACTGATTCTCTCTCTTTCCCGCCCGCCTCAATATCTCTGATATAGTTTTCTGCAGCCAGAGCACCATCCTCATTCGCGACGCTCCGTTCTGCGGCGGCCGCAGCATGCAGATATTTAATCGCAAGATCGGGACGGTTTGCGCGAAGAGCAAAATATATATTTGAGCTTTCTTTCAGTGCGGCAACCTTTTCCTCTTCGCGCATCTGCGAAACACTGTCCTGGATCGCTTTGGCCTGATCTTTCGGAAGAAACATCGCGAGATGGAGAAAGTCACTTGATTTCGCTCCCGGTTTGCGAAGCTTCTCCATGAGTTCGTCGACTCGCGCCTGCCTTTCCGCATCAGCGGCGGCGGCGATTCGGGCCGCTTCAAGCTTCGCCTCGGCCTCGGCGATATTCGCCTGGGCCATAAGCCCGGCCGCGTGCTGTTTCGCAATCCCGCTCCCGAATTCCGACATCCTGAGAAAACTCTGGAGAGGGTCCTGGAAACCGAAAGTCATTATGTCGGACATTACCAGCCTCCGCTTGCGTCAATGCGGCCACCAACAAGGGATCCGCCACGGCCGGCGTACATGAACGGATTCTGAGCCCCTCCGCCCCCAAATCCCCCGAGTCCAGCGTAAAGCCCGAGGCCGGACGACAAGGCGTTCGGGAAGGCGTTCCACATCTTTCCCTGTCCGAGACGAGCCGCCGCTGCGGCCTGCCCCGCTGGTCCTGCGAGCTGGCCCGCCGCAGACTGCCCCATGCCGGCAATCCCACCGAGCTGGCTCATGCGCTGCTGGATAAGCTGCGAAAGAAGTTGCGGCCTGAATTGCGCAAGGGCTCCCTGGAGATTTCCCCCACGGAGTCCCCCAGTTGCGGCGGCGTTTTGCAGCATCGCGTTTTCGCCCTGCTGGAGCATCGACTGCATTTCAGGGCCTTCGGCAATGGACGCAATGAGCGCGGCCTGTTCCTCCGGAGTCCCCATTCCGAGAAGCCCCTGCATCTGTTCGAGCGCAGCGGCTCCTGCGTTTGTGTACGGCCCAAGAATCCGCTGCATTTCCCGCGCCTGCGCCCTTGCGGCGGCTGCCTGCGAATGCCCCCCGATAAGCCCTGACACAAGGGACGCCCCTCCAATCGCGGCGGCCGGAATAAGTAACGGTAAAGCCATCTCCAGTCTCCTACTTTGCGATCACGGTTCGACTACCCAGGGTGTCAACCTGGATGTGCATCTGTAATATAGGCACGAACGGGTCGGACGTCGGAGCGGCCCCGACGGCGGCGATCCGATTGAGCCGCGCCACCGTCTGCGACCCGATCCCCAGTCCGCTCGGTGTGAACGACCCTAAATTCATGACGATCATCGTCCTGTCCGGAGTCCCCGCCGGAATGAGAAGCTCCGGACTCGTGAGAAGGGCCGGGAACACCCATGCGTTGTCTGGAGCCGCATACCCATATTCCAAGGTAAACTTGACATATCGATCAGTCCCATCGACTCCGTTCGTCGTGAGATGGATATGCCACTGGACCTCGCTTCCCTCGACCCATCCGTGGACAAGTTCCTGCGCCTCGCAAATGTGCGCATCATTCACCGCCCAGCGCGGCATCGTGATGTTACCGCCAACTGCGGCAAGAACCGGGATTCCGGCCCCGGCCGAGCGAATAATTATCGGATGGTCAATATCTACCCAGACGGTGTCCTCGAATCTGTCGCCGACGGAAAAGAGCCTCTCCATGAGCCGGATCGATTCCTGGTCGTCATGGCATATAACGGCAAGCTGTTTTCTCGACAGGGCAAGCTTCGATGCCGTACTCATACCGCAAGAGCCTCCAGCTGCACCTCAAGACGCGCCGCCGATATTCTGGACCTTGAGTCCCCGGTAAATTTTTGGACCCGCCAGTTCCGCATGAATCCCTGCTGGAACCAGACCAGCCGCCGCATCCTGTCCCCCTTGACTCCGGCCCTGATCGGCCGCTCCTGGCTCCAGGTCTCCCCGTCCAAAGTGTACGACGTCGAAATTACCGGATCATCTCCCGTCTCGATCCGCCCGGCGAGACATATCAATTCGAGCTGATTCCACAAGGCCCCACGGCCTTCATTGTAGGCCATGGCTGTCGCAAACTCCCACCGCGAGATTTCTCCGAACACCCGGGCCGAGTCGGGAGTCATTACCCCGATGTCACCGTTGTTCACGTCGCAGACATTCCACCGGTCATAGCACCAGACAGGGTCAACGATCCTGTAAACCCCGAATCCCAACTTCGCAGTCGTGAGCTGAAACCACACAGGGACTCCGGCCTGCCGCGATGAATCGACGTCATATACGAGCGTGCGGTCAAGGAGCCTGACCCACAAATGTGAGTGCGCTTGAAACTCATGGACTTCAAGCACTGCGGTCACAAGGGCGGCCTCAGTCTGCCGGGCGAGAATAGCGTCTATCGCGTATGTGCTGATCTTCTGCACCGACCCATTAACCCCGAGATATATCCCCGGAGCATCGCTTCGGCCGCCTCCCAGAAACGCAACCGTATCAGCATAGATGCATGCTGCGTGCGGCCCGATTGCCCCTTTCTGAATCTGCGCGCCTTCAACTCGCTGAAATGGAAATCCGCTCCCGCCCACATTGTTGAAAAACTCGATTGTGTACCGGTTGACCGCGACAACCTCGTTCCGCAGTTTCAGGACAGTCTCGATAGGATCGGGATCGATTTCTGATGATCCGTACTTGAAGGGGTCAACCGTCATCGGGTCGGACAGCTCCGTGACGACAAGAAACTCTCCGTCGGTCGAAACGAAATATCCGTCAACCCACACAACCGCCCGACATACCCCAAGGTTCGCGTCAACGACCTGTTGAAGCGCGACCCCGTTCCAGTAATACAGATTCCCTCCGGACGAAATCGCAAGCCGGTCGAATGAATAGACAAGCGAACATGGCCCGCCTGCGCCAACGTCTCCCCGGACAACGTAAGTCCCGTCTTTGTCAATCTCGATCAGCTTTGTTCCCGAAACCCGAAACAGGCGGCCGTTCCAACAGATCCCGCCTCGCGGCGTTCCTTCTCCCGGTCCCAGCCTCGAAGCACCATCGGCGACGCGCAGATACCCGGACGACAGTCCTGTCGCCGCCGGAACTGGCACCATGTTGACTGGATAGGCATTGATAAAGTTAGCCGTCTCATCCGTATAGATGCCGCTCAGGATCGGGACTTGCACGCTACCGCCTCACCACCGAAAAGGTAATGACGAATCCAAGGTTCCCGACCGACGCAACCGCTCCCTGTACGATCCTGATCCCGGTATTCGGCGGGATCACGAGCCTGGCCGAGTCCTTGACCAGATTGTTCCGGAAATATGCCGCCGTGTTTGTTTCCTCCGAAAACTGCGACTCGAACGACAGAACAGCCCCGGCAGTCGCGCCTCCTGCGGGACCCGACCGCATCGTTATCGTCGCCGGAAGGTCCGGAGATGCAGGGTCCAGCTTTGAGACTGTCGGGTTGGCGATATTCGCCCCTTCCGCCGTCGCAGCAGTCCCGCCTGTCCCTACCGCCGATGTCCGCGTGAGCCAGATGTTAACAGCCAAAGTCCCCGTAACGGCGACCGCGCCAGACATGACCGGAACGATGGACTGAATCTCGACGTTCTTGTCCGTCGATCCGTTGAACAGGTCCATGAAGACCTTGTTCGCCCCAACGGCCACCGGTGGGAGCACCAGAGAATAGACGTCCCCGTCAAGGCCCGGATTGACCATTTGCCGTCCGCGGTCGTCAACATATATGGGCTGCTGTCTGTTGTACGGATCCTTGTTTCTATTCTGAAGGGCTGTACTCATTTCTTTCTCCTCTACCCTATCCTGTACCATGTGCTTGTAGGGAGATCGTAGCACATGGTGAAAAACTCGTTCGCTGCGGCAATCGATCCAGGTGCTCCTGTTACCGCAGTCGCGCCGTTCCCGTCAACGACCAAAGTCCCGACCGTCTGCGTACAGTTCACGATGACAAGCTGCTTGTCACGTGCATTCACCGAAGACGGGAGGACGATCTCCCCGTCGGCATATCCTGCCGCAGGAGTAAGTATCAGGTGGACATCCTCCGGCCCGTCTTTTATCGCGACGGAAAACCCCGTAGCAGACGGCGCGGCATACTGCGTCGCGGCCTCCGGGCGTCCAACCGAAAGCTGCGTCTTGAGCCAGTCCAGAAGCGTTGACAGGGAGATTTTTCTTGTATCCCCCTTCGACGGATCAAAAACCGGAAACTGCTGTCCGGCCGATCCCGTCGCAACTTCGGACAACTGATAAATTTGAACGCCCATTACGGCCTCCCTAATTAAAGTCTATTCCACCGTCCGGGCCTGCGTCAATCGAATCGGCAGACTGCTCAAGGAACGGAGCCCCCACTTCTTTATGCCCTGCGCCTGCGGGAAGCGCGTCCAACTTTATCTCTGCCGGTTTAGCGAACCTGGCAAGTAGGCTGTTGTATGTCTCCCGTGCCGATGCTTTCGTTTCGGGCGAAACAACCTTCCCGTAGGAGGGTGCAAGCCGGATCGCCAGATTCGTAATCACCGCGTCCCACGCCCAGTCGGGGAGGCCGGTCTCCTGGTACGCATCAGATTTCTCCGGGGAGTCGGGAAGAGGATACCCGAGACGTATCCCGCGAGCCCCCCATGATGCAATGAGCGCGTCAAGCCTCCCAAGGGCCTGCTCGATCTGATCCGCCGACAGGTCAAACGAATAGCTTGACAGCCCGATCTCGGCAAGAGCCCCAAGGATGAGCTGCCGCTTTGTGTAGCTCATTTCTTGCCCTTCTTTTTCTTTGCCGGAGCTTTCCCGGGCTTCCCGGCCTTCTTTGCGGCTGTCCTTGCCGTTTCAAGCGCAATGGCAACGGCCTGATCCCGTGATATCCCGCGCTCCATCTCGCTCCTGATATTCGCCAAGATCGATTTCCGCGAATACCCTTTTTTCAGCGGCATGGCGTTTCTCCTATGCCTTCCTGGGCCGTCTCGGCCTTCGAGACGTCTCTTCCTGTTTCGACTCGGACGGTTCGTCCGGCTCTTTCTTTTCTTCCGCCATCTTCGGCCTTTTCGCCGCAGCAAGGGCATCAGGGACAGTCGGCGAATACCCTGCCGCAAGCGCGGCACTATACTCCGTCATGTTTTCGACGGGGACATGCCCATAGGTCCCGCCGTTGCAGTAGTATGGTCCCGGGCTCTTGAAAACCAGTCTCGGAAACTCCATGACAACCTCCTCAGTTTCATGGGAAATCCCGCCCCGGTGATCCGGGACGGGACAAATTACATCACGCGATTCTGTAAGAAATATACGTCTCGGCTGCGGTTTTCCTCGTGCGCCATGTCGCAGAGGTCACGGTCGCAACGGCGGCAGTCCCAACTATGGTATGCCCGGTTGCGGCCGCAGTCACGGTGAACGCGTTCCCGCCCGTGTTGATGACAGACCAGTCGAACGACTCCCCGATTTCCATATTGAGCGCGGCGTCCATCACGGCCCCGGTGTCAAGAGTAGCAGTGACTGCGGCGCCGGTGGTGCTGGTGACGATCCCAGATGCGATCATTGCAGCAGTAAGGGTCCCGGTGGCGTTCAGGACTCCAGGGTTGCCCTGTCCGCGAAGACCGCGCCGTTCCACCGGCACAGCCGCAGTCCCGATGTTGACGAACGCCTCGGAAGGACCTGCCTCGATGACAAGCCGCGCAGCAGCCGCGAAAGCCCCCGACTGATAATCTGCGTCTGCCGCAGCAGTGGCGAAAAGCACTTTGGTCGGAGGCATGTTCGGGAGTCCGGCGTTGAGCTGGTAAACCTTGACGGGACTCTTGGAAAATATCGAAACGATATCAGATGCCGCAACCGCAACTTCCACCGATCCGAACGGATAAACTTTCATTGACATGTTTTCATTCTCCTCTCGTTTTATTCAAGTAGGGGCCTTTCGGCCCCAACCCTTACACCTGGTTGAACAGCATGATGCCGGACATTTCCGGCTGTTTGTTAACAACCCCAAAGAGACAGTCGAGCCTGTACAGAGTCTTCATCGTTTTGATGTCATACTGCTTCTGCAGAACAAGCTCGATCCCCATGTCGGTGGATCCTCTCATGACCTTTGCTCCGGAGTCGGTGGGGACCGCATACCGTCCGGGGAGGATTTCGATGGCGTCCTTCTGCCAGAACGGGTTCGAGGGAGCGGCAGCGGTGTTCAGGAACACGATGGCCGAGTTGGCCGCCGGGGTGTTGACGACGCAGTTTTGATATTCCCGTTCCGCGTCGGTTCCGCCCTGCGCCGAAATCATCGGCGGGGTCATGACCAGAGTGGTCGCCGTCAGGACTTCCACAACGCGGAAGGTTTTCAGCTGCCCCGTGGGCTGCTTCGTTATGTGGTGTACCGCTTCAACGGTCGCGATGGTGAAGCAGTCCCCCGCGCGCACGTTGGCGGTCGAGTTCCACGTCACGGTCTGGAAGCGGTTGTCCACGTTGTTCCGTTCACCGGTCGCCGCCGTGCGGGTCGCCGCCGGGACGTACACGTTTCCGCCAGCCGCCAGGGTGGTCATGGTCAGGGCCGCACCGCCGGCCGCAGCAGCAATGCGCCGCGCGTAGTCGAGTTTGAAAGTCTCGAAGCCGGACACCGTTCCGACGTAGCTCCGCTCGTAAGCGGTGGTCGGTTTGCCGGGCATGTACTGGCGAGTGGCGAGGTTGTTCGCCATGCCGTTGTAGTCGCGGGTTGACAGAGCCAGGAACCGGTCATAGTCCGGGACTCCCTGCTCGTTCATGATCGCATCGCACAGCGCAACGTCCACGTACCCGGACGCGCCGACACCGACTCGCGGGACAACGAGAGTCCCCTGAAGGGACGCCACATTAAGCACCGCAACGTTGATGTCGCTCGACAGCTTCTGCCTCGCGGCCTCCCCGAGTCTCTTTTCCTGCAGGGCATCACGCAGTTCCGCAGCGGTCATGACCCAAGGAACGGACCGCTTGTGACCAATAGTCGCCGGTACGGACAGCTGGGTCCGGTCGCGGAAATTCGCGGTCTGATCCTCGCCGTCGTAGGACTGCGCGATATACGGCTGCGGCCGCCAGATGACATCCCCGGTCCGCTCCATCGTCGCCTGGTCCGTGCCGTACACGGACACATTTTTCGCCATGACGAGCGCGTCCTGAAAGCCTTCGAGGATGTCCTCGAACGCGACGCGTTCTTCTTTGCTAAATTCATTTGCCATGTGTTAACTCCTCTTGTTTTTCTGCCTCTTGTAGGCAGTGACCTTTGTGTAGTCGCCGGTCCGTTCCGCTTCTGCGCGGAGCCGTTCCAGCGTGGCGTCCGATGATCCCGATGCTCTCCCTGTTCCAATAACACGGGTCTCGGGAGGGGTCGCCGGTTTCTTTTCACTCACTTTAAGCTGCGCCTCCAGTCGCGCGACGGCAAATGCAAACTCGACGGGGTCTTTTATCGCCCCGAGAGCTGCGGCCTTGGTCGGGTTCTTACCCAGGGCATAGACCAGTAGCGCGGCGTTTTTTGCCCCGCTCACGATGATGCTCTGCTGCGCGGTGT
>ERZ1026800.1254-NODE-1254-length-16882-cov-6.198568_pt1 | contig 16882 bp, 17 predicted proteins | sample MGYA00520873_ERZ1026800 | MGnify/ENA primary metagenome ERZ1026800 (study PRJEB33270, sample SAMEA104284475) | anaerobic digester metagenome | biome: Anaerobic digester microbiome; feature: mesophilic sludge digester; material: Anaerobic digester biomass...
GGTTGACAAAACCGTCCTGTATCGCTGACTTCATCCGATCACCCTCGTCACGATGTATTTGCCGCTGCCGCGTTGTCGATATGGATCGAGACAGACTTCCACGCGCGTGCCGGCCGTCAGCGTGCCGCGATGATAGACCTGCATTCGCTGGTTGGGATTGCCGTTGAGCAACGCCCAGTAGTAATACGGCCGGGCGCATACCCCGCTGGTGATGACCGCCGGTTGGATTTGCGCTCTCTCCCATAGGTGCTGCGTGCTCGTTTCTATAGCAATAACATCGTCGATTCCAGACATCATTTCCCCCAGTCTACGGCAATAGAAGGAATTCTATTATCATAAGCAGCAAGTACTGGCAAGCCATTGGCTAAAATGATCCAGTTCTAGCCGCCATTGATACTGAATGAAACGCCTTGTGGAAATTCCTCAATCGGTTGTTGAGATTTACGGCAAGCGGGTCAGTTTTTTCGGCGGCGGGTATTTGCGCTTGCGCCGATACCTTTAATCAAATGGGGAATCGGTAAATTGCAGAAATCCTCCTTGCCGCTGGTTGTTTATGTTCATCCGCGGGAGGTTGATCCGGAGCATCCTCGACTGCCGCTTAAGTTACATCGGCGTTTTAAGTCTTATGTGAATCTGCGTTCCACCGTTCCCAAATTACATTGGCTCTGTGAGAATTATAGTTTTGGATTGATGAAGGAATATTTAGAAAATAGTATTAAGTAATTGAGGTTTAAGTAGTTAAGTAAAAAGAGGAGTTGGAAGGTTGGAAGCGTTAGAAAAATGTGAAAAGTGAATAGTGAAAAATCCGCTGTCATTCCCCGGCGTGTCCGGGGAATCCAGGGAAAAAAAGATTGCCACGACGGCTGAGAGCCGTCTCGCAATGACATTTCTTCCTCCACCCGCACCCCCTCCAGAGGGGGACAATGAAAGGTGAAAGTACCACTCGAATGTACATGAGAAGTTTTGAAAAAAGATTTCTCGTCGCTTCGCTTCTCGAAATGACAGTTAGGAAAGGGTTAGAAGAGTTAGAAAGATGTGAAAGGTGAAGCGTGACGCGTTTATCAAATATTACTTAAAGAGCTCATCAATAAGTTTTTGTTTTGTTATTTTTAGGTATTCAGCAATATCATTCAAAATATTGTTTAATGTGCCGATTTTGATTTGCTGATGATCAGGAATGGTTATTTTATGTTCCGTGCTTTGATATGTCGAGACAAGGCGTATATGACTTCCAGATTCTCTAACGAACGTGTATTTGTATTTGCCGAGAAGTTTTGCAAATTCTCTGCCTGAAATATCCCGCGGTATTTTAGGCATAGGCCAGAATCTCTTCCTTGACCATATGCAATCGAATTATTTTAGGAATATCTTCGTTTTTATCAAAATGACATTTTAACGCGTCTTTAATATTATTTTTCAGTATGTCTATGGTGTCACCTTGAACAAAAATTGATTGACCAAGAGCCTTAGCGTTATATCCGCCTTCAGGATCTTCTTCAATAAGGAAAATTAATTCACTTGTTGCCATTGTTTATAACCTCATTTGTGATGAGTCTATCAAAAAAAGATAGTAAAATCAAATGTGGAAGTAATTAAGTTTTAAGATTTAAGGGTTAAGATGAAGCGTGAATGGTAAATACATTAGATTGCCACGACGGCTGAGAGCCGTCTCGCAATGACATTTTTGATCCTCCCCCTGCACCCCCTCCAGAGGGGGACAAAAGAGTTAGTGTTAAGATTAAAGTAGTTAAGCAAAAAATAAGAAGCTTGGAAGAGTTAGAGGCGTTAGAGGAGTTAGCAAGTTAGAGGAGTTGGAAGCGGTAAATTAGTGATCAAGTTTTAAGTAGTTAAGAATTAAGGTTAAAAAGTTAATTTCCTCCCCCACGCCCCCTCCAGAGGGGGACAGTAAAAGATTAGAGGATTAGAAGGTTAGAAGCATTAGATGCTTTAGAAGCTTGGAAGTTTATAATTGTTATTTATTTCGCTTTGGAGTAAAATAAAAAAAGTAAAAAAACTGAATGCAATTAAGCAATTATCTTTATTTACTTTTTTAGAATTTTAACGGAGATTGCATACCTTGAGCCAAATCTTCTTCATGTTCATTATTGCTTTTGTTTTATCGCTGTTGTTGACACCGCTAGCCAGATGGCTGGGGGTGCGCCTGAAAGCCTTTGATGTTCCGTCAGAAAGAAATGTTCACACAAGACCAATACCCAGAACAGGCGGGCTGGCGATTTTGTTATCGCTAATTCTGACTAATATTATTTGCAATATAATATATGGCGATAAGGCTCCACTGTTTCTTACACACGCTCAATACTCATATGTCACTCTTGGCGGTATTTTTATTTTCGCGGTTGGTTTTTTTGACGATTTTAAGCGCTTGGGTCCCAGGATTAAATTCTTATGCCAAATCTTAGCCGCAAGCATAGCTTTTTACGCGGGCGTTAGAATTGAAACTATTTTCTCTATAAATATTCATGGCGTTTTCTTTAGTATTTTTAGTTGGGTAATCACCGTCGCATGGTTTTTATTAATTATTAATGCCATAAACCTTATTGACGGACTGGACGGATTAGCCGCGGGTGTTACGTTTATCGCGATGGGTGTGCTGATTGTTATGAACGCTGTTGCAGGCCATTCTGTAACTCTGGGTAAATTAGTGATAATGGCCGGAGTGCTTCTGGGTTTTTTACGCTATAATTTTAATCCGGCAAGTATCTTTATGGGTGACGGCGGAAGCTATTTTCTTGGTTATTTCATTGCGGTTATATCTATAATAGATTCTTCTAAAAGCGCATTAGGTATATCTATTGTGATACCCCTGCTCGTGCTGGGCGTGCCTGTTTTTGATACACTGATTGCTCCAGTGCGCCGATTTTTATCAGGCAAAAAAATGTTTCATCCAGATAAAAAGCATATTCACCACCTTCTTTTAAGTAAAGGATTAACGCAGAAAAACGTAGTGTTAATAATCTACGGCATAACCGCAGTTCTGTGCGTTTTTGCTCTTATAATGATATTCTTCCGTAATAACGTTACGACCGGCATTGTAGTTACACTAATTGTTATTATCGCGCTGATCTCGGTTAAAAAACTTGGATACCTTGAATATCTAATCTTAGATAAAATATTAGGATGGATAAGAGATGTAACTGACGCTACAAGGCATTCCAGTTACAGCGGAAGTTATCTTACCCTACTTGGGGAATTAAAAAATACTAATAATCTAAAATTATTTTGGGAAAAAGCATGCAAGGCTTTTGAAATGATACAGGTTGAAGCGGCAGAATTACGCATTGCAAAGCCGGTAAAGTTAAAAAGTAAAAGTTTTTCAAAACGCGCGGAGGTTCTTTTATGGAAAAAGAGCAACGCGCCACGCAATAAAATGATGCGCCTGGAAATACCTCTAGGTGCAGGCAATCCAGTTAACGCTAAACTTATAGTATTTAAAAATTTAACAGAAAATAATATCCGGCCATACACTTTGCGGCGTATAAGGCAATTGCGGCTAAGTATGGAAACAGCGCTGAAGAGGATATATGAAAAAAAATAGGTTTAAGATTTAAGTGTTAAGTAAGTATATTAAAAAACCGTTCATGTCACTTCGAACGAACGTGAGAAGTCTTGAAACTTGGGAATAAGATTTCTCGTCGCTTTGCTTCTCGAAATGACAAAAAAATTTAGAAGATCGGGAATTTGATATTTTATGAAAATATTTGTGACAGGTGGGGCAGGTTATATCGGAAGTCATGTGATAATATCTCTGGGAGAAGCGGGGCATGATGTTTTGGTCTATGATAATCTCTGCAATAGTACCGAAAAAGCGGTTTTATACGGCAAACTGGTAAAAGGAGATCTTGCCGATACAAAACTATTGAATAAAACATTAGCTGATTTTAAACCTGAAGCGGTTGTGCATTTCGCGGCTTTTATCCAGGTGGAAGAATCAGTCCGCGAGCCGCTTAAATACTATCGTAACAATGTAATTAACTCGATAAATCTTTTGGAAGCTATGCGGGAGAATAAAATAAACAAATTTCTTTATTCTTCCACCGCGGCTGTTTACGGAATTCCGGAAATAATTCCCGTTGATGAAACCGCGCCCATGCAGCCCATAAACCCTTACGGGTTTTCCAAAGTGATGATTGAACAGGTTTTAAGTGATTTGGCGCAAAGTAGTGATTTTCGTTACGCGGCGCTTAGATATTTTAATGTGGCCGGCGCAGATCCGCAATGCCGTGTAGGTCAGGCATATCGTGAATCAACGCATTTAATTACACGCGCGCTGAAAACAGCCAAATGTGAACTGCAAAAACTTTTAATTTACGGCACGGATTATCCCACGCCGGACGGCACATGCATTCGTGATTATATTCATGTTACTGATCTGGCTGATGCCCATGTCCTGGCGTTACAAAGTCTTATGAAATCTGGTGAAAATCAGATAATGAACTGCGGCTACGGACATGGTTTTTCGGTTAAAGAAGTTGTTGCAACTGCACGAAAAATAACAGGAATTGATTTTAAAGTGGAAGAAACAGGTAGGCGAGCGGGCGACGCTATTAATCTTGTAGCTAACAGCGATAAATTGAGAAAAACTACCGGCTGGATGCCGAAATATGATGATTTGGAGTTTATTATTAAAACAGCGTGGGAGTGGGAGAAGAAGAGATAGAGGGTTAGAGGTGTTGGAAGATTAGCGGGTTGCATTTTAATGTCACTTCGAACGTATGTGAGAAGTCTTTAAAAAAGATTTCTTGTCGCTTCGCTCCTCGAAATGACAAAAAGAGAAGGTTAGAGGGTTAGATGCTTTAGAAGGGTCGGATGCTTAGAAGGTTGGTAAAGAAAAAGGTAATATTTAAGCAATTTTAAAAAACACATACCATCATCTAAACGATCCGTAAAAAATTTTATAAAGTATTTATTTTGAGAAAATATCTCTGCATATTGTTGATTATCATACTGCTTACAGGCGGATATGCCTTTTGCGCCGATAGTCCGTTTACTTATCCCGCGAACTGGGGCGGTACAGGTTTGATGGAAACACCGACGGCGCGCGTTTTAGAAGCAGGAAAATTCCGCGTTGGCGCAAGCTATGTTGATCCATATATTTTTTATTACGGCGCGGTAAGCCCGATTAAAGGTCTAGAAATCGATGGCCGGATAACAGAAATTCTGGATACCGATACTTCCTCTGACCCTACATGGGCAGATTATGGCAATTATAAAGATAAGGCTTTCGATATTAAATATCAGTTTCTGCCCGAAGGTAAATACACGCCGGCGCTGGCCTTTGGCATTATGGATCCGCACGGGACAAGAATCTACACAGGCCAGTATCTTGTAGCCAGCAAACAAATATTCCCTTTTGATTTTACCATAGGTGTAGGCAACGGCAGGTTCGGCAAGCGTCCTGTTGACGACGATAAGGAATTCGGCCTGGAAATATTCACAGATCCTAAGCAATGGATCAAAGACGCTCAGGTTTTCGGCGGCGTTCAGTTTACCCCTCATCCCAAAATATCTTTTATGGTCGAGTATAATCCAATTCGTTACGACAAACAGACAACCGACCCGGCACAGGCAAAACATTTTAAAAATTACGACGATTCTTTTTTAAATAGATTAAATTACGGCATCCGTATCATGCCGTTTGACTGGACAGAAATTGATTTGAGTTATCAGCGCGGCGAAGAATTCGGCGTGAATGTTTCTTTCGCCTTCACGCTGGGTAGGCCCATACTGCCCATCTTTGACGCGCCCTACGTTGAAAAGCAGGAATTAATGGATAGCCCGCTCGCGCAAAGAATAAGTCGTGGGCTTTATGAATCAGGGTTTTACGATATTGGGGTTTCGGTTTCCGGTTCCTCTGTCTGGGTTATTGCGGCAAATGACCGCTATTTTTACACGCCGCGCGCTATCGCAGTTATGGTAAATTTAATTAATAAAATGCTTCCGGAAAATATGGATCAAATTAATCTGATATTAACGGAAAGAGGAATTCCCATAGTTCAATTTTCCACGCAAAGGCAAGATGTTAATTATTACCAGGAACAGGTATTCAGCCCCGGAGAATATCTTTACCTGACTAAAACTGATACAGATATTTATCAAACGCCGGAAGCTAAACAAAATTATAAACGATATTTTTTCTACGGTATTAAGCCGGAAATTCAAGCGCTGGTTAATGATCCATCCGGCTTTCTTAAATTAAGAGCCGGGGCGTCTGGCTGGATTGGCATAAACCCGTGGCGTGGAGCATCTCTAGTTGCGGGCATCGCGGCATACCCTCTAAATGATGTTTCATCATCCAATAAACCGCTTTCCATTCCGGTACGCTCTGATTTTGTGGAGTATATGGATAATAACATGCTTCTCAGTCTCTTAATGTTCGAGCAGATAGAAAAATTCAAATACGAAATATACGGTAAAATGGCCGTGGGATTGCTGGAGGTTCAATACGCGGGCATTGACGGAGAAGTAGCAATGCCTCTATTAAATGGCCGAATCTTAGCAGGTATCGGCGGTTCTTTAGTTAAAAAACGCGATGTGTCAAATCCGCTGGCATTGAACAACAGTGATTGGAGCGATAATTATACGACAGCTTTTGTCAACACACGGCTGAATATTCCGGAACTGGAAGTATATGTGGATGTAAAAGCGGGACGGTTTTTGGCCGGAGATAAAGGCGCGAGAGTAACCGTCTCCAAAAATTTCAACGGTGTTGTTCTTTCGGCGTGGTATAGCTTTACCGATACATCAGTATTCAGCGATGAATACAATAGACACTATCATGATAAAGGCATAGCCGTTTCTATCCCCCTACGCCTATTTCTCGGGCGAGATTCTCGAGTTGTGCATGATTTTGCCATCTCCCCCTGGACCAGAGATGTAGCGCAGGATATTTACCATCGGACATCTTTATTCGATTTTATCGGACGAAACGCCAAAATTTATCTTAATAAAGATAAAGAAATGTTTGAATAAATTCATTAGCTAATTCAGTCTATCTTACTGTATTTATTGTATATATTAATTTTAAAAGGTATCGAATATTATAATTATCCTTGTTTGTATTGACAACAAGAACAAAATTGGTTAACTTTATAACAAGTTAAAAATAAATCGATTTTAACTCGTTGCTTTAAATATCCAGAGGGAGGGCAGAGATGAAAACATTTAAAAAAATTATTTCTATAGTAGTAATTGTGCTTTTCATGGGTGTCACGCTACCAGCAAATTCTTTCGGTCAGCCAGCTTCAACTTCAGGGGCTGCAGCAGCCGGCGCTTCTTCTGGTGAAACCACAAAGGCTGGAATCAGCAAGGGAACAGTTGTTGTCGGAGCAGTTCTTCTTGCAGCGCTTCTTGCGGGTGGTATAGCTGCTCTGGCCGGCGGAGGCGGTGGCGGCGGATCGCATGCGACGCCTGTTCATCATTAATTGCTGTTCAAAATAAAATTTTCAAAAAGGCGAAGGGTTACCAAGATATTGGTTTAGCTTTTCGCCTTTTTTATTAAGAGAAAATTAAAATGAAAAAAAAATCGTGGATATCTCTAATTGTGATTATATTTATTGCTTGGGCAGGTATTAATTTTGCCGCCCCGGTGGAAGACGAAAAAAGTAAAATACTTTCCGCGGCGGAAAATGTTTTTATTCAAATGAAAAATAAAGATTACAAGGCAATCTGGGATGGCTTAACTATTAAAACAAAAGAAACCATTGTTAATGATGTTTATAAAGCTTCAAAAAAAATGGATATTGAAGTTTCAAAAGAAGAATTAACAAAAGATTTTGGAGAGCCCGGCCCGAACGCGAAATCATATTGGGATAGTTATCTGAAAGTTTTTAATCCGATTCTGGTATTGGAAGAATGCAACTGGGCTATGGGGGAAGTTAAAAAAGATGAGGCGGAAATTTATGTTTTGCACAAAAAATCTGAACGTCCCGCTTTATTGAAGATGTATAAAGAAAACGAAAAGTGGAAATTAGGGCTAGAAGAAAGCTTCGGCGCAAGAAAACTCAACCCGTTCTAAATATTAATCAATTATTAAAGCGCAAAGTGATTTATTTTTTAGCCGCGGGCGACCATGTTCTGCCATCGCTTGATGTCAATATTGTTCCGTCCAGCCCAACAACAATAAACTTGCCGCGTCCGTAGGCGGCGGCGGAAAGATCGCTTTTTGTTCCGGAGTCAACAATTGTCCATCTAGATAAATCATCAGATATCATAATTGTTCCGTTCGCGCCCACGCTGACATATCTGCCACCGCCGTAAGTAATCGAGTAGAGATTTTCCGTTGTCTGGGAATAACGGTCAAGCCATGATAACCATTCACCAAATCCTATGGGAGAGGTCATTATTCTTCCGTTTGTCCCGACAGCAATAAAAAGTTCATTAGCGTAAATAACAGAAGAAATATTAGACGCAAATTTCATATTTTCTTTTTCCCAGGTGACTCCATCATGTGATTTATAAGTATCACCATTTTTGCTGATGGTCATGAAATATCCCTGTGTCATAAAATAATCATTGTCTCTATATCCATAAACAATATTTTTTAGTGTTTGTCCGGGAGATAATGCAGCTGTCTTAGTCCAATTGTAGCCGTCAGAAGATGTTATCACTGTGCCGTCAGCGCCGACAGCAACAAATTGATTTTTAGCGAAAGTAATTGCCCAAAGATCATCGGTGACTGCCGATTTTACAGGTGTCCACTTTAAGCCGTCTTTGGAGCCAGTTAAGATTGTTCCATTGGGTCCAACAGCAACAAACATGTTGTTTCCAAAAGTAAGCGAGTTGAGAGGTACTTTAACTCCGGAATTTCTCACTGTCCATGTGTTCGCGTCAACAGATGTATATATCAATCCATTTCCAAATGTAACGGCATAAACCGGTGAAGGAGGTTCAGCACTGGCGGGTTTCTTATCTTGAGCAATGCCCGGATTAGACAGGATTAAGGAAAAAGACACTAAAGCTAAGGAAATATACAGAATGATTGTTCTTCTCATATGCTGTTCTCCTTTTTACTGTTATTTCTGAAACGTGTCGCAAAAAGTAAAATAACTTATTTCTATTCAAATTCTCTTAATATTTACCATAATTTACAGTAAAAAAAAACATTATTTATATGGATATATGGGCTAATATTCATGTGGTAATCATATAAATTTTATAACTATATAAATTAAAATTGATTTTAAAAATATTATGTAATAAATTCGGTCAAATAGATCAGTATTATGCGCCAAATCATTTTTTTAAATATGAAGTGATTAGTCGCAAAAATTTATTTGAGAAAATTGATTTGAAAGAAGAATAATATCATGCCTGTTTACGCTCAAATAATATTGTTGATTTTCGCCTTTATTGTCTTTGTTTTTCTGGCCATGTATCTGGGGGGATTGGGAATAAGAAGATTGTGTTTTAAAATTATTTCAGAAATGGAAGAGGCGCGCGCTTTCAGCGAAAAAAGAGCGGTAAAATTGCAGGAAGACAGACAAAATATTTTCCGCGTTGGCACAAAAAATCTGCGCCCGCGGGCATTGAATGTTTTGCTATCAGAAGGCCTGGTAATAAAAACGCCAAGTGGCAAATATTATTTAGATAAAGATAAGATCGCTATGTTAAAAAATAATAAATAACATTTTGTAGAAGCTGGTATAAATGTTTCGATATTTCGGTATTAAAATAACATTATTAGCAATTCTTATTGGTATTATATTGGCGCTTTACAGTTATTTTGTTGCTGATTCAGTAGTTACTGCAATTACTGACGCGCAAATGACCAAGGTTGATGGACGTTTCATGATTGCGACAGAATATCGGCCGTTTGTAAATAATGACGCGAAGTATAGACTGAAATTTGATTCCGGTAATGTTCAAAATCAGGCTATAAAACTGAGAGGTAAAAAGGTAAAAATTAAAAAATACGGATGGCGTATTCCGCTTTTTTCCATGTATGAAAACGTGGTGAAGATAGAAGAAATAACCAAGTGACAAAAATTATATGATTTAAACAATTGATTTTCGGAGGTTAATGTAATAAATTACAAAACAGGGGTGCCGATAATGGCTGAGATTATACCCTTCGAACCTGACCCGGGTAATGCCGGCGTAGGGAATGGCGAAGCTGAAGATTAATATGGGCCATACCCCATCTAGGTAAGGGTTATGGCCTTTTTTATATTGTGTTTTAATTTTAATGTGAAGTGTATAAAGTTTTTATGATGATCAAGGCGGTGAAAAATATAATTATTATAAGCAACGGGCGTTTCGGAGATGCAGTGTATTTGAAAAAAAAGATCGCTGAAATGCAGGATCGTCTGATTATTTGCTGTGACGGTGCTGCGTACAACATGGCGCAAGCCAAGATAAAACCGGATGTCATTATTGGTGATATGGACTCGATTAATGCGGCACAGTTGGAAAATTACCGGATGACAGGTATTGAAATTATTAAATATCCTTCAGAAAAAGATTTTACTGACACGGAACTGGCGCTGGATTACGCGCTTAAACTGGATCCGGTGAGAGTTCATATTTGGGGCGCATTAGGCGGAAGAATCGATCATACGCTGGCCAATATTTTTCTGCTGAAGAAAGGGGATGAAGCCGGAATAAAGACATGCTTGCTTGATGAATACGGAGAGGCTTTTCTGGCACAAAAAGAAGTCGTTTTCACTGACGCAGTTGGCTGTACAGTTTCAATTTTAGCACTAAGCCCTAAAGTAGAAGGTATTACGCTTAACGGATTTGCCTATCTTCTAAATAATGAAACCTTGCGGAAAGGCGAAACACGTGGATTAAGCAATTATATAAAAGAATCGCCAGCGCGTATAAATTTCCTCTCCGGTGAGCTTCTGGTTATCCGTTATTGGCAGAATAATTTATTTCCGGAGGCTGCATAATGAAAAATCCACCAAAAGTATTGTCTATCGGGGGATCGGATTCCAGCGGCGGTGCGGGAATTCAGGCGGATTTGAAAGCCGTACAAGCCTGCGGCTGTTACGGAATGAGTGTCATTACCGCTGTAACAGCACAAAATTCGCTTGGTGTGCAGGGTGTTTTTCCTGTTTCGTCAGCCTTTATCCGTCAGCAATTGATTTCGGTTATCAGTGATATAAGGGTGGACGCGGTAAAAACGGGCATGATTTGGAATTCAGGCGCTGTTCGCGTTATTTCAGATGTTGTCGGAAGGTACAAAGTTCAAAAGCTTGTTATTGACCCGGTAATGGTGGCAAAAGGTGGCAGTGTTCTGATGAAAGAAGACACGAGAAAAGCGTTAGTGAAGGAATTGTTTCCGCTTGCGCTTGTGGTAACGCCGAATATTCCGGAAGCAGAGTCTTTATCGGGAATGAAGATTAAAAAGATTGCTCATATGAGAAAAGCGGCAGAAATTATTTTCAATATGGGAGCAAAAAATGTTTTGGTTAAAGGAGGCCATCTGCACGGAGAAGAAAAAAAAATAAGCATGGATATTCTTTATGACGGAAAAAAATACCAAGAATTCAGCGCGGAATGGATTAATACGAAAAACACGCACGGAACGGGCTGCACGTTTGCTTCCTTGCTCGCGGCAGGCATTGCTCAGGGCAGGAATATATCGGACGCGGCGCAATTCGCCAAAATAATGGTGACCAAAGCAATCAAGAATTCAATATCTTTGGGGAAAGGGCACGGAACGCTTAATGTGGGCATCGAATATTATTCGCTAAAAGGAAAAAATGAATGTCTGCTTGAATTACAGAAAGCGGTTAATTATCTGATGTATCGCAAGTTGGGCAAGTTGATTCCTGAAGTGTCCTCAAATTTGGTTTACGCAAAAAAAGATGCCCGTAATGAAAAACAGGTCGCCGGATTTCCGGGACGTATCATCCGTGTGTTGGACGAGGCGCATGTCGTGACAAACCCACAATTCGGGGCTTCAGGTCATATGGCCCATGTTGTTCTAACGGTGATGAAGCATGATACTTCCTATCGCAGCGCGATGAATATAAAGTACGCGGAGAAGACCGTAGATATCTGCAAAAAAGTTGGGTTCACCGTGAAAAGTTTTGACCGTAAAGATGAACCAATTGAAAAAAAGGATAAAGAAGGTTTTTCCCTGGAATGGGGAGTCAATAAGGTGCTGGAGCAGTCAAAGATAATTCCTGACATTATTTATGATAAAGGTGGATGGGGCAAAGAGCCGATGATTCGTGTTTTAGGAAAAAACCCACTTGATGTAGCGAACAAAATAGAGAGATTATTTAAACATTTGTAAATAATACTTAAGGAGAATTATAAGGATATGATTTTGGATGAAGTAATCATTTCAAAGGCAATTATTGAGAAATTTACCGAAAAGTTATTGAATTCTACAAATGTCGATGTTGCCATTGTCGGAGGAGGTCCATCAGGTCTTGTCGCCGCTTATTATTTGGCCTTATCCGGTAAAAAAACGGTACTTTTCGAACGAAAATTGAGCCTTGGCGGCGGCATGTGGGGCGGCGGGATGATGTTCAATGAAATAGTAATTCAGGATGAGGCGAGGGAAATACTGGATTTGTTCGGTGTACGTACGAGAAAATATCAAGAAGGTTACTATACGGCCGATGCCATTGAATCCATTACAGCCATTTGTTCTAAGTCTGTGCAAGCGGGAGCCACGGTTTTCAACTGTGTCAGCGTGGAAGATGTTATGATTCGCGAGGGTAGGGTTACGGGATTAGTTGTTAATTGGTCACCAGTTGAAATGGCCGGGCTGCACGTCGACCCGTTAACTATTGCCGCGATAAATATTATCGATGCGACGGGACATGCCACGGAAGTGCTTAAAGTTATAGAAAAAAAAACAGACATGAAATTGAATACGCCTTCGGGAAAACTTATGGGTGAGCGTTCCATGTGGGCGGAAAAAGCAGAACAGCAGACGCTGGAGAATACCCGGCAAATATGTCCTGGAGTGTATGTTGCGGGAATGTCAGCCAATGCCGCTTTCGGCGGTCCGAGAATGGGACCAATTTTTGGCGGGATGATTTTATCCGGCAAAAAGGTTGCCGAGTTAATTCTGTCGTCCTCTCGGTGATTTAAGCGAGGGGTTTATTTTGGAGAAAAAAATGACAAAGTTGGAAAAAGCCCGCAAAGGTATCATTTCCGAGGAAATGAAAATTTGTGCCGCCGAAGAAGGTGTGGAACCGGATTATATCCGTCAGTGCGTGGCAGAGGGGACAATCGTTATTGTCCGAAATGTGAATCATACCGAAATCAAGCCACTGGCAATCGGTTGTAGAATGCGCACGAAAATTAATACAAATATCGGCACATCGAATGACCATGTTGATTTAAAAGCGGAACTGGAAAAATTAAGCGTTGCCGTTTCCGCCGGAACAGATGCGGTGATGGATTTATCCACGGGTGGCGATTTGGCAGCAATCAGAAAAGCTGTTGTTGGAAGCTCACCTGTTATCACAGGGACTGTACCAATTTATCAAGCGGCAGTAAAAATGATTCGTCAACGTAAGGCGATATCCGAGATGACGGCGGATGATATTTTTGAAGTAATAGAAGAAAACGGTAAAGACGGGGTAGATTTTATTACAGTGCATTGCGGCGTAACACAACAATCTGTGTCCGTGATGGAAAATCAGGGCAGAGTGCTGGGTATCGTCAGCCGGGGCGGATCAATAACGGCGAACTGGATGCGTTGTAATAAAAAAGAAAATCCTCTGTATAAATATTACGACCGTCTTTTGGAAATAGCTCGCCGTTATGATATGGTTTTAAGTCTCGGGGATGGGTTGCGTCCTGGAGCAATTGAAGATGCCACAGATAATGCCCAGATTGCTGAATTGATACTTCTAGGGGAACTTGCTGTTCGTGCAAAAGAAGCAGGTGTGCAGGTGATGATTGAGGGCCCCGGACATGTACCGCTTATGGATATTGAAGCCAATGTCCGATTGCAGAAAAAGATTTGTAAGGGCGCGCCATTTTACGTTTTAGGTCCACTGCCGACCGATATTGCTCCGGGTTATGATCATATTACTTCGGCTATCGGTGGTGCAATAGCCGGAGCAGCAGGAGCTGATTTCTTGTGTTATGTCACGCCTGCAGAGCATTTGAGATTACCGACATTGGAAGATGTACGCGATGGTGTCATTGCGGCAAAAATAGCCGCTCACATCGCGGATATCGTCAAAGGCATAAATGGAGCGCGTGAAAGAGACAAAAAAATGTCGCAGTGCAGAAAAGAATTTGATTGGCAGGGGCAGGTGGATTTGTCTATTGATCCGAAGAAAACAATCGAGTTATTAGAAAAAAGCAAAAGCGCGAATGAAGAAGGTTGTACAATGTGTGGAGAATTTTGCGCTATAAAATTGGGGAGGGAATAGGTGTATTAATTCTGGTTACAATAGATTTAAGTAATTGGAGGAAAATACAAATGATTCGAGTAATTGCCACCGTAAAATTAAAAGAAGGGAAAAGACAGGATTATTTAAAGCAAATTTACAAAGTCATGCCTATGGTACATATAGAATCTGGCTGTATCGAGTATGCTCCATATGTTGACGCCGACTCCTGCTTTCCCGCGCAGAAAAAACTTGGGCCCGATACGGTTGCAATAATTGAAAGATGGCAAAGCCTTAATGCACTGAAAAAGCACAGCACGGCGCCTCATATGAATTCTTTCCGCAAAGCAACGCAGGAAATAATCGAGTCTGTAGACTTGTTGATTTTAACACCTGTACACTAATATTTTTCCAGTTAGTTCTTGCTCCATTTTCGGAGGATTTTTTGTCAAAAAAATCAGAGACAACAAAACAAGACAGACGCAAATATGCAGAGGAGATCGTTAAAAGATTGAAATCTGCAGGATTTAAAGCTTATTTTGTCGGCGGTTGCGTACGGGATTTTATCCGGGGGGAAATTCCCGGAGATTACGATATTGCAACCTCGGCATTGCCAGAACAAATTATCGCGCTTTTTGACCATACTGTTGGAGTAGGGAAAAAATTCGGTGTCGTTGTTGTTGTCGAAAAGAATTTTAATTATGAAGTGGCGACTTTTCGCAGTGACGATATTTATCAAAATGGCAGACGGCCAAAAATAATTCATTTTTCAACAGAACGTGAAGATGTGTTGCGGCGTGACTTTACCATAAATGGCTTATTAATGGATCCGGAAACTGGTGAAGTCATAGATTACATTGATGGTCGAAGCGATATAAATAACGGAATTATTCGGACGATCGGAGACCCCCGGATAAGATTTTCTGAGGATTATTTACGGATGCTGAGGGCAATTCGTTTTGCTGCGAATTTAGATTATAAAATAGAGGAACATACAAAACAGGCGATAAAGGATAATTCTTTCAGGATAAAGCAAATCAGCGCAGAAAGAATTCAGGAGGAAATAACCAAAATTCTCAGACGTCCGGGGGCACGGTACGGACTTGAGTTAATGGCCGAAACAGGCATGTTGCACCAGTTATTACCGGAAATCGAGAAATTGAAGGGAGTAAATCAACCACCACGCTTTCATCCAGAGGGAGACGTATGGGAACACACGTTAACCATGCTGGAACTGCTGCCGTTTGGAGAAAACGGCGAGGCAAATTTCGCTTTGGCTTGGGCGGTGCTTTTACACGATGCGGGCAAGACTTTCACAAGAACAGAAGATGAAAAAGGAGTTCATTTTTATGGTCATGTTCAAATGGGAGAACAAATTGCCGAAGAGGTAATGAAACGCCTGCGGTTTTCCCGCGCCCAGCGTGAAACTGTCATCAATTTAATTCATTATCATATGGTATTCATGAATGTGCACAAAATGCGTCCGGGTAGGCTGAAACGTTTTTTACGCATGCCAAACTTTGATTTGCATCTGGATTTGCACCGGCTGGATTGTTTGGCCAGCCATGGAATGCTCGATAACTATGAGTTTTGTCGTGAGCAACTTCGAAAATTGGACACCCTTGATTTACACCCTCAACGCCTTATTACTGGTCATGATTTAATCGCTTTAGGTTACAGACCCGGGAAAAATATGGGGCGTATTTTGCAAAAGATAGAAAATGAACAACTTGAAGGGAAAATCAAAACGAAGAAAGAGGCGTTAGCATTTGTAAAAGAAAATTGGGAAGAATAATTTGCACGAAAGTTAAAATTTGCTATAATTTTTTGTATGAAAACAAAAACTCAAGTAATACTTTTGTTTCTAATCATTATCTTATTTCTCTTGTCCTGCTCAATAAAATCTCATCATTATAGACCGGTGACAGTTACACCCAAAAGAAAAGTTTTAGAGCTTATGGGCTATGCGATTCAGGCGGGAGCTTTCGCCAATGTGAAAAATGCTGTACGCCTGACAATCAATTTAAGGCAGCGGGGCCTTGATTCAACGTATTTTAAGGCAAGTGATGGTTTGTATAAAGTTCGTTTTGGCAACTATTCCAGCAAAGAAGCGGCGGCAAAGACGGCAATTTCTTTAAAGAGCAGAGGGGTGATTGAAGAGTATTACATTATTATCCCGGATGAATATGCTGCGGCAAAACAAAAGCAACTTGGTTCTGATTACTTGAGGGACTCCTTGGTGCGGACAGCACATGATTTTATCGGTGTGCCGTATTTATGGGGTGGCACATCTTTGGAGAAAGGGTTTGATTGCAGTGGATTGACGATGACGGTTTACCGACTGAACGGTCTGAATTTGCCGCGCAATTCGGTAAAACAATACGAAACAGGTTTGCCGGTGGAGAACATACAAGACCTGAAGAAGGGCGATCTTGTTTTTTTTGCGATGAAAGCTCAGAACATAGTGTCGCATGTAGGAGTCTATATTGGAGAGGGTAATTTCATTCATGCTTCATCGCAAGGGAAAGCTATTCGGATTGATTCACTTTCAA
>ERZ1026800.1267-NODE-1267-length-16690-cov-2.846767_pt1 | contig 16690 bp, 15 predicted proteins | sample MGYA00520873_ERZ1026800 | MGnify/ENA primary metagenome ERZ1026800 (study PRJEB33270, sample SAMEA104284475) | anaerobic digester metagenome | biome: Anaerobic digester microbiome; feature: mesophilic sludge digester; material: Anaerobic digester biomass...
GCCTTCAACGTGCTGCCGACCCTCTACGTTCCGTTCGAGGATTATGTGAAGGTGTCTCAGGAGCGTGCCGGTTCGCCGGTCGACGTGCCGCCATCGCTGATCGGAGTGACCGTGGCCGACGGAGCCGAACCCGCCGAGGTCGCCCAGAGGTTGAACGAGTCGGTCGATGGGATCGAGGCGTTGGACCGGGCCGACGCGGTGGCTGCGCTCCCAGGGGTTGGCCAAATCACGCAATCGTTCACCATTCTGTATTTGCTGCTCTACATCGTTGTTGCTCTCGTCACCGGTGTGTTCTTCCTGATCCTCACCGTTCAAAAGGAGGACGCACTGGTGCTGCTGCGGGCCGTTGGTGCGGGCAGCCGTGATGTGATCACCTCCGTGCTGATTCAGGTACTGGTTGTGGTCGGCTTGGGTGCGCTGATTGGATCGGCGGTCACCGCCGGCCTGCTGGCGCTGTCCCGGGACGTGTTCGGCGCCGGGCTGAGCCCCTCGACCACGGCCGCGACCGTGGGCCTGATCGTGGTGATCGGCCTCGTTGCGTCGGTCGGGGCGGTGCGACGGGTGCTGGCCATCGACCCGGTGCGGGCCACGTCGAAAGGCGGTCGCTAGCGCGATGCGGATGTCGGGTGTCAACGTGCCACAAGACGCTGCGGGGGTGAACTAGCTGTGGGGATCTTCTTCAAGGAGTTGGTGCGCCGTCCGGGCCGGTTCGTTCCGGTCGGTGGCGCGCTGACGATGCTCGTCGTGTTGCTGGTCGTGCTCGGCGGTTTTCTTGACGGCTTGGAGCTCAACCAGACCGGTCCCTATCGCGCCCACGAGGGTCGGTTGCTTGTCTTCTCCGATCAGAGCGATCTACTCATCGGTCGTTCGCGGGTGGACGTGAAGCAGGCTGATGTGTTGGCGAAGGCCGATGGGGTGGCCAAGGTGGGCGTGCTGAACCAGATCGCCTCGACCGCCCAGGACGTCGACGGTGACGTTGTCGACATCGTGTTGTTCGGTTACGACCTTCCCACCGACGTGCTGCCCGCTCCTCCAAGTGATGGTGCCGTCATCGACGCCGCCCTGGCCGACAGAAACGACGTCAAGGTTGGCGACACATTGTTGATTGGCCCCACGTCGGAGCCGGTCGAAGTATCGAACGTTGTCGATGACCTGTCGCAGGGCTCGCCGACAGTGTGGCTGTCGAGCAAGCGGTGGCGTGAGATCGTCCAGAAGGCCAACCCTGCCGCCGTGTTACCACCCGGGGTGGACCAGGCGCTGGTCGTCCAACCGAGCGACACGGCATTGGATACCGGCGGGTTGGACGCACTGGCCGGTCGGTTGGGCGGCGAGGACGGCATCGATGTCGTCACCCCGGAGCAGGCGATCCAGGCGTTGCCGGTGGTCCAACAGCAGTCGTCGACCTTTCGGGGCATCATCGGCGTCACCTTCGTGGTCACCCTCATGGTGGTGGCGCTGTTCTTTACGCTGATCACGTTGGAACGGGTTGGCCTGTACGCGGTGCTGAAGGCGCTTGGCGCCAGAACGCGCGATCTGCTGGCTGGTATTTCGGTTCAGGCGGTGTGCGTCAGTGTGGTGGCGTTGGTGCTCGGCGTTGTGCTGAGTGCCGTCTTTGTCAGCGTGCTTCCCGCCACCCTGCCGGTTCGGTTGGTGCCCGCTCGGCTGGTCCAGATCGCCGTTGGCGTGCTGTTGAGCGCCCTGCTGGGAAGCCTGTTCACGCTGCGCCGAGTTCTTCGTATCGACCCTGCCGAAGCGATTGGATAGTGCGTATGCCCGCATTGGAACTGGACAAGGCCCGCAAGGTTTATGGAGCCGACGAGGCTCAGGTGGTGGCCCTTGACGACGTGACCCTGACCGTGGCGGAGGACGAGATGATGCTGCTGGTCGGGCCATCCGGGTCGGGCAAGACCACCCTGTTGACGGTGGCCGGCGCGTTGCTTCGTCCAACCTCCGGCAGCGTGCGGGTTGGCGGCACCGAGATCACCGACCTGAACGACAAGGACCTGGCCAATTTTCGTCGGGACCAGGTGGGCTTTGTTTTCCAGTCGGTCAACCTCGTGCCCTTCCTCACGGCCCGTGAGAACCTTTTGGTTGTCCGCCAGTTTGGCGGCGCCCGAATCGACTCCGAGGCCAAAGATCGTGCCGACGAGTTGCTCGATGAGCTCGGCCTGGGTCAGCGGGGCGACAGCCTGCCCTCCCAGCTCTCGGGTGGCCAGCAGCAGCGGGTGGCCATCGGCAGGGCGTTGATGAACGACCCGTCGCTGGTCCTGGTGGACGAGCCGACCTCGTCGCTCGACTCGGAGTTGGGCAAGCAGGTGATGGACCTGCTCGAACGTGAGATCAAGGGTCGAGGCGTCGCCGCCATCATCGTCACCCACGACGAGCGGGTGCTTGACTACGGCGATCGCACGGTGCGCATCGTGGACGGGGCGCTCCAGGCCGACTGACCCGGGAAGGGCAGCCCGTTCACAGCGCGTTGGGGTCGTCACGGGGTGCGGAGCTACCTGGCGAACCGAAGGGTGAGCACCTTGAACGGATGAAGGGTCGCCTTGACGGTGAAGTCGTCGAGCAGCGCTGCCGCGGTTCCGACTCGCCGAGGATCGTCGGTCGGAAGTTCGTCCTCCAAGAGGTCGCAGACCTGCACCGTTGCGGCAGGGGCACCGAGCGTGACGGTGCCCGCAACGCGGCCGCCGTGTACCTCGGACAGGCGGACGACCAGATCACCCGAGCCGTCCTCGGCGGCCTTTGCCGCCTCGACGGTGACTCCCGGAATGTCGCAGGTCACCGGTGGAACTGTTGGAGCATCACTGCGGGCAGCGCGGCGAGCAGCGACAACAGCAACGTCCGCTGCTCCGGGGGCGAGGATGGCTCGGACCGGATTGTTGAGGCGCCAGCCCTCGGCGACGACGTCACCCTCGACGAGGTCGCCGAGGTGCGGCAGCACCGCCAGCGTGAACCGGTGGTGACCCTTGTCGGCGGCTGGATCCGGGTAGGTGGAGGCGGTCAGCAACGTCTGGCGGAGCGTGCCGTCCAGCGCGTCGTGGCCATACTTGGCGTCGTTTAACAGCGCTACGCCGTAGCCCCGCTCGGAGGCGTCGATCCACCGGTGGGCGCAGAACTCAAAGCGGGCCGCATCCCAGGACGTGTTCTGGTGCACCGGCCGCACCACGTGTCCGAACTGGATTTCGGAGGCCACCTCGTGAGTGTGCACGTCCACCGGCCATGCCACCTTCAGCACCTTGTCGGTCTCGGCCCAGTCGATGTCGTACCCGACGTCAACGCGGGCGGAGCCGGCAGTGAGATGGATCACCTGGGTGAACGTCGACGTGTTGTGGCGGCGAGTGACCTTCAGTGAGGCCACCAGGGGACCCGCATCGACCACCTCCACCAGTTCCGCCTCGGCGAGCGTCACGGTCGAGTTGGCGTGGTAGGCCTCCAGGTCCCAGGCGTCGAACTCCAGCGGTAGATCCTCGGAGAGCTCGAGCACGTTGCCCGGCTCGCCTGACCGCAGCACCTGTCGACCGCCCTGCACCCGGTGATCCACCAGCGACGTGACCAGACCGTGGGTGTCCCAGGTGAGGGTGAGCAGACCGTTGTCCATGCTGCCACCACCGGCAGGATCGGTCTCGACCCGTACCCGATGTTGGGCATGGTCTGCGGCGCCACCAGCGGGCGGCACCACCCAGCCGCCCGCTGGGAGGTCGGCCGCCACGGCCAGTCGTCCGTCTGCGAGGGGTTGCGACCCTGCCGGATGAGGGGCCCCGTCGGGCCAGTCGACCAGGTGCACCCCAACCCGGGGGTGCGGCGCCGGGTTGGCGAGCAACACGCCGGTGGCGACGTCTACTCCATTGCTTGGCGACGTCGAAGAGCCGCCCGCCGCACCGCCCCTGATCCCGGTCACCGAGTCTGCGATTGTGCCCAGCGAGTCGGCGATCAGCGCCTCGCAGCGCCCGATGATGCGCTCGTAGCCTGCCTCGGCCTCGCGATGCACCCAGGCGATCGAGCTGCCGGGCAGAATGTCATGGAACTGGAGGGTGAGCGTCTCCTTCCACAGTTCGTCCAACTCTGCTGCCGGGTAGGCGTCGCCGGGGCTGCCCCCTGCGGCTGCCAGCGCCCACCACTCCACCTCTCTCAGCAGGGCCTCGCTTCGGCGATTGCCTGCCTTGGTTTTGGCCTGGGCCGTGTAGGTGGCCCGGTGCATCTCCAGGTACAACTCACCCACCCAGCGTGGCGGATCAGGCAGCTCGGCCAACGCCTCGGTGAAGAACTCGGCGGGAGAGCCGATCGACACCCGGGGGATCGCCTCACAATCGGCGGCGATGCGCGCCCGGGCCATCATCTCGCGGGTGGGACCGCCTCCACCGTCGCCGTGACCAAAGGGCACCAGCGAGGTGTTGGCCACCGCCCGTTCTGCGAACGTGCGGGCGGCGGGCACCAGCTCACCTGGGTCGATCTCAGCGTTGTAGGTGTTGACGGGCGGAAAGTGGGTGGGCAGCGATGTGCCGTCCAGCCCCTCCCACAAGAAGGTGTGATGAGGGAAGGTGTTGGTGCGGTTCCATGAGATCTTCTGGGTGACAAACGCGGTGGAGCCACCCAGCGCAAAGATCTGCGGCAGCGAGGCCGGATATCCGAACACGTCGGGGATCCACGCCTCCCGACAGGTCACGCCGTAGTGCTCTCGGAAGAACCGTTGGCCGTGAAGGAACTGGCGGGCCATCGCCTCACCTGAGGGCAGGTTGCCATCGGCCTCCACCCACATGCCTCCCAGCGGTACCCAGCGATCCGCAGCGACCGCCTGGGCGATGCCCTCGGCAACCGACGGGTATTCGTCGATCATCCACTGGTACTGCACGGCCTGGGAGCAACCGAAGCGATAGTCGGGGTCGTTGTCGATCAGGTCAAGTGAGTTGGCGAACGACCGGGCGCACTTGCGGCGGGTCTCGCGCAGTGGCCAGAGCCAGGCGGTGTCAATGTGGGCGTGCCCGATGGCGAAGCAGCGGTGCTCCGATGCGACCGCCGGGGCGGCGAGCACCTCGGCCAGCTCCGAGCGTGCCGCCTTCGCCGAGCCGACAATGTTGTCCAGATCGAGGGCATCGGCAGCACGCCCCAGGGCCTGCATGATCCGCAGCTTGCGAGAGCCCGAACCGGTATCCAGTTGCCAGCCAAGGCGGACCAGAAAGTCGATCTCCAACGCCAGGTTCCACACGTCGGTATTGAGGGGTGCGAGCTCGGCCTGAGCCAGGCGATACAGCGGTTGCTTCGAGGCGGTCAACACGTCGCCCAACCGAGTGATCACGTTGAGGTTGACGAAGGGGTTGGCCGCAGCCTCCACCAGCAGGTCCACCTGCTCGCCTCCCTGGGCGTCCGGGCTGACCAGGCTCCATTGGCGGGCGGGGTGCAACCCGTGCACCGGGACGCCGTCGCGCCAGATCATTCCCTCGGCATTGAACCCCACCTGGCCCGAGATGAATCCGAGGTTGACGACCGCCTCCACCCGTCGCCCGGCCATGTCGGGCGGCACCGTGCCCGACATCCGAAACCAGGTGGTGCCCCACGGGGGGCCCCACGGGTCGCCGATGGCGAAAGGTTCGTAGTGTGCCTGCTGTGCAGCCACCACGTCGATGGGCTCCCCAGCAACATGGTGGGCCGTCAGGCTCAGCGGCGCACCCGGGCCGTAGGTGGCCGGCCGGATGCGCTCCTCCAACAGACGGCGGATACGGCGTTCGGCAATGTGGGGCTCGTCGTGCATCGACCCATCATTGCGGAGAGCCCCCTACGGTGCAGGCGAGACCGGGAAGCTGGTAGACCGAGAGCCGACCGACATACCTGGGGGAGGGCCATGACCGCCGACGAAGCGAAGCTGACCGAGGAACTGAGCGTGGATGCGTGTTGGGATCTGCTGACCAAGGCGCGTACCGGCCGTCTGGCGGTTGCGATCGGCGACCAGCCCGACATCTTCCCGATCAACCACGTGGTGGACGGCCGCACCATCGTGTTTCGCACCGACCCCGGTACCAAGCTGGCGGCGGCCGTTTTGGGATCCGGCGTGGCCTACGAGGTGGATCACATCGACGACTCCAACGGTGTCGCGTGGAGTGTGGTGCTGAAGGGCAGGGCAAGAGAACTGCACACGGTGGAGGAGATGGCTCACGCCGAAGATCTGGCGCTGTACCCATGGGACCGTGGCGATAAGCACCATTACGTGGCCATCACCGCCGACGAGGTCACCGGACGCCGCTTCCACACCGACCCCCGGAAGTAGCGCCTCCGGCTGTCGGCCGGCGCTGCATGCTGCGACAATGGTCGACCTCGCCTCGGTAGCTCAGTTGGATAGAGCGACCGCCTCCTAAGCGGTAGGCCACAGGTTCGATTCCTGTCCGGGGCACTCAACACTGGCATTTCGTGACCGCCTCATTCAGCGACCGCCTCATTGCGCCGGTGGTTGGTCCGGCCTCTCAGGATCGCCGAAGCCGATGAAGACGCCGGTGGAAGACCGCTGAGCGGCCCGAACCTCAGTGACCGCTCCGGTTGGGACCGGACCGTAGATGTGGGGGTAGATCAACGGGTCGGCGTCGAAGCGCACCTCGCCGGATACCCGTGCCAGGTCGATCGTGAGGCACACGTAGGGCCGAGTGTCGTCGGTGTAGTAGCGGTTTGCCGGGATCAGCAGCGTTTCCAGGTCGATGGTGGTGTGCACGAATCCTTCGTCGGTGAACGCCTCGGGTGCGTACAGCTCACCGACCCGCTGTGCCTCCCAGACCGGCACCGGGCTGAGGTGATAGGTGAGTCCGGTTGGGGTCGGCCACTGATCGGGTGCGTCACTCATGAGCCTCATGCAACCACAGCCCGGGGCCACTACTCCGGATCGAGCGAGCGGCAGCCTTTGGATGCCACACCAGAATCCCGCGACACTTTGAGAGTGACCGACACCCTGACGCCCGCAGACGTGACCCCACGCACCGCCGCTCAACCAGCACTTCGATCCGCTGAGGCGCTCGACGAGGAATGCCACGACTGGACTCTCGACGAGGTCACCGCGCTGTTCGAACTGCCGCTGACCGACCTGCTGTGGCGGGCCCAGAGCACCCACCGACGCCATCGTGAGCCCGATGCGGTGCAACTCAGCACCTTGCTGTCGATCAAAACCGGCGCCTGCCCGGAGGACTGCGCCTATTGCCCCCAGGCCGCCCAGTACAACACCGGCCTCACCCCAGAGCCGCTGATGGACGTCGAGCGGGTGGTGGCTGCGGCCCGAACTGCCAAGGAGGCAGGGGCCCAACGGTTCTGCATGGGGGCCGCGTGGCGCTCGCCCAAGGACCGCGACATCGCGCGGGTCGGCGCGATGATCGAGGGTGTCAAGGCCCTGGGGCTGGAGACGTGTATGACCCTGGGCATGCTCACCGACGACCACGCTGAGGCGCTGGCCGAGGCCGGCCTGGACTACTACAACCACAACCTGGACACCTCGCCCGAGTACTACGAGGAGATCATCACCACCCGCACCTACGGCGATCGTCTGGCGACCCTCGAGGCCGTGCGTGCGGCGGGCATGAAGGTGTGCTGCGGCGGCATCGTGGGCATGGGTGAGACCCGGGCCGACCGCGTGGGCTTGCTGGTGACCCTGGCAAACCTGCCCCATCACCCCGAGTCGGTGCCGATCAACGAGCTGGTGCAGGTGCCGGGCACTCCGCTGGCCACCGGCGAGACCCTCGATCCCTTCGAGTTCGTGCGCACCGTCGCCGTCGCCCGGTTGCTGATGCCCAACTCGGCGGTGCGCCTCAGCGCCGGCCGCACCGAGATGTCCGACGAGCTGCAGGCCTTGTGCTTCAGCGCCGGTGCCGACAGCATCTTCTACGGCGAAAGGCTGTTGACCACCGAGAACCCGGAGGGCAACAGCGATCGAGACCTACTCGACCGTCTGGGTCTGCGGGCCGGGCTCAGCGAGGCCTGACCACCTGGCAGCTTGGAATCGGCAACCTGACGTCGTTCGATCTACCCGCCTTGAGGCGCGATCGGGCTCGCGCAGGCACCAGAGGACTTCAGGGCCAAGATCCTGGCCAGCGAGCGATCGACCCGGGCCTCGCTGAGGCGACCCTCGGCCACCACCGTCTCGAGGTGGTCGAGCACCTCGTTCATCTGGTCGACATCACCGAAGTAGAGCGCCATGTCGTTGCCGGCGACCAGGGCCATCTCAACGGCATCGGGCACCGAGATGCCTCGCTTGGTGATGGCACCCATCTCGGCCAGCTCGTCGGTGACTGTGACGCCGTCGTACCCCATGGTGTCGCGCAGGTACTTCATCGCTTCGGGGTTCAGCGAGAAGGGTTCACCGCCATCGGTCAGCCCCGGTACGTCGAGGTGGCCGGTCATCAGCAGTGACCGGTCGCCCATCGAAGCGATCATTTCCTTGAACGGCAGGAGATCCGACTGTTCCATCGCCGCCAGGTCGGGGGTGCGGGCCGGTGCATCGTCGCCGTGAGCGTCGGCGCTGCCGTGGCCCGGGAAGTGCTTGAACGTGGGGAGCACCCCCGCCGAGCAGAGGCCCTCGGCGAAGGCACCGGCGGTGCGCACCACCTCGTCGGGCTCGGCCGACCAGGTGCGGTCGCCCAGCGGGTTGGTTCCTCCGGCCACGTCGAGCACCGGCGCGAAGTCGACGGTGACCCCCCGCCTGGCCAGGTTCGTCCCACGGGACGCCCCGGCGGAGCGGATGCGGTCGGTGTCCCAGGCGGCCATCTCCCGTGCTGGGGGGAGCGGCTCCATGATCGATGGCAACAGATCGACCTGGCCCCCCTCGCCGTCGGTGGACACAAAGGGTGGCAGGGCGTTGGCCTGCGCATCGGCCATGACGGAGGAGTCGAAGAGCGCCTCCTCCTTGCGGCCGATGAAGACGCCCCCGGCCCCGGCGTCGATCAGGGCCTGTACCTCGCTCGGGCTGGTGGAGGTGTCGCCCGGCCCGGCGTTGAACCCGGGCATCAGCATCTGGGCCAACCGCTGGCGAAGTGGCCATGAAGCGGGGTCGGAGCCGTCCGAGGTGGCCGCTGATGTCGGGGGAACCGTCGAGGTCGCCGCGGCGCCGGTCGATGGTGACCCGGTGGTCGTCGACGTGACGGTCGAGCTGTCGGTGGTCGGGACGGCCGCCTGTGCCGTGGTCTCGTCTGTGGGGGCCGTGGTCTGGGACGGTTGGGGGTTGGCGGCGTCCTCCTCCCCTCCACAGCCGGCCGCGAGGAGCACGACGCACACGAACAGCCAACCTCTGCGATGCAACATGGTGACCATTCTCTCAGCCCGACTGGCCCTGGCCGGGGCATGTGCCCGCCGCCTTCAGGGTGATGACCCGATCGAGCGCCTCGTCGACACGTTCGGTGGAGAGTCGGCCGCTCTCGACCGCCTGTTCCAGCCGGTCGAGAATCCTTGAGAGGTCGCTGGGGCCGCCGAAGAACAGCGCCATGTCGTTGCCCGCAATCAACGATTGCTCGACCGCCTCGGCAACCGGGATGCCGCGCTGGGTGATCGACCCCATCTCGGCCAACTCGTCGGTGACCGCCACGCCATCGAACCCCACCTGGTCACGCAGGTAGGCCATCGCCCCGGGGTCGAGCGACAACGGGCGCCCCTCGGTGGTCAGCCCGGGCACGTCCAAGTGCCCGGTCATCACCAACGAGCGACCCTTCATCGATTTCGTGAGGTCTCGGAACGGCAGCAGGTCGGCGGTCTCCAGCGTGGCCAGGTCCGGGGTCGTCGCCGGCTCGAGGTCGGCATCCACGTCGGAATGGCCGTGGCCCGGGAAGTGCTTGAACGTCGGGTACACGCCGGCCGCGCACATTCCTTCGGCGAACGCGCCGGCCGTTGCGGTGACCGTGGCCGGGTCCGACGACCAGGTTCGATCGCCCAGCGGGTCGGGTCCTCCGGCCAGGTCGGCCATCGGGGCGAAGTTGACGTTGACAGCATGCGCCCGCAGGTCTTCGCCGTGTTGCTGGGCGGCCTCCCGGATGCGTTGAGGATCCCAGGTGCCCATCTCCAGCGCTGGTGGAAGGGGCGCGGCCACCTGAGGTAAAGGGTCGACGCGGCCCCCCTCGCCGTCGGTCGCCACCAACAAGGGGAGTGGGCCGTCCTGGGCGGCTGGCAACACCGGCGAGTTGAACAGGCCCACCTCCTTCCTGCCGACAAACACCCCGCCGACCCCGGCGTCGATCACGGCCTGAGCCGCACCGGGGTCGGTAGTGCCCGGGGTGTCCCCGTAGCCGGTGTTGAACCCGATGAACATGAGCTGGGCCAGCTTCTGACGCAAGGGCCACGCTGTGGCCGCGACCACGGCTGCCGCAACCGGGTCGGTGGGAGCGGCGGTGGTCGGTGCCGTGCTCGTCGCCGGACCGCGGCCCGACGCGACCGTGGTGGCGGTGGTGGCGGGGGGTTTCGTCGTGGACGTTGCGGAGGAGGTAGCTGCTGGGACGGTCGTCGATTGGGCCGGTGAAGCGGTCGCCGAAGTGGCACTGCCTGCGGGTTCCGCCGTCGAGGCCCCAGGGTCGCTGCAGCTGCCGGCGACAAGAACGAGCGACAGCATCACTGCGGGGGTCACGACGATGCGTCGGGGGGAACCTGCGGGCCAATACATGGTGTGAACGTTACGGCTCAACCTGCTGCTCAGAGCAAAGCAGGTGATTGTTGAACAACGCATGACGTCGGTAGTGTTGCGTGGACCGACAATGCCGAGACGATCAAGGTTCCCGCCGATGACCCAGCAGCCTGGCAACAGCCCATGGAGCCCACAGGCCGGAGGGGTGGCTGGGTCCGGTCCGGATGCCCCCACGGCCATGCCAACGGCATCGGCGTTGGCGTCGTCGACGGGCGAAGGGTCGCAGCCAGGGCCACCGAAGAGCAACTGGTTGAAAGTGGTGGTCGCGATCAACGCCGCCATCGTGTTGATCGGAGCAGTCGTGATCGTCGTGCTGCTCATGAACCGTGGCGACGATGGCTCCGACGTTGCGATAGTGGATGATGGGCCATCGACGTCAAGTTCGCGCGACCCGGACACGGACCAGGGCCGCGATGGCGACGGCTCGACGACGGCCCAGGAGTCATCGACCACCCAGTCTGATGGACCTGTCGAGTTGGAGCCCAACGACACCACCGTGAACACGACCATCATGGATGCGACCACGGCGGTCCCGTCCCCCACTGCGGCGCCGGTCACGCTGCCGCCACGCACCACGCCGCCCCCGACGCAGCCCTCCGCCCCTGCCATTCCAGGGCCGGACGAGGCATTGGGTCAGGTGCGGACCACGCTGACCGAGTTCATGGCGGCCGATAACCAGGGCGACATCGACGCGGCCATGGGCTATCTCGCCCCGCCGGTCGAGATGTGGGTGGATTCCAAGGCCCCGCTTGGCGCCGATGCCCTCAGGAGCGACATCGGCGACCCGAAGTCGGCGAACATCGCCCTCTCCGTGGCCGACGGACCCAGCCTGGCGTTCGGCCCGGAGCCCACGGCTGACGGCGGGTGGATGATCAAGGTCAACTACACGTTGCACGCCGAGGGTTCCTACCTCAAAAAGACCGGCGGGACCGGCTGCTACACCGGTGACCAGGGCTTCCTCGACACCTTGGTGGCAGCACCAGGCGGGATCCCTCGGATCACCAACCATGTGAAAACCAGCGATTCGGGCAACTCCTGCTAGATCTGTAGCGTCTGGACAACGCTTTTGGCGAGCGAGTCGGCCGAATCGAACGATGCCAGGTCGACGCCCATCACGGCCATGCCGTTGTTGCCCAGCTCCAGGAAGTGATCGGATCGGTAGTCATCGGCGGTGCCGCGGATGGCCAGCACGCCGGTGGTGATGCCACCCACCTCGTCGGCGTACGGCTCGCGGACCAGGCGGCCCTGGTCCCGGTAGGTAGCCGCCAGCTCGTGGGCGGTGGCGACGCCGTCGCTGGGCTTGTCGACGTTCACCTCCACGATCACCTCCTGCCCGCCGGGTCCGGCGAACTCGGAGCGAAGCGCCCCGTCATCTCGCCGTTCGGCCACCATCGTGGCGGTGAAGCCGGATGGCACGTCGAAGGTCAGCGGACCCAGCGTGTACGCACCGCCGGTCCCCGGTGAGGTCGAACCACCCGACGTTGACCCGTCGTCGGTCGTCGGGTCCGCGTCCGGGGTCCGGTCGGGCAGGCTGACGCCGGGGTCATCGTCGCCATCGTCGAGCCCGGCCGCCTCCGACGACCCGCTCGATTCGGTGGTCGCGGTCCGTTTCGTCGTCGGGGTGGCCGCTTCCTGGTTGGTGGAGGTCGTTCCGGGTTCGTCGCTCCCAAGCTTGAGAGCGATAATCGTGCCCCCTGCGGTCAACACAACCAAGCTTATGGCGGTCAGCAGCACCAACGACCACCGCTTCTTGGGCTCGCCCGGGCTGGGGGATGCGGAGTTCGGCATCCTGGTGGCTGCATCGACATTCGATTCGGCGGGGATACCTCCGGCCTGGTCCGGAGTCCACCAGCCGGGAATCTGTCCGGAGCCAGTCGTTCCCTCGTCGCTCATGGCGTTGCCTCCTGCATCGACACCAACTGGCCTGGCTTGACACCCGACCACGAATACATCGACACCCCGATGACCCCGGCCTGCTCCGCCGCCTCCACCGCAGCGGTCACCTCGTCGGTCCCTGAATCCTGCAGCAGCCCTCCGGCGGAGTGGATGGGCACATCGGGCCCCACCCGGTCTCGCAACAGCATGAGGGTCTCGTTGGTGTACGCCACCGGGTCGGCCGAGTCGGGGAACTCGTCGCGATAGATCGTCCAATACGCCATCGGCACCATCACGTCGGCCTCCGCAGCGACCTCGGCCCAGGGGAAGTTGGGCCAGGTGTTGGGCTCGTAGCGATCCAGCGCCTGCGGAGCGAAGACCACCGCTCCAATGGGGATGTCCTCGGCAAGATCGGAAGCGTTCCGCACCAGCTCGATGGCACGCTGGTTGCGAAGAGTCCGATCAGCCAGATTCTTGCTTTCCAGGTCGATACCGATGCCATCCACGTCGAAGTCCAATGGGGCGAGTACGCGTCGAAGGTCTTTGAGGGGGTCGGTGTGGTTGGGCAGGTACCAGGAAACGACCGACATGTTGTTGGCATGGGCCCGCTCGACGAACTCGGTGAACCGATCCGGATCGGAAACCGGCTCGTCCCTGCTGGTTTGGGCTGATTGGATGTACAGGGTGGTCATTCCGGCGGCGGACATGTCGTCGACCTGATCCGGCGTGACGCGTGGTTTGCCGTCGGTGGCGGTCGGTGACCATTCGAACACGTCGATCCACACCCCGGAGCCCTCGAAGGCCGCCAGCGACACCGCTTCGCCGGGAGGGTCGGTCGGCGGCGGAACACTCGTGGTGGTCGCAGATGGGCCGGCAACGGCTGGGGGTTCCTTCGAGGTGGTGGAAGTCACCGAGGTGGTGGAGATGGCATCGACCACCGATGTCGTCTCGGCGGATCCCGTGTCAGCCGATCGGGCATCGGTCCCGCCGCAGCCGGCAACGATGAGGACGGCAACCGCTGCGGCCCTTGCAGATCTGGGAACATGCCTCACCATTGTCGAAGTTTATGCTTCACGCCGATGTCGAGCCCTCTTCGATGCTGGGTCGCCTGCCCCTAGACTGAACGAATGAGTTGGTATTCTCAGGAGGACGCCGGACGGGCCGCCCAAACGCAGGCCGGTCAACCCGGAGCTACCCAGGTCAACCCCGACCATGGCGATATCGGCACCGTTCCGGTCTCGGCGCTCGTGCCGATCATGGCGACCGCGTCAAACCGTCCGTTGCGGGGGCTGGCCCGCCTCCTCATCGTCATCGGCATCGTCTTCTCACTGCTCTCGATCGGGGGAAGCATCGCCTGGGTGGCAGCCATCGGTGGAGCGGTGGACTTTGCCATCGAGGATATTGAACAGGCCAATGAGGACAAGGGCGACGAGATCTTTTTTGATCTCGATGAGGAGGCGTCCAATATCAAGGGTGTGCTCGACTTGGCCGGTATCGGGGTGGGCGCAGTCGGCTTCGCCCTCGGCTTGGTGATCATGGTGATCGGGGGTGTCGCGCGGCAACTCGACAAGACACTGGCGCCTATCGGCACCCCAGGCTCGGGCTCCCAATCGATGGCGGCGGTGGCGCAGTCCGGCTGATTGCCTGGTCAACGCATTGCATTCCCGATCGCCTGATCTATGCACCAAGGTGAATTGCCCTCGTTCGAGGAACTCGAAGCCTTGGATTCGATCAACGGTGGCACCCTAGGATCGCCAGTGCTTCCAGAAAGGGACCCGACATGACCAGCCTCCCCCCGTCCATCCCACCGTGGAGTCAAGCTCCTCCCTCAACGGGCCCCGCTCCGCAGCCAACACTGGGAGCGGCACCTCAACCGAGCGCGTTCACCAATCCGATCGTTGGGACAGTCTCGTCAAGTCCCGGGGGCATTCCTGCCTCGGTGCAATCGCTGTTTCCCAACGCAGCCAAGAATCGGCGCTCCTTGCGGGAGGCCCCCCTTTCGGTCCTCGCCGTTGTCTCGGCGCTGGTGGGGCAAGCCGCGCTCGTCATCGTCGCGGTGGCCTTCATGGCCGTAGCGGGCGGTGTGGCCAAGGTGGCCTCCGACTTCCAATCCGAGTTCGGCACCTCCAGCTCGGGTACCTCCGACGGCGAGATCATGCTGGTGGTCGGTTCGATGATCCTGTTCGTTTTCGCCGTCAGCATCATCGCAGTTGCGCTGAAGCTCTACGGCGGATCATGGAAGGCCTGGTTTGGTGCAGTGGGCCTGCAGGGCTTCTTCTTGCTGGTCGGCCTCTACATGGTGATCGAGGCGAGCGGCACCTGGGTGCTCGGACTGATTGGGCCAGTCATCATCGCCGGGATGCTGATGCTGCCCGACGCCCGAACCTGGGTTGCCACCGAATCGAGCCCCACGTAGGTCGGGTGGGTAGCTGAACCGCCCTGCCCATCGATCACCCGCAGGGGAGGGCCGAGACCTTGTCGATTGGATCGATGGCGTTGCCAGTGCGCCAGGCATCGAGGAAGGGCTGAGGCGGGATGTGGCCGCGACGGTGTTCCCACCCCTTGAGACACGCCGGTGACAGCCCAAAGTGCAGGTGGCACCCGGTTCCGGCGGCGTTGCCGGTCTCGCCCACGGTTCCGATCTGCTGACCGGCCTCCACCTGGTCGCCGGCGTTCACCAGGACCGACAGCATGTGGCTGCCGTAGTAGCGAACGCCTCGACTGTCGACCAAGGCGGCCATCAGCCCGCTCTTGGTGCCTCCATCTGGGTTGGAGGAGTCGTAGGTGTCGACCGTTTCGACCTCCTCGATCGTTCCGTCGGTCACGGCGACCACCGGGGTGCCGCACGGCGCAAACATGTCGGCGGCGGGGTAATCGTGATGGGACGAGTCATAGCCGGTCTTATCGGACTGCACCGGAAAGACGAAGGTGGACGGCGCCGGCGCCGCGGTTTCGGGTGGCGGCTCCGTGGCCGGGACTGCCGTCGTCGCTTCATCGGTGGAGGCGGTGCGCGACGCTTCGGTCGTGGCGGGTTCGGACCCAGGAGCTGAGGTTGAGGTTACCGAGGCGGCTGATCGGCCGGGCTTGGCTCCGACGGTGGCGTCTGCGCTCTCGTTCCCGTTGGAGACTCCCAGCCAGATGGCGACGCCACCGGTCAGTATCCCCATGGCGATTACGGCGAACGCAAGGAGGGGGACGAGCCGTCTGCCGGCATCGGTCTGGTTGGTCATCAGTGGGACTTTCCGGTGGGGGACGCAGCGCGCGATCCGTCGTCTGCCGAGCGAATGAGCGTCGGCACTGGCCGGCGGGGCGTTTGAACAGCGCGTTGCAGCCTAGTGTTCTGGCTGCGATGAAACGTCCGCCGCACGGATCTCAGGTGGTGTCGCTCGTTGGTCGATGGGCGGTTCTCTGATCAGCACGGCTCCAGCCGGCCAGTCATTACCGGTCTGCCGCAGAGTTAGCTCCAAGGGGCCATCGCCGCTGCCTCGCAGCCGGACAACTCCCTGGCGACGGGTGGTGATCATCCGGCCTCCTCGAAGTTCCGCAACCTCGGCGGCGCCGACGACGGCGGCGACGAGTTGCGTCGAACCGACAATAACCAGGCCGAGGCCTTCGCCCTCGATCGGCCGGAGCGCCTTGTTGGCCTTCAGTACCGTGGAGACGGAAGCGGCAACCGACGCTGGTTCAACGTATTGGGGGTTCAGCTGCTCAACCGCCTCCAGAAACTCGAAGGTCTGCGCTGGAGTCCACCGTGATGGAGCAACCCAGGTGATGGCACCCTGAAGTCCAGCTCCTCCCTCGAGGTTCACCGCCCAGCCGAAGAGGTCCTCGATCGGCTCAGACTCCCAACCTTCTGTGTGTTCCGGGTTGACGGCAGCGACGGTTGAGTGGTCGTCGACTTCATCGCCGGGATACACCACGTCACGACCGCGCGACCGCCACCTCATCAGCAGAGCGATGCCGAGCGATATCAGAGTGACCGCCAGGAAGCTCAGCACGACAACGACGGGCAGGTTCGAGTCGTCATTGCCGGTGGACGAAACGCTCTGAGCCCGCCCAGACAGCGGGGCATCGTCCAACTGCCGCTCCGCTGCCGTCGGTTCGGGGAGCGTCGTGGCGGCTTCGTCCGAGTCGACGGCCTCGGGTACGCCTGCAGCGGGCAGGGGATCCTCGGAGGCAGGC
>ERZ1026800.1275-NODE-1275-length-16598-cov-4.544108_pt1 | contig 16598 bp, 15 predicted proteins | sample MGYA00520873_ERZ1026800 | MGnify/ENA primary metagenome ERZ1026800 (study PRJEB33270, sample SAMEA104284475) | anaerobic digester metagenome | biome: Anaerobic digester microbiome; feature: mesophilic sludge digester; material: Anaerobic digester biomass...
TTGTTAATCATTCTTAATGGAAAAAATTAAACAAAGGATAATATTTTATTGAATATTGAATTATCATTCTTATTGAGAGAAATTGACATTTGTTCGCTTAGTTATTCATTGTTTGATCGTAAGCTATTCATTGCATACCATTTTGCTTGCTCCTACACGGATAAAGGCTTTTCCATGAAATTTAATTGGACGATCCCAAGCTGATATTATTTCGAAGATTACGACATGGCCTTTAGGATGATTTAGCTCATGAATATTAAATCCGACCTTTGGATCCAAGCCACTAGATAGCCATATTATTAAGTCTTGATTCCCTCTTGCTTTTTCTCTATATGGATAAAAGCGAGTACCAACTATCTCATGGCTTTTATCTTCTATACCAAAAACTAGATAGCCCCGAGATTCCCCTGCTAGACAAGCGCCATTAGCCAAGGCGGAAAAATATTCTCCAATTGTCTGGGGATCATAAAAACTATCATTGAATTCAAGCCATTCTCTTTCGTCTGGTTCATTTCTAAGTCGAGCAAGCAAAGAAAAAAGGTCTTTCTCAGCCATTCTTTTCGTCTCCCTTTGAAATTCGCTAACCTCTTTATCATGCTAAGCTGAAAGTATTTCATATCTTAAAACTTCAAAACAAGTCCTTAATTAATGCGAATCCTGCAGTAGATAAAGATATCAGCATAATTCTGTCTCAAGGTCTTGCCGAGACCGATCCATAAATGATTAAATTAGGATCGAGTCTTTCTTCGCTCTCGCTATAAATTTTGGGCCAAAATCAATGGAAAATCGTTTTTATCTCACATTTCGATCTTTGGCCTTCTTTTTGAGATTCAGAATTGCAAGGCTATAGATAAGGATCTTTAATCTGAAAGTTTCAAAAAGTCTTCTTTGAAAAATCGATTACAAAGACAATTTAGCTAATTTTAATGTAGCAATTGCTCTAGGGTATGTTCAGCCTAGAGCTCTCTTCTCTACTTTATGCTTCAACTTCTTATACAAGGTTCGTAGCAGTATTGTTTTTTATTGACAGCTATGAAAACTCGATGTATCCTATTTATATGCGATTTGGTGATGCACAAAGTTGCATTATGGTCTTAGCACGCAATAGGCTTATAGCTTACAGGTGCATTATGGTCTTAGCCAGAGCAAGCTTTGTCGCTCTAGCTTACAGTTGCATTATGCAGTTGGCTTGGTTTATAGCACTAGCGAGCAGGAAAACGGCAATCTCCATATAACAAGGCTACCAAGTCAAGAAGGAGAAATAGATTGACAAATGGTCTTAAAAGAAATTTCGAAAGGCTTTTCGATGATAAGGGGCATGTCTTTTTATTGGCGCTCGATCATGCGCAGAGCGGGGTAATGCCTGGGCTTGAGAACATTTCGAGCTTGATGGATAAGCTCGCTTTTGCGCCTCTAGATGGCTTTATTTTGAATATCGGTCTGGCAGGAAATCTTGCGCGCTCTCCTTTTCTTAGGAAAAAACTAGTATTGAGGACTTCCTTTGGCGCTTCGAGCCTTGCAAGTAGCTATCCGCAGGCTCATCTCAATCATGTGAGCCCTGAGACGGCTCTGGCTGTCGGTGCGGATGCCGTTCTCATGATGGCTTTGATAGGTGGCGAGGATTATTGCAGTCTACAGCCTCTTGCGGCCGATATAGATGCTTTCCATCAATATTCCATTCCCGTAGTGGTCGAAATAATCGCCGCGGAGTTCGACAAGACCGCAACTTTCGATGTCCAATATCATGGCGCAAGAATTGCCGCCGAATTGGGGGCAGATGCGGTGAAGGTCTTCTATGTAAACGACTTCGAGAAAGTGATCGAATGTTGCCCAGTTCCAGTCATACTTGCAGGCGGCCCAAAGGATAGCGATATCATCACCGTAGCCAAGCATGCAGTGGATTGCGGAGCGCGTGGATTTGCCTTTGGCAGAAATATTTTCCAAGCAAACGATCCTCTGGAAGTGATTGGGTCTTTGAGGGAGATTTTGGGATAGGGTTGCTGGAATAGGCCCTTGGCTGGCAGCGCCTTTTTGATGATGGCTCGTCAGAATAGGCATTTGACTGGCTAGCCCTTTATGAGATTTAGATTGGCGCCGCCGGAATAGGCATTTTATAGGATGAGCGGTTAAGAGGAGGATGGCATTTTCGATGAAAACCGGGCCTGATATCTCCACGATATATAGAATAGCCCGATATTACTATGCGGATGGGCTTTCTCAAGAAGAAATAGCAGCCAAGGAAGGCTTTTCTCGTTCGCAGATTTCGAGACTCCTGGAGAAGGCCAAGTCGCTGGGTATGGTAAGAATCACGCTTGTGCCTCCGGCGAGTCAGCAAAGCGAAGAGTTGTCGGAGATTCTCGCCGAGATGATGGGACTTAGGTCAGTCCTTGTGGTTCCGGTAGCCAAGACAGCCAATCGAGATGAAATTGTCGGAGCGATAGCCACGCGAGCAGCCGATTTTCTTGGCGAACTATTGCCTTCTTTCAATGTCGTGGGAATTGGCTGGGGCAAGACCGTCTATGAGACCTCGATGCTTCTATCTCGCCATGTTGGACAGAGCGATTATGATCGACAAAGCAATCGTGAAGGACAGAGCAATCAGGGTGGACAGAGTACGCGCCCGTTCTTCGTGCCTCTTATCGGCCTTTCGGGAGATACCAACCCGAATTTGCAGATCAACACCATAATCGACCGTTTCAGCAGTTCTTTTCAATCCAAGGGGCTGTTCATCAACCTATCGTCGGTGCGCGAAAAGGGCAGAGCGCTCTCCAATATCGAGGAGCATCGCATACAAGTGCTCCAAGAATACTGGAAGCAGGTCGAGGCCGCTGTTTTTGGGTTGGGAACTCCCCCTGCCTTTTCGATAAACATCCTCGACGAATTGCCAGAGAAATACAAAGAAGAGCTCAAAAAAAGCTCTTCATGCGCCGATATTCTTGCCCAATTCTTCGACGAAAACGGGACTATCTTTCACTCCGAACATGAATACGACTTGCTCGCTTACGATATAAGAGACTTGCCCAATCTACAGCGGTCGGTCTGCCTGGCCGGGGGCGAGCTGAAGGTTCCGGGTATTGTCGCGGCTGCACAAGCGAGGTTCATCAGCGATCTGGTCACGGACGAGCAGACTGCCCTCGCGATTCTAAGACTTCTCCGTGGTCAATCCGGACAATCCGCAGAGGGCTTGCCCATAAAAAAGAAGAACCAAAAAGCAAGTCAAATTGGGCCTATCGGCCAATCACAAAAAGGAAATAAATCATGAAGGCACTTGTATACACTGGCATCAAACAGCTCGAACTGAAAGATGTTCCGGAGCCAAGCTCGGATTTTATCATCAAAGTTCTTGGCTGCGGTATTTGCGGAACCGATCTCAAGACCTATCAGAAGGGACATCATCTCTTTTCTCCTCCTGCGATATTGGGACACGAATTCTATGGCCTAGTCGAGAAGGCTCCCATAGGATGCGGCTATCTTGCGGGCGACAAGGTGGTAGTTGCGCCTTATGCAGAATGCGGTTTTTGCGATGTCTGCATGAGGGGTGCGGGATCTCTATGCGCTAACAAGCATTATGTCGAAGGAGGCGCATTCTGCGAGAAGGTGGGGATAGCATCGGATTATATCGAGCAAGGCGTATTCCATATCAAAGAGCTAGACGATGTCTATACCTTGGTCGAGCCGCTCGCCTGTGTTCTAAATGGATTCGAACAGCTCGACCTAAAGCCGACAAGTAGGGCTCTAGTGGTCGGGGCGGGGCCGATGGGCGCTCTCTTTGCGCTTCTTTTTAGGGCAAAAGGCATACCGGTTGCCGTTGTCGAGCCTAGCGCGCAGAGAAGAGAGAGAATCGCCTCATGGGGCATCGAAGCTTTCGAGCCTGGCGGTGCTGGCCATGTGGAAAGCCCCAGCGCAGGCCGGGTGGAAAAAGGGATCTATGATATTGCCATCATTGCCGTCAACAAAAAAGAGCTCGTAAGCGAATATATAAGGCTAGTAGCCGACGCAGGCACTGTCTTGATGTTCTCGGGGCTCTCGAGCGACGAAATAGTCGCCATCGATGCTTATTCGATCCACTATCGACAGGTCTCTCTGAAAGGGAGTTTTGGGTATGCGCTCCACCATTTCAAGGAAGCTCTCTCTTTGATAGAAGCGCATAAGGAGATGTTTTCGAAGATAATCACGCATAATTTCCCGCTGGAGCGCGGAAAAGAGGCATTCGAAATGCTTGCCTCGGGCGAGGCATTGAAAATCGTGCTTAGGCCGTAAGGCAATGGCACACAAGGAAAATGAAGCACAAAGGGATTGATGCACAAAAGGAATGAAGCACAAAGGTAATTAAGCACAAAGAAAGGCGGCATACAAAGAGGAGCGGCATGAAAATCGGAGTTGTCATAGGATCTGCTTCGGGTAAGGGGTACGCACCTGAAGCCATTATTTCGCTAGTCCCCAGTCTCCAATCTTATGATGTCGCCGTATGCGCCGGCCCATTTGGATGCGACTCGCCGCCCTCCTCGTGGTCGAGGTTAACGCCGAAATTATCGGCGAGCTATGTGGAAAATCTGAGGGGTTCCGTGGCGAGCCTTCTGGATTGGGGCTCGGATATGCTCATCTGCATAGGTGGAGATGGGCTTGGGTCCTATGTGCTCGATGCAATGATAAGTCATGGCAACAAAGTGCCGCTTCTAGGCATTGGAGCGGGGACCATCAATGTTGGGCCTATAGTCGCTTTCGGGATCGAAGATATTCCTATGCTCGACATCTCGAAGCTTTTCGTAAAGACAATAGATGCGGTCGAGATCTCTGTCGATGGAAAACACCTCGCTTATGCTCTGAACGATGCCATCATTGGCAATTCGTTTTTAGGCACTCTAGAGGGGCGCGTTGTCAATCTCTCCGCAAAAGCCCTGCTGGACGATGGCAGGAAACTGGAAATCGAGCCTTCCTCCGACATCGTGAGCAGGGATTTCTGCATAAGAAAAAATGGCTTTCGGATCGAGAATTCCATGAAAAAGCCCGCACAGATCATCGTCTCGCCCTTAAGAAAGCGCGAATTCTTTGCAAGAGCCATTGCGGGCGTACTCTGCAATGCCTCATACATGGATGGCGCCGCGGCTCTCGGGCTTTTCGACACGGTCATTGTGAGAGCGGCGACGCCTCTGCGGGGTTTCGAAAATATGGCGCTTTCCGAGCATCTGCTCTTTGGACCAGGAGATCTTATAGAAATAGAAGGATTGACCCGCAATGGCGATATCGTCGCAGATGGCAATCCCTATCTCAGAGAAGGCACACGGGGCGAAGTTGTGAGCTTCAAACTTTGCCTCGATATAGCGGAAGTCCTAGTTCCCAGATATCCCAGAGATCATCATTCAGAACCAGAGGGTGTCCTATGTCGGTAAAAAAGAAAAAGGAAGCACAGGTTTATAATCTAAAAAAGGAACAGCACAGAGCGGCGGCAATCTTTGTTACGCCACTGCTAATTACGCTCATCCTTCTGTTTGTGCTTCCTGTAATTCTTGTACTTATAATGAGCTTTACAAACTGGAGCATGACTTCGACGACTCGCTCCTATGTGGGATTTCGCAATTTCATCTTTGTTCTAAAGGACCCCCGATTCTGGAAGGCATTCAAGAACACGGCATACTATACTGCGTTGAAGCTTGTGTTGGACACATGCCTTGCGCTCTTCATAGCGGTGCTTCTCGATAGAAAAATCCATTTTAGGCGCTTTTTCCGCATTGCGCACTTTGCCCCTGTGGTTGTGCCTATAACTGCTTCGAGCCTAATCTGGCTATGGTTCTACGATCCTGGCATAGGTCCGTTAAACCAAATACTGAACTTTCTTGGTCTGCCTTCCATGCAATGGCTTTACAGCGAGAAAACAGCAATGCTATCGGTCATTCTCTTTTCGATCTGGAAAGGAATTGGTTATAACATTATTCTTTTTTTGGCTGGGCTTCAAAGTATCCCAGAATCCTACCTGGAAGCCGCTCGCATCGATGGAGCAAGCGAGCGGCAAGTGTTCTTCAAGGTAAAGCTTCCACTTCTATCGCCGGTGACTTCTTTTATAATCATGATGGGAATAATCAACTGCTTTAAGGTATTCACCGAAGTAGATGTAATGACACCAAACCACGGCCCCCTTGAGTCGACCCTTCTTATGGTCTCGTATATCTACGATCAATCATTTACACGAGGTAAGATGGGCCGCGCAGCAGCATCATCTCTCATCCTATTCTTGATGATCTTTGCGTTCACCATGATTCAGCGGCGTTTGGGGCGCAAAGAGATCAGCTTTGACTAATCGGAGGACTGGGATATGAGCAAACATTTGCGATCGCGCCATGCTTTTTCGCGTTATCCTTTCACGATGCTTTTTCTCCTCATTAGTTCTGCGTTCATGATCTTCCCCTTTGTCTGGATGCTGCTCTCCGCATTCAAGACACCGGCCGATGTCTACAACTATCCTCCAAAATGGATTCCTAGCTCGTTCAAATTCACTAATTTCGAAGAGGTGTTCAAGAAGATTCCCTTTATTCGATTCTATGCGAATAGCATCTTTGTCTCTGTCGTTCAGACCGTTCTTCAGATAGCGATATCCGCGATGGGAGCCTTCGCTTTTGCCAAGCTGGATTTTCCCCTAAAGAACAAACTCTTTGCATTTATGCAAAGTAGCCTATTTGTTCCAGAGATCGTCACTATAATCCCACTATTTTTGCTTGCTGCAAGTGCCGGCTTGATCGATACTTACACGGGGCTTATCGTACCGGGGCTGAACTGCGCCTTTACTACCTTGCTTATCATGTCTTTCTTCCAGACAATTCCGAACGAACTAATAGATGCGGCAAAAGTAGATGGCTGTGGCTATTTCCGAGTATTCCTTGAGATAATGCTACCCAATTCTAAGACAGCTATTGGCACTGCATCGCTTTTTGCCTTTCTGACACATTGGCGTAGCTATATGTGGCCTCTCATTATCACAAATGATGTAAAGATGAGGACTTTGCCAATCGGGCTCAAATATCTAGTCTCCGAAACCGGAACGGAATATCAGGTGCTAATGGCTGCTTCGGTTATGGCCATAGTGCCTGTATTGATAGTTTACATGCTCATGGAAAAAGAGTTTGTGCAATCTATTACGCTGACCGGACTTAAGACATGAACAGAGAATTCGTTATGGATATGTGTGCTCCCAATAAAGGGAAAATGATACAGAGAATTCGGCACGCGCATGCGGGCCATTAATAGAGGAGTCATTCCTCAAGGAGGTAATATCATGAAAAGATCTGTTGTGACATGTATTGTGATGCTCACACTGATTGCGGTTGTGATCCCTGTGGGCGCGCAGACAAAGCTAAAGGTATGGTTCGCGGTTTCGGGAGATTCGGGGGAGGCCTTCAAGGCGCTCCTCGAAAAATATAAGGCGGCAAATCCAAATGTCTCGATAGAATATTCCTATTCGGGAAACTATGCAGATACGGCTACAAAAGTCAGCGCTGCCTTGCTCTCGAATACCGCTCCGGATGTGGCGTTAATGGCAGCTGGGCCACTCTATACCGGTGCCAGAGGCGATTTCTTCATCGAATCCAAACTGAACGATCCTGACTTCAATAAGGATGACATCTATCCAGGCGTATGGGACTATGCAAAATACAATGGAAAAATCTGTGCGGTTCCCTATGGCATCTCCACCCAGGTGATGTACTACAACAAAGCGATAATCGAAAAAGCCGGTATTAACCTTAAGAATCCGCCCAAAACCTGGAATGAATTCTTGCAAGTGGCAAAAACTGCGCAGGCAAAGGGAAATATCACGGGAACGCCCGATTTCTGGGGCTTCGACGTGACGGATGTGCCATGGCTTTTCAAGACCATGCTGAATCAGAATGAAAACAGTGTCATATCCGTAAAAGGCACAAGAATATCGCCGGCCTTTAATGACGATAAAGGCGTCGAAGTCGCCAATTTCTGGAAGAAGCTCATCGATGAAAAGGTCATGCCGGTCGGCCAGCATTCCAATGCCGAAAAGAAATTCCTAGCCGGGAATCTGGCATTTCTTGCCGCTACTTCAGCAAGAATAAGCCGCTGGTCCAAGGATCCAAACTTGCAGATCGGCGCAATACCAATGCCCTATTTCAAATATCCTTCGGTCGCCCTAGGCGGAAATGTACTAGTTATTTTGAGCCAGGATCAAAAAACAAGAGAAGCGGCTTGGGACCTGGTAAAATTTCTTGCCAGCAAAGAGAATCAGACAAGCTTTGCGCTCAACACCGGATACTTGCCGATACGCAAGTCCGGGCTAACCTTGCCCGAAGCCAAGGCGGCAGTAACCCAAAATCCAATGTACGCCATAGCCTTTGATCAACTGGATATAAGCTGGTCATACTGGCATTTCGAGCAGATGGGAACAATGGATCAGCTCCTTGCGCAGGCCGTCGATGCCCTAGAAAGAGGGGCGCTTACGCCAAAGGCAGCCCTAGACAAGGCCGCAAAGGAACTGCAGGCGGAAATAGATGGCTGAGACCGCAAAGACTTCTAATGTAAAGACCGCTGACATAATGGCCGCTGATGAAATGACACCTGATGAAAAGGCCTTTAATGCAAAGGCCGCAAATAAGTATTCTTTTTCCACGGCCGCGCTCTACCCAAGAAGCGCTGCAGAGAGCCTACGACTCATAGCGGGCGCGGGCTTTCTGCACGCTGAGTTGATGCCTCAGTGCTTTGCGGATGCCTCGGAATCCTTTGCCCTCAAGGCCGAGTGGAGCAAAATCCATGTAGCTTCGGTGCATTATCCACTCGCCATGTTCTCGATGCTCTATAATGCAAGCCCCGGAATGATAAGCGAGGAACGAGCATTCGCCGAAGGCCTTGTACGGCTCTGCGTGGCACTGGGGGCAGAGGTTCTGGTCATTCATCCCCATGACATCCAAACCGAAGTACAGCTCAAGAGCTCGATAGAACAGCCTATTCGGGGAAATATTCTTCATCTTGCGGAACAATGCGATAAAGCGAAGATTGTCCTAGCTGTGGAGAATAGCCCGAAAGGCGCCGGACGGACTGCAGAAGGATTGCTGGAATACATCGAATCGCTTGGCAATTCTTCGATAAAACCCATGGTCGACACAACCGAAGCATGCGAAGCCGGCTTCGATCCCGCGGAATTCATCCTAAAGGTGAGCCCCGTACATCTACACTTGAGCGATCATTCGGGAGAAAAAAAGCACCTACCGGCCGGCGAAGGCGATACAGACTGGCAAGCTATAAAAAATGCCTTAAAGATAAAGGCTTATGCTGGTTATTATACTCTCGAGCCGGTCTATCGATATTATCTTGCAGAGCCGGAAGATAAGCTCGCCCTCGCCTACGACTTTGTTTCGGGGCTCTTTGGTTCGACATCGGCGACTTCTCAAGGTTGAGGAGGATTAAGTGACCCAGCAAGAGCATTTGCCACATCATTCTAGCGAGCGCCAGCAAGAGCATTTGCCACATCATTCTAGCGAGCGCCAGCTTGAACACTCTACAGAGAGCTCAACTGGGCACAAGTCGCAGCCAGAGCTTGAAAGCATACCCAGTAAGCCCCCTCTCAACCTCATTCGCGGAATACTTACGGCCTATGCGGTAGGCGATGCAATGGGCATGCCCACCGAATTCATGACTCGAGCCGAAATATCGAGTCAGCTTGGATTCGTCGATAGACTGCTCGAACCTTCGCAATCCAAAAACCACCCAAATCTTCCTAAGGCAAGCATAACGGACGACACCGAGCAGGTCTGCGCTCTTTTAGAAGAATATTCGAAAGAGGATTCTATCGATCCATATATCACAGCTAGAAGACTCCTCCGCTGGATGAAAGAAAGCAATGCTATCGAAAAGGGATACATCGGCCCAAGCTCTAGAATGGCACTCGAAGCTATCGAACGAGGGGAGTCCCCTGAAAAAGCAGGAAAGAAAGGCACGACCTGCGGGGGTGTAATGCGCAGCCCAGCGGCCGTGCTGTTCGCCGCAGCCAGGCAAAGGCCACTGGCCGATTGTATTCGCGCATGTCTTATTCCAACTCACAACAACCAGCTAGCCATGGAGCCGGCGATGGCCTATGGCTACGCGCTCCATGCGGCTATCTGCGGAAAGGATATAGAAGAGATTTTGCGGGAGGCCGAAAAGGGCGCCGAGGTGGCTCAGTCAGTGCCAGACTCTCAAGGCTGTCCTCAGTGTGGCGCTTCTGTTGTGGCGCGGCTTTTACATTTCAAGGAATTGGCCTCTTCTTTTTCCAGCCCCGACGAGGTTTTGGACTTCATCTACTATGTATATGGAACCACACTTGCCTCAGTGGACGTAGCAGCTGCCGCTATGTGCATTTTTCTGACTTCCAAGGACGATGTCTGGCTCTCCATCCGAATGGGAGCTTCTATAGGCGGCGATACCGATACAATAGCCGCTCTTGCCGGAGCGCTCAGCGCTGCTTACGCCTTATCTCATGGTCAGCCTCTCAATATTCCCACGGCAATTGTCAGCGAGGTACTCAAAAACAACAATCTCGATTTTGATCGTCTTGCAGAGCGTCTTTACTTATAAAGCACTTCTACTTGTAGTGCGCGCTTCTGCTCATAGAGCACCTCTACTTGTAGCGCACCACTATTTGTAGCGTGCTCTTGCTTATCCAGACTTAAAATCTAGATGAACGCGACCGCCTAGCAACTTTAGTACCCCATCGCAGCCTGAAGTTCATTTCGGAAATCTGGTATCATATCTAGAAGAGCCTTACCTTCTTCGGAAAGCGTATTTCTTGCGACCGAAAGGTTCATCTCAGCTACATTGAGATCGGTAAGCGCATTCTGTATGGCGATGTTTTTCATATAAGAAGAAGGCCAGGATTGAACAATGATATAGCGATATAGAGAGCGGTACAGACAATAAGTCCCCAGCGCTACAGGATTCCATTGAGACGCAACAACCCAACGGTCAAGAAAAGCAAGCCCCGCTTCGGCAATCGTAGAATTGTAGTTCAAATAATCTAGCCAGTTGCTCAAAAGACCCTCAAGAAGCTCAGTATTGAGAGGAAATTGCTTCATGAGTCCGTCGGCAATAGTTTGAGCAGCCATATAATTGCCTGTCTGGACAGCTACTCTGTGACGTACAAGCCCAGCGAGCCAGTCATTGGGATATTTCTTCTCGAATGCTGCTAGGTATCGATTCAGTGCCTGCTGGTCTTGTATTTTGAGAGCCAATTCGAATGCTCTGTGGTAGAATTCGCGTGCATCCTCATTCGAAGGAGTCATCTCTATGAGCCTATCGAGTTCCGAAAATGCACCCGAATTCTTGCCTGTCGCGATATATGCATCTATGAGCTTTAGCCTCAATTCGATGTCTTCGGGCTCCCATTCTGTTTCATCTTCAAGAATTGAAACAGCTTCATCTGCCCGGCCTGCGTCCATAAGAAGCTCGGCATAGTGCATAATACTCTCCAACTCGACAAGAACGAAGTTCTCGTTCGCGATATCATACCAGTGGAGAGCATTGTCCCTTATCTCATCGAGGCTCAGAAAAGAACTATCGTCATAATCATAGTAGGCACTGTAATAGAAATCGCCGAGCGCTGCCGCCAGCACTGGCGGAACTTTGACATCTCGCTTTAAGAGAGCTTGTACCGCACTATGGGGGTCGAAATCGAAATAATCCTCATCTAGAGTTCCAGCCTCACAAGCAGCCTCCCAATCTCCATCTGGTGGCATATTGGCTATCGAAAAACCCTGAAACAAATCGAGCGATGTGTTGCCATCGAGCATTGTACGTATTTTTTTTGCAAGCATGTAAGGGTCGCGATTATTTGGGTCCGTTATTTCGAGAATCTTCCAGGCCGAGAGCCATTGACCATCCCATGTTAGCTCTTCAGCCTTAGCAATGGTAAGCTTGCTATTCGCAGGCGCTTCATCAAAAAAAGCCGGTAGATAATCCAGCACTCCGCTTGACTCAGAGCTCGATCCAGAACTAGAACCAGCGCTGGTTACGGAGCCTGCAGCAGGACTCGCCTTGGCGCTTGTTTCCATTGGAGCCGCAGGACCTGCCATTGCCGGAGCTTCTCCTGGCACCAACTGCAAAAATCCAAAGAACTGGCTGTAGATCGCCGGAATCTGCGCGCTGGCGGTTTTTGCCTGCACATCCTGGCCCGTGCGCCGCAATACTTCCATTATATCGAGCCCAGGGGTTGGCAAATGCCGTAAAAGCTCTTCTGTAAATGTGCCATTTCGACCTGTTCCGTCCTGGGCAACCTTCCCAGCGCTTGTCGAATACACAACGATGCTTGCTGCAGGCTGGATTCCAACCACCGCAAGCCCTCGAGCGCTCGATCGCGCCCACGAAAATGGATTATCCCTGCATGCGTCGAGCACTATAATATTTAACTTATTCCCAGCCTCTCCTATGCTATCCAGAACGAATTGCAGAGGAATTGCCCTTATCCGGAGCATCGATTCCGCGCTAAGGCGAGCATCCACCGGAATAAAGTAATTTTCCCCGTTCGACTGCACACCATGGCCGGCATAATAGAAAAATCCCACGGAATCAGTAGATCCAGCAAGCTTGTTGCCAAAGCGTAACACAGCTTTTTCCATTGTATCGAGATCGGCATCGATTCTAACTTCTACATCGAAGCCAAGACCGGCGAGCACTTCTCCTATATCCGCAGCATCGTTTACCGGATTGATGAGCTTTGTAGCAGCTTGATAATCTCCATTTCCTATTACGAGAGCGACGCGCCTCTCCTGCGCTGTAAGCAATGCAGGATAGATGAACGCGATAGACAGGGCGAGAAGCCAGCAAATAATCTTTTTCATATTCTTAATCTTCTTAATCTTTCTGGCCTTCTTAATCTTCTTGTTCTTCTGAGCTTTTTCAGCCGATATCTTGAATTATAATGCTTTTTCTACCTTTGCGCATTATATTTTGCAGTATTTAGCTCCGCTGCACCTTTTTCATAGAACCTATGCATAGTACCTTCGCCGAAGCAAAAAAAGGCCGCCGGAATTCTGGCTTTGCTTGAATTCCGGCGGCCTTCTCTCCACCTTATGTAAACCTACTGAAAATAACTTCTCTTGAGCTGCCTATTAAAATCCGATCTTGTCTATTCGAGCCTGATTCGGTCTATTAGGACAAGCAATATAAACAGACTTTATACAAGACCAAGACACAGGAATCCCGAAAATTTCGGCTTCCTCAGCGCTCGGCATTTGCAGAGTGCTCAATATTCACATATCTGCCATATCTAAAAAAGATCAAAAGAAGTCCTAAAGCGATAAACTCGATCATATACCCCAGGCTTCTGGGCATAACTGAGCTGGCCAATACCGCAAGAGCGAGCCCAGCCGATACGAGGAAGAAAGTGATGTCGACTCTTAATGCGCCATGGTTTGAATCAAAAAAGAGATGATGCAAATGCTGGCGGTCTGGAGACATTGGGTTCTTGCCCTGAGATATCCGTAATCCCATGACCCGCAGCGTATCTAAGACAGGAAGCCCAAGCATGGTAATCGATGGAATCAAGCCTAAGCCAGCCTTTGAAGAGTCTATCCCCGGCACCTGTCCCAGGAAAGGCATAACCGCTAGAGAGAATCCAAGAAAGAGGCTCCCAGAATCTCCCATGAATATCTTAGCCCTGGGCATGGGTAAATTGAACAATAGAAATCCTACAATTACACCCGCGATGCATAGACAGATAAGCGAACTAGATTGATCCCCAACTCGATAATAGAAAATTCCATAGGCAAGCGAAGAAGCAAAAGATATACTTCCGGCTAGACCGTCTACGCCATCTATGAAGTTTATCGCATTTGCAACTCCCACAATCCATCCCAGGCTAATTATCACTGACAGCCATGCAAGATCCCCTTGCATGGCATTCTGATGAAACCCAAAACCTCTAAATCTATATCCACTTGCAACTACCAATATTGCCGCCAGAATCTGTATAACGAGTTTGAGTTTTGCTGGCTGTGACTTAATGTCATCTAGAAGCCCGATTATGCACATGAGTGTTCCCGCCAAACCAATTGGCCAAAGCCGACTTGCGCGAGAAGCAAGCTCTTTTGCAACCGTCCCGGGCTGAATCAAAATGAGCGCGAACATCATAGTTGCAAAGGCAAAAAACATTCCAACACCCCCCAGACGCGGAATGTTTCCATTATGGTTCTTTCTTGCATCAGAAGAATCGAAAAGCTTATTCTTATGCGCAAAGTTCAAGATAATAGGCATTGTGAATGCCGATAGAAATGCGGAACTTATAGCCACTTCGTATAACATCCCATTCGATCCTTCTTTTTTTGATAATACTATTATTGATTATTTTGTGTGTACTTTGCAAGCCCTTTTATCGGTTTGCTTTATGAACTAGTATTTTTCACTGCAATATTCATGAGAATCTGCGAAAATCTGATGAGCGGTATTTCTTTGGGTATGCCCATATGCTGTTTTATATCTATCCCCACTTGGCCTTTCATCTCTTCGCTATCTTCGAAATTATCGGCACAGACCACCACTAGCCCATCCCAACTGAAATCTTGCTCATCTTTTTCTCGCATGAATACCTTTATATTCTTGTAGAATCCGATCTTATATCTAAGGCAAGCATAGTCGAACAAAAAATCGAGCTCCGAAAGCCCAATTAAGAGCAACGCCTTATATCTCTCGCGTACAATTCCTTCTATAAAAATATCGATCTTTTTCCGATATAGCTCTGTATTGCGTTCCGCCCTGGCAAAATATTCTACGGCTCGCATGGCTATCTCTTCCATTCCAGAAGGAGTAAGCGCATACTTAATCTTTTTCCCATCGATATGGAGAAATTTAACCCAGCCTCTTTCTATGAAGCGCTTCAAGAGTATATTCGTCAAGCCAATAGATAACCCAGCGCTGCTAGCCAACTGCCGCTGAGATACGGAGGCGTAGCTATCCCCTTCTTCTGTCGCCTTATATATCGACTGGAGGAGCTGGAGTTCCGGATTAGAATAATTCATCTATGTAACTATATATGAGACAATAATTCGAGATGATCCATGAATTAGCCCTAGATCAATGGGAATATGAAACAGCCAAGCTTCACAAGCCCAATAGGCTAATTATAAGCACTGTAAGCGAAAGAACGGTCGAGATAATCGAAGAAACTTTCATCATATTGTAAGTAAATGAATTGCTTTCTGCGACTATATTATCCTCAGGTTGAATCTCTCGGCCTGCAATCGCGACTTTTTGCGATTTGACATCGTAGATTGTGATCTTTTGACCTGAATTCCTGTCTGTATCGAAGCCACCTGCTAATCCAATATAATACTTCCAAGATCGGTTCGGAATATAAGGATAACGGCCAGGAAAATACACAGCACCTGACACAGTCACAAAAAACTGGCGGAAGGGTACTATGATGATATCATTCGTTTGCAATGGAAAATCATTTGTCAAATCATAGTCGTAGATGAATTTGGCAAGATCGACCGCTGTCTTTGTGCCATCTGTATGTATGATATATGCGGAGGCCAGGTCGGATACAGCTGAGAAAAGCTTGCGGTTTGCGAGAGCTGCTTGCGATACCGTTTCTCCAGGTACAAAGGTGTATGGCAGTCTCTGGCTGGTTTCAGGTGATGCACCAGTGCTACTCGAGCCCACTGCGCCCTCAAACCACGCCACAGGAAGGAGCTCCTGCAAGGATGGAACGGTGACTACATCATAGAGTCTCAGCTCCATATCCGGAAATTTGGTGTAATCGAACTGCATTTTTTCGCCCACGGGCGAGCTTTCGGAAAGATAATGCAACAATGTGAGGCGCGAGGTATTAGCTTTCTCGGTAAAGCCATCCGCATATACGCTGACGAGCTCTTTGAGACCCTCACCAGGCAGAAGCTGGTAGGTCCCAGGACGTTTTACTTCACCCTGGATTGTCACCAGATTGGTAAGGCTAGAAATCCTGATCTCATCGCCAGGCCTCAGGAATGGATTCTGCGAAAGATCCCCATAGCGCTCTGCCTTAAAAAGATCAAAGGTTTTCTCGTAGCCATCGGCAGATTTGACCTTGACATCGCGAATAGAAGAATAGCGTGTAAAAAGCGGCGTAATGGCATCTTGCAAGCGTGTTAGACCTGTTATGCCTACCCAGCTTGACTTGGTCACTTCTCCTGTTACGAAGACATACATCGAGCCATAAGGGATAACGATCTTGTCTTCTGGCCTGAGTACGACATCTCCGCTTAAATCGGTACCATAAAGTAATTTTTCAAGATTGATCATTATCTGTGTTTCTTGGCCTTTGCGGATTATAAAGGCTTGCTGCATATTGGCTGATGCAAGAATCTTATCTTTCAGAGGTCGCAAAAGAGTCGATACGGTTATCCCTTCACGATACGGTATTCTAAGAACAGCATAGTTCGTTTGGGCAACTGTCTGGTCCCTTATCGATATGCCTACAATGTCGCCAGAAATAGCTCCTTCTATATAGATAATAGGCAAATACTCTTCCCTACTCGCTACCCTTATACTATCCCCATCCAAAAGCAGCGGAAGCTCTTCACTCGCTAGGTCAAAGACCACACTCTCACTCTCTGGCTTCTCTTCTGTAGCCCTCCTTA
>ERZ1026800.1277-NODE-1277-length-16592-cov-3.906104_pt1 | contig 16592 bp, 17 predicted proteins | sample MGYA00520873_ERZ1026800 | MGnify/ENA primary metagenome ERZ1026800 (study PRJEB33270, sample SAMEA104284475) | anaerobic digester metagenome | biome: Anaerobic digester microbiome; feature: mesophilic sludge digester; material: Anaerobic digester biomass...
ATTATGTACCGCGCGATGGCCTTCTGAGAGCGGGAGAAGCCCTCAAAACCTTCGCGCAGCAGATCACTTACCCGCCGTGGTCTGGCGTCGTCCAACGTCCCTCCAGCAACAGATGAGAGTTGCATGCACTAAATTATACAACAATCATTGCAGTCATCCTCCACCCTTCATCGGAGGATGAGGCTTGAATCTGTAGCCGATGGCCCGCTCAGGACCCCGAAAGACGTTCGGCGGCCCCGGGGGGCCGCCGAACGACGGGCTTCATCAACGAGGAGGTCCGAGCCTCCTATTCGTCCTCCACCTTCTCAAAGTCCTCGACTCCTACGCCGCAGTCGGGGCAGACCCAGTCCTCCGGCAGATCCTCAAAGGCGGTCCCGGCCTTGATGCCGTTATCGGGATCCCCTACCTCGGGATCATAGATGTATCCACACACCAGGCACTCCCACTTGGCCATCTTCACTCTCCTCGTTCTAGTTCTCGCGGTAGAAAAGGTCCTCATAGAGCCGCTCGACGCGCTTGTCGCTCGTGCTCTCACCGTCGGCGCCTGACGTTTTCCCGCTTCGCTGGAGGGGCGGCGGCGGGACCTGTCTTTACCGAGGGAATGCGGTCCTGCAGACCTTTTGCATGATAAGGCCAACAAGATCGAAGACCCCCGCTTCACACGTAGGCCTCAGCGCGCAACCCGCCAGCCTCCTTCAGCGCTTCGTCGGGATCGCTCAGCAGGTACGGAGCGAAGCGCGCCCACTGTCGCAGCCGGCTACGCACATGGGCCAACGACGGGTGATCGAGCACCGCCGGATCGGCGGCGGCGAGACGAGCCGCCCGACGCTGCGCGGCTGCACGGCGCGCATCGCCAGTCGGGAAGCGATCGGCAGCCCGAAGCTGCTCGACGATCTGGTCGGCAGGCGAACGACGCCGACCACGTGCCGATTGCTGCATGGTGTCATCCTGGCGCGTCGAGGCGCCGCACGCAGAGACTCAGGTCCAGCGGGTGCCGGTCCAACGCGTACCGGTCCAACGCGTACCGGTCCAACGGGTGCCCGTCCAACGCGTACCGGTCCAACGCGTGCCCGTCCAACGGGTACCGGTCCAACGGGTACCGGTCCAACGCGTGCCCGTCCAACGGGTACCGGTCCAACGGGTACCGGTCCAGCGGGTGCCCGTCCAACGGGTACCGGAGTGGCTGACTTCATCCTCGGTGCGGCATGTGTGAACGAGCAGGCTGTCCATTGGGTGTCCTCCTGAGTGACGTCTTTTGTTTCGGCGCGATCAGCGATGTGATCAAGTCATGAAACCCGCAGTTTCGCCACGCTGAGCGGTGGCGAGGTCATGTGATAGTGCCCAGGCTTGCAGATTGCCAAACAGTTCGCTGGGAGTCTATACTTCGGGAACTGAATCCCATTGGATGAGATTCGTAGTTCGACCCCGTCGACTACGGGCAGACCCCCCAAGGAGCGCGATGTCATCCCCCACGACCCTGGCCGAGAAGGTGTGGAATCGCCATGTCGTACACGCCGCGGCCGGCGAGCCAGATCTGTTGTACATCGACCTCCACCTCGTGCACGAGGTCACCAGCCCGCAGGCGTTCGACGGGTTGCGCCTCAGCGGCCGCACGGTGCGGCGCCCCGAGCTCACCATCGCCACCGAAGACCACAACGTGCCCACCGAGCACATCGACCAGCCGATTGCCGACCCCATCTCCGCTCGCCAGGTGCAGGTGCTGCGCGAGAACGCTGCCGAGTTCGGCATCATCGAGTTCCCGATGGGCCATCCCAGCCAGGGCATCGTGCACGTCATCGCTCCCGAACAGGGCCGCACTCTGCCGGGGATGACCGTGGTGTGCGGTGACAGCCACACCGCCACGCATGGTGCGTTCGGCGCCCTGGCGTTCGGCATCGGCACCAGCGAGGTCGAGCACGTGCTCGCCACGCAGACGCTGCCGCAATCGCGACCGAAGTGGATGGCGGTGACGGTCGAGGGCGATGCACCCGCAGACGTCACCGCCAAGGACATCATCCTTGCAATCATCGGAGTCATCGGCACCGGCGGTGGCATCGGGCACGTCATCGAGTACCGCGGCGCCGCGATCCGGGCGCTCTCGATGGAGGGCCGCATGACCCTGTGCAACATGAGCATCGAGGCGGGCGCAAAGGCGGGCATGGTGGCACCCGACGACATCACGTTCGCGTACCTCGAGGGCCGCGAGCACGCACCGAAGGGCGCCCAGTGGTCGGCTGCGGTCGCCGACTGGCGCGGCCTGGTCACCGACGCCGGGGCCGTCTTCGACAAGGAGGTCGTGATCGATGCCTCCACGATGACCCCACAGGTGAGCTGGGGCACGAACCCCGGCCAGGTCATCTCCATCGATGCCTCGCTGCCGTCGCCCGACGACTTCGACGACGCCACCGCCCGCGACACCGTCGCTCGGGCGCTGGAGTACATGGGCCTCGCCGCCGGCACGCCGGTGCGCGACATCACGGTCGACACGGTGTTCATCGGCTCGTGCACCAACAGCCGCATCGAAGACCTGCGCGCGGCTGCCGCAGTATTGAACGGACGCACCGTCACCGTGCCGCGCGTGATGGTGGTGCCGGGCAGCCATGCCGTGAAGGCACAGGCCGAGGCCGAAGGCCTGCCAGCCATCTTCCGTGCGGCCGGCGCCGACTGGCGCGAGCCGGGCTGCAGCATGTGCCTGGCGATGAACCCCGACAAGCTCGCTCCCGGCGAGCGCGCGGCCAGTACCAGCAACCGCAACTTCGAAGGCCGCCAGGGCCGGGGCGGTCGCACCCATCTCGTCTCCCCCGCCGTCGCCGCTGCCACCGCGGTGGCCGGTCACTTCGCAACTCCCCACGATCTGGAGGTTCTGGCATGAGAGCAGTGCACATCATCACCGGCCGTGGCGTCCCGTTGCAGCGCAGCGATGTCGACACCGACCAGATCATCCCCGCCGAGTGGCTCAAGCGCGTCGAGCGCACCGGCTTCGAGAAGGGCCTGTTCGCCACCTGGCGCGACGACCGCAACTTCGTGCTCAACGACGAGCGATACGCGGGCGCCAGCGTGCTCGTGGCCGGGCCGTCGTTCGGCGTCGGCTCGTCTCGCGAGCACGCGGTGTGGGCCATCCAGCAAGGCGGGTTCGACGCTGTCATCGCTCCCAGCTTCAGCGACATCTTCCGCAACAACTGCACCAAGAACGGGTTGGTGCCAGTCGTCGTCCCGGAAGCCGTGGTGCATGCCATCTGGGCTGCGATCGAGGCCGACCACCTGGTGGAGATCACCATCGACGTCGAGCGGTTGACGGTGGAGGTGCCCGCCGCCGGCATCACCGCCTCGTTCCCCATGGATCCCCAGACACAGCACCGCTACCTCAACGGCCTCGACGACGTCGGCATCACGCTCGGCCACGCCGACGACATCACCGCCTTCGAAGCCGCTCGCCCCGCCTGGCTCCCCTGACCCTCCACACAACCCCGCTCTTACGTCAAGGCTGTCGGGCGCTGACCAGCGGCTGTGAGTTCGGTGGTTTGACACAAAGCGCGGTGCGGGGCTGGTAGACCACGCTGATGCGAATCGACCGGGAACTCGTGCGGCGAGTCGAGCACAGCGCGGCCGAGTTCTCCAGTCGCCAGGCACTCGCATACACGGTGCATGCCGCGCCGGCGAGCGCAGCGGCCGAGCCGTGCGACGGTGGCGCGCTGATCAGCTTCGGGCCGGGGCGCTACGTCAATCGGGCGATAGGGCTCGGCCTCGGCGGCACCGATGCCGGCAAGGTTGTGAGCGCGCTCGATCGCTTCTACTCCGGTAGAGGGCTGGCTGCGTCGCTGGAGCTCTCCCCGTGGGCCGATGAGACGCTGCTGCCGGCCCTCATCGCCGATGGCTACGTCCTCGAACGGTTTCGCAACCTCTACGCTCACGACCTCTCGAGCCTCGGCAGCGACCCCGATGTGGAGATCGTGACGGACGACGACACCACGGCCACGCAGCGGCAGGCGATCCTGTCGGGCGACGCAGCGCTCGGCAGCACCGCACGGCAAATCTCCGACGAGTACTGCATCACCGCTGCGGCCGTGGATGGCGCCCACGACTTCGTCGCGCTGGTTGACGGCACGCCGGCAGCGTGCGGTTCCCTCAACCTCGTCGACGGTGTCGGCTGGCTGGGCGGCGCCGCCACCACCGAGGCGCACCGCCGCGCTGGTCTGCAGACCGCGCTCCTCCACCATCGACTGCGGCTGGCCAGCGACCTGGGCTGCGCCATCGCCGCAGCCACCGCGCTCCCCGCCGGTCAGTCGGCCCGCAACCTCGAACGCCTCGGCTTCCAACTGCTGTACACGCAAGTGGTGCTCACTCGCTCTGGTCGGCCCGAATCCACAATCGGTGCAGGAACGAGCTGAACAACTCGCCGGCAGGCGTGGGCAGCCTCAGACGTGGAAGTCGGGCAGGTGCTTCAGCTTCGGGTTGTTGCTGAAGACCTCGATGGGCAGCGACGGATCGAGCCGCATGGCGCGCTGCAGGATGCGCACCTGCGTGTGCTGGTTGTACTCGGCCATCGTGACGGCCCACCCGTCGCGGCCGGCGCGCGCGGTGCGACCGCTGCGGTGCAGGTAGTCCTTCACGTCGCCGGCCGGCTCGTAGTGGATGACCGCACCGATGTCGTCGACGTCGATGCCGCGTGCGGCCACGTCGGTGGCCACCAGCACCGCCAGGTCGCCGTCGGTGAAGCGCTTCAACGCACGCTCGCGCGCCGCCTGCGCGAGGTCGCCGTGAATGGCCGCGGCGCGCACGCCCAGCTCTTGCAAGTTGCGCTCGACACGGTCGCAGGTGCGCTTGGTCTGGCAGAAGACGATGGTCTTGGCCATGCCACTGGCGATGGATGCAACCACCTTGTCCTTGTCCATGTGGTGCACGGCCAGGAACAGGTGGTGCATGGTGCCCACCGTGTCGGTGGCGGCGTCGATGGCCACTTCGGCGGGGTCGTTCATGTAGCGGGCCACCAGGTGACCGACGTCGCCGTCGAGCGTGGCGGAGAACAGCATCGTCTGGTGCGGCGCGGTGACCTTGCGCATGATCCACTCGACCTGCGGCGTGAAGCCGTCGTCGGCCATGCGGTCGGCTTCGTCGAGCACCAGGATCTCGACTGCATCGAGCTGCAGTTCGTTCTCCTTCAACAGGTCGATGAGGCGCAGCGGTGTTGCCACCACGACATCGACACCGGCCTGCAGCGCGTCGATCTGCTGCTGCCGGGAGGCGCCGCCGTACACGGCGAGCACCGTGCGGCCGCAGGCGATTGCCACCGGGGCGAGCACTTCGGCCACTTGCAGCGCCAGCTCGCGGGTGGGCACCAGCACCAGAGCGGCCGGCCGACGAGGCTCGCCCTCCTTGGTGAGGCGGGCCAGCAGCGGCACACCGAAGGCGAGCGTCTTGCCGGAGCCGGTCTTGGCCCGACCACACACGTCGCGGCCAGTGAGGGCAACGGGGATGGCTTTGGTCTGGATGGCGAACGGGGTGGTGAACCCGGCAGCGGCGAGGCCGAAGTCGACGCTGGGCGGCACGCCGAGCTCGATGAATGCCGTGGGCACGTAATCGTCTTTGGAAAGGGTGAGCACCGGCGCAACAGCTGCGTTTCGGTACTCGGCGGGCCGGGGGGCAGGGCGGGAACGCCGCGGCGCGCGCTGAGGGCGGTTGTTGTCTGACATGTCGGACCACAGGGTACCTGGACGGTGCGATGCAGCAGTGGGACGGAGCGCCTGCGTACGAGATCTCATACGAGCGCGTGTGTCGGCGCGTCGACAACGCCCGCCACCGGCCGGATCGGCAACAATGTGCCGATGAAGGTTGCACTCACAGTCAACGACTTCCTCCGCCGCGCCCAAGAGGTGTACCCCGAGCGCGTGGCCGTGGTCGACGAACCCGACCAGCCGGCCGAGTCGTGGGGTGAGTACACCTACGCGGAGATGGCCGCCAAGGCTCGCGCGCAGGCCGCCGCGCTCGACCAGCTGGGCATCGCAATCGGAGAACGGGTGGCCATCGTCAGCCAGAACTCGGCACGCCTGCTCACCGCGCTGTTCGGGGTCAGCGGCTCCGGCCGAGTGCTGGTGCCGATCAACTTCCGCCTGGTCGCCGAAGAGGTGAAGTACATCGTGCAGCACAGCGGCGCCCGAGTGCTGATGATCGACCCTGAGCTGGAGGAAGGCCTGGCCGAGGTGGAGTGCGAGTTCAAGTTCGTCATCGGCAGCGCCACCGACGCGCCAGCCCAGCATGCCGAGCCGCAGCCGTGGACGTACGACGAGGACGCCACGGCCACCATCAACTACACCAGCGGCACCACCGCCCGCCCCAAGGGCGTGCAGCTCACCCATCGCAACATCTGGCTGAACGCCACCACGTTCGGTTGGCAGCTGGGCATCAACGACCGCGATGTCTACCTGCACACGTTGCCGCAGTTCCACTGCAACGGTTGGGGCGTGCTGTACGCAGTCACCGGCATGGGCGCGCAGCACATCATCCTGCGCAAGATCGACGGCACCGAGATCCTGCGCCGAGTGCAACAGCACGGCGTCACCGTGATGTGCGCAGCGCCCGCCGTCGCCAACGCCATCCTCGATGCCGCCGGCCACTGGGAAGGCCCGGTGCCGGGCCGCGACCGCGTGCGCATCGTGTGCGCCGGCGCTCCCCCGCCCACCAAGACGATCGAGCGCATCGAAACCGAACTGGGTTGGGAGTTCATCCAGATCTACGGTCTCACCGAGACGACGCCATTGCTCACCATGAACCGCAGCCGCGCGGAGTACGACCAGCTGACACCGGCCGACCGCGCCACCAAGCTCAGCCGTGCCGGCGCACCGGCCATCGGCGTCGAGGTGCGCATCTCCCCCGACGGCGAGATCCTCGCCCGCGGCAACCACATCATGGGCGGCTACTGGGCGCAACCGGAAGCCACCGCCGACGCCATCCATGCAGCGAGCGACGCGCCCGACGGCCCCACCTGGTTCCACACGGGCGACGGTGGCATCATCGACGACGACTGGTACGTGACCATCAGCGACCGCAAGAAGGACGTCATCATCACCGGCGGCGAGAACGTGAGCAGCATCGAGGTGGAGGACGCGGTGTTCAGCCACCCCGACGTGTCGGAAGTCGCGGTCATCGGCGTGCCCGACGAGAAGTGGGGTGAGATGGTGCTCGCCTTGGTGGTGGTCGCACCCGGCTCCACCATCACCGAAGCCGATGTCATCGCGCACACCCGCACCAAGCTGGCGCACTACAAGTGCCCGAAGGTCGTGGAGTTCCGCGAGTCGCTGGCACGGACGGCCACCGGCAAGCTGCAGAAGTTCAAGCTGCGCGAGCCGTACTGGGCCGACATGGATCGCAAGGTGCACTGACGAAGGCTGCTCCGGATCGGCCGAGTCGCCCTGCTCGACGGCCCGATCTCGCCGCCGGTTCGCCGGCGATCTCCGGCCGCGTTCCACTGAGTGACCAGTCCATCGCACTGACCGATGCATCAGCTTCGCTGTCTGCTCCATCAGTAAGTAGCAACCCTCGACGCAGCTGGTTATGGTCGCATCGCTTTGTGCCGGAGACACCGGCCGAAAGGAAGCGATCTCACCCCCACTACGTCTCGAAAGGGCGCAGCGATGAACAACCTGAGCACCAATGTCGATGCCAGCCAGTCCTACTTCAGCCAGAACGGTCGCAAGGGCATCTCGTACGACTGGCAGAGCCTGTACGCCGCGGCAGAAGCCGCGTCCATCGACTGCGAGCACGCTGCGCTCGCCCCCGCGCTGGCCGAGTGAGCCGCACCCCCTCGCGGGTGCTGGTGCTCGGTTGCGGTTCGGTTGCGCAGTGCACCGTTCCGCTGCTGCTGCGTGATCTCGAGATCGACCCCTCCAGGGTCACCATCGTCGACTTCGTCGACAACCGGGCGCGTGTCGCCTCATCGCTGTCGGCCGGCGTTCGTTACGAGCAGGATCGCCTCACCCCCGACAACCTCGACTCGTTCCTGTCGGCACGCGTGGGCGATGGCGACCTGCTGCTGGATCTGGCGTGGAACATCGACAACCCGACGGTGCTGCAATGGTGCCGCGACCATGGTGTTCGCTACCTGAACACCAGCGTCGAGGTGTGGGACCCGTACGACGACCTGCAGGCCACCTCGCCGCTGGATCGCACGCTGTACGTCCGCCACATGCAGCTGCGCCGGATGAAAGCCGGCTGGCCCGACAACAAGGGCGCCACCGCGGTGCTCGAGCACGGTGCGAACCCTGGCCTGGTCAGCCACTTCGCCAAGCAAGCGCTGGGCGAGATCGCCACCCGCATGCTCTCCGACGGGCTTGCCGGCTCCAACGCCGCCGCGTTCGAAGCCGCGCTGTCCGAGGCTCGCTACAACTCCTTGGCCATGCTCACCGGCACGAAGGTCATCCACATCGCGGAGCGCGACACGCAGATCTCCTCGGTGCCCAAGCGGCCCAACGAGTTCGTCAACACGTGGTCGGTCGACGGCTTGTACGAGGAAGGCATCGCCCCGGCCGAGATGGGCTGGGGCACACACGAGCGGCGCTTGCCCGCCAACGCCTTCGTGCACAGCGGCGAAGGCCCGTGCAACCAGATCTGCATCGCTCGCCCCGGCATCGAGACGTGGGTGCGCAGCTGGGTGCCCAGCGGCGAGATCCGCGGCATGGTGGTGCGCCACGGCGAGTCGTTCACGATGAGCGAGCACCTCACCGTCGACGACGGGCACGGCAACGCCGTCTACCGCCCCACCGTCCACTACGCCTACCACCCCAGCGACGCGGCCATCAACAGCGTGCTCGAGCTGCGCATGCGTGGCTGGGAGATGCAGCCCGAACAGCGCATCCTCAACGACGAGATCATCAGCGGCCGCGACGAGCTGGGTGTGCTGCTGATGGGCCATCCGTACAAGAGCTGGTGGTGTGGCTCGCTGCTCAGCATCGACGACGCCCGCGCAATCCTCCCGCACCAGAGCGCCACCACCATGCAGGTGGCCGGCAGCATCGTTGGCGCGGTGGCGTGGATGATCGCCAACCCCGACGAAGGCGTGTGCGTACCCGACGACCTGCCGTGGGAAGCCGTGCTCCGCGTTGCCCGTCGCTACTTGGGCGAGCTGCACTCAGGCCCATCGGACTGGGATCCGGTGAGCACGCGCCGCGACCTGTTCGCCAACTTCAGCAGCGAGGCCGACGAAGTCGACCACACCGACCCCTGGCAGTTCACCAACTTCCTCGTCGACTGAGTCAGTCGCAGCGGCCGCCGTTCCGACACGGGACCAGCTCAGGCCCACGTCTTTCGGACGCGGCCGCACGGTTCGGGTCGCGTCCGAAAGAGGTGGGCCGGTGCACAGCACTCCACCCTCCGGTTCCGTCCGCCCGCGGACGCGTGTGACCGGTCTGACGTTGACAACACGCCGTCGCGCCCGGCAGACTGGCGGGCGTGACTCGCACCCGTGGCCTCCTTCTGCTTATGTAGGGCAAGCGCCACGTACTTCGCGCTTGCCCGCACGCCCCAGCCGAACCGGCCGGGGCTTCTTGCTTTTTCACGCCACTTCTCCCCGCACCCACCTCCTCGAACGCACGCACAAGGAACCCAATGTCACCGCAACCGATCACACCCACACCGATGCCGTTCCACAAGTACGAACGAATCGTGCCCGTCGTGCTCCACGACCGCACCTGGCCCAACAAGGTGCACGAGGCCGCACCGCTGTGGTGCAGCGTCGACCTGCGCGACGGCAACCAGGCCCTCATCGACCCGATGGATCCGCAGCGCAAACGGCGCATGTTCGACACGCTGGTGAAGATGGGCTTCAAGGAGATCGAGGTCGGTTTCCCCAGCGCCAGCCAGCCCGACTTCGACTTCGTGCGCCAGCTGATCGACGACGACCTGATCCCCGACGACGTCACCATCCAGGTGCTCACCCAGTGCCGTCAAGAGCTCATCGAGCGCACCTACGAGGCGATCGCCGGCGCCCGCCAGGCCATCGTGCACTTCTACAACTCCACCAATCCCCTGCAGCGCGAAGTGGTGTTCGGGATGGGCAAGGCCGGCATCACCGACATCGCGGTCAACGGCGCCAAGCTGTGCCGCAAGCTGGAGGAGACCATCCCCGAGACGTTCGTGCGCTACGAGTACTCGCCGGAGAGCTTCACGCTCACCGAGCCGGAGTACGCGATCGAGGTGTGCCATGCGGTGATGGACGTCATCGAGCCGACGCCGGAGAAGCCGCTCATCCTCAACCTGCCGGCAACCGTCGAGTGCTACACGCCCAACGTGTACGCCGACGTGATCGAGTGGTTCGGCCGCCACATCCGCAGTCGCTCCAGCGTGGTCATCAGCCTGCACCCGCACAACGACCGCGGCACCGCCACGGCTGCTGCCGAGATGGCGATGCTGGCCGGCGCCGATCGCGTGGAGGGCACGCTGTTCGGGAACGGCGAGCGCACGGGCAACGTCGACGTGGTCAACCTGGCCATCAACCTGATGGTCAACGGCGTCGACCCGCAACTCGACATCAGCGACATCGACGCGCTGCGGCGAGTGGCCGAGTACTGCAACCGGCTGCCCGTGGGCCCTCGCCACCCGTGGGTCGGCGACCTGGTGTACACGGCGTTCAGCGGCAGCCACCAAGACGCGATCAAGAAGGGCTTCGATGCCCTCGACGCCAAGGCGGCCACCAACGGCGGGGAGTACCCGGTGTGGGGCGTGCCCTACTTGCCGCTCGACCCCAAGCACCTGGGACGCTCGTACGAGGCCGTCATCCGCGTCAACAGCCAGAGCGGCAAAGGTGGCGTGGCCTACGTGATGAAGACCGAGCACGGCTTCGACCTTCCGCGTCGCCTGCAGATCGAGTTCTCCAAGACCATCCAGCACATCACGGAAGACACCGGCACCGAGATCAGCCCCGTCATCATGTGGGACGCCTTTCAAGCCTCGTACCTGCCCACCGAGCCGCGGATGCGGCTCAACAGCCACGAGATGCGCAGTGACAGTGCCACGGGTACCACCACCATCACCGCCCAGCTCGTCATCGACGACACACCCGTCACGGTGTCGGGAGAAGGCAACGGGCCCATCGACGCCTTCGTGCGTGCGCTGCGCAACGGTGTGGGCGCGACGCTCGACGTCGTCGACTACGCCGAGCATGCGTTGGGTCAAGGCAGCGAAGCCAGGGCCGTCGCGTACATCGAGACGAAGAACGGCGATGGCCGTGTGCTCTGGGGAGTCGGCACCGACCCCAGCACCATCACCGCCGCCTTGCGCGCCGTGCTGCAGGCACACGAGCGGCACCAGGCCTGACGGCCGCCACGACACGACCGGACTACGCTGCGAGCATGGCCCACGCTCGCCGCTACCGATGGCTGGTCATCGCGCTCGTGCTGCTCGCCGGCGCGGCCGCACTGCGCAAGCGACGCGCCGGGCAGGCGGCGGTCGCGGTACCGGCCGCTTCGTGGCCACCGCTGGTCGACACGGCTGCTCAGCCCACGCCTGCCGCTGTGCCCGAGCAGCAGGCGGCGGCCCGCTGGGTGCAGCCGGTCGACGGGGCGTGCCCCGAGGGCTACCCGGTGAAGGCCAACGACAACTCCGGCATCTACCACCTTCCCGGCGGACGTTTCTACGCTCGCACCGTGCCCGAGCGGTGCTACGCCGCTGCGGCCGACGCCGAAGCCGACGGCTACCGTCGGGCAAAGGCCTAGACATCACGCAACGCCCATCAGGGCCAGCACAAGGAGCACCGCCATGAAAGTGACCGTCGACTACGACATGTGTGCCAGCACCGGTGCGTGCATGCAGTTGTGCCCGGAAGTGTTCGAAGTGCGCAAGGACGGATACCTGTACGTGCTGCAAGACGAGCCGCCGGCCGAACTGGCCGACAAGGTGCGCATGGCCGCCGACATGTGCCCGACGGCAGCCATCTCCGTCACCGACTGATCGCCGGCGGCGCCGCTCTCGGCGAAGCTCAGCCCACCTGGCCGCGGTTGTTCGAGCCTGCGCGTGTTCACGAAACCGTCACTTGAGCTGGGGGTGCCACGTGCCGATGAAGCGACAGTTTGCAGATGTCGACCGTCGAGCTCGCCACGCAACAAGTCGAGAGGGGTGCCACATGGAGCAACGAACTGCACTGGCTCTTGGGATGAGCACCGCCGTCAGTCTCGCGGTGGGCACGCTGGCCTTCGCGTCACTGGGTGGAGTCGACCTCTTCGGCTTCGGCGGCGCGACCAATCACGCGCCACCGGTGATCGCGACCATGGAACCGACTCCCGACGAATCCTTGGTTGCTGTCGACGCTTCCACCACCACGCTCCCCGGCACGGTTGCACCACCAGAGACGACCATTGCGGGCCGAGGCGGCGTCGGGACACCAGCACTCACCGGTGCCGGCCCCGGATCGCAGACGTCACCCTCGGCCACCACCGGAGCCGCCGCTGTGCCCCCTGCCGCGGCACCGGGTGCCGTTGCGCCGGCCACCACCACCCCGGCAGCGACTGCCCCCGGCACCACCGCCACTCCGTCGGCCACCCCGGTGCCGGGCACGGCGGCGCCCGCCACCACCGCAGCGCCCGCCACCACCGCAGCGCCGGCGACCACGACACCGCGCACCACCGTCGCACCGACCACCACCGCCGCGCCGGGCACCACCCTGCCTGCCAACGCGAAGATCCCGTCCGACTGGCCGGCCGGCAAACCGATCCCGCCGATTCCTGCTGGCTGCAAGGAGCCACAGTTGGAGGACAACGGCGTCTGGAACTGCCAGCACTGATCGGCGCACGGCCATGACGGCGGGGCCGAGTCGTCGGGTTCGACTCCGCTAGATTCGCAGGCGATGGCCTTCCACGAGCACCTTCGGCGAGCGTGGGCCTCGTCGCACTCGATGCTCTGCGTGGGCCTCGACCCCGATCCGGCTCGCTTTCCGGCGGCGGTCGGCAGCTCGGTGTTCGACTTCTGCATGGCCATCGTCGACGCCACGGCCGACGTGGTGTGTGCGTTCAAGCCGCAGATCGCGTACTTCGCAGCCACCGGCGCCGAGCGCGATCTGGAACGAATCTGCGCTGCCATCCGCGACCGCTACCCGAGCGTGCTGCTGGTGCTCGATGCCAAGCGTGGCGACATCGGCAGCACCGCCGAGCAGTACGCCCGCGAGGCGTTCGACCGGTATCGCGCGCACGCCGTGACGGTGAACCCGTACCTGGGCACCGACTCCGTCGAGCCGTTCCTGCGCCACCCCGACGGCGGGGTGTTCGTGCTCTGCCGCACCAGCAACCCGGGCAGCGGCGACTTCCAGAGCCTGATGGTCGACGGCGAGCCGTTGTACGCGCATGTCGCCCGCCGAGTGGCTCACGAGTGGAACGAGATCGGCGACTGCGGCCTGGTGGTGGGTGCCACCTACCCGGCCGAGCTCGCGGCCGTGCGGGCCATCGTCGGTGATCTGCCGCTGCTGGTGCCCGGCGTGGGCGCACAGGGCGGTGACGTGAGCGCCACCGTCGGGGCCGGCCGCGATGCGCAGGGCTTCGGCATGGTGATCAACTCGTCGCGAGCAGTGCTGTACGCGTCGAGCGGCGACGACTTCGCAGAGGCCGCTCGCGAAGTGGCGATCGCCACACGCGACGAGATCCGCACTCACGCTCCTCGGTAAGAGCGTTTGCGTCAAGAACTCACACTCACAGCCCTGGTAGCGGCCCGACGGACTTCACGTAAAACCCGGTGGGCGGGGCGGGGTCAGCCGGCGAGGGGGGTGACGCTGATGATGCCGGGGGCGGTGCGCAGCCGGGCGATCACGTCGGCAGGCACCTCCATGGTGGGTGCGATGAGCATCACGGCGGTGCCCGGCGTGGCGGCACGACCCACATCCATGTCGGCGATGTTGACACCAGCGTCGCCCAACAGCGTGCCGACCGTGCCGATGACACCCGGTCGATCGTCGTTCTTGACGACGAGCATGTGGTCCGCTGGTGGCACGTCGAAGTGGTGGTCGTCGATCATCACGATGCGCTGCTCGCTGCGCCGGCCGACGAGCGTGCCCGACAGGCTGTGCCCGGCGCCGCGGAGTGTGACCAGGTTGACGAAGTCGGCCGAGGTGGCGCAGTTGGTCTCGCGCAGCTCGACGCCCTTCTCCTTGGCCAACTGCGGCGCATTGACGTAGGTGACCTGTTCGTCGGTGATGGTGCCGAAGAAGCCCTTCAACGCCGCCAGGCTGATGATGCGGGTGTCGTAACCGGCGATGTCGCCTTCGGTGCACACCTCCAGCGAGTCGGGCAATGCGCCGACGAGCGACGCGAACAGCCGGCCCAAGCCCTCCGCCAGCGGAAGGAACGGACGCAGCGTCTCGTTGGCCTCGGCGGCATCGACGTTGACGGCGAACGGCACGAAGTCGCCGGCCAGCGCCAGCTGCACCATGTCGGCGATGGTGTCGCCCGCCTTGTCCTGCGCCTCACGGGTGCTGGCACCCAGGTGCGGTGTGACCACGATGGACGGCTGCTCGAAGAGCGGCGAGACGGTGGTGGGCTCGGTGACGAACACGTCGATGGCCGCACCGGCGATGATGCCGTCGCGCACGCAGTCGGCGAGCGCCTGCTCGTCGACGATGCCACCGCGCGCCACGTTGATGAGCCGCAGCGACGGCTTGGCCTTCAGCAGCAGGTCGCGGTTGATGAGACCGGTGGTCTCCTTGGTCTTGGGCAGGTGGATGGTGAGGAAGTCGGCCTCGGCCACCGCCTGATCGAGCGACATCAGCTCCACACCCATCTGGCGGGCACGGTCGGCGGAGACGAACGGGTCGTACGCCACCAGGCGCATGCCGAACGCCTTTGCGCGATCGGCGACCAGCTTGCCGATGCGACCGAGGCCGACGACGGCGAGCGTCTTGTCGGCGAGCTCGACGCCCTCCCAGCGAGTGCGCTCCCAGCGACCGGCGATGAGCGCGGCATGAGCCTGCGGCACGTTGCGCGCCTGCGCCAGCAGCAACGCCATCGTGTGCTCGGCCGCGGAGATGATGTTGCTCTGCGGCGCATTGACCACCATCACCCCGCGGCGTGTGGCCTCGGGGACGTCGACGTTGTCGAGGCCGATGCCCGCGCGGCCGACCACCAGCAGTTCGCTGCCGGCCTCGAGCACTTCGGCGGTGACCTGCGTGGCGCTGCGAATGATGAGGGCCTGCGCGCCTCGCACGGCGGTGAGCAACTGGGAGAGGTCGAGCTGAACGACCACTTCGTGGCCGGCCGCACGGAGCCGATCAAGGCCACCTTCGGCGATCTCTTCCGTGACGAGGATGCGTGCCATTCGTTCATCGTTACCGGGCATCCGCGGCAAAGGGAAGCGGATTGAACGTTCTGTTCACGTCGCCGGACCGGCGTCACACGTGCGGGTGCGGCACCTTCGTACACTCGCGTCGATGCACTCGCAGCGCAACGAGACGGACCAGTGGTTCATCCGTCGTGGCCTCCCGCACCTCATCGAGCCCTACGGCACCGGGCCCGACGTGTGGAGCAGAGCATCCCCGGTGCTGCTGGTGGCGTACGTAGCCGGTGGCCTGCACGGGCTCGATCTGGCCGACTGGTCGCTCGCCCGCAACCTTGGCGCAGCTGCCGTGGTCGTCGCGCTGCTGTTCGCCACCTGGATGCTCACCAACCGGCTGCGGCATCGACCGCCACTGTCACGGCCCCGCGATCTGGGGCCGCCCGAGCTCGCCGCGTTCCTGATCGGCCCGGCGCTGCCGGCGCTGGCGGCGCTGTTGCTGGCCGGGTTGGTGATGGCGGCGAGGACCCCGTCGCTCGGCAGGCGGCTGTTGCTGGCCGGGTTGTCGCTGGCCATCGTGGGTGGATGTGTCGTCGGCTTGAAGGACGCCTGTCATTTATTCCCTGGCGGTTTTACGTGTGAAGGGTTCCAGGGGTTATTGAGTGGCAAGACGCTGCTCGGTAATGCTCTGGCGCTGTTTGGGGCATGGGTGGCAGCCGGGTATATGATCGCTGGCAGGAGGATACGTCCGCATTTTTCGCTGCTATCCTATACCTTCATTGTTTACGGTGTTGCGGCCATATTTTTACTGCTTTTTGTATTGATTCGCGGGCAATCATTGATTGGCTATTCACCCGCGATCTACTTGTGGTTTTTATTACTCGCCATTATTCCGCAAATTCTTGGCCACTCATCCTTCAACTGGGCATTGCGCTACCTGCCGGCTGCCTTTGTGTCATTGGCGCTGCTTGGAGAACCGGTTGGCACGACGATCCTGGCGGTTATCCTCTTAAGAGAAAATCCCACCATCGTTGAGTTGGCAGGCGGCATCTTGATATTGATTGGTATTTACTTAGCCTCACGCAGTGAAGCAAGCCTTGCTCAAAAATTAAATGGCGCGGAATGAAATCTCCGCGCCAATAATGAATCTCTTGATCAAAGATTACTCATCAACGACAAGATAATCGAGTTTAGGTTCTTCTTCCTTTGCCTGTTCGATTTTTGAGCGAGCATACAGGAAGTTGATTTGTTTCAACCGTTCGATCAAGCCTGGATGTAGGGCATCAGCAGGTATCCGCCATGTCCAGTTTCCGCTGGCTCTGCCAGGCAGATTCATGCGTGCTTCTGTGTCGAGG
>ERZ1026800.1283-NODE-1283-length-16520-cov-2.270847_pt1 | contig 16520 bp, 17 predicted proteins | sample MGYA00520873_ERZ1026800 | MGnify/ENA primary metagenome ERZ1026800 (study PRJEB33270, sample SAMEA104284475) | anaerobic digester metagenome | biome: Anaerobic digester microbiome; feature: mesophilic sludge digester; material: Anaerobic digester biomass...
TTTATTTCATTTTGTGTGATCATCCAAGATAATTACAAGAGATTTAAATGCGCTAAGGTCGCAGTGTGTGCTTTGGTAGAGGTTATTGACTCTTCCGTGCCCGAAAGAATATCAATGGTTTCCGCACACAACTTACCCATCGTACTCTTTATTTGCGCTGTAAAACCAATAATCTGATCATTATTTGGACATCTCTTAATAACTTCAACAACTTCAAATGATTCACCTGATTGAGATATGCTGATAAGAGTATCTTCTTTATTTATACTATTTAACCCATAGTGCAACAACTCAGATGCATCAATCCAGACAACGGGATAACCATGGTCTAAAAGTCTTAGATAGGCTGGATAAGCAGCAAACAAAGAACTTCCCATGCCAGTTATTATGATTTTTCCTTTTTTTGGTGCTTTCCAGCTGAATAATTTGCCATCAATAAGGTATTTTTTTGATATTTTTCTAATCAATTCAGGTTGTTCTTTAATTTCCTTAAACATCCTGTTCAAAAGAATGCCCTCCTCATCAGCCTTTATAGATTTGAAACGGATGATTGAATAACCTTTTTTTATTATCTATTTTGAAAATATAGAATCGAGTGAAATTTGAACAAACAAAAAAGAAAAAGGCACACCCCCCTGAATCCCCCCTCAATGGGGGAATAAATTCAACAATTCCCCTCCTTGGAGGGGTGCCGCTTTCGGGGCGGGGAGGGTATTTTTAGAATTTTAATAATTATTTTTTGATCATGATACAGAAATCTTCAGAAATGTTCTCCTTAGAATAACTGGTTAATGAAAGCGAATTTTAATCTCCATTTGGTGCTGCTAATCGGGATCGAAATCTCCTAACATATTACATTTCATTAAATTCATTCAGGTAGTTTAAAAGTCTTTTTAGCTAAAATTCCTCTCAAAGCATAGCCTCTTTGATTAAGTTCATTTTGTGCATCTATAGTAAGCTTCTCCCCAGCAGTTATTTTTTGCTGGTACAAATAAACCACAATAGTTTGTCCAGGCTGAAAATTGGAAAGGGTTTCAATTTGATTTTTTTGATGATCAATGTAGCGAAAATCATCCACCCGGAACGAATATCGATAGTTTTGTTTCGGTATTCTCGATTCAATTTCAACAGCTTGAGTTTTATAATCCTTGCCTTCAAAGGTTATAATTGCTTCCAAATATCCAATACCTGTCTGATCAGAACTGATTGATCCTTCAATAGTTATAGAGGCATTTTCTCCAATTCCTTCGTATTTAATGATTTCAATTTTCGCTTTTTGTATATCTGCCCAAATCGGTAAACCAAAAGTAATGAAAAGTAAAATAATAAAAGCTTGCTTAAAGACTTTTTTCATTTTTCTCGCTCCTTCCTAAGAGTATTTTCTTTATAATACTATCCTTTTAGGCTTGATTGTTCCTATTTATTTTATTATCGCAAATTATTTGTTATTTTAAAAATTATGATTTGGTTATGGTGTTTAGCCTTATTGCTAATTTTAATTGTCTTGATTTTTTTGGTGGAAGAATTTTTTAACCTTATTTTTAGAGGCTATGCTCCCTTGGTTAGTAGTAAAAATAAGATTTTAGATGAGGCAGTGCGTCAATTGATATCTTTGGATTTGCCAGCCAATGCTAAGATCTATGAATTGGGTTGTGGCCATGCTGGATTTTTGCGCCGCCTGGAGAAAGCCACTAAAAACCAAAAGAAATATAAATTAGTAGGAGTTGAGTTAATTTTTCCAGTTTATTTATTGGCTAAATTACAATTATTGCTTGTTGGTAGTAAAATTAAAATAGTTAGAAAGAATTTTTTAAAGATGTCACTAAAAGACGTGGATTGTTTTTACTGCTACTTGGACGGACCAACGATGGCTCGTTTATCCTTGAAACTAAAGAAAGAGGCTAAACCAGGAACAATTTTGATTAGCAATCAATTTGAATTGCCAGGCTATGATCCGATAGAAGAGATTCAGGTAGGACCAACCCAACGTTTAAGAATTTATAAATTATAAAATATAATGGTGGCCATAGTTTAATGGTAGAACAGCGGATTGTGGCTCCGCTAGTCTGGGTTCAATTCCCAGTGGCTACCCCAACGATATCTAAACATAGTCCGATGATAATAGTCCGGTAAGAATTGTTGATCTTGTCAGCAATTATCGGGTGAATTTTATAATAGTAATTGGACTATATTGTTTTTTTGCCCCATTTTGTTATTATTACTTATAGTCTTAACAAATTTTTATTTATTAATTTATAAAGATTATGCAAACCGCAGTGATCGTAATTATTGTTGGTGCTTTACTGGCCATCTTATATGGTGTTATTTCTATCCGTTCTATTTTAAAATTACCGCGTGGTAATGAAAAAATGGAAGAAATTGCCTCAGCTATTCAGGTAGGGGCTAAAGCGTTTTTGAATCGTCAATATCGGACAGTTGGTCTGGTGGCCATTCCTTTATTTATTATTATTGGTTTAGTGCCTAGTTTGGGTTGGACCACTGCCTTGGCTTTTATTGTGGGAGCCATTTTATCTGCTGTAGCAGGTTATGTTGGTATGAATATTTCTGTGCGAGCCAATATTACTACCACTGAAGCAGCTAAATCAGGGATAAAATCGGCTTTGGCAGTGGCGGTCAAAGGCGGTAGCATCACGGGTATGTTGGTTGTTGGTTTGGCTTTATTAGGTACGGCTGGTTTTTATTTTATAACTCGCGATCTTCACGCCTTGATTGGTTTTGGGTTCGGCGGTTCGTTAATTTCTATTTTTGCTCGTTTGGGTGGTGGTATTTTTACTAAGGCGGCTGACGTCGGGGCAGATTTAGTGGGTAAAATTGAAGCTGGCATCCCAGAAGATGATCCACGCAATCCAGCAGTTATCGCTGACAATGTTGGCGATAATGTCGGCGATTGCGCTGGCATGGCAGCTGATTTATTTGAGACTTATGCTGTTACTTCCATTGCCGCAATGATGTTGGGTGGGTTAATTTTTGGTAAAGACAATATATTGTTAATTATTTTACCTCTTTTACTAGGGTCAGTGTCTATTGTTGCCTCTATCGTTGGCTTACGTTTTATTCATTTGGGTAAATCTCAAAATATTATGTCCGCCCTGTATAAAGGATTAATTGCTACTGGCATTTTAGCAGCCATTGCTTTCTATCCCATAATTAATTGGGTTATGAAAGACAATAACACGATCTCCGCAGTTAATTTATATTTGACTGCGCTTATTGGTTTATTAGTTACTGGAGCCTTGGTAGTGATTACTGAGTATTTTACATCCACTAAACATTTGCCAGTTAAACAGATTGCCGAGGCTTCTAAAACTGGGCATGGGACTAATATTATTACTGGTTTAGCTGTATCAATGAAGTCAACCGCCTGGCCAATTATTGTTATTGCTTTGTCTATTTTGGGGGCTTATTCCCTGGCTGGTTTATATGGAATTGCTATTGCCGCCGTAGCTATGTTATCGTTAGCTGGCATTATTATTACTATTGATGCCTATGGACCCATTACTGATAATGCTGGCGGTATTGCCGAGATGGCAGAATTAGGCGAAGAAGTGCGTAATGTTACTGATCCGCTTGATGCAGTGGGCAACACCACTAAGGCCGTTACTAAAGGATATGCTATTGGTTCGGCTGCCTTGGCTTCTTTGGTATTATTTGCTGATTTTTCTCAAAAGGCTCAGGGTGGTCAATTTTTAATAGATAACCCCTATGTCCTTGCTGGTTTATTTATTGGAGGATTATTGCCTTATTATTTTGGAGCTTTGGCTATGCAGGCAGTTGGTAAAGCCGCCGGGGCAGTAGTGGAAGATGTGCGAACTCAATTTAAGGAAAAGCCAGGCATAATGGCTAACACTGAGAAACCAGATTATGGCCGCACCGTGGATATAGTTACTAAATCTGCTATAAAAGAAATGATTATCCCTTCTCTTATTCCAATATTAACTCCAATCATTGTGGGTTTTATATTGGGCATACCAGCATTAGGTGGTTTACTTATTGGTTCTATCGTTACTGGTATTTTTGTAGCCATCTCTATGACTTCAGGCGGTGGAGCTTGGGATAATGCTAAAAAATATATTGAGAGTGGACATTTTGGCGGTAAAGGTTCTGAGGCTCATAAAGCAGCAGTAACTGGGGATACAGTGGGTGATCCTTATAAAGACACAGCTGGGCCGGCGATTAACCCAATGATTAAAATTGTAAATATAGTGGCTTTGCTCATTGTTGGACTTTTAATTTGAAGTTATGTGTGGCATTATTGGTTATTATGGTCAGCATCCTGCCTCAAAGATTTTAATAGATGGCCTAAAAAGATTAGAATATCGTGGCTATGATAGTTCGGGTTTATGTTTAGTAGAAGACAATAAGTTGGTATGCTATAAACAGGCGGGCCCAGTGACTTATTTAGAAGGGGCGATAGCTCATCAAGACTTAAAGAGCCATATAGGTATTGCTCATACTCGTTGGGCTACCCATGGTGCTCCTAATGAAATTAATGCTCATCCTCATTTTGACTGTCACCATCAAATCGCCATAGTACATAATGGTATTATTGAGAATTATCAGGCCCTCAAGCAATTATTAAGCAGCGAGGGTCATGTTTTTACTTCAGAAACCGACTCAGAGGTATTAGCTCATTTAATTGAAAAGTTTTATACCGGATCGCTAGAAGAGGCGGTAATTAAGGCTCTGGCTTTAATTGAGGGTTCTTATGGGCTAGTAGCGCTTCATGTTAATGAGAATAAACTAGTAGCCGCCAGACGCAGCTCCCCACTTGTTATTGGAATTGGTCAGGGTGAAACCTTTATTGCTTCAGATGTACCAGCTATTTTAAATCACACCAAGGACGTTGTTTATTTAGAAGATGGTGATTTGGCTATTATTGATGAAGGGGGATATCAGATTAAAAATTTAGCTGGTGAACCACTAGATCGACGGGTGGAGGAGGTTAAATTAAATATTGATCAGATCGAAAAGAAGGGCTATAAGCATTTTATGCTAAAAGAGATTTTTGAACAGCCGCAGAGTCTTGTTAATGTACTGGCCGGTAGAATCACTAATAACCAAATTAAACTTTCATTAAATTGGCATCGTGAGGCCATAGAGCGTATTATTATTGCGGCTTGTGGTACTAGTTGGCATTCAGCCCTAATTGGTAAATATTTATTAGAAGAAATTGTGGGGTTGCCCGTAGAAGTGGATTATGCTTCTGAGTTTCGCTATCGTCATCCTTTGGTGGGCAACCATGATTTATTTATTGCTATTTCTCAGTCAGGTGAAACCGCTGATACTTTAGCAGCCTTACGAGAAGCTAAAAGCCGGGGGGCTCAATCTTTAGGGATTGTTAATGTTGTTGGCTCAACAGTAGCTAGAGAGGTAGACTCGGGTATTTATTTACATGCTGGTCCGGAAATTGGGGTGGCTAGCACTAAGGCCTTTACAGCCCAGATTACTGCTTTATTACTCTTGGCTTTTTATTGGCGGCAAGAGATGGGTCATAAAATAGATGATTCGGTCATAAATGAATTACAACATTTGCCAGCCGTGGTAGAGGAAACCTTGAAGGCTAATAATCAGGTAAAGGAATTGGCTCAGCGGTTTATGAATTTTGAGCATTTTTTATATTTAGGTCGGGGTCTTAATTTTCCTGTAGCTTTAGAAGGTGCTTTAAAATTGAAAGAAATATCCTATATTCATGCCGAAGGATACCCGGCTGCTGAAATTAAACATGGACCCATTGCTTTAATTGATAATAATATGCCGGTAGTTGTCCTGGCCACTAAAAATGACCTGAGTGATAAGATTCTTAGCAACATTCAAGAAATTAAAGCGCGTGGCGGACAGGTTATTGCGGTTGTAGATCAAGATTATGAGTCAGTGGAGCAATTAGCTGATTATCTTGTTATTGTCCCGGCGGTTCATGTCTGGTGCTCGCCTATTGTCAACGTTATTCCTTTACAGCTTCTAGCTTATTATATTGCCGACGCTAAGGGGTTGGACGTAGATAAGCCTCGAAATTTAGCTAAATCGGTAACAGTTGAGTAATCATTAGTCAAAGTTGCAACAAAAACTCCGTCCAATTATTCGAAGTTAATTGCTTTAAAGTTACTGCTTGGTGGACAGAATAATTGCCAATTTTGGTACGTCTTAATTGGTATAAATAGCCGCCACAATTTAATGCCTTTCCTATATCACGGGCTATTGCTCTAATATAGGTACCAGTTGAGCAGTAGATTTCTAGGTTAATGTCTGGCCATTTATAGCTAAGCAGCGTGATATTATAAATAGTTATTAGACTTGGCTGACGTTGAATAGTCTGTCCTTGCCGTGCTAATTTATATAGTTTCTGTCCGTGTATTTTTTTAGCACTATACATCGGCGGTATCTGATTTTGCTCGCCTCTAAAAGAATTTAAAATTTGCTTTATTTTTTGTCTGGTTGGTTGATGATAATTTTCCAATGATTGGATTTTTCCTAAAGAGTCATCAGTATCACTTATTCCACCTAATCGGATAGTGGCTTCATAGATTTTGTCTTGTTTGGCTAAAATATGAATTTGTTTAGTAGCCATTCGGCCAATAGCTACAATTAAAAGACCTGAAGCCAGAGGATCTAGTGTGCCTGAATGGCCAATTTTTTGAATACCAGTAAGATGACGCAAATAATCAATAATATCATGGGATGTTGGTCCACTCGGTTTATCTATTAGCAAAAAGCCACTGAGGTAGGGTAGGGCTTGATTATTGGGAGTCATAATAATTATAGCAAACTATGAATTATATAATGATAACATTCTTTATTATAACAGGGTTATTATTTTTATACTCTCTTTCGGGTTTTTATCTTCCTGTTAGAAACTCCAGAGCGTTTTTTCGGGAGGCGGACTATTGCTATTTATAAATTTATGATACACTAAAATTTGGCTTAATCAATGGCCTGTAAATCTTTAGCCAAAGATTTACAAAACAATTTACTAAATTTTTATTTTAATAATAAAGTTTATGCTAAACAAAATCGAAGGCGGACTATCGCCACAAGAACAATTACAAAAAACAGAGTTTAGGGAATTACGTCCCGAAGAATTTTGGGGTGGCCTTGTTTCTGTTGAGGGTTTGAGCGACGAAGAATTCGCCAAAAAAATTAGCGAAGCGGCAAACGATCTCGATTTTACTTATTCAGGATATCGTATTCCCAAATTCGAAGAAGGTTTTGATTACAATTTTAGTCGTTACCCTCGCCGAGCATTTGGGCCAGTTGTCTCAGTGGAAAAACATCAAGAAGCTTTAGAAACATTAGCAAAAAAATTGGGCACAGAAGGTAGAGAAGAAAAAAAGACAGAGCAACCGCGATTTAGAGTATTACTGGGCCTTCAAGAGGGATATAGCGAATATAAAAAGCGCGGCATTGTTGAACGAATAAACAAAGGCGAGATTGCAACCCTGGAGAGTGCTCGACAAGCTATTAAATCTGAGATTGGCGACTTATCGGAGTTTGGTATTAATCTTGATGAATTTACTGATATTGAGGAATTAAAAACGGTTTTAGAAAAAACCAATTTTGGTAAAGACCACACATTTGAAGAAGTACAAAGGGAGCTTGGAGAGGGGTTTGACTTAACACAAGCAGAAATTTATTCTGTCGGACCTTGGGGAAATTATACAGAGCCAGCCCTTGTCATTGAGGGGGATAAAGCGCAAGTGCAAAAAGTTTACGCGTTGGCAGAAAAATTTCACCAAGCGAGGATTGCTGTTGAGGATTTACAGATTGGCCAATCACACATGGTGGAAACAAAGTATTGTGAAGACCCTGACGAGGAATAATAAATTTTTTACAAATTAAAAAGAGCCACCGGCTCTTTTTAGTTTACCCACTCTACTCTAAGTTAAGTATCTGTTTAATTTTTTCTATCTGTTTTTGGGTCGGTTTAATCCAACCAGCAAAATCGCTTACTTTTTCTGTTTTTTCACTACCCCCAAAAGAAGGACTACATTCCTGTTTTAATTTTCGCACTATTTCAGATGGCCCAGAAAAATATATAAACACAATTTCTCCTTTATTATTTTGACGCAAATCAAGTATTTGTGGAACCTTCTCCGGGTTATCCAAAACTATTTTGTCGCAAGCAATGGAATTATTATCGCCCTCTCTGGAAGATAGAACGACAACATCTCCCCGTATAATCCTGGTATTGTACAGCTCTTCATTTCTCCTAGCGATTTTGTCGTAATCATCTTTTAATTGTGCTCTGACATCAAATTCTCTGATTTTTTTAATTTCTTCGTCTGAATACCCTGCTTGGCGCAGACCATAGATATATGACTTATCATTGATTGCGATGCCTTTCACAAATTTTGGATCTAATCCTAAATCTTGGAGCTGTTTGTCATTTAAATTAAGTTTTTGTAGGAATTGTTCTAAAGAACTTTCCTCTTTTGAACGATCGTCGTCTTGATATTGATGATGGTCTATTATTTCGATAGATAACCCTTGCTGTCTTAATTTTTCCTCCTGCTCTTTGCTTGGCATTTCAAAAACAAGGATGGTTTTTTTTGAGTCAGATAGAACATTAGGATTTTCTTTCAATTCTTGGTCCAATCTAGCCCCCCATGCTTGGCTCGAAACTCGCACATCAAGCCCTAGTTTTTTTGCTATTTCAATTACTAAATGAGCTTCGCCATCATTGTCGGGGATAACAAGGGTGGTGTTGCTAATAATTTCTTTTTGTTCTGAACTTAATTCAACTCTCCGAGGAACTTTTTGATCAATATTTCCCCCGGTAGATTCTACAAATTTTTTTGGCACTTGTTGCTCGATCATTTTATTAGTTAAATGTTCCATTTTTGGCAAATTCTGTCGTAAAAGTAGTTATACACTTTTTGTTTCAAATCTTGAGGCATCAAAATTTCAAAACCAACATGGCATCGAGAGCGGAAATGTACGCCCAGCAGGGTTCGAACCTGCGACCATTTGCTTAAGAGGCAACTGCTCTACCAGCTGAGCTATGGGCGCATTCTATTGTTGTTGGTGGCGGGGGTGGGGATTGAACCCACGACCTTGGCGTTATGAGTGCCATGCTCTGCCAACTGAGCTACCCAGCCTCGCCATCTAGCGCTCCCGTCAGGATTCGAACCCAAAATACTTGGTCCGAAGCCAAGCGTGATATCCATTTCACCACGGGAGCTTTTCAAAAATAGTATACATTATGTTGTTGTAAAAGTGAAGTCTTATCGTTTGTTTTTAAGAGCATCTTTTAAGGCTTTCCCGGTTCTAAATTTAGCAACTATAATTTCTGGGATATGAATTTTTTGTTTAGGATTTTGAGGATTAACGCCATTTCGCGCATGTCTTTTTTTAGGCATAAAACTACCGAAACCAACTAGGTTAATAGTTTTACCGGCCTTTAATCCACTAGTGATATTATCTAGGAGTGAATCTAGAACTTTTTCAATTTGTTTTTTGCTAATATTTACTGTCTCCGAGATTTTGTCAATTAAGTCAGCTTTGTTGATTTTATTTTGCTTCATATATTTAATATTTATTAATTATTAAACCAACTAATGATAAACCAAAGAAAATTACTGCCAAGACAATAGTAGCTATAAATAGAGTTTTTTCAATTCCTCTTTTCGTCCGATAAATATCACCCCCACCGCCAAACAGACCTGATATGCTAGCACCACGATTTTGTAATAATATAGCGCCAATTAACAGGAGAGCAATGATAATTTGTATAATATTAAGCCATCTCATGGATTTATTGAATTTGTTCTAATATCTTAGAAAGGACATCCGGGTGATTGGCTGCTAAATCGGCCAAGCTTTTACGGTCTAATTTAACATTAGCCTTTTTTAAAAGATTCATCATCTTAGAATAGGATAAGTTATGGTCTTTAGCAAAAGCACCAATCCGGGTTTGCCACAAGGCGCGAGCACTTCTTTTTTTCTTGCGACGGTCAGTATAAGAATGAGCTCCAGCTTTAGTGGCGGCCGTTGAAGCTAGGCGGACTAAATTTTTACGACCCCATTTAAATCCTTTGGTCTTAGATAAAATATTGTGGCGTTTTTTAGTATGGATAGTGCCTCTTTTTACTCTAGTCATATTAATTTAGTTTTAACAGTAGGGCAAGAATTTTTTGATGTTTTTGCTGTCAGACTTGGCAACATTAAAGTCACGACGTTTCATTCGACCAGTTTGACCATCTTCGCGGGCGTTAAAATGATCTTGTCCTGCCTTGCGTCGTCTAATTTTACCAGTTTTAGTAAGTTTCATCCGCTTAGCAACTGGCTGATAAGTCTTTAATTTCGGCATATTTTAGAATAATAAAAAAAGGTTTTTACACCTAATTTCACAAGAAATAATCGGTTATTTTTTATTTACCACTACTATACTAAGACGGTCATTGAGTTTTGTCAAGGGCTCTTCAATAGATAAAGTTTGACCCGTTAGCGCTTCTAACTGTTTCAGATAGCGATTAATTGTTTCTTCAGCTTTTTCGGGATGTTGTTTCTCTCTACCCCTTAAAACAACAGATATTTTTAATTTATCTCCTTTTGATAGAAATTTATAGCCTTGGTCTACTCGCATTTTTAAATCATGCTCGCCAATTCTAATAGATAATCTTATTTCTTTAATGTCTATTTTTTTCTGTCGGGATTTCTGTTGTTGCATTTTCTTCTCAATACGGTAGCGGAATTGGCCATAATTAATGATTTTTGTTACAGGCGGATTATTATTGGGGTTGACTTCTACTAAATCTAGTTCGGCATTTTGGGCTAACTCAATAGCAGTCTCGGTGGCCATTAGGCCTAAAGAATTACCATTTTCGTCAATTACAAAAACTTCCCGGGCAATAATTTGTTCATTAGCTCGGAATTTTTTTTCCTCCTTCGGCTTGGGTTTGCGAAAAGTTCGTCTCATGTAAGTTATTAGATGTTTATCAGAATTAGCTGTGAGCGGGTAACGGGAATTGAACCCGTATCTCTACCTTGGCAAGGTAATGTAATAGCCATTATACGATACCCGCTTAAATAAGCCAGCGTGCCGCGAGAGGGACTCGAACCCTCATGATGTTTTAATATCGTCGGATTTTAAGTCCGATGCGTCTACCAGTTCCGCCATCGCGGCCTTTTAATTATGTGGAGATGAGGGGAGTTGAACCCCTGTATCATAAGAGGCAATCAATCGTTTTACGAATAATAGTCCAATTTTCTACACCTTAAAAAATATAAATTGGACAAAAATTTTTTAAGGGGCCTGATTATAGTCTCGGCCTGGTTTCAAGCAGGCGGATTGATCCCAGGTCACAGCCTAACAAAATGACACCGATAGTTGATTATTAGGCATTATCATTATCGATGGTCGCCGTTTTTATTAAGCAGCGACAGGAGCAAAAGCAAATTGAGATTTTGCTTTAGCTAGGATGTTTTTGGCATCTATTGGTTTTGATTTTTAGGCGTAATCCTCGCCTATCCGCTCGATTGATTACCGCATCTTATGAGCGAAGCCCGTCATCCCCTAAATTAATAAGTTTGTTTTGTTAAAGTTCGGCGTTTTTTATCCCACTCACGTTTTCGGATTGCCTGACGTTTATCGTATTTCTTTTTACCCCGTCCCAGGGCAATGCCTAGCTTCAATAAACTGCCCTTAGTATATAGTTTGAGCGGTATTACTGTCAAGCCCTCGTTAGTAGTTCGTCCAAAGAGGTGATTTAATTCTTTTTTCTTTAATAATAGCCGCCGACTACGGGTGGGATTATAGTCAGCCAAGGGACCGGCTGGCTTATAATGCCCAATATGAGCATTAATTAAAAAAGCCTGAGGATGGTCACCGCCATGAAAGACCACATAGCTACCCTTTAGACTTATTTGTCCAGCTCGGACTGCTTTTACTTCCTGGCCAGTCAAAACCAGGCCTGCTTCATAATGTTCCAGGATTTCATAGTCATAATTGGCTCGTTTGTTGATTGCTAGGGTAGACATTGAGGCAAAATTATTTATTATGATGAGTCGTCTTTTTTTGTTTTTTGACTGGCTGACTCTCCTCCTTTTTGGTTGTTTTAGATTTAGCTGTCGTTTTTTCTTTCTCTTTAGTAATGATATTGTGGTCTTTGAGAAAACGGACGGTCTTATTACTAACAATAACATTAGCTAAATATTCTCTGTAGTTAGGTGCATTAAGGCGGTTCATAATTTCCTGATTATCTTTATAGCGTTCTTTTAGATTATTTAATTCCTTATCAACTTCTCCATTGGTGGCGTTAATTCCTTCTAGCTTAGTAATTTCTTTAACAATGAGAGCGGTTTTAACTCGTTTAACTGCTTGTGGTAGTATCTCTAAAAGAAATTGTTCTTTAGTTTTTTTAATGCTAGTGAGGTAGTCATTTAAATTACCACCATTTTGCTCTAAATTATATTGTAGCTCATCTAACATTGCCTCGGCTTCTTTATTAATTAATGATTCAGAAATTTTGTCAATTGAGGCTCGATTTATTAATTCTTCAAATATTTTTATCTCCATTTCATTATCAATTTGTTGCTGTTTTTCTGCCATTAGACTAGCTTTGATATTTTCTTTTAAGTCCGCCAATTTCTCAAAGCCAAAGTTTTTAGCTAGTTGATCATCTAATTCTGGCAATTGTCGGTGCCAGATTTCATTAATTTTTATTTTAAAATCAGCTAGCTTACCTGCTAGGGCTTTTTGGTAATGGTCTTTTGGATAGGGGATTTGGAATTGTAGTTCTTGTCCAACCGTAGCGCCTAGTAATTTTTGGTCAAGTCCGGGCACTAAATAATCTTTGCCTAAAACTATATTAACGCCTTGACCCTGGCCGCCTTCTATTGGTACTTTATCTACTGAGATTTGGATATTAGCGACTACCAGGTCACCCATTTTAGCTGGTTCTAGACTAGCTATTTTTTGAGCGCCAGATTCACGTAGTTGTTCTAATGTTTTATTTACTTGTTCCTCTGGTATTTTGATTTCTGGTTGTCTAATAGCTAGATTTTTATAGTCTTTAATTATTACTTTGGGCAGTAAATTAACTTTAATTTTATATTCTAAAGGATTGTCCGGAGCTATCTTAGTAATATCTACACTGGGTTGTCCTATGGTTGCCTGGCCAGCAGTCCCGCGTTTAATGGCTTCATCAATAGTGTGATTAATAGCCACACGAGCTGCTTCTTCTAGTATAGTCATTTCGCCAACTTTAGCTTTAACCACGGCATAGGGGGCCTTGCCTGGCCTAAAACCTGGTAATTTGACTTCACTGGCAATGCGCCGAGCGCCCTCTAATATATAGGGTTTGAATTCCTCATTAGATAATTGGACGATAATCTCTAGTTGCCCATTATTTTCTTGAGAGTTGATTTCCATAATATTTTTTGTTCAAAAATTAAGTTATCTTAGAAGATTAGTCTATAATAATGTAGACTAATCTATATAATATTAATAAAATTTGTCTAAATATTATTCATTATATTACTAAATTATAATTTGAGAGAAGGACCTTGTTAATTTGCTGTTATAAAACCTACTTATTTTTTGCTCTTAAAAGTCCTTGGATATTTAATATTGTTTAATAATAGTTTAACAAACATCTGTCCGATTGGCAACTCTTTAGTAAGATAAGTCTACATTTATCTTGACTTTTCTTGGTTTTTTTGCTATACTTAGATCTAGTATAGCTATTTCCAATTTATAAAAAAGAAATAAAAAATATATGGATGACCCAACCAAATTGTACGCCGCTTATCTTAATTATTACCAATTAACACAACGTAGAAGGGTGGTAGCCAAAAAACAGGAACACTTTTTAAGTGTAGTTTTTAGTATAGCCGTGGCTGTCTTGGCTGTTCTTTTTTCAGCCCAAATTTTAAATAGCTGGCGTTTTAAGGCTGACGCTAAAGATTTGGTGGGGCAATTATTACTGCCAACCGCCCTAGCCGCTGATTTAAGCGCTACTGTTGAGCCCTATACTACCAACCTAATTATGAATGCCGGGCAAGAAGCCACTATTAATCTTACTTTTATAAATAATAGCCAAATTAGTTGGCCGGCTGGCCAGGTTAGTCTAGAAACCGGCCCCTTTTTAAAGACTTTTTCTAAAGTTGAACATAAAAGTTGGCAGTCTTTTTTTAAGGTGACTACTTTAACTAAAGAAATTAAACCCAAAGAAAAAATAAGCGTGAGTTTTAAAATTGCTGGACCAGAGGCCAGTATTGTTGGTGTTATTCAGGAGAATTTTCAATTAGTGTATAATCAGCAACCCATAAAAGGGAGTTTAGCACGGGTTTTTATTGATGCTAATCAAAGTAAGCCCACTTTTATTCAAAGCTCCAACAATAGCACAATTAATACTATAAAACCGACCAAAACAACCGCCAATGCAACAACCTCAACCAAGGCGGTAGAATATATAACAGGGTATAATAAACTAGGTGAAAAAGTACAGGTTATAAAAGGACAGTATGTGCCAGGCATTTCTTTAACTAAACCATCTGATGCTGCTATAGCTACCGAGCGAGCTCGATTGGCGGCTATAAAATCTAGTTCTACTAGCGACCAGGCTTTTTGTATTGCTTTGTCTGCCTCAGAAAGAGCTAATCAGCCACAATGTCAAACTAATAATAGCGAGGCCCAGACTGATCCAGGGATAGTAGAATACTCTCGGAAATTAGCTGAAGAGCCGTTAATTAGAGTTGGTTTATTCTCTAGTGATCAGCTCCAGAGGATTACTAGCGATCAGCCCTTTGATATCTATGCCGCTAATAATTTATTAGTTGGTTCAGTACCGGCCAACACCGTAGTACTAGTTTATTATATTCGAAGCACCAAGCAGTATGGCGTTATAGTCAACGATAATGTTTATCAGACTCTTAATTATTTGCGTTTTGTCAGTCAAGCTAATAATGATGGTGTTTTTCAATTACCAGATTATCGTAATAACCCTAATTGGAATGCTAATTTAAATGATAATAAATTCCGTCGGGTTATGGAATATCGTTATGCTGCAGAAACAGATAAAATATGGTGGATTAATGAGTTACCTATTGATAGTTATTTAAAGGGATTAGCTGAAACAAGTAATGCTTCGCCGTTAGAATTTCAGAAAGTGCTAGCTACTGCTGCGCGGACGTATGTACTATATCATTATTATCGTGGACTAGACTCCGGTTTAACTGAGGCTTCTACCAAGCATGCTAGTGAATATTTTCATGTTGATGCCACCTATGATCAGGTTTATCGTGGTTATAATTCAGAAATCCGCATGCCTAGGTTAGCCCAAGCTGTTCAAGAAACCAGAGGTATGATTGTGACTTACAATCATGAATTGGCTATTACACCATATTTTTCCCGCAGTGATGGCCGTACCCGTAGTTGGAATGAAGTTTGGGGCGGCGGAGAAAAGCCATGGTTAGTCTCGGTGCCAGTGCCCGAAGAGAAAGGCAAGACTTTATTTGGCCATGGCGTTGGTATGAGTGCTCAGGGTGCTTTATTAATGGTAGCCGATGAAGGTCGAAATTGGCAGGATGTACTTAAATATTTTTATACCGGAACTTCTTTAGAGCGAGCCTATTAATTTAATTGCTAACCCTTTAAATAGTTAGCTTAACCGGCTCTCAGATATCAAGCACAAAGACATTGATTTCTCAGGGTCGGTTTTTTTATTGTTCCAGTTTTTAGCCTCTTGACACAGTTAATATAATTGTTTATTATACAGATACTTATTTAGTGTAGACTGAATAAGTTTTTAATGGACTTTAAAAAATTAATAATAATTTTAGCGCTAACAGGCGCTAATTCCTTTCTGTTTTTTCTTTTTAAAGAGCTATTATTCTCTCAATATTCTTATTGAGAGTTTGATCCTGGCTCAGGATGAACGCTGGCGGCGTGTCTAAGGCATGCAAGTCGAATGGTCTGGTTTCCAGACCATGGCAAACGGGAGAGTAACACATTGGTAATTTACCCCAAAGACGAGAATAATCCAGAGAAATCTGGAATAATACTCGATATTATGCATTGTCGCCTGATAATGCATCAAAGCTCCGGCGCTTTGGGAGAAGCCTATGGTCTATCAGCTAGTTGGTGAGGTAATGGCCCACCAAGGCGACGACGGATAGCGGGTGTGAGAGCATGACCCGTCTCACTGGGACTGAGACACTGCCCAGACTCCTACGGGAGGCTGCAGTCAAGAATATTCCTCAATGGCCGAAAGGCTGAAGGAGCGACGCCGCGTGTATGATGAAGCCCTTCGGGGTGTAAAATACTTTTAACCGGGACGAAGTACTGACGGTACCGGTTGAATAAGGGGCTGCTAACCTCGTGCCAGCAGCAGCGGTAATACGAGGGCCCCGAGCGTTATCCGGATTTATTGGGCGTAAAGGGTGTGTAGGCTGTTTATACCATCTCCTGTTAAATCTTAAGGCTCAACCTTGAGGCTGCGGGAGATATGAATAAACTAGAGTTCGGAAGAGGCAAGCGGAATTGCTGGTGTAGGGGTTAAATC
>ERZ1026800.1286-NODE-1286-length-16515-cov-2.949841_pt1 | contig 16515 bp, 11 predicted proteins | sample MGYA00520873_ERZ1026800 | MGnify/ENA primary metagenome ERZ1026800 (study PRJEB33270, sample SAMEA104284475) | anaerobic digester metagenome | biome: Anaerobic digester microbiome; feature: mesophilic sludge digester; material: Anaerobic digester biomass...
GGCCGACATCACGCCGTCCACCTCCTCCCAGTCGGTGAACTTCCACTCGACCTCTCCCTCCCAGTTCAACTGGACTATCTCGGACAGCTCCAGGCGGGCGACGCCGAAACCGCCCTGGCCCATCAACGATCCACCAGGGAACATCTTGGCCGGGAAGCTGTTGAGGGTCCAGGTCTTTACGGTGTTGCCGTTCATGTCCAGCAGCTTGGCCGCGTTGTCGTTGGCCGCGGCGCCGTGAACCAGAAAGGTCCGGAGATCGCGTTTCTCGGCGCGCTGCGTGCGCTGCGGCGCGCGAAGGCGCACCGCAGCATCGCCGTCGTGGGATTCGACGAGCTGCCCGTCGTCGACCTCATCGACCCCGGTCCGACCCTCGTGGTGCAGGACGTCGTGGGCCTGGGCAGCACCGCCGCCGAGCTGCTGTTCCGTCGCGTGCAGGGCTACGACGCCCCGCCGCAGCACGTCGTGCTCCCGGCGACCCTCGTGGTCCGCGGATCCGGGGAGATCCCCGGACCGTTCGCCACCTGACCGGAAGGGACGACGGATGCTGCTGCAACTGGCGCTCGACAAGCCGGAGCACGTCGCCGTCCTGGCCCGGGTCGCCGTTCACCGTGACGCGCAGCCCCTCCGAACGGACCGTCACGGTGCGCCGGCGCGGAACTCGAATGCAAGTCGCCACCGCGCTCGCCACGCTCAGAAAATTGTTGGCTTCCACCAGACCCGGGTACAGCAGCCGCGCTACCGGGAAACCAAAAGCCGTCCATTCGGGCCGCACCGCATGCGCCCCCAAAAAACGCACCGGGGCCGCGGGCTCCCGCGTCAGCAGCGGGCAATCGCGCGGCTCCAGCCCGAGCCACGGGCCGCCATCGGCCCCAAACAGCTCGGCGGCCGGACGGAAACGCAGCCTCGATTCCAGCCGCGCGTCATACTGCTCGGACGGCCCCATCTGGATGCTGATCTTCGGGGTGTTGCTCCTCGTCGTGGTGCTGGTGAGCTGGTTGGCTGCGGCAACGCGAGCCGTCACCAAATCATCACGCGAACGGACCAGCGCACGCAACGCGCGGATGTCGTCGGACTGCGGGGCCAGGGCGCGCCAGCGATGGCCATCCGTGCGCAGCAGATCGGCCAGCAGTGCAATCGGCAGCGAATGTCGCTCACCTTCGGGTGAGCCCAACAGCACCACCCCTCGTGTGCGTCCGCGGCGAGCGAAGCGAGGACCCAGCCGGCCGATCAACCGAAAGGCGATGCCGGTTGCCCGATGTTCGATCGATACTTCCAACTCGCCGGCGGCCCACCGCGTGCCGATCGACTGCATGGCCGGGCTGATGAGGTCGAGGTAGATCTCGTCGAGCTCGGCCCCGGCCGCCAACGCCGCCTCCACCACACCCCACGCACCGCGAGCATCGCCGGCGACCAGTCGCGACTCCAGCCGCGTGGCCCACGGTGCCCGCCGCCGCCCACCACCGGCGGCAGGTGCGGCATCGGAGCGGAACGTCTCCAGATCGGCACGGGCCACCTGCCACGTGCCGCCCACCTTGTTCGCCGGCAACAGGCCCAGCCGCACGTAGCGATAGGCGGTCATGTAGTGCACGCCGAGCAGCTCGGCTGCCTCGTTCAAGGTGAGAGTTGCGGCGATCACCGACGCAACCGTACGGCCGGAGACCCGGCACTGCGTAACGCAGCCGCCCGGATTCTCAGTGACCGGCCTTCCACTTGGCCAGTGCTGCTCGGCTGCGATCGACCAAGGTGGACGGCACCAGTGACAGGTACGCGGCCTCGGGGCCGCTGACACCCTCGGCAGCGGTGGCGGCAGCCGGAGCCGCACCGGCATCGGGCGCGACGTCGTCGAACGTGGGCATCTCCATGCCCGGCTTCCAGTACTGGTAGAGATCGCGCACGACGTCGCCGAGGCCTGCGCTGTCGCAGCCCTTCGCCAGATCGACGGTGATCATGTTGCCGAACACGTGCACCGTGGCCACCTGGCCGGTGGAGAGCAGGTTGCGAGCCAGAGCGGCCGCCGGTCGCGAGCCGATGGCCTCGGCGACGGAGTGGAACACCTCGTGCCCCATGCCCGTCAGGTTGCGGTTGGCCTCGAAGCGAACCACACCGGGGTTCGAGCTGGACTTTTCGATGACACCGATCTGCTGACCCATAGTTGTGCCAGCGTAGTGCCGGCAACACCGCCGACGAAGCCCGGCCCTCGTACGATCGCCGGTGTGATCACACAACACGAGTTCGGCACCACGACGTGGATGGATGTCTTCGACCCCACGAGCGAAGAACTCGAGTCGCTCGACCAGCAGTTCGGTCTCGGTGACCGCACGTTCGACGAAGCCCGCCGCCGCGCCGCACGACCCACGATGCAACGCTTCGCGGACCATGCGTACGTGGTCGCGTTCAGCGGCAGCTTGGGCGAGGTCGACATGTACGTGGGCGATGGGTGGTTCATCACCGTTCGCCTCCACGACGACAAGGGTCGCGAGTGGGACCCCACCGTGGCGCTGGCCCGCATCCAACGCTTGGCCCCCGACGTGACCGCAGGGATGATGCTGGCCACGGTGATCGAGGAACTGGTCGACGGCTACTTCGACTCCACCGACATCCTGGAAGACCAACTCGAGGGCATCGAGGACCGCATCTTCGGCGAGCCGCTGCAGGCAGAGCGGCGAGTGCAGCAAGATCTGTTCGGGGTGCGGCGGAAGCTCTTGGAGCTGCGACGTGCAGTCGTGCCGCTGCGCGAGGTGCTGTCGGCACTGCTGCGCAAGGAAGTGCAGTGGGTCGACGGTGAGGCGTTGGTGGTGCTGCGCGACACCTTTGACAAGCTGCTGCGAGCGGTCGACCTCGTCGACGAACTGCGCGAGCTCGTGGGCAACGCGGTCGATGCACACCTGGCGGTGATGAGCAACCAGATGAACCTGGTGATGAAGAAGCTCACCGCCTGGGGCTCCATCGTGTTCGGCGCCACCCTCATCGCCGGCATCTACGGCATGAACTTCCAGCACATGCCCGAGCTCGGTTGGTTCTGGGGCTACCCGTTCGCGCTGGGCAGCATGGCGGTGATGAGCTTCGTGCTCTACCGCATCTTCAAGCGCCGCGACTGGCTGTAGCCGCGACACGTGCGGTACCGCGGGCTCAGCCGGGTTGCAGCACCACGCCGTGCCGCACGGCCCACGCGGCAACCTCTGCACGGCTGGAGAGGCCCAGCTTCATCAAGATGTTGGAGACGTGCACCGCCGCCGTCTTCGGCGAGATGAACAGCCGCTCGGCCAGCAGGCTGTTGGTGAGACCTTCGGCGATCAGCGCCGCCACCTCGCGTTCGCGGGCGGTCAGCTCGCCATCCGCGCGCGCACCACTGCCCTCCAGCCGGCGCACGAGTGCCTCCGCCCGATCGCGGCGCCAGCCCGGCCAGCCCTTCAGGTCGGCGACCGCCTGGCGAGCCACCAGCAGCGCGCCGGAGCGATCGCCTGCCGCCAACATCGCGCTGGCCTGCACCGTGCGGAGCGAGGCGATGCTGGGCAGGTAGAGCGCCGGGTCTGGTTCATCGAGCACGGCGGCCAGCGCCGCCACGGCGCCGGCAGCATCGCCTTCGGCGAGCAGCAGCATCCCTTCCGCATGCCGACGCAGGAACTCGTGCGACTTGTGCGGCAACGCCCACCCATCGACGAACTCGGAGCGCACGCGAGCGGCCGGAACACCGGCCTGCAGCGCAGCTTGCACGGTTTCCAGCATGAACCACAGTGAGTGCGTCTTGTCGGGAACAAGTGGCAACGCGATGATGGCGGAGAACACTCGCTCGGCGTCGGCGCGGCGGCCCTCCAGCGCAGCAGCCACCAGTTCCACGCGGTACTCGCTGGGGCGCAGCTCCTCGCTCACGGCGCCACCCAGCGTCACCTCCTGCTCGGCTGCGAGCGCATCGGCGACGAGACCCTCCTCGATGCGCAGATCGGCCAGGTGCGAGCGCTGGTGGCAGTACTCGCTGCTCCTGGCGCTCCAGTGCTGGCCGGCCTCGGCGACGAACTGGCGCATGGCGCGCATGTCGCCGCTGGCCATCGCCGCCTCCGCCTCCCACAGCGCCAGCATGCCGGCGCCCAACTTGTCGAGCCCGCACCTCGCCGCCGCTTCACTGAGCTCGCTACGCGCCCACGCACCCATCTCGCCATGAGGCGTGACGATGGCGAGGAAGTTGTTCAGCGCCCGGCACTCCAACACGCTGTCGCCCACCTGGCGGGCGAGCTCCCTGGCGTGCAGCAGCGCCCGCTCACTTTCGTCGCGCGGCACGAGGTGCTCGAGCGCCGACGAACGCTCGACCGAAGCTTGCGCCTCCAGCCACTGGTCGCCGTTGCGGCGAGCGTCGGCCAGCGCCCGGTCGGCCCAATCCACTGCCGCTGCACTGCGCCGAGCCAGCATGTGCAACTGCGCGACGGCGCCCACACACCGGCCGCGCGCCAAGCCTTGCGGCAAGGTGTCGGCCAGCGCCTCCAGCAGGGCCACCGTGAAGTCGCGCTGATCTGCGTCGAGCAGCTCGTGATGAAGGCGAGCGATGAAGCGCAGTGACTCCACTCGCTCCAGGTCGGTGACTGCGTTGGCATTCCACTGCTGGGCATAGGCCAGCGCCTCACGCCCGAACTCCAACCGCCAGGCCGCATCGGTGGCCACGGCCAACAGCTCCGGATCGTTCGGCGCCTCGGCAAGCGCTTCGCTCGCCAACCGCAGCGCCTGGAACGATGCACCGCGATCGAGGTAGCGGCGAGCACCTTCACGCGCGATCGCCGGGATCAGCTCGAACTGACCGGCGCCCGACGCGTGCCGCACGAGCGCCGCGTGGTCGGGCTCGACCTGCGCCCTCAGCGCCGCGAACGAGCGTTCGTGCAGCCGGCGGCGTTCACGACCCAACAACTGCTGCTGCACGGCATCGGCGACCAGTGCATGGCCGAACCAGAACGTGTCGTCCTCGGGCTCGACCACGATGCTCTGCGTTGCGAGGCTGCGCAGCGCGACGAGCAGGCGATCGTCGGTGAGCCCGCACACGTCGAGCAGGATCTCGAACGGAGCAGGGTCGCCGAACACCGCCAGCGCATCGATGACGCGGCGCTCGTCGGGCGGCAGGCCACCCAGCTGTTGACGCACGGCCTCGTCGAGCGACCATGGCAGTTGTGCGGTCTTCAGGTCGTCGATGCAGGCGTCGGGGCCGCAGCACCGCACCAGCTCCTCGACCACGAACGGAATGCCGCCGCTGCGCCGGTAGACGGCCTCGACCGCGCCCGAGGATGGGGGCGCGTTGCCGATGGCAGCGAGCAGACCGGCGACCTCCGCCCGGTCGAGCCGGTCGAGGCGGATCTGCTCCACGTTGTGCTGCCGCTCGAGGCGCAGCACCAGCTCGCCACCGGGTGCCTTGCGCGACAGGTCGTTGCCACGGTAGGTGCCGACGATGACCAGCTGTGGCCACGCTTGCATGCACACCTGCTCGATGAAGTGCACGCTGTCGGCATCGGCCCAGTGCAGGTCTTCGACGACCAGCAGCGTGCGACCGGCGGCGACCGCGGCCTCCAGGATGGCACGAGCGGTTGCCGCCGAGTTGTCGCCCGCGGGGCCGAGCTGGCCGACCACGTCGAACGGGCGGCCCATCGAACCGGGTCGCGCCTGTGCAGTCAACACCGTCACATCTGCCGGGAGGGCGGCGATGAACTCACGCAGCAGCCTGGTCTTGCCGATGCCGGCTTCACCGGAGACGAGCGCGATCTCGGGCCCGTCGCCGCTGCGCACCTCGGCAGCCTCCACGAGGCCCAGCAATCGATCCAGCGACGTGTGGCGGCCGATCATCACCGGCGACAAGCCGTTTCGCCCTCGCAGCATGGTGTGCACGCTACTGGTGAACGCGAGCGAGCCCGGCGGGTTGCTTCCCGCCGGGCTCGACGCAGCCTGTTCAGGCAACGAGTGACTCGCCGGCCGACGTTCGGCCTCGCGAGGTGGGCATGTCGATGACGTCGCACGACATCGGTGACGTCGCCGCGAGCCGCCGACGGAACAGGCAGTGATGACGATCGGACCGGGTCAGCGCTTCTGACTGGCGCTGCCGGGCGATCTCCAAGTTGAGGGTGTAGCTGGTGAACATGGCAGACGTCCTTCGTGGCGTTTTCCGACACCTGCAGTGTGCGCTTCGGGCGACCGTCGCCACATCCGCAGAACGGCGTATATCCGCCCCGAACCGGCACGGCCGCGTGTAGGTATGTCGCCCGTCACATCGCAGCCGTGATCACCGGGCCGCACCGCCTGTCAGTCGGCGAAGGCGTCGATCATCGCATGCACGTCGCCCAGCGGGTAGAGGATGGGGCAGGTACACCCGTGGTCGATGTACTCCTGCACCTTCGCCTTTGCCTCTGCCGGGGTACCGCTGGCGGTGAGCATCTGCACGATCTCGTCGGGCACCAGCTTGCTGGCGGCTTCCACCTGGTCGTGGGTTGCGGGCCAGGTGAGCACCTCGCCCACCTTGTCGAGCAAGCGCTGCGGCACGCCGGAGGCCTTCATGATGTGCGGCTGCTGGCCGAGGTACTGGGTCACCATCATGCGCGCCATGTCGAGCGCGGTCTCGCGGTCCTCGTGCACGCTGCACACCACCAGCTGTGGCCGGTCGATGTCGTCGATGCTGCGGCCGGCCTTGGCGGCACCGGTGGCCAAGGCCTCCATCGCCCGCTGGTTGTAGTCGGGGGAGACGAGGTAGTTGAGCACGGCGCCGTCGGCGATCTCGCCGGTGAGCTCCATCATCTGCATGCCGGTGGCGCCGATGTAGATGGGCACGTCCTTCGCGCGACGCTCCTGGTACACGTAGTCGAGCTCGACGCCGTCGAGGTGCACGTAGGTGCCGTCGAACGTGACGGTCTCGTTGTGCAGCAGCGCCCGCACGACGGTGACGATCTCGCGCATCACCGTGAGCGGGCGAGCACGTTCGATGCCCACCTTCGCCGCCAGCGGATCCCACCAGGCGCCGATGCCCAGGATCACGCGGCCGGGAGCCAGGTCGTCGAGGGTGCTGAAGGTGGCGGCGAGACGGGCCGGGTTGCGGCTCCAGCAGTCGACCACGCCCGAGCCGACCTTGATGTGGTCGGTGACGCTGGCGAACGCGGCCATCGGCACGGTGGCCTCGCGTACGAGCCGGCTCTCCGCCTGCCAGACCGCGTGAAACCCCTTCGCCTCGGCGTACTGGGCGATGGCCATGCCCTCGCGGATCGGGTGCGCATCCTGCAGGTAGACGGCCATCGGCGTGCTCATGAGCGCCACGCTACCCCCTCGACAATTCGCACGTCCCCCCTCCCGCCCACCACCTTCACGGAAGAGGCCGCGGGGCGGGGCGGCGGCTCAGAGGCGGGCGAAGAGGCGCCGGGCTTGCTCGGCAGCCTTGGCGCGGACTTCGGCGAGGTCGACTCGAGTGGGCACGCCGTCGGCGAGCAGGACCTCGCCATCGACCTCCACCTGCAGTGCTCTCACCCCGGGCGTGAACGCCACGTGCCATGGGCTGTCGGCGTGGTCGTAGTTCCACGTCACCCGGTCGTGACGGGCCTCGGGGAACAGCCGGTAGCCGTTCTCCAGCCATTGCCACACCGTGTCGGGCGAGGCGAGCACGTCGTCCTCACGCAGCCGCACGTAGGCCAGCCGGGCCTCTTCCAGCATGTCGGCGCCGATGCCATCGGTGCCGAGCACGACGCGGTTCGGCCGCGCCGCCGGCCGCGCGTAGCCGACGGAGTTGTTCATGTTGCTGCGCGGGTTGTGAGCGATGGTGCCCGGCAGGTCGCGGTCGAGGTGCACGCAGTGGACGAGATGCCAATCGTCGGTCGCCAACGCATGCAACCGCTCCCCCGCGTTCGCATCGTCGGGCCCCTCGGCCACGTGGATGTGCACGCCGACACCGAGTTCCGCCGCCAGCTCGGCTGCACCGCGCAACGTGTCGTCGGTGCACGTGAACGCGGCGTGCACGCCCACCATGCCACGGCCGCCGGCGCGAAGGAAGCGCTCGTTCTCGGCAAGGCCGCGACGGGCGCCCTCGGCGCCGTGCCGATCGGTGACGCCGTAGGCGACGTTGGTGCGCACACCCACCGCCGCGCACGCGTTTGCGATGACGGACAGGCTGCCCTCGATCGCGGAAGGTGACTCATGGTGGTCGACGATCGCTGTCGTGCCGCATTGCAGCGCCTCGACGGCGGCGAGCATCGCCGACCAGCGGATCATCTCCTCGTCGAGCGCCACGTCGAGCCGCCACCAGACCTGCTCGAGGATCTCGATGAACTTCGTGGGCTGCCGAGGCGGTGCCGGCATGCCGCGCGCGAGCGCGGAGTACAGGTGGTGGTGGCTGCAGACCATGCCTGGTGTGACGGCGCTCATCGAGCCGAACGGTAACCGCTGCGACCGACACGACCACCACGACGTCCGCGGCCGAAGCGGCGGCCACGACGGATTGCTACTGTCCTGCAATGCAACGCGCACTCGTTGCGCTGGTGGCGGCATCGTCGTGCCTCACGAGCGTTCCCCTCCTGCCCATCGCGAGCGTCGACGCGGCGGCGCCGGCAGTGGTGGTGCTCAACGAACTGCACTACCACCCCGGCGACGACAACCCGGCGGCCGAGTTCGTCGAACTGCACAACACCACCGGTGGCCAGGTGGATGTCGGCGGCTGGTGCATCAGCGGTACCGGCTTCTGCTTCGGACCTGGAGCAGCCATCGCCGCCAACGGATTCGCCGTGGTCACCGGATCGATGTACAGCGGTGCACTCTCCAACGGCGGCGAACGCATCCGGCTGCGCGACGCGAGCGGCACGACGGTCGACGAGCTCACGTATGCCGATGCCGGCGAATGGCCCGCTCTCGCCGACGGCGACGGGCACTCGCTGCAGCGCCGCGACCCGCTGCTCGCGGGCACGGATCCGGCGAACTGGCTCTCGGCCCCGCCGACGATAGGAGTGAAGAACGGTGTTGCCGGCACGGGGCTGATCCCCGCGTGGAAGGCCGTCACGCACACCGTGCTCCCCGCCCCCGGACAGCCGCTCGAAGTGACGGCGACGCTGCTCAATGCAACCACCGCGACGCTCATCTACCGCGTCGGGTTCGGTGTCGAGGTACTCGTCCCGATGAACGTCTCGGGCACCACCGCAACCGCTTCCATCCCCGGTCAGGCCGCTGGTGCGCTGGTGCGCTACCGCCTGGCATCGCTGTCACCCACGAACGGCACCACCGGCACCTGGCCACGTCAAGGCGACGGGGCCACCTACACGGGCACCACGGTTGCCACCAGCGTCACCTCGAGACTGCCGCGATTCGAGTGGTTCATCAGCGATGCCACCTACGCGCAAGCAGCCAACGACCTCACGCTCACCGGCGACGACGGCTACCCATGCGTCTTCGCCTACAACGGCACCATCTTCGACGGCTCGAAGGCGCGCGTGAAGGGGCAGGTCTCGCGCTTGTTCCCGAAGAAGAAGTGGAAGATGGTGCTGCCCGCCGGACACACCCTGATGATCCCCGACGTGCTGCCCGAGCCGGTCGACGAGTTCGCGCTCCACAGCAGCTACGCCGACAAGTCGTTCCTTCGTGAAACCCTCGCGGCGGAGATGATGATCGACGCCGGCATGCCGGCCTCGCAAGCGTTCCCCGTGCGCCTCGAGCGCAACGGCGCGTTCTACGGCCTGTACACCTACCTCGAGCAACAGGACGGCACCTGGCGCGACCGCTACGGCCTCGACGACTCGGTCATCTACGAAGTCGGCGGCGGCCGCGTGTTCGGGCTGCTCGCCGCCGGCGACGCCAACCTGTCGCAGACCTCGCTGCGCACGAAGTACGAGAAGGAGACGTTCGAGTACCAGAACGACGACGCATTGCGCGCGCTGATCCGTACCACCAACTCGCTCTCGGGTACCTCCCTGCGCAACTGGATCTCGGCGAACGTCAACGTGCCCTCGGTGGTCAACGCCCTCGCTGCCTCGGTGGTGATCCAGCACCAGGACTGGGGCCACAAGAACTACCGGCTGTACCTCGACGAGCACGGAAGATGGGGCACCATTCCGAGCGACTACGACCTCGTCCTCGGCCGGCGCTGGTCGAACACGCTCGGGGCCCTCGACAGCACGGTGTACGTGGGCGGCTCGTTCGAGCAGCCCGGTGGCCCGCTGTTCGCGCCCTTCTGGTTCGATCCGCTGCTCTCGCAACTGGTTCGCCGCCGCATCCGCGAGCTCACCGAGCAGCTGCTCGATCCCACCACGGTTGCTGCGCGAGTGGCACAGCTCAACGAGCAGGTACGAGCGGAAGCTGCGCTCGACCGGCAGATCTGGGGCACCTACGGCAACGACGAGTCTCCGGATTCAGCGGGCAACCGCATCATGAGCTCGTACGTCACACCGCAGTTCAACCGCATCCTCGGCACGTTCGCCGGCACCGGCCGCGTGGCGGGCACGCCACAGCCGGCGGTACCCGCCGTTCGCCTCTCCTCGGTCCAGCGCCAGCCGGTGTTCTCGGTACCCGAGCACGTCGTCATCGCCAACGACTCGAACGACACCGTCGACATCAGCGGGTTCAGCATCGACGGCATCGATCTCGTAGTACCTGGCGGCACGGTGCTGCTGGCCGGGCAGAGCGTCGTGTTCGCTTCCGCCGAGGCCGGTTCGTTGGTGGGCGCGTTCTCGTGCTGCCTCATGGGCGGCACCTATTCGGGCGACATCGACGACAAGGGTGAAGTCCTCACGCTGCGCACCCCCGACGGCGCCGCCATCGGCGCCACCGTCGACACCGGCAACCTCACTCCCGCGAACACGCAGACGGAGATCGCCGGGCTTCCCAATCGGTCGGCACTGGTCTCCATCGTCGCCACCGCCACAGCCGGGCCCGGGTACCTGCAGGTGCTGCCGTGCGGCGCCGCGCCCGGGGCGTCGTCGAACCTCAACACCGACGCTGCCGGCCAGACCCGCGCTGCGCTCGCAGTGGTGCAGTTCGATGCCGCCGGCAAGGCCTGCATCTACAACGAGACCGCCACTCACGTCATCGCCGACCTGCAGGGCTACTTCGCACCCGGCGCGTTCGACGACACCGCCGACGTTCGCCTGCTCGACACGCGCAGCGGCGCAGCGCCGGCGAGCGGCAGCCAGTCCTCGATCACCGGCAACGCCGGTCGCTCGGCACTCGTGTCCATCAGCGCAACCGGGGCCACGGCCGGCGGTTACCTGCAGGTGCTCGCATGCGGCACTGCTGCCGGTGCCTCGTCGAACCTCAACACCGATGGTGCGGGGCAGACGATCGCCAACCTGGCGGCAGTGCAGTTCGGCGCCGATGGCCGGGCCTGCGTCTTCACCTCCGCGAGCACGCACATCATCGCCGACCTGCAGGGCTACTTCGTCGCCGGCACCTTCGACGACGTTGCCGACGCTCGCCTGGTCGACACTCGTACCCGCTGAGCCGCGCCAGCCGAACCGCGCTACCGGAACCGCGCTACCGGAACCGCGCCACCCGAACCGCGCCGGCCGAACCGCGCCACCGGAACTACAACGCGGCGTAGACCGCGTCGATCAGGGTGCGGTTGCGAGTGCTCTGCCAGCGCGGGATCACGTGGTTCATCACGTAGCCGAACGACACGCCGGCGTCGGGGTCGCCGAAGCCCAACGCACCTCCGGTGCCGAAGTGGCCGAAGCTGCGCGAGTTCGTGCCCAGCGGCCGGCGAGCGGAGGTGGGTACGAACCCGAGGCCGAACGCGACGTCCTCACCCAACACCGGGCACGGCCCTTCCGACTGAACCCGGGTGGCCTCCGCGAGCAGCGCGGGCGACAGCAGCCGGTGCGGCTCGATGATCGCGCCATACAGGCGGGCCAGCCCGACCGCCGTGCCGTGGCCGTTGGTGGAAGGCACCTGCGCGGCGCGCCACTCGGCCGTGTTGACGACACCGTTCGACGAGTAGCCGGGCGGGTTGAAGTAGCCCAGCATCGGAAGATGAGCATCGCCTTCGATGGTGAACGGGTCGATCGCGCCCAGGGGTGCCGATGGCGCCCAGATGACATCTGCGCAGCGGGCCTGCTGGTCGGAGGTGAGGCCCCAGTGCACATCGGCCGCGAGCGGTTCCGTGAGGCGGCGCAACCGGGCACCCGGCAACTCGCCGGTCACCCGACGAACGATCTCGCCCACGAGATGACCGTACGTGTTGGTGTGGTAGATGTGCCGCGAACCGGGTTCGAACCACGGGTCGGTGGCGGCAAGTGCGTCGGCCATCCGCTGCCAGTCCCAGAGATCGTCGTCGGTGAGTCGCTCGCGGATCGCAGGCACACCGGCGCGGTGGCAGAGCGCTTCGCGGATGGTGGCGCGCTGCTTGCCGCCGGCGGCGAACTCGGGCCACACCGAAGCGATCGGATCGTCGAGACCGACCGAGCCGTCATCGACGAGCTGCAGCGCCAACAAGGCGACGATGGCCTTGCCGACGGAGTAGAAGTTCACCAGCGTGTCGCGACGCCAGAGCTGCGTGCGCGCCTCATCGGCCCAGCCGCCGACAAGATCGACCACTGCCTCGCCGCGCACCATCACGCACACTGCTGCACCCACTTCGCCGCGCTCGAGGAAGTTGCCTTCGAAGGCGTCGCGCACGCTCGCGTACCGGGGGTCGCAGTGCCCGCTGATCGGAGTGTCCATCGCCAGATCCTCGCAGACACGCGTGCACCTGCTGGCACTGCGGGTGTGGTGTGTTCCGCGACGCCCACCGCTGTCGCGGCGAGCGCTGAGCGTGGCGACTGCTCAGTCGTCGGCGGTGACTCGGCCCATGGGCAGAGTGCTGCGCCACACACCGTCGACCATGTGCAGCGCCGCGGCCACTGCACCGCTCGTGGGCACCAGGCCGATCTCGCCCACCCCCTTGATGCCGTATGCCGAACGCGGTTGGGGCACCTCCACCAACTCCACCTCGATGGGGGGCACGTCCTTCGGGCGCAGGATGCCCAGGCTGCGCAAGGTCATGTTGGTCGGGAAACCATGCTCGTCGCTGGGGAAGTCCTCGGTGAGCGCATACCCCAGGCCCATGTGCACCGAGCCTTCGATCTGGCCTTCGCACAGGCGCGGATTGACGGCCCTGCCAACGTCGTGGATGGCGACGACCTTCTCGATCGCGCCCGTGTCGCGGTCGGCGACGACGACCTGCGCGGCGAAGCCGAACGCCGCGTGGATGGTGGGGTTGGGCACCGCCGGATCGCCCAGCTTCTGCGTCCAGTCGACGACGTGCTCGGCATAGTGATCCACATCCGGCGCGCACTCGGCGGCCAGCGCGACTCGGCAGGCGTGCTGCACGCTGGCGGCCACCATCAGCGTGCCGCGGCTGCCGGTGGTCTGGCCGAAGCCGAGTTGGCGCGTGGTGTCGACGATCACCTCGATGCGCGCCGGGTCGATGCCCAGCTCCGTGACTGCGGTCTGCAGGGCCACCGTGTGCACGCCCTGGCCCATCTCGGTGAAGCCGTGACGCACTTCCACGCGCCCGTCTGCAGAGCGGAAGCGCACCACCGCTGCACACACCTCGCGCAAGCCGTTGCCCAGCCCGGAGTTCTTCAAACCGAGACCCATCCCCACCGCCTTGCCGGCGGCGAGCGCTGCATCGATGTGCGGCTTCGCCCGATCGAGGCACGCTTCCGCGCCACCCGCGCCGTCGTCCATGATCTGGCCCGGACCCCACACCTCGCCGGGGCGGATGACGTTGCGCTTGCGCATCTCCCACCCGCTGATGCCAACCTGCTCCGCCAGGCGATCCATCACCCCTTCCATCGCGAACTGGGCTTGGTTGGCGCCGAAGCCACGGAACGCCCCACACACCGGGTTGTTGGTGCGCACGGCGGTGCAGTGCACGTCGATGTCGGGCACCCGGTACGGGCCGCTCGCGTGGCCGGCAGCACGCTCGAGCACCTTCATCCCCACGCTCGCGTAGGCGCCGCTGTCGCCGATGCCGCGCACGCGCAGCGCGGTCAGGTGGCCGTCGGCATCGCAACCTGCCCAGTACTCGAGGCGAATCGGGTGCCGCTTGGCATGGATCAGGAAGCTCTCCTCGCGCGAGAGCGTGCACTTCACCGGGCGCTGCAGCAGGAAGGCAGCCAGCGCGGTCTGCCCCTGGTTGCTCATGTCCTCCTTGCCGCCGAACGCACCACCGTTGGAGACCAGCTCCACCGTGACCGCGTCGATGCCCACACCGAGCAGAGCAGCGATCTGGTCGCGGTCGTCCCACACTCCTTGGCCACCCGAGTAGACCAGCAGGTGCCCGTCGCCGGGCACCGCCAGCGTGCTCTCGGGCTCGAGGAAGGCGTGCTCGATGCGTTGCGTGTTGAACACCTCGTGCACCACGTGCGCGCTGGCGGCCAACGAGTCGTCGGTGTTGCCACGCGCGTATTCGCTGACGGAGAGCACGTTGTTCTTGGTGCCGAACACCGCGATCTCGGGGTCGTCGATGGCGGCGACCGGATCGACGATCGGCCGCAGCACCCCGTACTCCACCTGCACCAGCGCAGCCGCCGCTCGCGCCTGTTGCTTCGTCTCGGCAACCACGATCGCCAACACGTCGCCGGCATACGAGGTGCGCTGGCCTTCACCGATGAACACGGGCCAGTCCTTGTAGATGATGCCCACGTACTGCTCGCCCGGTATGTCGGCTGCCGTGAAGACGCCCACCACGCCGTCGGCGGCAGCGGCGACCGAGGTGTCGATGCGCACGATGTCGGCGCGCACGTGGGCAGTGAGGTGCAGCGCCCCGTGCAACATGCCGGGCACGCGCAGGTCGTCGACGTAGCCGCGGTCGCCCAAGGTGAGCTCGGCAGCCTCGTACTTGGCGCCGCTGGTGCCGATGCCGCCCGGCAGTGCGGGGTCGACAGGTGTTCCCTTGGCGACAGCCTCGATGGCGTCGAGCACCTTCACGTACCCGGTGCACCGGCACAGGTGGGCGCCGAGGTGGCGGGCCATGTCGTCGCGCTGCAACCCCGCGCCCTTCTTGTCGATCTGCGCCTTCGCCCGCATCACGATGCCCGGGATGCAGTAGCCGCACTGCAGGCCACCACACGCGGCGAAGGCATCGGAGAAGCGCGTGCGTTCCGCTTCGTCGACGCCCTCGAGCGTGGTGACGACCCGGCCGGCAGCCTTCTCCACCGCGTACGTGCAGGAGATCTGCACCTTGCCGTCGATCATCACCGTGCAGCACCCGCACTGACCCTGCGGCGAGCAGCCGTCCTTGGGTGACGTGACGTCGAGCTCCTCGCGGAGCGCGGCGAGCAGGTGGGGATGATCGGATCGCACCGAGACCGGAGCGCCGTTGAGGATGAACTCGACCGTCACGTTTTACATTTTGTCAAAGACACGGCTCGATTGCGAGACGGCCGGGAAAACGCATGTTGCGAGTGCGCGCGCGACGGCGTCACAACAGCCGGACCAACGCGGTGAGCCCGACCACGACGATGAGGGCGCGCAGCATCCGCGGGTCGAGGCGGCGGCCATAGCGAGCGCCGATCTGGCCGCCGATGGTGGAGCCGACCGCGATGCATGCCACCACCTTCCAGTCGACCGTGGTGGTGAAGATGAACACGACGGCCGCGACCGTGTTGACGGCGAACGCCAGCACGTTCTTGCACGCGTTGAGGCGTTGCAGGTGGTCGTCGATGAAGATGCCCAGCACGGCCGTGAGGATGATGCCCTGCGCGGCACCGAAGTAGCCGCCGTACACACCCGCAGCCGCCACCAGGCCGATCAACGCGGGGGTCACGTCGTCGCCGTGTTCACCACCCGCGGCGCGACGAGCAGCGAGCCGTCGCGAGATCGACGGCCCGGCGACGACCAGTGCCAGTGCCACCACGATCAGCACGATCACGACCTTGTCGAAGGCGTCGCTGGGCAACGTGAGCAGCAGGGTCGACCCCGTCAACGCACCGATCGCCGAGGCCGGCAACAGCCGTCGCAGGCGAGTGGACTGCCCGGACAGCTCGCGTCGGTAGCCGTACGCACCCGAGAGCGACCCGGGCACGAGGCCGATGTTGTTGGACACGTTGGCCAGCAACGGCGGGTAGCCGAGCGCGATGAGGGTGGGGAACGTGATCAGGGAACCGGAGCCGACGATCGTGTTGATCGTGCCCGCGGCCATGCCCGCGAGGAAGATGACGATCGCGTCGGTGAGCGACATGCTGCGAACCGTCAGTCGGGCAGCACGGCGCCGCGCTGCGACGTGATGCGGCCGTACACCTCGGGGCGGCGGTAACGGTCGAAGTCGAACAGCGTGCCCTTGTAGCGAGCGCACCAGTCGAGATCGCACCGAGCCACGATCACCTCGTCGTCGGTGGTGAGCGTCTGCGCCACGATCTGGCCGCTGGGAGCGACGATGATCGACTGGCCGAGCGAGTCGACGCCTTCCTCCACGCCGCCTTTGGCCACCCCGACCACCCACGTGCCGTTCTGGTAGGCGCCGCTCTGCATCACCAGCGCGTTGTGGAAGCCCTGCAGGATGTCTTGGCTGGGGTCGGGCACGTAGTGAATGGGTGTGTTGTAGCC
>ERZ1026800.1289-NODE-1289-length-16498-cov-3.573209_pt1 | contig 16498 bp, 9 predicted proteins | sample MGYA00520873_ERZ1026800 | MGnify/ENA primary metagenome ERZ1026800 (study PRJEB33270, sample SAMEA104284475) | anaerobic digester metagenome | biome: Anaerobic digester microbiome; feature: mesophilic sludge digester; material: Anaerobic digester biomass | place...
ACCATCTATGCCGAGGGACAGCGGCGGTATGTGGAATCCCTGTCCTCCTACGCTCGCCAGTTCCTGGGGCAGATGGACAAGCCGGACGTTGATGATATTCAGGGCCTCTCCCCGGCGGTCTCGATTGATCAGAAGTCCACGACACGCAACCCGCGCTCCACGGTTGGCACGGTCACCGAGATTTACGACTACCTGCGTCTTCTGTACGCAAGGATTGGCATCCAGCACTGCCCGAAATGCGGAAAAGCCATCGCCCGCCAGACAGCCGAGCAGATCGTGGATGTCATCGCGTCGCTTGCCGAGGGAACCAGGCTTCAGATACTTGCGCCGCTCGTGCGCGGGCGCAAGGGTATCTACAGGCAGGTGATAGACGACGTCCGTCAGCAGGGGTACGTGCGTGTGCGTGTTGACGGCCAGATGCACGAAGTCACCGACGACATCCAGATGGACCGATACAAGCAGCACACGATCGAGGTTGTCGTTGACCGCCTGATCGTCCGCCCGGACGCCGTACAGCGGATATCCGACTCGGTAGGGACTGCTCTGCGGCTTGCATCGGGCAGCGTCACGGCCGCAATTACTGATGGCGACGAAATCACTTTCAGCGAGGAGTTCGCCTGCGCCGAGTGCGGCATCAACCTGGAAGAGGCCGCGCCGCGTAACTTCTCGTTCAACACGCCGTACGGCGCCTGCGCCGAGTGTCACGGAATCGGCTCTTTCAAGGCGCTCGACCCGGCCCTCATCATTCCCAACCGGAAGCTCTCGCTGAGTCAGGGCGCGGTCGCTCCCCTCGCGAAGACCACCAGCCAGTACTGGCACTCAATGATGGAAGGGCTGGCGGATCTGTTGGGTTTCTCGCTCGAGCAACCCGTGGACGAGTTAACGGAAGTGCAATGGAAGGCCCTTCTGTATGGCTGCGACCGGCCGATTCAGGTGCGTTTCAAGAGCAGGCACGGCCGCATGCGTGTCTGGGAGACGCGCTTCGAGGGCGTTATGAAGTACTTCGAACGCCGCTACAGCGAGACGTCCTCGCAGATGCTGAAAGAGGAGACCGAGAAGTTCATGTCCGAGCACCCCTGCCCGGCGTGCAAGGGCGCAAGGCTGAAGCCCGAAAGTCTTGCAGTGACAATCGGCAATCGGAACATCTCCCAGCTCACCGCTCACTCCGTTGATGCCGCGCTTCGGTTCTTCGATGCTCTCACCCTCAGCGAGCGCGAGCGTATCATCGGGCGTCAGGTGATCAAGGAGATCCGGACCCGCCTGGGGTTCCTGAAGGATGTGGGGCTCGGCTATCTGACCCTCGACCGCGCGGCCGGCACGCTGGCGGGAGGAGAGGCACAGCGTATTCGCCTCGCGACGCAGATCGGATCCGGGCTTATGGGAGTCCTCTACATACTCGACGAACCGAGTATTGGACTGCATCAGCGCGATAACCATCGGCTTATAGAGACGCTTGTCCGTCTTCGCGATCTCGGAAACACGATCATCGTCGTGGAGCACGACGAGGACACGATCCGGGCAGCGGACTATGTGGTTGACGTAGGGCCCGGGGCGGGCGAGCACGGAGGCTTCGTGGTGGCTACCGGCGCCGTTTCGGACATCGAGAAGTGCGAGGACTCGTACACGGGGCGCTATCTATCGGGCAGGGAGACGATCCCGGTGCCCCTGATACGCCGTCCGCCGGGTGAGAGTGCGCTCGAGATCGTTGGGGCGCGCCAGCACAACCTCAAGAACATCCATGTGCGGATCCCCCTGGGGCTGTTCGTGTGCGTTACCGGCGTGTCCGGCTCCGGCAAGAGCACACTCATTCAGGAGACGCTCTTCCCGCGCCTAATGCGGGAGGTGTACGGCGCATACAGAGGGTGGGGCGAGCTCGACGAGATCAGGGGCGCGGAGAGCATCAACAAGGTCATTGACATTGACCAGTCGCCCATCGGGCGCACGCCGCGCAGCAACCCGGCCACATACACAGGCCTCTTCGATATGATCCGCGACCTCTTCGCTCAGACACCCGATGCCCGGATGAGGGGGTATCAGCCAGGCCGGTTCAGCTTCAACGTGAAGGGGGGGCGGTGCGAGGCCTGCCGGGGCGACGGCATCATCAAGATCGAGATGCACTTTCTGCCAGATGTGTACGTCCCGTGCGAGGTGTGCAAGGGAAAACGCTACAACCGCGAGACGCTGGAAGTTCGCTATAAGGGGAAGAATATCGCCGACGTGCTGGAGATGACCGTTTCGCAGGCGGTCGAGTTCTTCCGCAACCTCCCGGCCATCGCCCGCAAGCTCTCGACCATTCACGACGTCGGGCTGGACTACATGCGGCTGGGACAGCCCGCGACGACTCTATCCGGCGGAGAGGCGCAGAGGGTGAAACTGGCGACGGAACTCGCCAAGCGCGGCACGGGCCGGACTCTCTACATCCTCGATGAGCCGACAACCGGGCTGCACTTCCACGATATCAAGAAGCTTCTCGAGGTTCTCAGCCGCCTGGCGGACCAGGGAAACACGGTGCTCGTCATCGAGCACAATCTGGATGTCATCAAGACGGCGGACTGGGTCATAGACCTGGGACCGGAGGGCGGAGAGCGCGGAGGCTACCTTGTTGCCGAGGGCACTCCCGAGGATATCGCCGCCTGCCCGGAGAGCCACACGGGGCGGTTCCTGCGCCCGCTGCTCGGAATGCCCGCCCGGGACCCCGGCGACGGGCGGTCGCCCGCCGCGTCCGCGCGGGGCGGCAAGAAGAGGCGGAAGGTTTCCGCTACTTCTCCGAAGGGATGATGATGCCGCGCATGATGATGTTCTGAGCGAAAATGAACACCAGCAGCGTCGGAATCGCCGCCAGCACCAGGCCCGCATACACCAGGAACTGAGGCGCCCACTGCTGCATCTGGTAGAGCCACACCATCAGCGTCCACATCTCAGGGTCCTGCAGCACCAGAAACGCCCACATGAATGACCCGTATGCGTGCGTGAAGGCCGCCAGCCCGATTACCGCCAGAACCGGCTTGGAGAGGTTCATAGTAATCGTCCAGAACATGCGCATTTCGCTCGCCCCGTCCAGCGTGGCAGCCTCGAATAGCTCCTTGGGCAGACTGTCGAAGAAGCCTTTGAGCAGGAAGATAGAGTATCCGTTCGCGAGCCCTGGCAGAATGATCGCCCAGTACGTGCCAAGCAGATGGAAGTTTTTGATGAGCAGGAAGCTCGGGATGGCGCTGACCTCCGCCGGAAATGCCATGGTCGCAAGCAGAAACAGCAGTATCTTGTAGGTTGCTTTCAGGTTGTAGCGCGACAGCGCGTAAGCGCAAAGAGGATTCACCGTTAGCGCCGTCAGCACCATCGCGAAGCAGAGAATCACTGTGTTCAGAGTCGCGCGTCCGTGCAGAGCGATATAGTTCGAAACCTCCCGGTAGTTGCGCGCGATGAACTCCTTGCGGATAGCGCGGGCGTTCTCTTGAAGATCAAGCAGATCGTTGTCAACCAGCGGCGGCCTGATTTCGGCGAGCGTCTTGAACGCCGTGCCGAATGCGCGATTCACTCCCTGCACGTTCCCGAAGCGCTTCTCGAGTGACTGGCGGTACAGGACATCGGGCGTGAGCACTTCGATCCCGTTCACCGGGGCCGCCGTCTCCAGAAAGTCCACCCAGTCAACCAGCGGAATGCCGCCTTCCGGACGGGTGGCTGGCATCTGAACATTGTCGAAAGACCTCTCAGACGATTTCCAGCTCTTGTTGTAGGCCGCAATGGTCTGATACTTCGCCTTCACGAACGACCGAAACGCCGGTCGCGCATCCGGGTCGAGCCTGATGAAATGAACCGGGCACTCCTTCCGGACGAACGCCTCCCACGGATGCGCTTCTCCCCCGGCCGGCACACGCGCCGATAGCGTGATTGCCCCTCGTGAAGTGTAGTGAGTGCCGAGTGCCTCGTTGACGCGGTCAATGCCGCCGTAGCTGAGGCGCAGGAAGTCCTGATAGACCCCATCGCCCGAAATCGCCGAGAGGTAGCGCTGGGGCAGGGACTTCTTGAAGGCGAGGTACTCCCGGTATTTCTGGTTCTGCACCGGGGAGAAGCTGCGCTGCGCCCAGTCCTCAGCCGGAAGATAGACCTCCATCCAGTTTTCGTTCACCTCGCGATACACCTGGTTGAGCTTTTCGAGGTCGTTTCCGAACTTGCGGCTGAGATGCCGCCGGTAGAGGTCCACCGACTCGGGTGTGATGAGCGACACGCTCTGCGAGAACATCAGCATCTTGTGATCAGGCGGGAGCGTCTTCTGGAACGCGCGCCAGTCTTCAACAAAGCGCCTGTTGACACGCACGGGCGGGTTCACCTTTTCGAACGAAGCCCATTCCGTTCCGATCCAGATGTTGTAGTCCGAAACGTCTTCGTTGTACTTCGCTTCGATGTACTTCCGGTAGAGGCTGTCCTCTTTGTAGAAGTAGCGAGGGATCGGCACGAATTCGTTCTGGTCCACCGGGCTCGTGAACGAGGTCGAGATCATCAGCACGAACGGGTACACCATCGTGATTGCGCCGAGGGTGAGCAGCACGTAGAGCAGCGCGATGAACGCCCGAACCTTCTTCTGCTTCCGTCCGACAACGCTGATAATCGGCATGGTTCGCTATGCCTCCGCCGTCTTGAACTGAAGCCGCGAGAGGATGCGGAGCTGGAAGACGGTAAACCCGACAAGCAGCGAACCAAGCAGCCAGGCCATAGCCACCGCGTATCCGAACTTGAGATACAGGAACGCGTTGTACCAGATTTCCAGCCCGGCCACGTGCGTTGCCAGCATCGGCCCTCCGCCGGTCATGGCAAAGATGAAGTCGAACGACCGGAACGCCGCGATGAACGCCCCAACGAAGTTAATGATGATGAGCGGCCTGAGATACGGGATGGTGATATGTGTGATCTTGTGCAGCACACCCGCTCCGTCCAGATCTGCCGCCTCGTACACGTCTTCCGGAACGCTTTTCAGGGCGGCGAGGTATATGATGCACCCCGGTCCTACCGATGCCCAGACTATCGGAATGACGATGCAGAGCATGGCAAGGCGCGGGTCCTGCAGCCAGGTCTGGGCCTCGATCATCGGAATCTGCATCGGCAGGTGGACAGAGCCCGCAAGCGCGTTCAAAGGGGACAGGATGTTGTCGTTGATTCCCGTGAGAAGGCGGTTCAGGACTCCCGCCGGGCTGGGATTGTAGAAGAACTTCCACAGGAACATGATCACGAGGCCGGTTGTAACCGCGGGGAGGTAGAACAGCGTCCGGAACAGAATCTTGCCCCTCGGAATCTCGTGCAGCATCAGGGCAAGCACGATGGGCGTGAAGAAGCCCAGCCCCAGCGACAGAAGCATGTACTGAATGCTGTTCTTGAACGAAACCCACACCTGAGGCGTGAAGAGCACTTCGCTGAAGTTGCCGAGTCCCACCCACGACGTCCCCGCAACGATCTTGTAGTCCTGAAACGCCATCAGCGACCCTCTGGCGAGCGGGTAGTAGGCCCAGAGCGCCACCGACACCAGCGCCGGCGCCATGATCAGCCACGCGAACAGGTTTCTTCTGGTGCGCTTGCGGGGACGGACCGGACGATCAGACGGATCCGTCGTCTCCCATTCGTAGTCCTTGCTGAAGCTCCTCAAAACCGAACGGAAGATGAGGAAGAACAGGGCAGACAGCACGAGCACGACGGCAAGCGCGACCCGCCGACGGAACTCCGCGATGCCCTCCGGCACGATCCCCATCAGCTTCTCATTGCAGTGGTTGACGGCCTTGTCGAGTTCGGCTTTGTAGTCCACCCTGTCCTTTAGCCATACTGCGTCCAGCGGAGGCGTCATCTCGTTATAGATCATCTGGCAGTTGCGGCCGTAAGGCTCGGGCTTGCCGGACTTCAGCGCCTCTTCCAGGGTTGCCTCCCAGCCCGGAGGCGCCTCCTTAACATACTGACCGTAGCGGAACTTCCGGAGGTACCTCGGCGCGATGAACTTGGCGAAGCCGTTTTCGACATAAACCTTGCAGAGAATCTTGGTCGCTTCTTCGCTGGCCCAGAAGCGGATGTACTCCCAGGCCCTGTCGCGAACACGCTCGTCCTTGATCTGTGAGTTGATGCCCATCATCGGGCAGTTCAGCTCGTTGCCGCGCTTTCCGTCCGGCCCCTCCGGTATCGGGGCGATCCCGACCAGATTCGGGTTGATGTTCGCCATGCTCTGGTCGTCCATATACGTGAAGCGCATGCCGATTTTGCCTAGGTCCCAGAGCTTGGAGTAGTCCATCTCCCGATACGCAACGCCGCGATACTGCTTGCCATTGCGCTCCCACTTTTCGCGGCCCAGGCGCTGATAGAACTTGAGCGCGGTCACGGCGTTCTCGTCGTTGAACACGGCGCGCCAGGTGCCGTCCGCGTCCTGAACGACAGCTTCTCCGCCGGCGGACCAGAGGATATCTATGAACCACCATGATGCGTGCGGCCCGGCGGCGATCCCGAGCCCGTACTGCCCCTTCTCAGGATATGTGAGCTTCTTCGCATACTCGAAAAGCTCGTCCCAGTTGCGAGGGGGGCGGTTCGGGTCGAGGCCCGCCTCGCGGAAAAGGTCCTTGCGATACTGCAGGGTGATGACGTACGTCTGGTAAGGTATCGCCCAGATGTGACCCTCGCGCTTGATGACCTGCCAGACCGGTGGGTAGATGCGTTCGGAGAGGTCTTCTTCCTTCGCCCACTGCTCGACATAATCGTCGAGCGGATACAGGAACTTCTGCTGGATGTAGCTGTCGCTGATGCGGAAATTGACGTACAGCACGTCCGGGGCCACTCCGCCTGCCATCGCCAGCAGAGGCCCCACCTCCATGCTCATTCCGGGCGCGCTCAGCCCGCGGAAGCCCTCGAGTTCCACATTCGGATGAAGCTCCATAAACCGCTCGACAATGGCCCAGCGGGCCTTCTCCGGGACGCTCCGGCCCTCTTTGAGCGGAAGCTGCCAGACCTTGAGCCTGATCGTGTCATCGTCGCGCGCAGCACCGGCAGGCGCGACAAGCGCAAGGATAGTCACGAAGGCGAAAACCGCACTGTAAAGCCGCCTCGTCAATGCTCCGCGCCCTCGCATCCGTCGTATCGCAGAACGACCGCCAGCGTTTCGGAAGGGCGCTCCAGAATCTGTTCGAATGCCGCGGCGGCTTCGGAAAGGGGGAATTCGTGACTGATCAGGTCGTCCACGACAACCCTGCCCTCGGCGATCAGACGGATGAACTCCTGCAAATTGCGTCCCTCGCTCCAGCGCACCAGCGGGTAGGGGAGGTCCACGGCATCTTTCTCATAGCTCTCGTCGTAGCGTCCCGGGCCCGCAGCTCGCGAAATGGTAATCTCCGCTTCTTTCGAGAAAAACAGGTTCCGGTCAACATCCAGTTGCGCAACGCCCACAATCACGACGCGCCCGTGAAACCGCACCCATTCGAGCGCCTGCCGAACGGGCTCTGACGATTTCGTCGCGACGCACAGAAGCACCGCGTCCGCGCCATTCCCCTCCGTGACTCGGGCCACGGCACTGGAAACCGCCTCGGCGTTCGAGTATGCCTCAACGCCCTGCTGCCCGGCAATCTGAGCGCGCGAATTCATAAGATCAACAGCAATGACCCTGTACCCGGCCGCAACGCAGATACGCGAAACCAGTTGGCCGAGCACGCCCAGTCCCACCACGACTGCCGTCTCTCCAAACGACAGTCGCGCCTGCCGCACAGCCTGCACCGCAATGCCGCCAAGGCCGGTGAACGCAGCCTGCCGCAGACTGACGGAGTCGGGCAGCGGTATGCAGAGGTGGCGCGATACGAGCGAGTTCGCCACGTGTCCGGCCGGCGCGAAGGAACTGCCGTAGCACCCGACACGGTCGCCGGGAGAGAGATGCTCCATGCCCGGGCCCGCCTGGATGACGACGCCCGAATTCGTATATCCGATGGCCGCATCCGGACGCTTGGCGTCGGGGTTCGCCCGCCGGCCAAGGATGGCCATGGTCTCCGTGCCTGTGCTGATCAGGGAATACGCCGTGCGGGTCAGTGCCGTCTGGGGCCGCAGCTCCGGCATCGAGACCTCGCGTATGACTACTGCGCCCTGTCCATCCGTGAAAACCTGCTTCATATGCATTAGACCGTGCATATATCATAGACCGTTACCCGTCTCGAATCAAGCGGCCGTTCAGATGGTAACAGTTCAGGGTTGTTGAGACAGAAGTGGTTTTGCGAGCATGGTATGGCAGGCTTGGAGGGTCTCGTCCCCTCGGGCTGCCCAGGTTCCGAACAGGCTTGAGAGGACCTGTCTTGTCCTTGACCCTTTGGCCGAGCGAGTCCCGCCGCTGATCTTGCGCGCGATCACAACCGGCCGCACCGCGCGTTCCGCCGCATTGTTGTCCGAAGGCACCCTGGGGTCCTCAACGAAGACAAACAACTCGGGCAGAAACCTCTCTATCCGCTCCGCAAGGGTATGCTGCGCAAACCCTGTCTTCACAAACGGACGAGCCGCAGCCATCAGGGCCCGCTCGCACGCATACCGGTAGCGTAAGCGCTCCCCGGCGTCTTCCGACCTGAACGCCCGAGCCTCCGCATAGAGCCCCTTGATGTAGCCCACCCACTCCCGGACACCCTCATCTTCAGGATGCAACTCCTCCAGCCTGTCAAGATCGCGCAGAAGATGAACCCAACACCGCTGGTGACGAGACGGTATCCGGTTGTAGCCGCAGTAGAAGTCCGATACCAATACCCCGCCGAAGTCCTCCCCCAACGCCTCGACCGCAACGTCCTGACCTCGGCTCCTGCGCCAAACAAAGTAGCGGACCTCAGGCGTCGAGAAGCTCCAGACATACCCGTTGACGCCGTCTTCTCTCCAGCCGGTCTCATCGGCGTTCACAACAGGAGAACCCCGAACCTGCTGCCCAAGCGCGTCATACTCCCCCTGACCGCGCGCGGCCACCCGGTGCAGAAGCTCCGTCAGCTCACCCTGCGAGATATCCAGCCCATACAGCGCCTTCAGCAGCGCCCGGATTGTCCGGATGGGAATCCGGCACACGATGTGCAACTCGGCAACAAGGCTCATCAGCCGCAGACCGATCCGGCTCTTCCCGGGAGCCACGCCCGAGAAGTCCACCTTCGGCACTACCCGCCTGCCGCACACGCCGCACCTTCGGGCGATGATCTGGTGATGAGTGATCTCCACCGGCACAGAGGGGATGTCTATCACTTCCCGGGTCCGGTGAACCCAACCCCCGGAAAGCTTGCGGTTGCAGTCGGGACAGGTCTCCGGGGCATGACAGACGACCTTCGTCGGACAAACCGCCTTCCGGCGAACAAAAGAACTCTTGCGCTTCTTGCGCCCCTCCGCCCGCCGCTCCTTACGGTTTGGCTTCACCCAGTCCGGAGCCGGCGCAGCCGAAGCCCCGCCGCCTGGCCGAAGCTTCTCGAGCTCCGCCTCCAGCGCCTCTACCCTCCGGGTCAATTCCTCTATGGTCGCCGCCTGACCGAGGACGATCCCGATCAACTCCTCCCGCGACAACCCGTCCAAACCGCTCATACAGACACCTTCGAGGCCTAAGCTCAAAGTACCTGTGTCTAACCTGTGAAATTACAAATAAACCTCCGTCACTCACCAACTGTGAGCTGTTACCTCGAGGCGCAGGTGTTGACCGAGCGCTGGCGGCAGGAGTATAATGAGTTCAGGCCGCACAGTGCGTTGGGCTACAGGGCTCCAGCGCCGGTCGCCAGGCTGCTGAATGCAGCAGCCTGCGATTCAAGAAGCTATGACACAACATGTGGACCAAAGATTGGGGGCAGGTCAATCGAACTGCTCGTGGTTATCGCGATCATTGCGATTCTCGCAGCCATTCTGTTCCCGGTGTTTGCGAGAGCCAAAGCGCAGGCGAAGCTATCGGGCTGTATTAACAACCTCAAGCAGTGGGGCACCGCCACGAGCATGTATATGGCTGATACGGCCGACCGCTACCCGTTCGCGGGCGCTCAGGCGGGTTACGAGCACGACACGCGCCGTGTGCCTCTCGGAATAGGAGGCTCGGCGATCTTCCCCGACGCGCTGGAGTCGTATGTCAAGAACAGGCAGATTCGCTGGTGCCCGACGGTCAGCGTGAATGCCGAGACGGCGAGCGGCTGGACTTACTGGTACTTCTGTCCGCACAAGGGGAAAGACCCCAAGGGCAACCCGTTCATGCAGATCAACGGCGGCAAGGCGGCCCTCTGCGGGGTGCACGCGTCGGAAGTCAAGAGCCCCGCCCAGAAGCCGCTCCTCTGTGAGACCAGTTCGCAGCATTTCCGGGGCGGCGGCGTTCTGGGCCAGGGCCGCAACTACCTGTACCCGGTTCTCTACTGCGACTATCACGTCCGCGTCATCACAATCGGCGGCGGCTCGAGCGAGAACGCTGAACTGTCCAACTACCTTTACGTCGGCAAGGACGGGAGCTACCCGTATCCCGGCCAGCCTGGCGACGGCAAGTAGCTTCCGCTGTTCTGCTGAGATCGCGGGCCGTGCAGCACGTCCCGGTGCGGCCGGATCCTGCGAGTACCGGACCGAAGCGAACCGGCTCAGACCGCACCCACCCGGGCGGACCGTGCCGGACGGCGTGGCTCGCGGCGACGCCCCCGGACAATCCAGGAAGGAACCCATGGTAATCACCTCTTGCCTGCTGGGCCTCGCGGTCGCCGGGCTCGGCTTGTTCTCTGTATCAACAGCCGCCATCGCCGATGCACCGTCTTCGGCGAGTGGCCCGCTCGTCGTGAAGCCGGACGCGGACCAGTCGCAGACCGTGCGATTCTGGCTCGAAAGCTCTCTGAAGAGGGTGTACCTCAAGAGCGCGCCGGGCAGTGCGGCGGCGGGCCCGATTCTCGCGCCGCGGGGAGGCCAGGTCTCCTTTCAGGCCTGTCTGCGCAATGACAGGATGTTCCCGCTGAACGTCACCTGCTCCATCACGGGAGGCGGCGATCTCAAGACGCGCGTGCGGATGGTCGGCTACGTTCCCGTCCGCCTGGGCAGCACTGATACTCCAGCAAGCGATCTAGAAGGCGGTGATTTCATGCCGGGGCTGGTCCCTGACCCCCTGTATGATCATCAGCTTTCCACCGCCGGGCCGTACGAAAACTGCGTTTTCTGGATCACTGTTCAGGTCCCGGCGGATGCGAAACCCGGCCCCCGCGAACTGAACGTGCACTGGAGCTTTCACGAAGGCACGAAATCCGCCGATCTCAGGCAGGTCGTGAACGTGACCGAGTTCGTGGTGAAGCCCCGGAAGGATTTCCCGGTTGTCCACTGGTTCCGCGGAGAGGCGCTCTGGGACCATTACAAGACCGGAATGTGGGAGGACGAGAAGGTCTGGGAGATTCATCGCAACTACATGGAGAATCTCCTTTCGCACGGCACCGATGTGATGATGGTGCCCCTCTTCTTCGCGCGGCGGGAGACGTTCGTCCGACCCTGTCAGCTTCTGATCGTGAACGAGCCGTCGCCCGGCAAGTACGAGTTCGATTTCAAGCTGGTGAAGAGGTACGTGGACCTCGCGAAAGAGGTCGGCTTCGACCGTTTCGAGTGGTCGCACTTCTGGATATACTGGGGCGCGCGCAACCCGGTTCGCGTTTACACCCAGAAAGACGGAAAGCACGTCATGCTCTGGTCGCCGGAATCCGACGGCCACGGGCCGGAGTTCCACAACTTCCTGAAGCAGTTCCTGCCGCCGTTCCACGACTTCCTCGTGAAAGAGGGCATACTGGAGAAGTCCTACTTCCACGTCTCGGATGAGCCGAGCGGCGGAGAGAGTCTGGAGAACTACCGCAAGGCGCGCGCCTTCCTCAACCAGAACGCCCCGTGGACGAAGGGCAAGGTGATTGACGCGCTGAGCGAGATCGAATACGGCCGGGAGAACCTGACCGACCACCCGATCCCGATCATCAGCTCGGCGGACGCCTACATCAAAGAGAAGATCCCGCACTGGGTCTACTTCTGCTGCGCTCCGCGAGGGATGTATCTGCAGCGGCTGCTGGATACGCCGCTGCCCAAGATTCGCATGGCGGGGTTCCTGTTCTATCGCCTGGGAGCCAGAGGATTTCTGCACTGGGGATACAACTACTGGCACGCGCTGGAGCAGGAGAAGCTGATTGATCCGTTCAGCGACTCGACCGGCGCATGCTGGCCTGGCATACCGCCCGGCGACCCGTTCGTTGTCTATCCCGGTCCAGACGGCAAACCGGTGGACTCCATCCGCTGGGAGGTCTTTGCCGAGGCGCTTCAAGACTATGCCATCCTGCAGACCGCCGGTATCAAGCCCGACGACCCGATGCTGGGCGACATCAAGAGCTATGCCGATTTTCCGAGGAGCGAACAGTGGCTGAACGAGACGCTGCGAAAGGTTCTGGCGAAGTAGGATGAGGATCTACCTGTGCCTCAGCATTCTGATGCTCGTTATCTTCGCGATCTGTGCGAAACCTGCCAACTGCAGGCCTTTGTCCTTCGATCCGGATGGGGGCAAGCGGCCGACAGTCTTCTTCTGGCTGGAAAGCTCGCTGAAGCGCGTCTTTCTGACCTCCAGACCAGGGACATCCAGCGAGATGACCATCGCCGCGCCGAGGGGCGGGCAGGTGTCCTTCCAGGCCTGCCTCCGCAACGAGCGCGCGAGCTGGATGAACACCACCTGTACCGTCAGCGGCCCGCAGGGCGTAGAGGCGCAGGTGCGCCGCGTGGACTTCGTTCCGGTCCGGTTTCTGACCCGCTACACCGGCGTGAGCGAGCTTGAAGGGGTCAAAGAGGGTTTCCTGCCCGGGCTGGTCCCGGACATCCTCTACCCGTCGCAGACGGCCGACGTGGGGAACTATCAGACCGCGCCTTTCTGGGTTACGGTTCGCGTGCCTGCGGACGCGAAACCTGGCAAGCACAGGCTTACCGTGACGTTCGAGTCCAAGGAAGAGCCGACGCGCGTCGAGATGCCGGTGACCCTTGACGTGAGCAGCTTCGTCGTCAGGCCGCGCCGGGACTTCCGCGTGACGCACTGGTGGAATGCCGACCTGTTCTATACGTACTACAAGACCGGGATGTTCGAAGACGAGAAGCTCTGGGACATCATGCGCAACTATGTGCAGAACATGGTGGACCATGGCAATGACACACTCTACGTGCCCATCTTCTTCTTCCGGCGCGAGATCTACCAGCGTCCGCCCCAGCTTCTCATCGTCAACGAGCCGTCGCCCGGCAAGTACGAATTCGATTTTAAGAACGTTAGCCGTTTCCTGAAGCTCGCCAGAGAGTGCGGGGCAACGCATTTCGAGTGGTCGCACCTGTGGATCTACTGGGGGGCGCGCAACCCGATGGTTATCTACAAATGGGTAGATGGCAAGGCCGTGCCGCTCTGGCCCGTTGACACCGATGGGCACGGCGAGGTGTATCACAACTTCCTGCGCCAGTTCCTTCCGGCTTTCCACGACTTCCTGGTCAAAGAGAAGGCGCTCGACCAGTCGTTCTTCCACCTGTCGGACGAACCGGGGGAGGGGGAGCATCTGGAGAACTACAGAAAGGCGCGGGCATTCCTACGGGAGGCCGCACCGTGGATGAAAGTGATGGATGCGCTGAGCAACATCGAATATGGCCGGCAGAAGCTCTCCGACATCCCCATCCCGGACGTCGCCTCCGCCTCCGCATATGTCAAGGAGGGGATCCCGCACTGGGTGTACTTCTGCTGCGGCCCGGTCGGGCCGTACCTGAACCGCTTCATGGATACGCCGCTTGCGAAGATCCGGATGTCCGGATGGCTGTTCTACAGGCTCGGAGCACAGGGCTTCCTTCACTGGGGCTACAACTACTGGCATGTCATGGAGAGCGAGCAGATGATTGACCCCTTCACGAACCCGGGCTGGCCTCCAGGGGACTTCTTCGTTGTTTACCCCGGCCTGGACGGCAAGCCGATGGACTCGATTCGCTGGGAAGTGTTCGCCGAGTCGCTGCAGGACTACGCGATGCTCCAGACTGCCGGCATAAAGCCGGACGATCCCATGCTTGCCGGCATCAAGAGCTACGGTGACTTCCCCAAGACAGAGAAATGGATCCGGGACCGTCTGGCAACGATCCTGGCGAAAGGACAATAGCTATGCCGTTTGTGAACCTGCTGCTTGCCCTCGTGCTCTGCGCGCTTCTGCTGGCGGCGCCTTGCGCCGCCGCGCAGGATAAGCCGTTCTTCCCCCTGATGGCGTGGGACTACGTGGATGACGCGGACACGTTGAAGAAGATGGCCGACTGCGGAATCAACAGCATCGCGTTCGTGCCGGAGAAGATGCTCGATGCCTGCCAGAAGGCGGGCGTCAAGGCCATCCTCTATGATCCGGCGCTTGCCGGCTCCCGGTGGGACGAGGCGCTGGATGCGGACCGGGCCGTCAAGGCGCTTCCCGCCATCGTCAAACGGGTCAACAATCACCCTGCGCTCTGGGGATACCACCTGAAGGACGAGCCTATCGCGGCGCATTTCCCCGCGCTCGGCCGCGCTTCGGAGGCGGTGCGCAAACTCGCCCCGGGCAAGTGGCCCTACGTCAACCTCTTCCCCGGAGATGGACCGGAGTACGACAAATATCTCGACGATTACATCACAACAGTAAAGCCGCCCATTCTCTCGTACGACAGGTACGTGGTCACCGAGGACGGCAGCTTCCACCCCGTGTTCTGGTCGAACATCGCTCAGGTGCGCGAAGCAGCCCTGAAGCACCGGATACCGTTCCACAACATCATCCTGACGGCCGCCCACTGGCACTACCGGGTGATTAGCGATGAGGACCTCCGGATGCAGGTATGGGGGTCGCTGGTGTATGGAGCAAAGGGCATCGCGTACTACAAGTTCATGAGCGAGTCGCTCGACTGCCTGGAAGCTCCCGATCTCGGCAACTTCCGGGGCGGGCCGCTGGACGAGTTCCGGCGCAAGACCCCGGTGTGGGATTCAATGTACATCGTGAATCGCATGGTTACGAATCTTGCGCCGTATCTGCTCAAGCTGAGGTCGGACGCGGTGTATCATTTCGGCGACATCCCCGCGCGCAATACCGGGCCGTCGGAGACATCGCTGGTGAAGGGCTTCAAGCTCGGGGACGGGTTCGTGGTCGGCGATTTCACCCACCAGGACGGCTCCCGCTGGGTGATGGTGGTCAACAAAGTGCAGAAGCGCTCCATCATGTGTTTGCCGGATTACCGTAAGGAAGTGAAGTCCGTGCAGTATGTGGACCCGATCACGGGGAAGCTGCGCAAGTTCGAGCCCTACTACGCCATCGCGCCGGGGCAGGGCGTGCTGCTGAAGCTGGAGTTCTAGACTATGCAAGGAGCGTGGACCGCGTTCTGCACTGTTCTTTCGCTCGCCGCCATTCTGCTAGCGGGTACGGGAACTCGCGCGTGCGCTGCCGCGGGAGTGGATGACAAGAGCTTCTTCCCGCTGATGGCGTGGGATTACGTGGAAGACGAAGACACGATCCGGAAGATGGCCGAATGCGAAGTCAACATGATCGCATTCGTGCCAGTGAAGCTGCTGGACGCCTGCCAGAAGCACGGGGTCAAGGCGATTGTGTATCACCCGAGCATCACGCCTGCCCGGTGGGACCAGCCGTTCGATTCCGTGCGCGCTAACAAGACGCTGCCGGCGCTCATCAAGCAGGTGAACAGCCATCCGGCGGTGTACGGCTATCACTTGAAGGATGAACCGGGCGGCGACCAGTTTGCCGAGCTCGACCGCCCAGTAGCTCTCGGAGCCGAAATCGTCACGCCAGGCCAGCGCGCGCAGGGAATAGCGGTGCAAAATGTGCTCGACCGTGAAGCCGATGGCGCCATGCACCTGATGGGCGATGGCGGCGCCCTTTTCGGCGGCTTCGGAACAGCGGATCTTGGCCGATGCGGCTTCCAGAAAGAACGCGTCGTCGAACGAGGTGCTGTTGGCGATGGCGTCCGCCGCTGAAGTCGCAGCCGCCAAGGCTGCTGCCGACTCGCCGGCGAGCTTGGCCAGATTGTGCTGCACCGCCTGGAACTTGCCGATGGGGCGGCCGAACTGGGACCGGTCGTTGGCGTAGCGCAGCGTGGTCGTGAACATCGCCTCCATGGCGCCGGCCATCTCGGCGGCCTCGATCCTCGCCAAGACCGATCGCGATGCGGCCATGCACGAGCTGCATCAGCGTCATCCGGACTATCGGTTCGACCTCCACAAGGGGTATCCGTCGGCGCTGCACCGCGAGATCCTTCATCGCCTGGGTCCGTGCGAACAGCATCGGCGCAGCTATGCGCCGGTGCGTGCCGCGCTGCAGGCTGCACTGGCGCGTCAGGCGGCGCAAGAGCCATGAGCCGCAAGATCCGGTCACGGGACAATCCGGCATTCAAGCAGCTGTTGCGCATCACCGCCTCGGCCCGGGAGCGGCGCCAGCTGGGCGTGAGTTTCATCGAAGGCATTCACCTGTGCGAGAGCTACCTGGGGCGCTTCGGAGCGCCGCGCCAGGTGGTTCATACCGAGGCGGCG
>ERZ1026800.1298-NODE-1298-length-16343-cov-2.507708_pt1 | contig 16343 bp, 17 predicted proteins | sample MGYA00520873_ERZ1026800 | MGnify/ENA primary metagenome ERZ1026800 (study PRJEB33270, sample SAMEA104284475) | anaerobic digester metagenome | biome: Anaerobic digester microbiome; feature: mesophilic sludge digester; material: Anaerobic digester biomass...
GTGTAAAGCCTGATGTTTACTGCATATTATATATATCTTTGTGTCTAAATCGTCGTAATAATGCGAGATTGCGAAGTCTCGTTGTGGTAAAGGTTTGATATAATGCGAGGTGTAGCTATTAAATAGCAAAAATGTTAATAAAAAAAGGGTGTGCATAACTCATTTATATAAATAATTTACTATTTCGTGAGCAAAGCTACTAGTTACATCTAACATTATTATGTCTATATCTATCCATCCGAACTCTTTTATAGCTTCATAAATATTCATTAAGTCCCTAAAATCAGTGCTAGTAACGTCTTTTAGCCACTTTAAAATTTTTCGTATATCTTTTAATCTAAAAAAATATTTATCACAAAAATAGCCTTCCTCCCCGCACCAGCACACGTATTCGAACATATAATTTTTTAAATCGTTGTGTAATCGTATTTTTAAAGTGTCAGTGTCGTCTTCTTTATTATAAATACTGTAATAATAACTCTCCAAATACCTGATTAATTCTTGTTTTTCCATAATTTTATTTTGTTATTAATCCTATTATTACTGCCAGCTCTATTACTGTAGCTGTTATAAAACTATTGCGTTGCCTTTTTACTTTTTTTACTTTTTGTTTATACATATCTTCCAAGCTCGCATTAATACTGTCTTTTAGACTAATTACACTATCTTGAATGTTAATAATATTAGCATATAAGTTATTTTGTATATAACAATTATCTAACAATTCGCTATCACGCTCACACTCTATCATTTTAGTAGTTAATTTTTGTATGTTTATACTATCAAAGCATATAAATGTATCAGTTTTTAGTAAATTCGTGTGCAGTAAAGTATCATAAAAACTAATATAATCGCTATAATTATAAACATAAACACTATCTATTCGCTGTTTATATTTAAATTTTATTATAGTATCAACGTTTTTAGCTTTTTTTAGCTCATTTTTTAGACTATCAATTACTAAATTATTACTATAAATACGTTCTTTATAGTTGCTAATTAGCACTTTATTCTCTTCTATGAGTTTGTTTTTCTTTCTAAACCCTTCTCCGCTAAACATTATTACTAATAGCAACAAACATATAATTAACAAAAACCACTTTTCTCTATTATTCATATAAAATCCCACTTATTTTTAGATATAATCTAAAACGCTCCTCCAACCCATTGTAGCCACCGTTTATTTTTTTAGTTATAACCTTGCAAATAGTGTAATCGTCTACATTATCTACTATATAGTCGTTTAATTTGTGTGTATCCCAATAAAAAAACGCTGATAACACAGCAAACTGTGGCTGCAATAACAAATCTGGACTGTCAACAAATATTTTACTATCATTATACCACTTACTAAATTTCAAATAATTATTTTTCCCTGTTAATTGTATCAATCCACGCCCCCTATACCTATATCCATCGCCGCTTTGCTCGTCGCCGTTGCCCATCCTATTTGCATATACTTTATTAGCTATCTTCTCACCTTTATATTCAAATTCTTTCGCTTCATCGATTGTTTTAAAATATTTAGGAAATACCTTCAAAAGCCGTTCAGCACTGTAATTTAAATTCTCTTCAACATAATTCATATAACCACTTTCATAATTTACTTGCGCTAAAAAATGGCTAATGCGTTTAGGGGTGTTTATCTTATATTTTTCGCAATACTGCAAAAAGTAGCTGTAATATTCGGCTTTAATGAACCCCCAGTTTTTTGCTCGTTCTAAAATTTCTTTTGTTTCCATATTTTTTTTACAAATTTAAACAAAAAGTTCCATATATCCGTTTACAAACGACTACAAATATTTGTAAATACATATCTATGAACACCAATAAACAAGGGGGCTTGCGCCCCCTGTCTAACCCCAAAAAATAAAATTATGAAAAAGCAGAATTTTTAGGTATTTCAATTCCTTATGGTGCGATTAAGTTCCATAATTTTTTTACAAATATACAACAAATTTTTATATTAACCAAATTTTTTTTACTTTTTTGCAAATATTTTTTTCTTTTTTAGTTTGTTTTTTTAGTTAAACTACCTATTCTTTTTATTAAGTAGTCGATTAAATACTCACTTACATATAAGTTCAAAAACTGCGCAGTTATGAAGCTAAAAAATAAAATGTCTAATCGTATCTTTATAACAAAATAATAGAATATTGCCACTATTATTCCGATTAATAGTATTATCCACCTTGTTTTTATCTTAATTTTTGTAGATAACCTACTTTTTGTTATCATATAACCTAATAACATTACACTACATATATAACTTACATCCAAGTTATCTATTATCAATTTTATATACTCATTCATCGCCATTTAATCCTTTTTTAGCTAAATTTATCTTAATTTTATCTACTTTACTGCAAATTTCAGACAGCTTTTTGTCTAAATTATTAATTTTTTCTGTTAGAGTTTTATTTTCCTCTATCAGCTTCGTAATTTGAATTTTAGTGTTTACGTAACCGCCTATAATAGCCACCAACAAGGCTATTATGCTTACCAATTCCGAAATATTAAAGTTAAAGTCCATATTTATTTAATTTTGATATATCCAATGTTGTGTATTACTATCCCAAACGTATGTTCCAGCCAACTTTCCACTTGCTGCATAATCATTTATGAACTCGGCACTGTGAGCACCTATACAGCCTGTTCCAAGTGTAGCATTTGCTCCTATTGTAATTGTATCAAATACACTTCTATAAAACGCATATTGACCAACTGCCTGCAAATTCGGACAATTAAAATCACCTGTGAATTTACTATAATAAAAAGACTGTACACCAATTGTCTTCAAATTCGGACAATTGAAATCGCCTGTAAATACACTGTTATAAAACGCATTATCCCCTACGTATTCGCACACTGGTAAATTTATAGTGCTATTGAATAAACTATAAAAAAACGCACTATAATCTATATATTCGCACACTGGTAAATTACAATTACCTGTAAATTTACTATAATAAAAAGCACTATCTCCAATCTTTATACAAACTGGTAAATTTAAAATGCCTGTGAATTTACCATTATAAAATTCATTATTATTTATTTTAATTAAATTTTTCATATTAAAGGCACCTGTCCACTTAACATCTCTTAACACCTTCTTGTCTATATAATTCACAGGATATTCAGTCAATCCATTATAATAATCATAATTTGGCATTTCTATTTCAGTATAATCTTCCACATAACAATGTATTATAATTTTATCTTTTACATAATATTTTGTTATTCCATCAGATAAATATAATACAGGTTCCTCCCAACAACTATCATTAGTAGTATCAACCTTCACAATACAATCTAATATCCACCCTGTTATCTTTTCACTATACGCTTCGTCACTTATAGCAACTAAATTAAAATTTTCAGCATAATGTTTTAACTTTAAAAACCTTGAAAACTTTAATAACTTCTTTAACAAATCATTCTGAATATTTAATACATTACTATTATCTGTTAATAACTTGTCAAAAACAAAAAAATTCATTTTTAGATATAATATAGAATTTTGTAATATACTATGATTTATAGCATCTGTATGATACACCATCATAGGATATTTCAATTCTTTTTCAATAAAAACATTGTTTACATAGCCATAATAATGACTTTCAAACAATCCTTCGTCATTCAAAAAGGTATCTATACTATCTAATAAATCTTTAAAATTCATAATATTTGAAAATTTTTATATGCTCTTGCGTTTGTATGTGTATTATAATTATCTTTTATAAATTTAAGCATTTGACTTTTATAGAATTCTTTATCGCTGTTCAACTGATTAAGTAAGCTAATACGCGCGCTATCAGTTACTTTAACTGCATTTTCTGCATTCATAGACAAAACCCCTGCTGCACGTATCTGATAACTTAACGTAGTTACTGCTCTATACTCTATACAGCTCGTAATATACTGTAACATCAAATGTTTTAGCTGAATGTCCGTTGTAGTCTGCGTTCCATTAGTCCACCTACTCAAAAAGTCAGACCAGAAGCCTTCTTCAAAGATTGGTAAAAATTCTATCGCTTTAACAACGCTTAACAACGTTGCTATAACATCGTCGTTTAGGTTTTTTTGCATTATCGACGTTGTTTTAATATCGTCTATCGTAAATAATTCCTCGAATGTCATATATTTATTGGTTTATAGGTTCTAAAACAAAAACTTGGTGCCAGTAATGTCGACACCAGGGATACACCTTCCCATTCCAATTTAGCATGCCCCCTCGATACAACCACACATCCAGCCCTGCTCTTGCGGATATGGTGTCTATTTCTTTTTTAGTATACAATCTATTCAATCTTATCATCTGTTTACAAAATTTACGTGAGGTAGGTATAATAGGCTCTCCAAAGCCAGGTTTTACCGTGTATTTATAGTAAGTTCTAACTACCTGTATATTTGTATTTTTTAAGATATTTTTACCATTCCTGGTTATATCAAATCCTTTGATATAGCCGTTTTGCTCCAATATTTCTAAACTTTTATTTAATCTGTCTTTTGAAATACCTAATTCGTCGATTATTCCTAACAAATTAGCTTTTTCGTTTATAGCATTTAATATTACGTAGTCATTATAGCTTAAATTTTGTGCAAAATTCAGATATTTAGCCACTTCAAAATCTTCAATTCCACCTGTTCCATCCTCATTTAATTCCTGTTCGTATACTATCTTTACTGTATCATCTATATTCTTACCTGTTTTGCTAAATAAATCTAGTATAAAATCTACGTTTTCATCTTCAACGAACTCTTTTTCACTACTAAAAGCATAATTAGTAGTAGTATTTTTTAAAAAATTTGGTAAAATTTCATCTATTTGGATACTAATGCCTATATTTTTTAGACAATCTAATAAATATTTGCGGCGAGGTAAGATATATTGACTTCTAAAAATATCAAAGCTGGTTGCAAGCTCTGTTGCTCCACCAAGCTGACCAGGTGTTTTAATGCCCACCAACAGTGGATTTGTGATTTGGTGAGATATTAAGATATCCTCTTTAACCGCTTCCCAGACGGCATTATACCTATCTACCATGTCCGTTTGTGGAACGGGATGCACGGCTATCGAAGACTCAGTGCCCTCTTCTGTAAAATTAATATATGCAGCTCCCCAATTGTTTTTCTGATATATTGATTTTTTAATGTCGTTTATATACGCTTTTTTCTGATCATCATCTAATTTCCTACCTGCGATTATATCAATAATCGAGCTAGCTTTAAAACCGTTGTAAATTTCCCCTAAATTATAGTTTTTTATCGCTATATCTGTCAAAATCGAGGGTATAGCACTATTGTAAATCGGCACAGGGTAATTATTTATCGAATTTACATTATTTTCATCTGATAAAATGAACGGGTCAAGGCCGAAAAACGCTATTGCACTGTTATTTATCCACTCTTCATCGAAAAAATCACTGTAATAAATGATATTTTTGCGACCAGTCCAATTTTCGCAGTATGCATAATTACCATCTTTCATTACTCGCAAGTTTGCAACACTGATGTAGTCTGCTTTTAAGATACCTTCAAAACGTTCGAATTTTAAAGCAAAGCCATTAAAAATTTCGTAGTCTTTTATAAGTTTTTTTACAATTTCATTTATGTCGTCTAAAAAATAAAAACCATTAGCCTCTACTGTTTTCAAACCACCGCTGTAAATATAGTTAATTTTACCATTAATGATACCCTGATGCATACCAGAGTTTATGAACAGATAATTTAAAAAATATGGGTAGCTATCATTATCTCCCCATTTTATCGTATTTCCTGATGTATTTTTTATCGAACTTTTTGGTATGTTTATCTCTAATTTTATCTCTTCCATATTTTTTTATTAAAAAGGGGGCTTGCACCCCCTTTATTTTTAATTATTTATAAATTTTATGGTGCAGGTTCTGTCTCTTCTGCTATAGTCAAAGATCCGATAACAGTAGCGCTAACAATAAGCATATTAGAAGGTTGTTTGTGAGTAGCTGTTAAAGTTACACCAGATGGGTCTTCTAAAGCAGTACCAGTCGAGTAGTTAGACACAAACTTGGCTCCACCTTCGTGGAAATAGAGTTCGTAAGTATTATCCGCTTTCTTAACAATTACCATATGTCTACCTTTTGTTAGAGCATCTATCTGTTCTAGCACGTTGTTATCTATCTTATTTATCTTAATTTCGCAAGTTTGTTCGAAAGCTGCACTAGAATTTTCCACACTGCCAACAGCATTACTAGCAAAATTCGAGGTTTGCGGTTCGAATGCTATCTTATATGCAGTTGAGTAGCTCTTTAAAGTCAAAGCACTTACTTGAAAGTCAGTAACAGTCAAGGTATCAACATCCTCTATATTGATAAAGTAAGATTCAGACACGCCTCCAGGTGTGTCGCAATCCTTTAATTTTATTCCATTTGTTAATTTGCAACTCATATCATTACCTCCTTTTATGGTATCATTAATGGTTCATATTTTACAAAGTCGCCTATATCGGCAATAGCACTTCCTAAATATAATAAAGCACTAAATCTTATAGTTTCATTATCGTCGGAATACCACACTCTAACATTCTCAAAATCACTTTCTAAATCAGTACCAGCAAATAGATAATTGCTAATTCCAGCATATGCCTTCGTACCTGTCAAGAAAGGTAATGTTATAACTGAAGCATTTGTTAAAGGTAATTTAAACCTGTTATTAATTATTTCAATAGACGAAGTTATAGGTGCAGTAGCACTAAATATTTCTCCTCTTATTGAAGTAAATAAATTTGGACTTATAAAAATAATAGGATTTGCCTTTGTTGAATTTTGCCAACCTTCTGGTAAACTATTATAAATATCTAATAATTTACCTAGCTCAGAAGCCGCAGTAACAGTAGCAACACTAGCACCTGTATGCAATTTAGGAATTATACCATTTACAGAATCATTGAATAAATAATCCTGTATATTAGCACGTAATACTTGCGTAAAATATGCTAGTAAAGCATCGCTAATGTCTAAATCTTCATTTCGTGCACCATCAGTAATATGCACCTCAAAAGAATAGTTTACCAAATCATCAAGACATAATTCCATTCCCATACGTAGTTTTTCTACTTCAATATCTACATCATTCAATACCAAATCAGTAGTATCTACAAAGCCACAACCAGCAGAAGGAATTAATCCATTCCCACTATATTGTGCTCCTTGCAAAAATATCTTTGGTATTTTTTGTTTACCTTTTACATTAGTTATTACTTTCACAACATCCATATATTCGCTGTCGTCGAAAATACTATAAATAACATCTTCTATTTTATCCTGCGTTATATTAATATTTGTAATGCCAGAATTATCAATAGCAAATTTAAACTTATTTTCACCAGTTCGTATAGGTGTGATTTTTTTGTTAATTTTAAATTCAAAATTTTTCATATTACCTCCTTTTTTTTAAATTTTTACTTTAATTTTTGTGAAATGTACACGTTCCTTATTGCTATCAGTAACTATAGGAGTTTGCTTTTTTGCTTGAACAGGTGGTTTTACCTGTGTAAAAGCAGCTATTTTAGATTCTAAATCTTCTAATCTCCTTTTAATAGCAGCCATTTCGGTTTCCATTTCGGTTTCCATTTCATTTTCACTTGGTTCATTCGTAACTTCATTAACAGAAGTAATAGTGCCGTTTTCGTCTACTACTACTTCGTATACACTACCTTCGTAGTTAATTAGATACGTGCCTGCTTCGAGTAAAACTTCTGTTCCATCTTCCGCTACTGAGTAGATTAATTGCCCGACTTCGAGAGCCTCGAAAGTTACGTTCACGCCTTGATCCGTAACTGCATCAGCAAATTGTTGTTTTTGTTTGTTTTTTTCTTTTTCCATATTTTTTTTGTTTTTATATTTTAATTTTAACTTTTTTAAATCAGCTAATACCTCTATCGAGAAGCCTCGCAACTTTTTGTCTTTTATCATATTCCAAATTTTTTTATCGACTACCTTGTAACTCACTATCCACGTGCCCTTTGGCAAAACGCCAAATTTTTCAGGAGCCTTTTTATTATCATCTACGAAGTAACTTTCTAATAGTATAGCACTGCCTTCAATCACACTGCCATCGTGGTTTATAGAAATTTTGTTAAACCCGTTTTTGCCAAAATAATCATATGCCATTTTCTCAATCGCTTCTGCAGTAAACACTAGCATATATTCGTAACCGTCGTCGTTTCTGTAAATCGGAGTATTAGCTAGCATAACAACACTAGTGACTATCTGCTTTTCAGTATCATAAAAATCCAACCGCTTTTTAGCATCAGAAAAGTATAACCACTCCTTTTCCGTAGCTGGTTCGGAGACAAAGGAGTTTACAATCATCTCAATATCCTTCGTTTCATCGATTTTATAGATATCCATATAAATTATTTTTTACAAATATACGTAATTTTTCTATTAATTAATCATTTTTATCAATTTTTTCACGTTGTAACGTGAAAATCTGCACAAAACTATCTTTAACTATCATTTTTAAATCATCTATATCATTAATTTCTAATCTATCCCAGTAACGTTGCAGTAAATTTTTACGAAATTGCTCTCTAAAATGCTCACTATTTGTGTATAAATTAATCGTGCAGTGCAGATTTTTACTATTATCTTTATAGTATATATCTGCGATTTCATTATTAAAATATATATATATACTTTTCATAACACTTGATTTACACTAATTCTACGAATTCTATTTTGAGTAGATGTAATGTCGCTTTCTACTACGTATACACGCTGCGATTGTTGTTCAGTGCTTTTATTTTCCTGCACTGCGTTGTAATTTTGATTTACATTATTTGTGAGAGCAGGATTTATGCCACCTCCCATACCTATATTTCCGCTATTAGCTATCTGCTTTGCCTGCATTATAGTAGATGTAATTATACCCATAAACGTTGCTAAAGTAGTTACGAAATAAGCGATTTTAGAGATAGGGTCTGGCATATCTTTCGCCCCGTCAATAGCAGCTCGCACCGCTGCACCCATCGCTGCCGCTTGATTTAAAGCTAAAGAAACCATCGCCAATGTTTTTTGCTGTTTTGAATTCTCTTCTGACATTTCGCTCATGCTCGCAAAAATCTGCGAAAGTCCACCTAAAATTTTTTCACTATACTCCAAATTCATTTGTATAGCAGCTCGATTTCTATCTTTTCGCATTTGCTCGAGAGCTTCTTCATTCATTTTAATTTCAGCCTCGTGAGTGTTTTTTATAATTTCTAATTCAGCATCCTTCATAGCTTGTAACTCTTCTAAAGCCTTCTCATTACCTACCATTCTTGCCTCGTCGATTAGTTGCTGATATTTATCTTCAATTTCCTGCTGTTTAATTCTGTAAGTCTCTTGTAAATATGCTTTTTTGTCTTCACGTTCTTTCAACAATTCTAATGTTCGTTGTAACCTCTCCTGCTCTTGTTTTTCTAAAAATTTCGTATAGTTCTCTTCAAATTTTTGTCGCTCAACTTCGAGTTCAATATCATATTTCGTATTTATATCAGCCCGCTTAACAAGTCGAGCTTGCTCTAACTGTTCTAAAGCTTTATCATATTTTTCTTTATCATCTTTATACTGTTCTAAAAAATTTAACTGCTCTAGATACCACGTTTCAACCCCTTCTAAATCTTTATTTCGTAAATGCTCTATTTTGCCAAAAGTGTCTAAATTGCTCATTAGCTTCTCTTCTTCTAAACTTTTATTATACTCATTACTTTCAGCTAAAATTTCATTTATTTTATCAGTAAAATCTTCATATTCATCAGCTAATTTTTGTAAACGTTCCTGCTCTCTTTTTCTGCGATCTTCTCTGCGTTGTGCAGCCGCTTGTTCATCAGCTTCCTGTTTTTCTTGCTCTTTTTGAAGTTTTTCATTATTAGCTTTTGTCTCGTCTATTTGTTGTTGTACCTGTTTAGTAGTTGCATAAGCTATATTATACTGCCATTGCATCATTCCATTTATAATTTTGCCATTTTCATCAGCAAAATTCTTTTGTATGTATGCTAAATAGTTTATTCTAACTTCTAAATCAGCTGTGAGCTTATCTATTAGAGCATTGTTGCGCTCTATAGCAGTAGCATTAGTCAAATTCAGTTTTATAAGTTCTTTTTCATAATCTTCATTATTTTTCTTTAAAGCATCTGTATATTCTTTTATATCATCCTTCATAGCTTTGTAAGCCTTTTTATTAGCCTTCTCACGCTCTCGCAAAGCACGCTTCTGCTCACGCTCCAGCTGTCGTTCGCTTTTTTCCACTTCTGCGTTACTATCAACTAAATCTTTATTGCTTTTAAAAATTCCACCAAACAGCTTCCCTACTGCCTTCCCGAAGTCTCCGAGCCATCCGACTACTTTTTTTACAACTTTGATGACTTTATCAAAATTAGCTATTAACATACCTAAAGCCACGACTATGAGCCCTATTCCAGTGCTCGCTAAAGCTATTCTAAAAGCCTTCATTGCGCCCGTAGAGGTGCCAACCGCCATCGTATACATTTTTTGCGAAGCTGTGAGTAACTTGTTTGCTGTTATACGAGCATACTGTCCTAATAACGTTTGTTTCTCAAACGCTTGCGCAATCTGCAAAATAGCATTGTAGCTTTGCTGCACTATCATCATTTTACTCATAATTTGTAAATACTTTTCGCTTTCACCTCCGAGCAAACCCATTACACCTGTAAACGCCTGATAGCTATTGACAGCCACGTTGACGCCCTGCATTGTGAGATTCATTTTTCGATGATCTTGCGAGAGCTGTTGCACCTGAACTTGTAAATCTGAATATTCATCTTTTAATTTTGCTGCACGCTCCAGAGCCTCTACTCCAATCGCTGATTTAGTCCCCGCTTGAACGGCTATGTCTTGATACTCTTTAATAGCCATCCTATACTGCTTTATAGACAAGTTACCTTCGTCCATATTTTTATTAAGTTCAGCTAACTTTTGTGAGAGTTTATCTGCACCGCTTGTATCTTGAAAAGATTGATTTATTTGCTGTCCAAGATTTTTCGCATCTTGCACGGCACCTTGCGTGTTTAACTTCGCTTTAAAAATTATATCTTTAGCCATATATGTTAATTATTGATAAATCCAATGTTGTGTATTACTATCCCACACGTATGTCCCAGCCAGCTTACCATTGTCTGCGTAGTCCTGTATGAATTCAGTGCTGTGAGCACCTATACAGCCTGTTCCAAGTGTAGCATTTGCTCCAATTGTGATTTGTGTGAAATTACTATTAAGAAACGCATCATTTCCAATACTTGTCAAATTCGGACACTCGAATGAACCATTGAAAACACTTCTATAAAAAGCAACATTTCCAACTGCCTGCAAATTCGGACAATTGAACGCACCATCGAATACACTATATCGAAACGCACTAGTTCCAACTGTCTGCACATTCGGACAATTGAACGCACCAGTGAATACACTATTCAGAAACGCATTATAGCCAACTGCCTGCAAATTCGGACAATTGAATGAACCAGTGAATACACTATTTATAAACGCAACAAATCCAACTGTCTGCAAATTCGGACAATTAAAATCACCTGTGAATTTACTATAAAAAAACGCACCATCTCCAACTGTCTGCAAATCCGGACAATTGAATGAACCATTGAATACACTATTCACAAACGCACTAATTCCAACTGTCTGCAAATTCGGACAATTAAAATCACCTGTGAAAACACTTGTATAAAATTCGTTATCATTAGCAATTTCTAAATTATTCATTTTAAAATCTCCTGTAAACTTTATATCTCGAAACGCCGTGTTTTTTATCTCCACGACTGGCCACGCCCTCAACCCATCGAAATTAGTGTAATCAGGAAAAGCTATTTGAGTATTAGCAGCCAAAAAGCACTCTACTATAGCAAAATCGTATTTATCATATTTACTTATACCATCTGTCAGATACCGCACTGCATCGGCTATTTCGTTCAAGTTCACGGAGCCCGCTTTATTGCTAATAAGTGCACCTACATTGCTTAAAGTATCTAACATAGTTACAGATAGATTATTTACATCCACCTGTGCAGGTCTAACAAAACCACCTAAAATCCACTGCACATCAGGGATATGTGGCTTTGGCTGTATAGCAGGCACTTCCACGTCTATCATCTTTAGCAAAACCACATCCACAACTGGCTTGGTAGGAGACCAATCGGATACTTTTAGTAGTTTCCAATAATTATTTTCCCAATAAACCACACGTTTTTTGCTCAACGTAGAGAAAGTTATCGGGTCAAAATAGCATTTTAGTCGAACAATTTTGCCTGTTAACTGTATATACTCCTGTAAAACTTTAAAATAGTAGGTGTAAAACAAGTTATCGATAGGTAAATTTGCCATACTGCTAAACACCACACGTGGAGTGTCATAACAGTAGTCAAAATCATTACTGCAAAAATCTAAAATATTTATTTGCTGTAAACCATATAAACTGTAAATGTTCTCATTATACCATAAATACAGCCTTTCAGCTACCTGCTGGTGTGTATGCACCTTTCGAACACCTACAAAAGCCTTATCTGCACTTACCTTCTTAAGATTACCGTTTTCATTTTCGTAGCTTGCAGTAAAAGTGTAGTAGTCGTTGTATATATAAGTAGCTGCCTTGCAGATAGTAAATTCATTTTTAATACTCAACTCTCCTTTCGTGTAACTTTCAAACTCCGTTTTAAACTCTCCAAAATCAATCCCCGCCTGGTCTTTGTGATATTTATTGTGATAGTCTTTATCACTTATGCTGTATTTCGCAGATATTTTATTGTAGTCTATCGAACCAGATGCAGGTTCTATCGATATTTCACTGTCATAGTCTACTAATTCTGTAATATCTAACAATGTATTACTGTTTAATTGGTAGTAGTCGATTTCTGGCTCTATAACTAACTTATTAGTGTCTTTATCTAAACTAAACACAAGATTAAACATTTTTTGTAGATTAACAATAACATCATATAGACTAATATGAGGTAGTTGGCTGTAAAGGTTTATAGTAGAGCCTTGCAACCGCACCTGGCTACCAGCTATTTTTCTTACATTTATACTTATACTATCGCAACTGCTATCTATTACAAACTTTTTTTCATTATTGTCATCCCAGTAGCTTTCGTGTAAAGCTATATCTTCTTGAACATATATGTCTAATATACTGTTATGCTCGAGCTCTTTTTCGAAAGTAATGTTTTTAGAATAAGTTTGACTATAGTTCATAAATTCGTCTGTATAATAGTTTAAAACTTCCACCTGATTAGTAGCCAAATCCGTAAATCTAAAAATTATATGCCCTCTATACTTATTATTAGTATGTCCACCTAAAAAATAATTTTGTAAATCGAAATTTATTTGATACTTACAGTTACCTACTAAATAGATATGTCTTGTAGCCCCATTTACGTAACTGTCTAATTCGTCCGATTCAGACGTGTTTATAGTTATTTCATAACTTGTATATTTACCTTGTCCATAAAAATTGCTCCAACCGTGCATTAAATCCCACCTTGAGATATTCCTGTCGTATTTGTTTATGTAAACTCGATAATTTTCGTTATTGTCGTCTGTATAAGTAAGTTCAGAAAGCAAAAAAGGTAGACGGTCTAAAAAATATACATTGTCATAGTAAAAATCTAACAGTATTTTATCACTATCCCCCCATATACCCAAATTTTCAGATTTATTGTTACATAGCCACAACGCTTTTAACCTATCAGAATTCAAAAAATTACTCTGATACTGCACTCCAATTTTTTCGAAGCCTTTATCTATAATTTTTTTTAAGTTTGCAGCTATGGGGATTTTACTAATATCTATCGCAGTAGTGTAACTACCACCAATACTTTTCTGCGAAACGCACTCCCCGTCTGCCATAGCAACACCTATAAAAGTATCATTAACAGTAGTGTTTAGAAGTGTCTTCACATTATTAAACGTCCACTCATAGCCATAATTATCCAATTCGTCTATATATAGATTTTTAAATTCGTTCAAAATATCTTTTACATCGTTTATTACCTGAATTTCGAAGATAGTCAAATTTTTGTTTCGAGTAATCCCTGTAAGTAAGGCTACACCTTGCATTACTTCTACGTCGTATACGTATATGATACAATGCTCTCCAGTCCTGCTATTGAACGTAAAGCTAAAATCATTCTCTCCTTCGTAACGAACTTCATAGTATTCTTTAAAAAATGCTACAGCCCGCTCTGTGCCTGCCAACTTCAATGTTTTTGTAAACTTGCTGTCTATCGCTTTACTGAAGTCGTTTATATTTTCATTATCTATGTTTATCGAAAAGTTATCATCTAAACATTCGAACGTTTCATCGACTAAACGAACCTTTTTACCTATATTAGTTCTAAATATAAATCTAATCTTTATGTTCATATTTTTAATCTTAACTTAATATTAGAAAAAGCATTTACAACGCTCACGGCGTCTTGGTAGCTATTATCCTGAACCACGCACTCCACCATATTATTATTAGTATCTATAAGATACATTTTTGGCGACATAATAATAGATTTGGCAATATAATTTGCTTGCTCTACTGGTAAATCGTAGCTAATCAAAGTAAATTCGTCGTCCAAATTAACTAAAGATTGCCTCATACCTGTATCTCCGACTACAAGCCTGTTATACGTCTGCCTCGAAACCTGCTTTGTATCTTTCTTTAAATACCATCCAGAAAATCTATCCTCGTAGCCCGTATGTAGGTTAAGATATTGAAGTTTGTAAAGTGGCTCGCAGACTTGTTTGTGATGTATACGTATAAGTTTTTCGTAAACAGTTCCTACCTTTTTATAAATATTTTTTAAACTACTATTAATTGCAACGCTGTCTAATAAAGCAATGTGGCTATCATTATACCAATTTATATTATCAATTTTTGAAAATTTATCAAAGTCGCTCGCAGTGTAGTAGTAGAAGTAATAGTCAGAAATTTCAGGTAAAAAGGAATTGTAAATTCGTGGATACACGTCCAGCTGCACACTTGCACCACCTACATACGTGTCGTCGTTATATTCTAACACTTCTACGTATAATGAATAATTGTTTAAATTAGATAAATACCTTAAAAGTGTAGATATATGTGTAGTTACAGTCGTTGAACCAATTTTAGGATATAGTTTTAAGTTGTAGTATTGATTAGTATCTTGATTAGTTAACTTTACTCTAAAGTTCAAGCCAGTACCCAGATTATCGCTTTCTATATATAAAAAAATATCGTTGTACATTGGCAAAGCAGCACTAATGCTATTACCATTTTTATCTACAAATTCTATATTATTTATCATAATAAATCTATTTTGTCTATTCTATCTTGAAACTTCGCTACGAAATTCCTTGCCTTAATACCTTTTAGTTTTATAGAAGTTGCTAGCTGGTATGCCTCTTTTACAGTAATAGCACCCATACCTCTAAACTTTGCCCACTCTATCATAGCCAGTGCGTGTTTTTTCGAAGCTGGAACGAACTTAAAACTATACTCACTATTCCGATTTTGAACCAAGCCGTTTACACCTTTGTCTACAAATTTCCAGTAGTAGTCTGCATATATTCTAATTTCATCGCCTTGCCATTCTGGTTCAAGGCTTTGTATCAAGTTACTCGAAGCCTCTACGTCTACGTCTTTTTCTCGCATAACTTTTATCAATTCATCTATTAGCTTTTGAGCAATTTCGTCATAGTCGAGCTCTTCCTGAATCCATTGTTCTTTTCCAAGACCGCTCAAATCTACTTCGAATGTAAGTGCTTTATACTGTTTCATTTATATTTTGTTTTTGTTTTTTCTAACATTCTATTAATTTCCTTTTGTTCATCTATTATGTAGTTATAGTAAACTAAAAATCTGTCAAATTCCCATTTTAAAACCTCATCAAACGTGGTGTTATAGTATACAGCAACCGTTCTAATCGAACCTATCCACATTTTTACTTTTTCAGCAAAGCTCATTTCCTTTCTATTTTCTTTATCATCTCTAGAAAATTTTTCCAAGCTAAAAAAAAATTCGCAAGCTGCATATAGTCCACCACATCTGCCTCTTGCATTACCTTTTCTCTGTCGTCTACATTGCTATTACGTTCGTCGACATAACTACCTGTTTCAGTGTAGCATAGAGCTAATAAGTAACTTGGAGTTTTTTCTACTAAATCAAAATCTACGTAAAATGCTACAGGTAGGTTTAATAAGTCGATTAACTTGTAATATCTGTCGTTTACTTTAATAGCCGCTTTAGGATGTTTGTTCATATTAGACTGTATGCTATCTACAAGTTCGTTCACAAACCGCATTAAATCTTGGAATGGTAGGTTG
>ERZ1026800.1300-NODE-1300-length-16340-cov-3.609511_pt1 | contig 16340 bp, 15 predicted proteins | sample MGYA00520873_ERZ1026800 | MGnify/ENA primary metagenome ERZ1026800 (study PRJEB33270, sample SAMEA104284475) | anaerobic digester metagenome | biome: Anaerobic digester microbiome; feature: mesophilic sludge digester; material: Anaerobic digester biomass...
TTCCAGGCGTGATCGCCCTGAACAAAGTTCATGGGACCAAGAATGCCAAACTTGATTGTTCGTGCATCAGCGCACAACGGCGTGATTGAAAAAGCAACCACCCATAGCAACAACAACATACCCAACATCCATCTTCTTTTGCTCTCATGTCTTTTCATCACATACTCCTCCTTGCTCTTGTTAAACAAAATAATTACTCCTTGATTTGAACTACTTCTCCTCTTCAAAGAGAGTTCGGAATATTCCCAATCTCTCTTGTGTTAACATTTCAAAGCTCTCGGATATCGAAACATCTGTGCCCACGCCACATTTATGCTTCATTTTATTACTATAAATTTTCACCAGAGCACTCCCCTCACCAAATATATATTCATATATACACCTATGTCACCTGGTAAATGCTCGTTGCCATAGCTTCTTTTGCCTTCATTTCTTACTCTTCCAGTACTTTACCATCCACGGCGAAAGCTGAAACACCTGAACCCCCTCGTAATCATGTGGCCACCAAGTGCTCAACTTACCGCCCGGGAGCCACTGAACGGCACAACCAGTCAAGTAGCCTGGCCCAAACATGGGGTCATGATTCTTGTCAAAAACCATGCGTCCATGAGTGCTTTGAAAATCTATCTTTTCTAATGCCATAACCACCTTATCGGCATCTAAAGACGCCGCCTTCTCAACCGCTTCTTTAATCATTAAAATCGAATCGTAAGCACTGGCCGTTAAAGTTACACGCTCGCCATATCGTTTCTCAAATTCCCTATAAAATGGCCGGGTTCGAAAGCTCATTGCTACATCACAGCCCTGAGTAGAAACACCGCCGTATGCACAGTAGCCACCTGTTGCTTCATAAAATTTTGCACCTTCTGCCTCAACATTAATACCCACAATAGCAGCAGGAATCTCAAGTTCACCAACCTGGCGGTACAGAGGAATAGCCACAGGGCCAGAAGTCATAGACAAAATGATATGCGCACCTTTTTCCCGAATATCTGTAAGCTGTGCAGAAACATCAAGAGCACTAATAGACATCCTCCAAAGCCCGACAACTTCAACACCTACTTTAGGAATGAGTTCTCGCCACACTGCAATTTGTGGTTCCAACCACTGAGCCTGCTCAAAGAGCATGGCCAGTTTGACCTTTTCAACTCCCGTCTGCTTACGAATTATTTGGGCAAGTTCATTTATTGAGGGGATAAACATTACTTGAATTGTATTTTCCTTGCCAGCATTACGCCCAAGCGCTCTGAAAAAATATTTGTATCTCTCATAATTCGTGCCCACGCGGTTCGTGATCTCCGGATGGGAACCGGAACCGGCTGTCAAAAAAATCTTCTTGTGGTCTGCAGCTACCTCCTGCATAGCAAGAATAGCTCCCGAACTGCATCCCCCCACCAGAAAATCTACCTTGTCTCTGGTGATCGCCTTCTCTACCGCGGACGTGGCATTGGAAAGACTCAGAATTTCATTGGTATCTACCTTTACAAACTCCACCGGCATCTTGACTCCACCAACTTTGATGCCTCCCGCTGCCTTAATTTCATCCAAGGCTATCTGCGCCCCCTTCCAGGCGTGATCGCCCTGAACAAAGTTCATGGGACCAAGAATCCCAATCTTGATTGTTCGTGCATCAGCGCACAACGGCGTGAGTGAAAAAGCAACCACCCATAGCAACAATAACGTACCCAACATCCATTTCCCTACGTGTAAATGTTTTTTCATTGAATACTCTCCTTGTTCTTGTTACAATACTTACCATTAACAAATTAATTTATATCGGCATTCATGATCCATCAGCTTTTTCGATGATGGGAATCAATCGGCTTAGTCCCAGTTCAACAAGTTTTTCTTTGGTTGGCAATCCCGTTTTTATATCCCAACCACGTTCGATATAGTAATCAACAAACATTTTTTTTATATCTTCTTTACTCAACCTATTACCAAACCAGTCGGCTAAATAGCGATCACCTTCGCGAGCCTTTAAGGGAATTTCAGTGTTTTTAAGGTACAAATCCGGAATCAAATCATCTTCTTTAGAAAAGCCTTCTCTAGCATTAATCATTTTCGCAAGATTCCACACTATTTCACCGGCTCTTAGTAGCTCGCGTGCTGTTACTTGATGGCCAGTTACCGCAGTATAAACTTCAGCTAACCAAGGAATATCACGCACGGGATCATGCAAATCATGCCGGGATGTATCACAAAGCCCTAAAGAATTATATAGTTCTTCAGCATCTTGCACATATCTGGTAAGTCTTCCCGTATTGAAACTTTTATCCGCAAAAACTCGCTCAAATTCATTTTGGGTAATGGCCATCAACTTTGCGTCAGCTTTCACCTCTTCAAAAGAGACTTCTTCGCTTGACCAGTATGTGACAGCATGTTGATGTTTTGTTTTAGGATGAGTTAAAGGTCCAAAGCCCATTGGAGGACTGAAGCCACCAGGTGCTTTAAAAAGAGAAGGCCAAACTCTCGCATCCACATTGATGTCAACGCCCTTAGATATAGGAGTGCCCGCCTCCCAATCACTGGCGGCATCGACACCTAGCATTTTTGACATTACATACCATCCCTCTGCCATGGTGGCCCCGATGTCTGCACGCTTAACAAGTTTATCTAGCAGCGCCAAGTAGAAATTTATGTCTCCATCTTTAAATTCTAGACCACCCATGTCTTCACTTTTTATTACCCCACGCTTGCATAAAACACTGATATATTTAAATACACGCACAACCGAATTTACGCATATGCCATATTTGCCCGCCATCTCTACAAATTTAAATCCCGCTTCCATATTTTTCGGATATCCCGGTATGCCAAGCTCCATATGGACAACCGCAGGGAAAGAGGGGAAAACGCCGCCGATCCAAGTTCTGCCAAAAGCATCACTTTCGAGCACGTGTACCGTTTTACAACCACAGACGCCACCGCTACAACATACAGTTTTCACCCGCGTGTCATTTAAAAACTTGCCCATTCCCCCGCCGCCAAAAGATATAAACTTAGAATATTTGGGATGATTTAAGCATTCTTTTCTTTTTTTAAGATTAAGTTCTCTATGCTTTCTGGGATTGGCAATCTTTATACCCTTATCTCCAAGGGTAACTATAGCCTTGAGATTTTTTGAACCAGCTATAGCAGCTGCAAACCGGCCCGCGTTAAAAAAATCGTCGGCGAAACCAAGAGCATAAGTAACAAGATTCTCCCCGGCCTGACCGATAACCCAAGTTCCACAAGGACCAGTTTGCCCCGGGTGTCTTTTCCTCAATATATCACCTACAGTATACAAATCTTTTCCCCAGAGATCTGTTGCATCACATATTTCCACATCATCATTAATCACCTTCAAATAGCAGGGATGTTCAGAGTGCCCGGTGATAACTATATGATCATAACCGGCATTTTTCATCATTTGTCCGAACCTGTTGCTCCCAAACATCGAGTTGGAAATAAAATATTTACTGCCATCACGGCTGGCCGGCATAGCAAATTTGGTGCTCAAATAGCATTTACTGCTACCCATTATACCAGTACCAATTAACGGACCGGTTCCAAAAACCATCACGTTTTCCGGAGAAAGAGGGTGAATTCCTGGTTTTAGAAAATCCAAAAGAATATTGAATCCTATACCCGTACCACCAATGAATTTTTTTGCCAAATCAAGATTGATCGGTTCCTTACGAATACGTTTACTGGCCAAGTCAACATACAATATACTGCCACCATATCCATAATACGTCCTATTGTTCATATTGCGTTCCCCCCTCATATCCCTTGCGGCTCTTTTATCTCTCCTAATGATATAGCCCCTGTGGTACAATATTTGATACAGAGAGAGCACCCACCTATACAAGTTCCCTTATATTGTATCTTGGAGGGATTATCTCCAATTATAATCCTTGCTTTTTCTGGATTGCACGCATCTTGGTAGGTAAAGGAACACACCTGCTGACAAACATAACAGTGGATGCAGTTATTTGTATCGACTGTAATAGGTAACTTAAGATCACAACGTAAACACCTGTCGGCTTCAGCTTTAGCCATACTTTCGTTGAATCCCAACTCCACAATATTAAAATTGCTTTTACGTTCAAAGTTGTCTTGCAAAGGCATACGTTGTCTAGATATATTTAATATATTTTCTTCCCAAGACTCTACATTATAATCTCCTTGTGGAACAAAATGTTCATCAATGACACCGTCTCCGCCAAGATAAATATCTATGTTTCGCGCCGCTTTACGCCCGGAAGCTATCGCTTCTATCACTGTTGCCGGCCCACTAACGGCATCACCGCCGGCAAAAATCCCAGTAATACTAGTTGCCAATGTTGCGGGGTCAACTGTTATTGTGCCGTTTTTATGAAAAGCTAATCTTGTATCTTTATTCAGCGAAGGACTTAATCCTATTGCCACAATGAGAGTGTCAAAATCCAAGGTCACTTGACTTCCATGGATTTGCTCCTGAGACCGTCTCCTTGTTTCATCAAGTCCTCCCAAACGCATGCGTATCAAATCCACTCGTAATTTCTTACCGTCCGAAACTATTTTGGTTGGTGTAATCAAAGCCATGATGTTAATTCCCTCATCCAGCGCTTCTTCTATTTCATCATGGCTTGCGGGCATTTCTTCCCTACCCCGACGATAAATTATGCTTACCGTACTTGCCCCTAGACGCAGGGCAGTTCTTGCAGCATCGATAGCTACATTTCCGCCACCCACAACCGCAACGTTACTGCCGATTTTAACTATTTGTCCCGAATTAACAGCATTTAGGAATTCCAAACCATCAAGCACATTCGGATTTTCTTCTCCAGGTATATCAAGCTTTCTGCTTTCCCATGCGCCAACAGCTACAAATACAGCAGCAAACCCCTTTTGTAATAATGACTCCGGATTTACTATTTTTGTTCCGGTCTTGATTTCCATCCCGGCATTCTTTACCAAATCCAGCTCTTTGTTAAGTATTTCCCTAGGTAATCTGTAAACGGGTATACCTCCATCCAACATACCACCAATTTTTACCCTCGACTCAAATACGGTAACCTGATGGTTACATACTTTCGATAAATAATAGGCGGCAGTTAATCCAGCAGGACCAGCTCCCACAACAGCTATTTTCTTTCCTTTAAAATTCCTGGGAACAGAATGCATATTATCCTGTATTCTATCGGCAACAAACCTTTTCAAGGCGTTAACTGCTACAGGCTCATCTACCTCTTGTCGTCTACAGTGCATTTCACAGAAACGGGAGCAAACATACCCACAAATCGTGGGGAAAGGGATTTTTTCCCTGATTATTTTCAAGGCATTCCCATATTCACCAAGCCTTATGGCGCTAATGTAACGTGGAATATCTATACCCGCGGGACAGGCCAGTGTACATCTAGGTTGTTCAAATTCTCCTTTATCTATAACATCAACAGCATTAGCCACATCCATTTCCCCCTTTTCGCAAGCATTTCTCTTCCTCTAAATGTTCAAATCATCAGTTGCTTAAGTCCGCTAAATAGAAATGCTGGAAAATGAAAATATCAAAATAACCAAGGATGAAAGAAGTCGTGTAAGATGTTTAATTAATGGAGCTTCTCTAGTAAACGTATAAATATAAAAAGACTTCATTAAACCACCCCTCAATAATTTTCATTTTCCAAAAAATTTTTAATTAAAAACCATTCAACAGCATTTGATATTTTCGAGGTATCACACACCCTTCTTTTCACGTTTTAAGGATTTATTATCTTAAAATTGTTATAAGACCTTACACCTTTCGATATACACCTTTTATTTTTTTTAACAACCTGCCCTGGCACAGGCTCCTCTAATCCTTTTTTATGGGCATGTAGTCACTTTTTTTCAGGTTATACCGTTCCCAATATTTCGCAGGAATCTGATGGGGATCCTTGTAATAGTACATAATGCAGGGATCTTGTGCCTTGCTTGGTGGCTCCATAGGGTTTATAGGGTAACCTATCCATTCTATGGGTAAAAGCTCATTCATCAAAGAGCAGTGAACACAATAATAAGGAAAATCCTTTTTGCCAAACGACCAAGGATAGGCTTTTGTAACATAGCCATAATTCCTAGGTGGATCAAAAAAACCCTTTCTCCACATTCTTCCACCGCTACCACAAGGATCTGCTATAAATGTAAATTTCTCTTCATCTTCTTGAACCGTAAATTTAGCTGGATACTGGCCAACTCCACTACAACTATGAGCGCGTAATGTATTGGTTATATTCTCCACAACCTTTCGAGGATCTGTTTTAACCATTGTCTCAACAGCTTGCCTCCAAATTTTTTCCATTGCCTCACGATTCATTTCATAAACAGCTTGTTCGCCGAGCCTTTCAACAATAAACGCAATAGTCGCCCCTAAATTTTCAATAATTAAATCGTGCAGGTATAGCCATTCATGTTTCATTATCTTACATAATTTTTTAGCATCCTCAATATTACCCTCTTCGAGTTCCTCCAAAACACGATCCATGGTTGGTACAGATAATTTCTGCAATTCCTTTTTTTTGAATAGCATTACGTTATGGCCTCCTTTAGAAGCTGTTCTGCCTTACTCAGTGATTTGAAGATTAAAAAGTCTGTCTATTACTATAGGTGAAATAGCAACAGCGGCATGCTTTCCGAAAGTAACTAGCGGCCGAAACTGTGTATATTTAACTGTTTCGGGCCGCGTTCTACACCAGACACCTTCAAAGGTTTCACCATCCATATAACCTTCTTCGGGAAGAGGAGCAAGACCGAGTGTAAACATACAGTCAGGCATAGACAGATTCTTGGCTGTCACACCAATTGCCCAACTTGCGTTCCTAACCATTACCACATATTGACAAAAGGATAACAAGTTCGGCCATATACGAATCTTAGTAACATCTTTTAACATTTCTTCTGGGGTTTCAAAAAATTGAATTGACAATGAATAAGGCCGAAACCTAATGTTGCTTTCGATATAAGCTCTAGTTTCTTTAAAATCCATCATTATGCTTTTCTCCCTGGCTCTTTTCTTAACCAGAGCATGCACATCAACGGCTGAAAATGTTCACTTTAATGAATGTAATATCCATCGTTTTATCTGTTATACTAAAAGCACTCCTATACTTACTGTTCGCACTATCATGATCCTTTCAACGGATGATTTTGCGCTCTTCTTCTACCCGGTTGTGGGCCTTTGCCCACCTGTATGCACTCCATGCGATATTGTATCATGGGCTTTGCTTCTTCGTAGTTGGTCAAAATATACAAATTTTCTTCTTCAATCCCCCGGAACAAAATATCCACCGCTTCTTCCGGTTCGAGGCCCTGTTGAACTGCCTGGCCTCTTGTCTGTTCCAATTTTTTATAGTCTTCATCAATACAAATTGTCTCTTTCGCAAACGGATAATTCCTGTAAGAATCCTGTATGCGCGTGTTCACGAATGCAGGACAAAAAACACTGACTTTGATCCTAGACTTTTTCTTTAACAATTCGCGATAAAGGGTTTCAGAAAGACCCACCACGGCGTGTTTAGTCACACTATACAATCCACCCTGTGCGTAGACAAGAGCGCCTAAGGATGCTGTGTTCACTACATGACAATCATCTTCTTGGGCTAGCATAATTGGTACAAAAACGCGTACTCCATGTATTACACCGTAAAGATTTACGCTTATAACCCATTCCCAGTCTTCCATAGTGCTCTTCCATAAGGATGTAAAAGCACCAATTACACCCGCATTGTTAAAAAGAAGGTGCACTTTCCCAAAAGTATCTATCGCCCTTTGAGCGAGTTTTTCCATATCCAAAAGTTTTGAAACATCTGTCCTAACGGCAAGTATATCGGCACCCTTAGCACGCAGTTCCTCTGCCAACGCAAGAAGAGGTGCTTCCTCAATATCAGCCAAAACTATCTTCATCTCTGCCCTTGCACAGCGCTCGGCAATCGCACGCCCGATGCCACTGGCAGCACCTGTTATAACAACCGTCTTACCTTTGAAAACTTTCATGATATAAAACCCTACAACTATTTATACGTCGAGCGGACTTCTTGGATTCTTCATTGCAAGAATATCTTCAAAGCGCATCCGGACAAAGGGCAAGGATGCATCCGGGTCCGTAAAAACATAAAACCGCTTCTCCCTAATAGCTCCGAATACGATTTCCGCGACCTCATCCGGAGACATACCTTCTTGTATCGCCTTCCTCATCCACGCATGTGACTCTTTCTGTGACAATTCCTTTTTCCTCCGTATTACTCCTGCATCAGAAGGGCGATTACGGTCAGAGTCGGCCACCCTTGTGCTCACGAAGTAAGGAGCGAGAACGGAAACTCCTATTTGTGACTCTTTACGACTTAACTCATGAAAAAGAGTCTCAGATAGGCTGAATACACCGTGCTTGGTCACCCTGTAAACTCCCAAACCTGGTCCCGCAATAATTCCCGACAGAGAAGAAGTATTAACAATGTGGCACTCTGTCCCTTGCCGCAACATGATGGGAACGAAAATTCTAATGCCGTGGATAACTCCCCATAAGTTAACGCCTAAAGCCCACTCCCAATCAGCGATTGTATTCTTCCATATAGACGCAAATTCGCCACCTTGCACACCTGCATTATTAAACAAAAGATGAATTTCTTGGAATGTTTCCAGAGTTTTTTGTGCCAGTTTTTCAACATCCTCGGCTTTGGAAACGTCTGTACGCACTGCTAATACTACAGCCCCCGTATCTTTCATTTCCTTTTCAGTCTGGAGCAACGCACCTTCTTCTACATCAGCCAAAACTACCTTCATGCCTTCTCTTACACATCGCGCTGCAAGCGCTCTTCCTATACCGCTTGCAGCGCCCGTTACTACAGCTGTTTTGCCTTTAAATTCTTTCACTTATTGTCGCTTCTTCCTTTCCAGTATTTCAGCATCCATGGCGGAATCTGTAATTCTTTGGTTCCCTTATAGTTCTTCGGAAACCATGTATGTAACACATTGCCTGGCATAATCTGCACACCCACGTTCATCAAATATCCTGGTCCAAATACACCATCATGCTCCTTGTTAAAAACCATTCGTCCACCTGTGCCCTGAAAATCGGTTTTTTCCAAAGCTTCAACTACTCTGTCGGTATCCAAAGTCTGAGCGCGCTCAATAGCTTCCTTAAGAATCAAGAGAGAGTTATAGGCAGTAGCTGTCATACTGGGATTTTCTCCATACCTTTTTCGGAATTTCTCATAAAATGGTTTGGTTCGCCAAGTTATTTCCACATCGGATTGCTGCGTTAAATAGGTACTATAAGCACATAAACCACCTGTAGCCTCATAGAATTTTGCGCCCTCAGCTTCCACGTTTACACCGGTAATAAGAGCAGGAATTTCCAGTTCTCCAATCTGTCGGTACATAGGAATAGCCACGGGACCGGAAGTCATGGCTAAGATAATGTGAGCGCCGCTTTCCTTAATTGCCATCAACTGTGCGGATACATCTAAAGCATTAATAGACATTCGCCAAATCCCAACAACTTCAATACCCATTTTGGGAATCTGCTCATTGTACAAGGGAATCTGGGGGTCCAACCATTTGGCCTGCTCAAAAAGCATAGCCAGTTTGACCTTTTCCACACCCAAGTCTTCTCTGATTTTTTTAGCCATATCAGGTAACGTACTTAGCGCTACTGTCACAATGTTAATGGCTGAATAAGTGCCTCCGCGGAAAAAATATTTATATCTATCGTAATTCTTGGCCACACGGGCTGTAATCTCCGGATGAGAACCGGAACCGGCAAGTATAAAGATCTTCTTGTGGTCTGCAGCTACCTCCTGCATAGCAAGAATAGCTCCCGAACTGCATCCCCCCACCAGAAAATCTACCTTGTCTCTGGTGATCGCCTTCTCTACCGCGGACGTGGCATTGGAAAGACTCAGAATTTCATTGGTATCTACCTTTACAAACTCCACCGGCATCTTGACTCCACCAACTTTGATGCCTCCCGCTGCCTTAATTTCATCCAAGGCTATCTGCGCCCCCTTCCAGGCGTGATCGCCCTGAACAAAGTTCATGGGACCAAGAATCCCAATCTTGATTGTTCGTGCATCAGCGCACAACGGCGTGAGTGAAAAAGCAACCACCCATAGCAACAATAACGTACCCAACATCCATCTTCTTTTGCTCACATGTTTTTTCATCACATACTCTCCTTCGCTCTTGTTAAAAACAAAAACCTCTTCCTCTCACAAACCCACCGCCAGAAAATCAATTAGAGTTTCTACCGATGCTGTCTCTTTAAATGAAAAATCTGTGCGCTTACCTAAACCCGCCTCATTACATACCGAGATAACTCTTTCGGACAACTTCATCGGCAAGTAATTCATCAGGAGAACCTTCCGCCATCACCTGTCCCTGAGAAAGAACGTAATGCCTCTTGGCCAAATCAAAAGCAAAACCCATATCCTGCTCTGTCATCAGTATCGTAATACCCATACCGTGAACATCTTTGATCCGATCAAAGAGATCTTCTTTAACTTTGGGTGCCAAGCCAACTGACGGTTCATCAATCAGCAATAACTTTGCCTGAGCCATGAGAGATCGCCCAATTGCCAACATGGTTCTCTCTCCACCTGATATAGTCCCGGCAACTTGTTTTTCTCTTGCTTTCAATACGGGAAAAAGACTGAAGACCCGTTCCATATTCTCTTCTATGAGCTGCTTATCTTTGGTGTATAAATGCGCGCCTGCTTCTAAATTCTCTTTGATCGTCATTTCACGGAAAGGCCTTCCTCTTTCGGGACACAGAACCATCCCCTTTCGAACAATCTCATGGGCACGTAGATTAAACATTTCCTCGCCTTCATATTTTACACTGCCCTGCAGAGTGATTTTACCCCCTACGGTCCCCTTTAACGCATCTTTTTCCCATTTAATCAGACCGGCAACAGCTTTAAGAAGGGTTGTTTTTCCGGCACCATTTGGACCCACAAGTCCCACTATTTCCCCTTCATTTACATGCATACTCACATTATTGAGCACCATAGCCCGATCATAAAGCACTGTGAGATTACTGATTTCGAGTTTCAAGGCTTTTTATCTCCTTTCCAATGTAGGCATGAATCACTTCTTTGTTGGCCACCACTTCTTGGGGGGTACCGCTGGCAATGACTTTGCCAAAGTTCAACACAATGACACGGTCCACAATGGGCATAATATCTGCAAGCTTATGTTCAACAATCATCATTGCGGGACCCTCGCTATGGAGCCTGCCGAAGCGACCACCTTTATGCAACCGCTTCAACGACTTAGCTATAAGCTTTGTCTCAGCGGGATTCAAACCACCGAAAGGTTCATCCAACAGAAGGAGGTCCGGCTCTGTGGCAATGGCCCTAGCCAGTTCGAGCCGTTTAAGGTCGCCGTGTGACAGCACAGAGGCAGGCTCCAAAGCGAGATCCGATATGCCGCAGAATTCCAAGGCATCCCGCGATCTAAGTTCCACTGTTTTAACCCATTCACCCCTCCGTCGGGACCTGGCCGACAAACAGGGAACCATTACATTGGCAACAACCGGTAAATTCCTGAAAGGTTTAACAATTTGGAAAGTACATGCCAATCCCTTATTTACGTTTTTCGAAAGAGCCTGACCGGTAATATCATGCCCCTTAAAAAATACTTTGCCTGAAGTCGGTTTCAGTATGCCGGCAATTAGTCGAATAGTTGTGGATTTGCCCGCACCATTAGGCCCTATCAATGCCACCATTTCGTTCCGGCCGATTTGGAAGCTGACATCATCAATCGCCTTCAATCCGCCAAAGCTCTTGCAGAGGTTTTGAACCTCCAGGAAAGGCGTTGAAGTTTCCGTATTATTCGACATCTTCCCTTATCTCCCTTCTCGATACTTTACCGATATCCGTTTTCGGTATCTCACCGACAAACTCAATTATTTTAGGTATCTTGTAATGGGCTAATTTATCCTGGCAGAATTTCACAATCTCCGTTTCATTGATTCTTCCTCTGGCGTCTCCTTCCAAAACTATAACTGCCTTGACGTTATGCCCTACAAAACGATCCGGAACACCGATTACACCCACTTCCTTAACATCTGGATGGGTTTTAAGGACCTCTTCCACTTCACGGGCAAAAACTCTTAACCCCTTGTACTTGATCAAATCTCTTTTTCGGTCGTAAACGAAAAAGCGTCCGTTTTCATCCATATTGCCGAGATCTCCTGTACGCCACCAGCGTATTCCATTGATAAATGCTTCGCAGGCCTTGGTGGCGTCTTCTCTTTTCCAGTACCCTTTGAGAGTCACCTGGGGACCCCAGCTTACTATTTCCCCCATTTCTCCAACGGGCAAGTACTTGTCTTCATCCGGGTCCAAAATTGCTGACATAGTCCCGGGAATAGGAACACCAATGGAACCATATTGTTCGTTGCCTATCGGACTCATATGCGTGGTTGCCGTGGTCTCCGTCATTCCATATCCTTCCACAATTTTCGTTCCCGTACGCTCTTCCCAGTCCCTCGCCGTCTCTTCATGGAGAGAATCCGCTCCAGCAAGAATTACTTTAAGTCTTTTCCAAGGCACCCGATCTGTTTTCTCGTAGTCCTTTAACATTTCGTACATTGTCGGAGCCCCCAAGAAGAATGTCGCCTTGTATTTAACGATAGCCGATATGATGTCGTCTATCTCCGGCGACGTGATGGACACTTGAGTATATCCCATTAAAATGCCGATGAATACAGCGATGCTCTGTCCTGCCGCATGATAGTAAGGCATATAGGCAATCAAAGTTTCTTCGCCTTCATACAGCGTAGGCATAAAACTTTTAACTTGATTTACATTGGCAATGGCATTCGCATGGGTAATCATGACTCCTTTAGGTGGCCCCGTAGTTCCACCTGTATAAGGAAGCACTAGTAAATCCTCTTCCGGATTTATTTTAACCTTGGGTGGGTTCGGAGCAGACTTCTCAATAAGCTCATGAAGATTGTAAAAGCCTTCCTTGCGAAATATTTCAGGGGCAGGAGCCGCCATCTTCTGATAAACTCCCCGAAGAATGCTTTTCCCCATAAACTTTGTTAACTTCGGAAGCGAGTCTGCTACATTGGTAAGAATCACATGTTTAAGTTTAACTCCACTTTGTTCCACGCTTTCATAGAGAATATCCTGACAAATTATACTTTCCGCACCACTGTCTTCAAGTTGATGTTTGATTTCACTGGAAACGTAAACCGGACTGATAGGCGTGACCACTGCGCCAATTTTTACGGCTGCGTAGAAGCTTATTATATATTCTGGTGTATTGAGTAACAAAAGAGCTAAACGGTCACCTTTGCGGATACCTAGCGCCGCAAGACTAGTCGCAAACCTATCCACCTTGTCTTTTAATTCCTTAAAGCTAATCGTCTTACCATAAAAGATGATTGCTGATCGATTTTTCCATTTAGCCACAGTATCATCAAAGACCTCGCCCACCGACTTGTTTGGAAAATTCACTTCCGGGTTTATGCCACTCGGATAAAGCTTGAGCCAAGGTCTCTCTTCATAAATTGATTTCACTTTAAACACCTCCTTAAAGATTTATACATTAGTTTTCTGTTTTAGCCGCAAAGGAGCTCTACATGCCCTACATTTCTTGCGGGTAAAAGCATTTATCAACTTGCACCGAGGACATTCAATCTCGAGCTTGTCCAAAATCCATACAGAAATTCCTTCGGGCATAATCATAAGGGTTGCAATAAGAACTACCCCAAAGACAATGTATCGCAGTTGCTCACCCCAAGGCACCGCAGACATAAGCTCTAAAAGGGGATAGAGGATAAAGACACCCACAACCGGACCATATATTGTCGTGATTCCTCCAAATATCGTCCATAGAATGGCTTGAAAAGAGAAAAAAAGTTCTAATGTCGATGGCGCAGCAATCCGCATATAGTGCGCGTAAAGACCTCCGGCAATCCCCGCAAAAAAAGCGCTCAGTGCAAATGCTATGAATTTTTGCAGCGTCGTATTAATCCCAGAAGCTCGTGCGGTAATCTCGTCTTCCCGAATGGCATGAAGAAGAATTCCCAGCCTGATGACCTTATTTTTTGTGTCCATCAATTTCCATATAAGCAAAGAGGACACCGTAAAAATCACGGCAACGATGTAGTATTCAGCAATTCTGGAAGAAGCAAGCCTATCAATACCCGATATGCCAAGTTCTCCACCAGTAAAATTGGGAAAAGCAAAGAAAATTCCAAGAAGAATTAATGGGAATGTTAACGTAACCAAACCAAGATAAAACCCTCTGAGCCGCAATGCCGGGATACCTACGACAAGCCCCACAAGCACAGCGACAATAGCTCCAAAAGGAATAGTTATCCACGGCGAATAATGTAAATGAACATTTAACAAGCCAGCAGAATAGGCAGATACTCCAAAGAACAAAGCGTGCCCCAAATTAAGCTGACCAGTAAAGCCCGAAAGCAAGTCCCAACTTATCGCGAACAATGCAAATATCGTTGATAGTACAATAATCCCCAAAAAATACTCATCATCTGTTATGAATGGAGCGCAGAAAAGGACTATAAAAAAAATTAAGGCAATAACTCTGCCAGGAATCGCGAAGATTGCTTGTCTGACCCAATTGTAAAACATGTATAAATAATTCATTGTTATAACCTCTCCTCTTCAAAAACCACGCCAAAAAGACCTTCCGGTCTTAACAATAACACCAGCACCATAACGCCCATGGAGACAGCTCCTTGCAAAAACGCACCACCGGGAACAAGGAAGATAACTACAGTCTCGATGAAACCCAGTATAAACGCTCCAAGAACGCTGCCGCCAATGCTGCCTAGGCCTCCAAGCACGACAGCTGCAAGTACAATCGCTAAAGGTTGCTGCCACATCAGAGGCGAAAGCATATAAATAGGAGCTATTACGCCGCCAGCCAAACCGGCAAGCCCTACAGATATGGCCATAACAATCAATAAAATACGATCTACGTTCATACCCATTAAATTTGCTATTTCTCTGTCCTCGGCCACAGCACGAATGGCCGTTCCTAAACTTGTTTTTTTAAATAACACCCAAAGCGCAACCAAAATACACACCGAGGTACAAATTGCAATTAAGTGTTGATAAGATACCCTCAGACCCAATATTTCCAGAAAACCTCGGGCAAAGGGAGGTACGCCTCGGTAGTGACCTCCAAAGAATATAAAAAGAAGTTCTTGAAATATGATAGCTAGAGCAACTGAAATAATCATTACTGCAGTATCGTGGTGTTTTATTCTGTTGAAGAACAAAATAAAACATAAAATACCAAGCACTGTCGTCAGTATAATAGCCGCTACCAGAGAAACTGGAAGCGGCAGCCCAAGCATGGATGTTGCGTAAAAAATCATGTATGCTGCAACCATGTAGAAAGCCGTATGGGCCATGTTCATTATCTTCCCTACACCGAAGATCAACGAAAATCCTACAGCGAGAACGGCATAAATACCTCCCGAAACAAGACCATTAATAATTATTTTTGATAGCATTACACCCACCTTTACAATTTATTTGTTCACAATATCCTTAATTTCATCCAAGGAACTGCTAGGATCCAATACTGCAAAGCTAAGCAAATTGATCACCTCGTTGATCTTTTGCATCATATCAACTTGGCGGTCCTTGTGAAGGACAAACCATCGAAACGCCAGATTATTGAAAGTTCCGATAAACATGTTTCGAAACACTCTCGGACTCACTTCTTTACGGAAATAACCTGTGGAAATGCCTTCTTCAACGATTTGCTCAATGGCCGTTAAAAAATTAGCAAAAAAATCAATTTGTTTTGTTAGGTAAAAATTTCTGGAAAGCTGAATTTGGATTAGGAATACCTTCAAAAAATCTCGTTTGCTAGAGAAGGCAGAAAAATAATACTCAGTAAAGCGGCGCAGTTTCCTGACCGGGTTTTTGATTTCAAACACCTCGGGAAGGTCATGAATGACTTTACTAAAGTGTCTGTTGGATATAGAAAGCAGAAGATTTTCTTTGTTCCCAAAATATTCGTAGACAGTGCCTTCCGCAACTTCAGCCAGTTTAGCAATTTCGGCTACCCGCGCTTTGTAAAAACCGTTTTCTGCAAAAACTTTCTCCGCCGCGTTCAGAATTCTATCGGCTTTAAACTCTTCTAAGTTTAAAGGAAAGGCTAAAATTCCAAGGATAAGCAACATAATGGCATCCAAGTCAGGTACAACCGCATCAATTTCCTTCGATGCCAGGAAACTTATCATTTCACATCCTATCAATCCGAGCACCATATCACGAACCAGGTGCAGGTCCACGTCTGAGCGGAAGATACCCTGCTTTACACCTTCCTCCATGCACCGTACAAGG
>ERZ1026800.1301-NODE-1301-length-16334-cov-2.945147_pt1 | contig 16334 bp, 14 predicted proteins | sample MGYA00520873_ERZ1026800 | MGnify/ENA primary metagenome ERZ1026800 (study PRJEB33270, sample SAMEA104284475) | anaerobic digester metagenome | biome: Anaerobic digester microbiome; feature: mesophilic sludge digester; material: Anaerobic digester biomass...
AGTTGCAGGTCGTGCAGAGCCCGCCCTCACGGCGCTCAAAGGCGTTCTCGGCGAGCGGGATGTACGCCTCCGGGTCGGCGAGAAGGGCGCGCATGCGGGCGACTCCGACGCGCACCGTCTCGTTGCAGGCCTCCCGCAGGTCGTCCACGGCGAGGCCGGGGCCGCCGGGGCCGGCCGGGCCGGCCCCGGCGGCGACCTCCACCGGTCGAGTGCGGCCGGCGGTGACGTATTCGAGATGGCCGCGGACCTCGAGGCCGCCGGCCGCGGCCGCCCGCGCCAGCGCGGGGTACGTCTCGAGCGCCCACCACATCTGCAGGAGCACCTGCGTGGGGTCGGTCGCCTCCTCGCGGCCGGACTTCCAGTCCACCACATGGAGCACGTCGTCGTGGACGTAGGCGAGGTCCGGTGCGGCGTAGACCTTGACGCCGGCCCAGAAGAAGTGGGCGAAGTCGGGGACCTCGACGACGCCCTCGGCGCCGCGGCCGCGCAGGCGTTCCCAGTGGGAGGTCGCCAGCAGCCCGCGCATGCTCGGGCCGACCTTCTCGTCGAGGCGCTCGGTCTCGGGCCGGGTGTCGTGCCGCAGATAGAGCGAGCGCAGCATGGTCACCTGTTTCGGCCGGGCCTCGAAGGCGGGCCGGCCCTTCTTCGCGCGCGCCCACACCTGGCGCAGGGAGGTACGGGTGTGCGCCTCCAGCTCCTCCGCTGCGGGCAGAGCGGAGCCGGCGCGCGCCGCCGCCTCGAGCTCGCGCGCCCGCGCGTCCACCTCCTGCCCCAGCAGCGCGTCCAGGCTGGTGAGCTTGCTGAGCCGGTACGCCAGGCGCCTCTCCCTGGGCGCGTCGTCCAGCCAGCCGTTCCAGCCGAGGTAATAGTGGTAGAAGTACGCGCGCGGACAACGATCCAGTTTGCGCTGCCGGCTGATGGACCAGCCGAACTCCGGATATGGCTTGATCACGAACGTCATATCGCCGGCATCTCCTCCCGCGGCGCCGTGGCCTCGCGCGCCCCGGGCCGCCTGGCCGGAGGACGCCGACCAGGCCTCGGTCCGCCACACGCCCATCGACACGGTCCCGGCCGCGGCGCAGATGGGCGCCGATGCCACCTGCCATGGGCGCCGATGCCACCTGCCCCACGTCGCCCGCACGCGACATCTGCACTGACGGCCACACCCCGATGGTAGTCCATGCGGGCGTCCGGTGGGCGCGGTGTGCAGATGCGTCGCTCCACGACGCGGCCTGACCCGGGCCGGGAGAGGACGGTGACCAAGCATACGGGGAGGGTCGGACGGAAGGCGTCACGGGCAGTGACTCCGGAGAAGGGGTGGCCGGGGCGGCCGATCGCAGTCGCCGGCGCTACTTCCTTCGGCAACGGACGGCGTCGTCGATGATGGGATATCCGTCTACAGTCGCTCAAGAGTGCTCCGCCACGGCCGACAGAGACACTGACGCCGTCGACACGACCACTGCCGACGCCGCGCCTGGAGGCCTTTGGAGTCCTGGAGGTGTCATGAAGGGGATATCGTTGTCGTCGGTCATCCAGGTGATCAATCTGGAGAAGCAGTCCTGCGACATCGAGGCACGGGCCGGCGGCCAGTGCGGGCAACTGCACTTCCGGGAAGGGACGCTCGTCGATGCGCTGGCTGACGGACTGGCGGGGGAGGACGCCGCCTACGAGATCCTGGGCTGGGACGACCCCGAGTTCGACGTGAGCACGGAGCACTCGCCCCGTGATCGCACGATCGAGGCCGACCTCACGCAGATGTTGCTCGAGATCGCCCGCCGCCGGGACGAGGAGCTGGAGGAGTCCGCGAGGAGCGCGGCGGCGCAGGACTCCGTCGCGCCGCATGCGGCGCCGCCGGCGCCGCCCCTGGTCGAGTCTGCCTCGGGGAACGGCCGTGGAGGTGCGCAGGCGGAGCCCGACATCATGGCCGAGATGGAGGCCGCGCTGGCGGAGGTGCGGGTCGAGCCGGAGATCGAGGCGGCGCCCGAGCCGCACGGCGCGCCGGGGCGGGCGCCGGCCCCGCCGACCCGCGGCGCACCCCCCGCGACCGCCGTGCGGAGCGGTCTCAGCGCCGCCGGCCTCAAACGCGTCGTACAGCTCGCCAAGGACGGCCTCGGCGACGCGCTGCTCTCGGCCGACCTCTTCTCGAGCGCCGACGGGACGTCGTATGTCGGCGTCAACAGCCGACCGGCGGTGTGCGCGCTCGTGAACCAGGTCACGGAGCGCCTGAACCGGGCGTTCGACAAGGGGGGTCTGCCGCCGCTCGGCCGCTACTACATGGCCGAGCTGGACGGCTCCGGTCTCCTGCTGGTGGCGCCGTGCGGCGACCTGCAGCTCGTCCTCGTGGTGGACACCGGTCGCGTGCAGCTCGGCCTGCTGATCAACGTGGTGCTCCCCGAAGTGCTCGCCGCCCTTGAGGAGGTGAGCCCCGGATGAAGGTGTTCACCGCGTCCGGCATCGAGGGCTCGACGCCCTGCTTCCGCAGGTTCCTGAGCGCCGTCCGGAGTTACGGGGCGGACGTGGGCGTGCTGCTGGGCGACCTGACGGGGCGGAAAGTGGTGTCGGCGATCAGAACGGGTCCCTCCACGTGGACGGTCCCGCTGGACGGCAAGGTGCACGAGGTCGACTCGCCGACGGCGTTGGCCGAGCTGACCGGGCACATCAGCGACCACGGTGACTACTGGCTCGAGCAGACACCTGAGGAGTACGAGCACCTGCGCTCCAACCAGTCGCTCGTCGAGCTCTACTTCAAGTCGCTCGTGCGGCAGCGTATCGAGGAATGGCTCACGTTGGCCGACGAGAAGCTCGGCGCGGACGGGCCGCCCGTCTTCGTGGCGCCCGGCTGTGGCGACTGGCGCATCATCGACGAGCTGTTCGAGCACGGCGGCCGGCTGCTGCCCTGCGACGACCGTGTCGTCCAGATCGACGGCTACCAGATGGTCACCTCCTCGTCCAGTGGGCCCACGGAGTGGGAGCTGGTACGCGAGATGGACGACCGGCGACTGTACACGAAGCTCCTCGAGCTGTGCTCGGGCGTCGGCGACCCCGACTTCGCGATCCTCAACCTGCAGGCCGAGAGCAGGGCCACGCAGCGGATCGTCAAGCGCTTCCAGCCGCTGGTGCGCTTCCGCGGCTCGGCGCAGGGCGGCAACGGAGGCGCCTCGAAGCAGGGGAGGACCCTCGAGCTCAGCCCGCGCAGCCCGATGGTCGAGGACGCCGCGCCGACGCTGCACGGCGTGCTCGTGCAGCTCGAGGGCGGCGCGGTCAAGGACTACGTCTTCACCGAGGCCTGAGGGCGCGGACCAGGCCGGCGCGAGGTCGCCCTCCGCGATCCCCGGCGCGCCTGACCGGGTCCCTCCGCGGCCGGGTTCTTCTCCGTCCGTCAGAGCGTCTGGGTCGCCGACTCGATGGTCACGATCACCACGGCCCGCATCCAGCCGAACGTCGCCTTCATCCGCTCGAAGTCGGCGCCCGACTCCCGGAACTCCGCTGAGCCCTTGATCAGGAACCCGGTCCCGGGACCGATCTTGCCCTGCACCTTGCTGCTGCCGCAGGTGATGAGGACATCCGGGTTGAAGCGGATGTTCGCTTCGGTGCGGTGCATGAACCCCGCGGGGATGAGCATCCGGCCGTCGTCGGTGAGCCGGACGTAGCTGTTCCAGGTGTTGACCATGTGGGGGCCGTCCTCGCCCACCGTGGCGATGGCGACGACGCCGTCTTTCTTGAGCACGTCACGCAGCTTCTCGGGGATGTCCACGCCAGACTCCTTTCGTTGGCCGGAACGAACAGTATTCCGCAGGAGCGGGGTGTTCAATCGGTCGCTGCGGCGCGGGATTGTGGGAGCGGGTGAGGCGCACCCGCCGGCCGGACCGCCGCCTCGCGGCCGGGGCGCCGCCGTACATCGTGGAGGGCATGGTCGGAAGTGCGGCGGAAAAGAGGCCGGAGCAAACGTCGGGCAAGCCGGGTATATAGCGGAGAACATCTCCTGCTCCCATCGGTGCGTGGTCCTCTCCGAAGGAGACACGATGAAGCCACTCGAGCCGCCCGGTCGATCCGCGTTCAGACTGATCGCCTGTCCCGCGGTGCTCGGCGAACTCGCCGAGGGCGCGGCCGACGACCTCGGCTGCGACACGCTCCCGGCCCGGATGCACCTGAGCCCGGAGCGGCTCAAGGAGGGTCTGCACGCCGCCGTCGCCGAGGTGGACGTCCCTGGTGCCACGATCGTCCTCGGGTACGGACTGTGCTCGAACGCCGTGCTCGGCCTGAAGACGCGTCATGCCACGCTGGTGGTGCCGCGCGTCGACGATTGCATCGCCATGCTGCTCGGTTCCAACGAGGCGTTCGCCGCCGAGGCGGAGAAGGAGCGCGGCAGCTACTACCTCACCAAGTCGTATCTCGACGAGTGCTCGACCGTGGTCAGCGAGCACGAGCAGATGACCGAGAAGTACGGCTCGGACAAGGCGCAGCGCATGATGCGTCTGGTGCTCCAGCACTACACGCGCCTCGTGCTGATCGATACGGGTCGTTACGACCTGGAGGCCTGTCGAGCGCGCGTCGAGACGGTCGCGGGCGTGTACGGACTCACCGTGGACGTGGTGCCGGGAACGACGCGGATCGTGGATGCGCTCGTGGACGGCGAGTGGGGCGACGACTTCGTCGTCGTCCCTCCCGGACACGAGCTCACTCTACGCGACTTCCGCCCGGAGCTGTTCCAGGATGACGCGTCGTCGCCGCCGTCTCAGGACCCGCCGTCCGCGGCCGAGGCGCCGTGACGCGCTGCCAGCAGTCCCTGGCAGATCCTGACGCCCTCCATCGCATTGTTGGTCCACGAATCGGCGCCGCAGAACCGGCAGAGCTCGGCATCGACGATGCCGCCGCCGAGGATCACGTGAGGCTTCAGCGCCAACTCGTCCGCGCTCTTCAGGGCGGTCGTCGTCGCTCGCATGCTTTCGAACGCCGCCGTGATGAGACCGGAGAGGCCGACGATGTCCGGCCGGTCTGTGACGGCGGCGTCGAGGAACGTCCGCGGCGGCACGTCGACGCCCAGGTCGATGACCGTGAATCCGTGGCCACGCAGGGTGGTCGCCGTGAGGTTCTTGCCGATGTCGTGGATGTCGCCGGCCACGGTCCCGAGCAGCACGGTGCCGGACGAGTGGCCCTCCATCTCACCCTCGAGCCCCGGTCGAATCAACGCCAGCACTTCGCGGAAGATCTCTCCGGCGAGGATCAGCCCGGAGAGGAAGTACTCCTCACGCTGGTAGCGCTCGCCGATCACGCGCATCGCCTGTTCGCACGCACTGACGATCGGCAGCGAACGCTCTCCCTGGACCAGCGCCTGCTCCACAAGGCGGAGAGTCCGATCCTCGTCCAGCTCGATCAGCGCGTCCGTGATGGTGTTCATCTCGTCCACGGTCCTTCCGGGTCGTCGGCGGTCACGCCCGGTCCGAGCCGCGTCTCCAGAGAGAACTGATCCGCGCGGCAGAGGAACCAGCCCCAGCTCACCGGCGCGCCGTCCAACTCGTAGAAGACGTGTTCGAGGCAGAGCGCGGCGGCCCGGTCCGGCTCCTGGAGCAGCTGTGCGGCCTTGTCGTCGAGATTGACTGCGAACACGCGCAGGTCGCCGCGATGCAGACCGTGCCCGCCGAACGAACGGAGCAGGCCCTCGATGGAGGTGATCTGCAACTGCGCCTCGACCAGCGGCCGGCGGGCGTCGTACACGATGTGTTCGTGGTGGTAGACGATCGGGTGGTCGTCCCTCATCAGCAGACGGCGCAGGTACACAGTGCGCTGGCCCTGGCGCAGCCGCAACATCTCGGCCACGCGGGCGCTCGCCCTGGTCGTGGACGCCGAGAGCAGGCGCACCTGGACCGCATCGTCCATCCATTGCCGGGTGAGGTCGTGCAGACGGAAGGTCGCGACCCCGAGGTCGAGGGCGCGCACGAACGTCCCGCGGCCCTGTTCGGTCGAGACCAGACCCTCGTCGACGAGGACCGCCAGGGCCCGGCGCAGCGTCATGGGGCTCACGTGGAACTCGCTGCAGAACCGCGACTCCGACGGGAGGCGGTCGCCGGGGCGGTACGCGCCCAGCCGTATGCGCTCGCGCACGATGTCGGCGATGTGCTGATACGGGTGCTTCGCGCGCGCTTCGCCCCGCGACGTGCTCGCGCGCTTCGAGAGCGCTGAACGGCCAGATGCGCTCGCCCGGACGTCCGACCCGACTCCGGTCACGGTCACCTCCCTCGCCTGCGGGTCACGCTGTCGGTCATTCAGTATACCTAGACGAGTCGAGCTTGACTTCTCTAGATATGTTGTAGAATGCCAAGAGGAGCCGCGCAAGAGATGTGCGGGCGCGCTCCGGCGGATGTCCGGAGAAGGGAGGCACCACATTGAGCACGACCGATCTGGCACGAGCACTGGGTGACCTGCAGGAAGACGAGGTGGTCGCCGGCGTCGGCGAGCGGATCGCCGCCGGCGACGATCCCACGGCCATCCTCGCCGACGTGCAGCGCGGCATGGAGATCGTCGGCAAGCGGTTCGAGGACGGCGAGTACTACCTCTCAGAGCTCCTCTACGCGGCCGACATCTTCAAGCAGGTCAACGAGCCGTTGGCCGAGAAGCTGGCCAGTCGCGAGACCGAGAAGCTCGCCACGATGGTCCTCGGCACGGTGAAGAACGACATCCACGAGTTCGGCAAGGACATCGTCGCCACCATCCTGCGCTCCAACGGGGTAGAGGTCGTCGACCTGGGTATGGACGTGGACTACGAGGCGTTCGTGGCCGCCGTCCGGGAACACCATCCGCAGTTCGTGGGCATGTCCTGCCTCCTCACCACGGTGTTCGACGACATGAAGAACACCATCGCGGCGCTCGAGGATGCCGGGCTCCGGGACGGTGTGCAGATCTACATCGGCGGCGGCCCGGTGGATGAGTCGCTCGTCGAGTACGTCGGGGCGGACCTCTACTGCCGTACCGCACAGGACGCCGTCGTGGCGATCAAGAGACACCTGGGGGTGAACTGACGATGGATGCCGCTACTCAGCGACTGCTCGAGGAGAAGGAACGGCGCATCCGGGACGCGGTCGCGCTCAAGACACCCGATCGTGTCCCCATCGTTCCGCTGGGCGACGCCTTCACTGCCCGTCAGGCCGGCGTCAAGGTGTCGGACTTCTGCACCGACCCGCAGATCGCTTATCGCACGATGATCGAGGTGTTCTCCGGGTTGGGCGAGCTGGACGGCATCCAGCACGCCAACTACAACGTCCACCTTCTCAGCACCATCTGGCTCTCCAGGCTGAAGATCCCGGGGCGCGACCTCGGCGAGAACGATGCCTGGCAGGTCGAGGAGATCGAGCTGATGACGCCGGAGGACTACGACGCGATCCTCGACGAGGGATTCGGCCCCTGGCTCGAGCGCTACTTCGCCGAGCGGCTGCCCGGGACGGCCGAGGCCTTCGCGGCCTTCGTCGCGACGCTGCCCGACGCCTTCGCGGCGTGGCGCGAGAAGGGTATCGTCGTGTTCTCCCCGGTGATCGCCACCGCGCCGTACGAGTATTTCTGCGGCGGTCGCTCGATGCAGCAGTTCATGCTCGACATGCATCGCCGGCCTGACAAGGTACAGGCCGCGATGGACGCCGCGCTGCCCTTCCTCAAGGAGCAGATGCGCCAGGTCATCCGGGGTCTCTCCCTTATGGGCCTCTGGATCGGCGGCTGGCGCACGGCCAGCGAGTTCCTCTCGCCGCGGCTGTGGGAGCGGTTCGTGTTCCCCTATTACAAGGAACTGGTCGACGTGGCGATCGAGGAGGGGGCCATCCCGGTCCTGCACTTCGACGCCGACTGGACGCGCGACCTCGAGCGTCTGCTGGAGCTCCCCAAGGGCAAGTGCGTCCTGTCGCTCGACGGCAAGACCGACATCTTCAAGGCCAAGGAGATCCTGGGCGACCACATGTGCATCATGGGAGACGTGCCTCCCCGCATGCTCTCGCTGGGCACCCCGGCCGAGGTCACCGCGTACTGCAAGCGGCTCATCAATGAGGTGGGGCCGGGAGGATTCATCCTGGCCCAGGGATGCTGCATCCCGCCGGATGCGAAGTACGAGAACGTCAAGGCGATGATCGACTCGGTGCAATGACTCCTGCGCCACTGCGGCGCCCGGCGAGCCGGGCGCCGCAGTGGCCTGATCCAATGGACCTTCTCTCCTTTTCAGGCTTTCTCGGCTCGGGCAAGACGACCCTCATCCTGGCGTTGGCGAAGGAGCTCGCCGCACGGGGTGACCGCACGGCGTTCATCGTCAACGAGGTCGGCGAGGTCGGCGTCGACCAACGCATTCTGCGCGACGACGGGCTCGAGGTGTACGAGATCACCTCCGGGTGCATCTGCTGCCAGATGGGCGTGGACCTGGTCAAGACCCTGGAGGCACTGGTGCGCGAGGAGCGCCCTCAGAACGTCATCATCGAGGCTTCCGGCGTCGCCACTCCGGACGGCATCGCGGATTCGCTGAGCTACTATGGAGGTCCGCCGTTCGCGAGCACGCGCAGCATCGGCGTTCTCGACCCCACCCGCCTCGAGGCGCTCATCGAGGTCATGACGCCCCTCATCGAGAGCCAGATCGCAGGCGTGGACGAGATCATCGTGACCAAGACCGACCTGGCTACGGGCGCCGAAGTCGCACAGGCCCGAAGCGTGGCTGAACGCCTCAACCCGAAGGCCGCCCTGCGGACGCTCTCCGCCACGGACCCGGTCGCCCTCGCCGACCTGGCGCGCTCACTGGCGAAGCCGGGGAGGACGTCGTGACGGAACGCGACCGACTGGACCCCTTCGCCGCTTCGCTCACGTTCGAGGCCGGAAGGCGCGTCGACAGCGGAGGGGAGCTCCTGGCCGCACTGCTGACCGACATCGGCGAGGCGTGCCATGCGGCGGGCTGCTCCCTCATCGGGCACATCAAATGCCATGCCGCCGGCAACGGCCGGGCTTTCGCGTGCAGCCTCACCTCACGGCGGACGGGGGCGGCGTGCCGTGGAGCACACCTCGAGCCGCTCGAGCCGGGAGCATCCCTGGAGGTCGAGCTGGTCGTCCTCGTGTACGGTCTGTCCCGGGACACCGTCGATGCCGCGGTGCGACAGGCACTCGCACGGTCTGCGAAGGGCAGCGGCGGCGACTGGGCCCTGTGCACGGAGAGCCACTCCCATTCCCACGCGTCCGGCTCGTGCTGACGGCTTTCCTGCCGTCGGGCGCGCGACGGCAGTAGTCACGCGGCGTGTCGTTCTCGTGAGTCGTGCGAGGCGGGCTCCGCGCCGGCTGACGTAGCGTCTCCCGCGGCCTCCTCAGAGGCCACCCTCACCAATCCGTCAACCTCGTCCGATAGACTCTACGTAAGGCTTGGGCGCGAGAGGCGCCCGGCGGGGGCCGCGCGGACCGCGGAGGGATAGGTGCGCGAAGCCGTAATCGAGAACCCGGTCATCAACTCGGCGTTCACCGAGCCGCGCCGGCACTTCAAGTTCGACGACGACGGCATCACCAGCGAGATCGTCGAGGCGCGCCGTCCGAGCGCCTACTTCATCCCCGTCGCGCAGCCGAAGAAGAGGGGCGCGCAGCTGCAGCTCGGCACTGAGTGGACCGACGACCGGCGGCGCGAGAACGACTACATCAACGAGGTGCGCGCGGCCGTGGGGGACTGGCGCCGCCGCGGCTACCCCGGCATCACCCGCACCACGCGCAGCCTGCTCGATCACTGGCGGCGACCAGGCCGCGAGCGCAGGCTCTTCTTCTGCCAACTCGAGGCGGTCGAGACGGCGATCTACCTGGCGGAGTGCGTCACCAAGGCGGGCAAGCCGTATCTGGTGACTAGGCTCAAGGAGGCCAACGACTCGGCCAACCCTGGGCTCGACCGCCTCGCCTTCAAGATGGCCACCGGCAGCGGCAAGACGGTGGTCATGGCCATGCTCATCGCCTGGCAGGCGCTCAACAAGATCGAGAACCCGCAGGACGCCCGGTTCAGCGATTCGTTCCTCATCGTGGCGCCGGGCATCACGATCCGCGACCGCCTGCGCGTGCTGCTGCCCAACGACGGCGGCAACTACTACCGCGCCCTCGACGTGGTGCCGGCGGAGCTCATGGAGCGGCTCAACCGCGGCGGGTGGTGATCACCAACTTCCACGCCTTCCTGCTCCGTGAGAAGGCGTCGGCCGGCCGGCTCACCAAGCGCCTGCTGGCCGGCCGCGGCGCGGGCGAGGCGAGCCCGTTCAAGGAGACGCCCGACCAGATGGTGCGCCGCGTGTGCCGCGAGTTCGGCGGCAAGAAGAACATCGTCGTGCTCAACGACGAGGCGCACCACTGCTACCGCGGCAAGCCGGCCGAGGCGGGGGACGAGGCCGACGCCGCCGCGCTCAAGGGTGACGACAGGCGCGAGGCACGGCGCCGCGACGAGGAGGCCCGGGTCTGGATCAGCGGCCTGGAGGCGATCAAGCGCAAGATCGGCATCCGGGCCATCTACGACCTCTCCGCCACGCCGTTCTTCCTGCGCGGCTCGGGCTACCCGGAGGGCACGCTGTTCCCCTGGGTGGTGAGCGACTTCTCGCTGGTCGACGCGATCGAGTGCGGCATCGTCAAGGTGCCGCGCGTGCCGGTGGCCGACGACTCCATGGCCTCCGCCATCCCCATGTACCGGCACCTCTGGCCGCACATGAAGGACGATCTGCCCAAGAAGGGCCGCAAGACGGATGCCGTCGACGGCGGCGCGCCGCGGCTGCCCAAGGAGCTGGAGGGCGCGCTGCAGAGCCTCTACGGCAACTACGAGAAGTACCAGGAGGCCTGGACGCGCGCGGCCGAGGAGCGCGGCGAGGGCAGTCGGCTCACGCCGCCGGTGTTCATCGTGGTCTGCAACAACACCAACGTCTCCAAGCTCGTGTTCGACTGGATCGCGGGCTGGGAGCAGGAGGTGGGGGAGGGCGACGAGCGGCGCACCGTGGTGGCCCCCGGCAACCTCGCCCTGTTCAGCAACGTGGAGCGGGGCCCCAGCGGCGAGAACCGCTGGACCGACCGCCCCAACACGATCCTGATCGACTCCTCGCAGCTCGAGTCCGGCGAGGCCATGAGCGCCGAGTTCAAACGGGCGGCGGCACGCGAGATCGTGGAGTTCAAGGCGCAGTACCGGCAGCGCTTTCCCGACCGCGACGCCGAGGCGATCACCGACGAGGACCTCCTGCGCGAGGTGATGAACACGGTGGGCAAGCCGGGCCGGCTCGGCGAGCAGATCAGGTGCGTGGTGAGTGTCTCCATGCTGACCGAGGGCTGGGACGCCAACACGGTGACGCACGTGCTCGGCGTGCGCGCGTTCAGCACCCAGCTGCTCTGCGAGCAGGTGGTGGGGCGCGCGCTGCGCCGCACCACCTACGTGACCGACGCGGAGACCGATCTCTTCCCGCCCGAGTACGCCGAGGTGTACGGAGTGCCGTTCTCGTTCATCCCGGTGGGGCCGGAGATCAGCGAGCCGGTGCTGCCCAAGAAGGCGACGCGGGTGCGGGCGCTGCCCGAACGCGTCGCCCACGAGCTCACCTTCCCGCGGCTCACCGGCTACCGCTACGAGCTGTCCGGAGAGCGCCTCACGGTGCGCTTCGACGGGCAGGCCGGCATGGCGCTGAGCAGCGCCGAGGTGCCGACCAAGGTGGAGATGGCGCCGGTGTTCGGGCTGAGCGACATCCATACGCTCGACCAGCTCAAGGCGCGGCGCCCGCAGGAGGCCGACTTCCTGCTCGCCAAGCTGGTCTACGAGACGTACTTCCACGTGGCCGACGCGGCCGGAGAGCCGGCGAACCGACCCTGGCTGTTCCCGCAGATCCTGGTGGCGGCGCGGGCCTGGCGCCGCGAGTGCCTCACCTGCAAGGACGACGCGTTCCCACAGATGCTGCTGCTCGCGGACTTCGCCCACCGCGCGGCCGAGAAGATCTATCGGGCGATCGTGGAGTCGAGCACCGGCGAGCGGGTCCTGCTGCCGATCGTGCAGCCCTACGACCCCGTCGGCTCCACCAGCTACGTCGACTTCGACACCACGCGGCCCGTCTGGCCGAGCGACCCCGACAAGTGCCACATCTCGCACGTCGTCTGCGACACGGATTCGTGGGAGCAGAAGATGGCGCAGACGCTGGAGGACATGCCCGAGGTCGAGAGCTATGTGAAGAATCACAACCTCGGGTTCTTCATCCCGTACACTCATGAGGGCGCGGCGCGCAGCTACATCCCGGACTTCATCGTGCGGCTGCGGGCGGACGGGGCCGCGTCTGACGGCGTCCCCACCCGCGACGCGCTCAACCTGATCATCGAGGTCTCCGGCGAGCCGAAGCCCGAGAAGGCCGCCAAGGTGGAGACCGCGCGCAGTCTCTGGGTGCCGGCCGTGAACAACGATGGCCGGTTCGGCCGCTGGAGCTTCCTTGAGATCAGCGACCCGTGGGATGCCAAGAACACGATCCGGGCGCATCTGGCGGCGGAGGGCGACGGCCGAGGAGCGGATCAGGTGACGTCGGCATGAAGGTGGGCCGCTACACGCTTGACGATGACCGCCTTCGAGAGCTCTGCCTGGAGTGGAAGGTCCAGCGGCTGGCCGTCTCCGGCCTGATACCGGTTGAGGAGTTGGCTCACGAGGACGAAGTCTGGATCCTGCACGAGTTCCTGCCAGACGTTCACTACGGATTCTCGCACATCGACTTCGAGGAGCAGGTTCGGGAAGCCTGTGGAGGGGATGACGATCTGCACATTGCGAACCCCCGCTTCGTCAGAGGACCCTTGCGTCAGCGAGCTCTGATCCGGCATGCAGTCGTGGTGTATGCGGCGCCCGGGGTGGCGTCGACCACCGACGACTGGGAGCGAGGGGAATGGGTCATGGACACGGACGAGGCGTTCGGCGGGCAGTGGACAGCAGCCAAGCTTGAGTGCGTGCGGAAGTACCTCTCTGCATACACGACGATCATGAGCAAGCAGCCATACCGCGTCGCGTATATCGATGCCTTCGCCGGGACGGGCTACTGGAAAGAGAAGAGGGACGACGATCCTTCACAGCTCGCTTTCCCTGAGCTCCTGAAGAGCGACTCGACCGGATACCGTGACGGGTCTGCTCGCATCGCTCTGGCCACCGAGCCTCGGTTCGACAAGTACCTCCTGGTGGAGACCGAGCCCGAGCGAGCTGACCGGCTTCAGGCCCTGGGCGCCGAGTTCCCGGACAAGGCTGCGGACATCCTCGTGATCCGCAGCGATGCGAACTCCTACTTGCTCGACCTGTGCGAGAACTATCGGTGGGATCGACACAGAGCCGTGCTCTTCCTCGATCCCTACGGCATGCAGGTGGATTGGGCGACCGTGCGGGCGATTGCAGGAACGAAGGCCATCGACATGTGGTACCTCTTCCCGCTGGGTGTCGCGGTCAACAGGCTGTTGCGGAGGGATGCCAAGATCAGCTCGAGCATCCGTCGACGGCTCGACATGCTCTTCGGTACTGATGCCTGGTTCGATGCGTTCTATGAGGTTCAGGAGCGACTCACGCTCGAAGGTCCGGAGGCGTGCACGGTGAAGACGGGAACGTTCGACTCCATCGCACGCTTCGTGAATGCTCGACTGTATGAGGTCTTTGCCGGTGTCGTGCCGCAGCCGCTCGCCCTCCGCAACTCCTCCAACGTCCCCATCTACCTGCTCTGTTTCGCTGCGGCCAACGAGCGCGGGGCGCCGGTTGCCGTGAAGATCGCTCAGGAAGTGATGATGAAGAAGCTCGCCGGATGAGTGCCGCTTCAGCCATCGAGTGGACTGAATCCACCTGGAATCCAGTGACTGGTTGCACCAAGCTCAGTGCGGGCTGCGCGAACTGCTATGCCGAGAGAATGGCGCTGCGGCTCCAAGCGATGGGGCAGCCGAACTACGCCGCCGGGTTTGCCGTACGCACGCACGAGCGAATGCTCGAGGTGCCCCTGGGCTGGCGGCGGCCGCAGACCGTGTTCGTCAATTCGATGAGCGACCTCTTCCACGAGGAAGTACCGTTCGACTTCATCCAGCGTGTGTTCGACGTCATGCACCGAGCCGACTGGCATACATACCAGGTGCTCACCAAGCGCTCCGGTAGGCTCAGCCAGTTGGCGCCGTCGCTGGACTGGCCGAACAACGTCTGGATGGGCGTGAGCGTGGAGAACGCGCAGGTACTGGGACGAGTGGATGAGCTTCGCAATGCTTCAGGCCCGCGCGTGCGGTTCCTGTCGCTCGAGCCTCTCCTGGGTCCACTGCAAGACCTCTGTTTGGACGGTATTGACTGGGTGATCGCCGGCGGAGAGTCGGGCCCGCATGCCCGCCCGCTGGCGCCTGAGTGGGCGCGTGGAGTGCGCGACGCATGCTTGCGCGATGGTGTGCCGTTCTTCTTCAAGCAGTGGGGCGGGACGCGAAAGAAGCGCGCCGGCAGGGAGCTGGACGGCAAAACGTGGGACGAGATGCCGATGTCGGCATTGATGCAGCGCAGAGTGGAGGCGGCAGTCTGATGGCGAAGAAGCAGTCGGGCCCCAAACCCGTCGAGACCTACCGGCACGACGACAAGCGCACCAACATCCCCACCAACGAGCTGCGCGGCTTCGTCGAGGGTGACGAGTCGCAGCCGGGACGCATGCTCTACCCGCGCGACCCCTCGCTCGACCCGCAGCTCGTCTGGCAGGGCAAGGACGAGCAGGACGCCCGCGACCTCGAGGTGCCGGTCGTCCCCATCTACATCCAGGAGAAGATCCTGCCGCAGGTGATCATCGAGAACCTGCGCGACACGGCGCGCAAGGGCGAGCCCGAGCCCGAGATGACGCTGTTCGACGACTACGACGGCATCGAGTTCCAGGAGCTGGTCGAGTTCTACCGCCACGAGCAGAACTGGGCCAACCGCATGATCCTCGGCGACTCGCTGCTGGTGATGACCTCGCTGGCCGAGAAGGAGGGCCTCAAGGGCAAGGTCCAGATGATCTACATGGACCCGCCCTACGGCATCAAGTTCGGCAGCAACTGGCAGGTGAGCACGCGCAAGCGCGACGTCAAGGACGGCAAGGCCGAGGACGCGACCCGCCAGCCCGAGCAGATCAAGGCGTTCCGCGACACCTGGGAGCTCGGCATCCACTCGTACCTCGCGTACCTGCGCGACCGCCTGACGGTCGCGCGCGAGCTCCTCACCGAGAGCGGCAGCATCTTCGTGCAGATCGGCGACGAGAACCTGCATCTGGTGCGCTGCGTGATGGACGAGGTGTTCGGAGCCGAGAACTTCGTATCGCAAATCTCCATGGCGAAGACGTCTGGGCAGACAGCGCAGTACCTGGCCGGCGTCGCTGACTTCCTGCTCTTCTATGCGAGGGATTGCAGCCAACTCAAGTACCGCCAGCTGTACCTTGACAAGCGAATCTCAGGTCAGGGAGGGACGGGTTACACGCGAGTGGTTCTGGCTGATGGTGGCATCCGCGCCTTGACACCCTTGGAAGCAGCCGATCCCGAGAGTCTGCCGGTCGGCAGCAGATTGTGCACGCTAGACAATCTCACAAGCCAGAGGCCGCCGGGTGACTTCCCGGTTGATTACGAGGGCCGTCAATATCGGCCGAAGACCGGGTACTGGAAGACGCACTCCAAAGGTATGGCGAAGCTGGTGCGTGCAGGGCGCGTACGGCTCGTGGGGAACACGCTTCGCTACGTGCGGTTCATGGACGACTTCCCCGTCTTTCCAATAACCAATGTGTGGAGCGACACAGGGGTAGCTGGATTCGCTGCAGACAAGAAGTACGTCGTGGAAACGTCATCCAAGGTAGTCGAGCGGCTCTTGGTGATGGCGACGGACCCGGGCGACTTGGTTCTGGACCCGACGTGTGGAAGCGGCACGACGGCGGTTGTCGCCGAGCAATGGGCCCGACGCTGGATCACGATTGACACCAGCCGAGTTGCCCTTGCCTTGGCGCGCACCCGCCTCATGGGCGCGCGCTTCCCGTACTATCTGCTCGCGGACTCGCCCGAGGGCGCGAAGCGCGAGGCCGAGCTGACCGGCGTCCCGCCGGCGACCTCGGCCTTCTCGGGCGACGTCCGCAAGGGCTTCGTCTACAAGCGCGTCCCGCACATCACCCTGAAGTCGATCGCCAACAACCCCGACATCCGCGAGGGCATGTCGCGCGAGGAGATCGACGCCGCCATCCGCCGCCACGCCGACACCGAGCTGCTCTACGACCAGCCCTACGAGGACAACTCGCGCATCCGCGTGACCGGGCCGTTCACGGTCGAGAGCCTCTCGCCGCACCGGGTGCTGACCGGCGCGGACGCCGGGGCGGCCGCTCACGAGGTGGCGGACGGGCCGGCCGGCG
>ERZ1026800.1302-NODE-1302-length-16332-cov-5.696513_pt1 | contig 16332 bp, 9 predicted proteins | sample MGYA00520873_ERZ1026800 | MGnify/ENA primary metagenome ERZ1026800 (study PRJEB33270, sample SAMEA104284475) | anaerobic digester metagenome | biome: Anaerobic digester microbiome; feature: mesophilic sludge digester; material: Anaerobic digester biomass | place...
ATCCTGGCCATCACTGGGCTGCCGCCGTTTGGCATTTTCATCTCCGAATTCGCGCTTGTGCGCGCCGGGTTTGAGGCGGGTCATCCCTGGCTGATGGGCCTTGTGTTGGCGCTGCTCGCCCTGGCTTTTGTGGCGCTGCTCAATGTCCTCAATAAGATGCTATACGGCAAACCCTCGGATGGCGTCGCGGTGGGCGAGGTTGACAAGTGGCAGACCGGTCTGCTGATGCTCAGCGTGGCTGGATTGGTCGTACTGGGGCTGACTTTGCCGGAGCCGGTGCGGACGCTGCTCGATCAAAGCGTCGCTATTGTCTCGAAATAGGGTGCGGTGATGACTACTCTCGATCAACTTCAATCCACGCTGAACGCCCATCTACGGGACCACCTGACCGCAGCCTGCGTCCGGCGGGGAAATGAGCTGCACGTTCAGATAACGCAAGGCGATGCCCTTCACCTGGCCCAAGTCCTGCGCCGTGACTATAAGACCGAATTGGTCTTGATGGTAGCCAACGACCGACGCGCTGAACGGGGAGTTTTCGAGGTCCATTACCTGTTCGCCAACAATGCCGAGAACTGGTTTGTTCACGCTACCAAGGAACTGCCTGCCGACGATCCACAGGTCCATTCGATGGCCACTTTCTATTTTCCGGCGGCACGGTTGGAGCGTGAACTGGACTATATGTTCGGGATCGAAGCCGTCGGCTATCCCTCACCTGCGCGCATGGTACGCCGCTCAGCCTCGCCCGAACGGTGACAATGACCGCAGACGCTCGATGATCTTCTCCGTATGCTCGAGCGCGTAGTCGATCTGTTCATCCGTCGTGTAGCGGCTCAGGCTGAAGCGCACCGAGCCGTGGATGGCGGTGAAGGGCACCTGCATGGCCCGGAGGACATGCGAAGGCTCCAGCGAGCCCGACGTGCAGGCCGAGCCGCTGGACGCGCAGATGCCCGCGTCGCTGAGCTGGTAGAGAATTCCCTCGCCCTCGATGTAGTGGCAGGCGATGTTGAGCGTGTTGGGCAGGCGCGGCGCGCCCAGGCCGTTGACCTCGACGAAGGGAACGCGCTCCTGGAGCGCCGCCTGGAGGCGGTCGCGCATGCGCCCGATCCTGGCCTCGTCCTTGCTCAGGTGCGCCGCCGCGAGCTCCGCGGCCTTGGCCATCGCCACCATGAAGGCCACGTTCTCGGTGCCGGCGCGCCGCGCGCCTTCCTGGTGGCCCCCGATCAGCCAGGGGCGCCACGGGGTGCCGCGGCGCACGTACAACGCGCCGATGCCTTTGGGCCCATGGAGCTTGTGGCCGGAGAAAGACAGCAGATCGACCTCGCGGAACTCCCCGGCCAGGTCGATCGGCAGCTTGCCGGCGGTCTGGGTCGCATCGGTGTGAAACACGATGCGCGGGTCGGTGGCTTTGGCGATGCGCGCCAGCTCGGCGATGGGGAAGATGACGCCCGTCTCGTTGTTGGCGTGCATGACGGTGACCAGGAGCGTGTCGGGCCGCAGGGCGCGCACGTAGGCATCGACGTCGAGGGAGCCGTCGCGGCGCACCGGAAGGAAGTCGACCTCCCAGCCGGCGCGGGCCATCTCCCGGCACATTTCGAGCACCGCCGGGTGCTCCACCGCGGTGGTGACGATGTGCCGCCGCGCGGGGACGGCCTTCGCGACGCCCGCGATGGCCGCGTTGTTGCTCTCCGTGGCGCAGGACGTGAAGACGATCTCCTTGGCGTCCGCCCCGACGAAGCGTGCGACGACGTCCCTGGCCTTTCCGACGGCCTCCGAGGCCTTCCGCGCGGCCTCGTACATCGAACTCGGGTTGAAGAACACCTCGGAGAGATAGGGCCGCATGGCCTCGACGACCTCGGGGGCGGGCTGCGTCGTCGCGTTGTTGTCGGCGTAGACAAGCTGCATCGGCCTAGACCTCTATCACCCGCACGCGCTCGTCGACCTGCTCCTTGAGCGTCCGCTCGACGAGGTTCTTCAGCGTGCGCTGGGAGCCCGCGCACTGGGCGCAGGCGCCGCCGAGGCGGCAGTAAACGACGGTGTCCTTGATGTCGACGATGTTGATGTCGCCCCCGTCGCGCTGCAGCATGGGGCGGATGTAATCCTCCATGGTTTTCTCGATCTTCTTGCCGAACTGGTAGGGCGAGAGCGGCGCCGGCGCGGAGGCGGCCGGAGCGGCGCCGGCCGCCTCCGCGCCCCAGGCCTCGTTCAGGAGATCTTGAAGCCCCCCCGGCGCGTGGTGGCACAACATGCAGGCGCCTCCCGCCTTGATGGCATTCGTGATTTCGGGAATGGTGCGCAGCCCGAGCTCGCGGATCTTGCGCTTGATATAAGGCTCGGTGAGGTTGAAACACTTGCAGACGACGCGGCCTTCCTCCTGCTCCTCCTGGTGGATATCGATGCCGAGCTTCGTCAGATCGACGCCGCGCTTCCGGGCCCAGTTGAAGACCGCGGCCTGGAGCGCCTCGGCGCCCATGACCGAGCAGTGGATCTTCTGGTCGGGCAGGCCCTCGAGAAACTCCACGATGTCCTCGTTGGTGACGCTGAGGGCCTGAATGGGCGTGAAGCGGCCTTCCTCGATAATGGTGCAAAGCGCCTCGGAGGCGGCGATGGCCGAAGTGCAGCCGAAGGTCAGGTAGCGCGCCTCGGTGATGACGTCCCGGGTCGGGTCCGTCGGGTGGCGCCGGACGCGGAAGGTGAACCTGAGGGCATCGCCGCAGGCGATCGAGCCGTGGTCGCCGAGGCCGTCCGGGTCCGCGATCTCGCCCATGTGGGTTCCGGGCTTGCCGTGGACCGCATCCATGAAGAGCTGCTTGGTTTTTTCGCTGTAGTTCCAGGCCATGCTTAGGCTCCGGGCCGTCGTCGTTTTCAAAGTCTACCGCACAAGTAGACATTACACAAGCCCCGCCGCGCGCGGCGGGGCGCGAGGTGCGATTATAGAGCGCGCCGCGGCGGGGCCACAACCCGGCGTTGCGCGCCGGGCGCCCGGGTCCTACAATCCCGGGATTGTCCCTCGGGCGAGGCATGCGCATGGCACATCGAATCCACGTTCGCGCCGCGGGCGCCGACGCGCGCGCGCAGGCGCGGAAGGCCGCGATCGCGCGCCAGTTTCCCGGCGCCGTGGTGGAAGATCTACGGCTCGTCGACAATTACACCGTTGTCAAAGACCTGGCGCCCGACGAACTCGAGCGCGTCCGCGCCATGCTCACGCACCCGGTCACCGAGGAGAGCGCCGCCGATCGGCCGCTCCTGCCCCCGCGGTTCGACTGGTCCTTCGAGATCGCGTTTCTGCCCGGCGTGACCGACAACGTCGGCCGCACGGCAAGGGAGGGGATCGGCGATCTGCTGGGAGCGCCCTTCGCCCCGGGCGAGGACGTCTACTCCTCGCAGACGACCTTCCTGGCGGGCCGGCTCGCCCGCGGCCAGGTCGATGCCATCGCCGCCGCCTTCGCCAACCCGCTCATCCACCATATCCAGGTCCGCTCGGCGGAAGAAGAGCGCGCGGGCGCGGCGGCGCCGTACATCCCGCGGGTGGCGCTGCCCGCTCCGGCCGAGGTCGCCGTGGTGGATCTGGACCTTCCCGAGGAGGAACTGCTCCGCCTGGGCCGGGAAGGCATCCCCGATCCCCGCGGCGGGCGGCGCGGGCCGCTGGCGCTGGACCGCGACTCGCTCCTGGCCATCCGGGCGTATTTCCGGCGGTGCGGCCGCATGCCCACCGACATCGAGCTCGAGTCCCTGGCCCAAACCTGGTCCGAGCACTGCAAGCACACCATCTTCGCCGCCGCCCTCGACGAGGTCGAGGACGGCCTTTACGCGACGTACATCAAGGGCGCGACGGCGGCCATCCGCGCCGCCAAGGGGAAGGACGATTTCTGCGTGTCGGTCTTCCGCGACAACTCGGGCGCCATCGCCTTCGATGACGAGTACCTGGTCACCGACAAGGTGGAGACCCACAACAGCCCCTCGGCGCTGGATCCCTTCGGCGGCGCCGTCACGGGCGTCGTGGGCGTCAACCGCGACGCGATCGGCTGCGGCCTGGGCGCCAAGCCCATCGCCAACCGCTACGGTTTCTGCCTGGCGCCGCCTGATGACCCGCGGCTTCTGTTCCGGGACAAGGCGTGCACCGAGCCGCTCCTCTCCCCGCGGCGCATCATGGACGGCGTCATCGAGGGCGTGAACGTCGGCGGCAACTGCTCCGGCGTCCCGACGCCCCAGGGGTTCGTGTGCTTCGACCCGCGCTACCGCGGCAAGCCGCTCGTCTTCGCCGGCACGGTGGGGCTCATGCCGCGCACCAGCGCGGGGCGGCCGTCCCACCTGAAGGCGGCGCGGCCAGGCGACGTCATCGTCATGGTGGGTGGGCGCGTGGGCCGCGACGGCATTCACGGCGCCACGTTCTCGTCGGAAGCCCTCAGCTCGGGTTCGCCGGCGACGGCGGTGCAGATCGGCGATCCGATCACGCAGAAGAAGTTCTCCGACGCCATCATCAAGGAGGCCCGGGACGCGGGCCTGTACAACAGCATCACGGACAACGGGGCGGGGGGGCTCTCGTGCTCGGTGGCGGAGATGGCGCGGGAGTGCGGCGGGTGCGTCGTCGAGCTGGACCGCGTGCCGCTGAAGTATCCGGGCCTGGAGCCCTGGCAGATCTGGATCAGCGAGTCCCAGGAGCGCATGACGCTCGCCGTGCCGCCCGACAAGCTCGACGCTTTCACCGATCTCATGGCGCGCCGCGGGGTCGAGGCCGCGGCCATCGGTTGCTTCGAGGCCTCGGGCCGCTGCCGGGTGCGCTGGCACGGCGCCGTCATCATGGACGTGGACCTGGACTTCCTCCACGACGGGCTGCCCCGCAAGCGGCTCGCCTCCAAGGCGCCGCCGCGCCCGGCGCCCGACGAGCCCGACACCCTGCCCGCGGACCTCGGCGCGGCGCTGCTGGGCGTCATGGCCCGGCGGAACATCGCGTCCTACGCCTTCATCTCGCGGCAGTACGATCACGAGGTCCAGGGCGGCGCGGTGCTCAAGCCGCTCGTCGGGACCGGCGAAGTCAACGCGCGGGCGACGGTGGTGCGGCCGCTGCTCGACCGCCGGCGCGGAATCGTGCTCTCCCAGGCGCTCTTTCCCGCCTACGGCGATCTGGATCCCTACGCCATGGCGGCGTGCGCCGTCGATGCCGCCGTCAGGCAGGCGATCGCGGCGGGCGGCACGTTGGACCGCCTGGCGCTGCTGGACAACACCTGCTGGTGCTCGTCCTACGAGCCGGAGCGCCTCTGGCAGCTCAAGGAGGCGATCCGCGCCTGCCGCGACTTCGCGGTCGCCTACGGCACGCCGTTCATCTCGGGCAAGGACAGCATGTTCAACGATTTCGCGGGGTTCGCCCCGGGGGGGACGCCGGTGGCGATCTCCGTGCCGCCCACGATCCTGATTTCCTCCCTGGGGATCGTCGAGGATGTCGCGCGCTGCGTGTCGGCGGACTTCAAGGCGCCGGGCGATCTGGTTTACCTCCTCGGCGCGACGCGGGCGGAGTTGGGCGGCTCGGAGTTTCTCGCGTGGTGGGGCGCGGCGCGGCGCGGGCGCCCGTACCTGGGCAGCGTCGTGCCCGTGCCGTCGGCGCGGAGCGCGTCGCTGTATCGCGCCTACGAGCGCGCGGCGGCGGGCGGCCTGGTGACCAGCGCCGAGGCGCCGGGCCTCGGCGGGCTCGGCGCGGCGCTGGCGCGCCAAGCGATCGCGGGCGGGCTGGGCTGCGCCGTCGACTTGGCGGCGCTGCCCGAGGCGAAGCGCCTGAACGACGCCGAGCTGCTTTTCAGCGAGACGCCCGGCCGGATCCTGTGCACGGTGGCGCCCGAGGCGCGCGCGGCGTTCGAGGAGTGTCTGCGGGGCGAGGAGGCGGTGTATGTCGGCCGCGTGACGGAGGACGCTGAAGTCGCGGTGACCCACGGCGCGGCGCCCGTCGTCCGCGCGGGCGTCGCGCAGCTCGCCGAGGCGTACCGCCGGACGTTCGAGGGGTTCTGAGGCGAGGAGCGACGGTCATGGCGAGCCCCAGGGTGCTGGTTCTCACCGGGCACGGTATCAACTGCGACGAAGAGACGTGCTGGGCCTTCGCGCAGGCGGGCGGCGAAGCGGTCGCCGTGCACCTGAACGATCTGATCGATGGCCGCGCGCGTCTGGCGGATTGGCAGATCCTCGTGGTGCCGGGCGGATTCTCCTACGGGGACGACACGAGCTCGGGCAAGGCGCTCGCGAACCGGCTGCGCCACGGCCTGCGCGACGCGCTCTGGGAGTTCGCCGCCGGCGATCGTCTGGTGATCGGCATCTGCAACGGCTTCCAGGTGCTGACCTGCCTGGGGCTCCTGCCGTGGCCGGAGACGCGGGCCGCCGCGGCCGGGCTGACTCACAACGCGCAGGCGCGCTACGAGTGCCGCTGGGTCCGGTGCAGGGTGGAGGATTCTCCCTGCGTCTTCACCCGCGGCCTGGGAACGATCCGCCTTCCCGTGGCCCACGGCGAGGGGCGTTTCACGGCCGGCGCCGATGTCCACGCGGCGCTGGTCGCCCACCGCCAGGTGGCGCTCAGGTACGCCGGGCCCGACGGCGCGCCCGCGGGCGGCCGCTTCCCTTGGAATCCGAACGGGTCGCTGGATGACATTGCCGGCATCTGCGACCGGTCGGGCCGGATCTTCGGCCTGATGCCGCACCCGGAGCGCGCGGTTCACTTTCTCCAGCGCGACGACTGGCCGGCGCGCGCCGCGGCGCTCAGGCGCGCGGGAGAACCGCTGCCCGAGTTTGCCGACGGGCTGGGCATTTTCGCCAACGCGGTGGCGTACTTCGCCTGAGGGGAGCCGCGCCGCACGGCCGCCCGCTCCCGCCGCTGCCGATAATATCGGCGTTCCCGCCGCGCCGCGCGCCGCCGCGGTTTCCCGGGGGGCGGAGGTACGGGAATCGCCGCTACCATCCGAAAAAGAAAGTAAGCCGGCATCGCGTGGCGCGCCGGCGAAGCACGTGGGGAGACGGTAGGGTGCGATCCAGATTCAGCAGGCAGGCCCAAACGATCCTGTCGTCCGCGCAGGCGGACGCGCAGTCCCGCGGCCTGAACGCGCCGGCGGCCATGGATCTTCTATCCGCCGTGATGCGGGAGGAAGGGGGCAATGCGGCCGTGCTTCTCCGGCGCGCGGGCATCGATGTTCAGGCGCTCAAGGCGTTGCTCGCGGATCCGCCCGCGGCGCCCGCCGGCGCCGAGCAGGATGCCCGCCAGTGGGCCGACGTGCTCGATGCCGCCTTGGAAGAGGCGCGCCGCCTCGGACACGAACTGGCGGGGACTTCGCACCTGCTCCTCGGAATTCTGCGCCACGGCCGCAGCGACGCCGCCGCGGCGCTGCGAAGCGCGGGGGGCGATCTGGTCCAATTCAGGCAGATCGTCCTGAGCTGCGTCGGCGAGGCCAGGGCGGGGTACCGCTCGAATCTGGTGCACCTCCGGCCCAACCTCCTCGCGGTGGCGTCGGAGTGGCGCGACGCGGCGGAGGACGAACAGGTCATCATCGAGCGTCCCGATCTGGCCGCGAAGATCATGACGGCGCTGCGGCGGGCCGATTCGCCCCACGTCGCCATCATCGGCGCCAGGGGCGTGGGCAAGCACGCCCTGCTGGTGGGCATCGTTCGCGAGCTCGCCCGCGAGGGAGGCATCGCGCCGTGCCTGCACCCGCTGCACCTGGAGATCTTCAAGCTGGTCGGCTGGCGCTGGCAGCGCGCCCAGCAAAAGATCGCCGAGTTCCTGAACGAGGTGCGCACCCCGGGGCCGTTCGTGCTCCTCATCGACGACATGGACATGTTCGCTCGGTCGCCGGCGTGGGACGAAGCCGCGCTGCTCCTCCGGTTCGTTTTGGCCCGAAGCGCCTTCCCGGTGGTGCTGGTGTGCGACGCGACCACCTACGAAAGCCATATTCAGGGCGATCCCTACGTGATGCCGCGGCTGACGCCCGTCAGAGTCCCGGCGCCCCAGGGCGAGGAGGCGCTCCGGATCCTGCGCGCGAACCGGTCGCGCCTCGACGCCTTCCACCGGGTGCGCATCACCGACGAAGCCATCGACCAGGCCTTCGTGGCGGCCAGCGAGGTCTCCGAACAGGAGGCCTTTCCCCTGGCCTGCTCCATCCTCGACCACGCCGCCGCGAAGGCGCGCACTCGCCGCCAGGGCGCGCCCGACGCCCTCAGCGTCGCCATGCTCGACGAGAAGCTCGCCGAGCTGGCCCGGCGCAAGCAGGTGGCCGTCGAGGCGCAGGACTTCCATCGCGCCGCACAGTGCCGCGACGAAGAGAACGTCGTCAAGCAGGAGAAGTTCAAACTCGCCATGAGCGACGCGCCCGCCGCCCTGCCCATCGTGGACGCGGCGACCATCATCGAGCTCGTGACGCCCATGGGGCGCGACAAGGTTCGGGCGGCCTGGGTGAGCCAGTAACCCGCGCCTCTTGCGCGGCAGTTCCTCCTGTGGTCACATCGGCGCCCAGGAGGATGCCCATGGGACGAATCACACGTTTCGGCGTGTCGCTGGAGGAGGAGTTGCGCGCCCGCTTCGACCGCCGGAACGCGCGCATGGGGTACACCAACCGGTCCGAGGCGATCCGCGATCTCATCCGCGAGTGCATTATCGAGGAGGAGGAGTGGGTGCCCGGCGCGGGCGAGGCGGTGGGCGTGGTGTCCCTGGTCTACGACCACGATCACCTGGAACTGCCCAAGAATCTCACCGAGGCGCAGCATCGCCGGCATGCGTTGATCGTCGCGACCACGCACGTGCACCTCGACGCGCACAACTGTCTGGAGGTGCTCATCCTCAGGGGCGCGGCCCGCAAGATCAAGCGGTTCGGCGAGGAGCTCGTCAGCCGCCGGGGCGTCAAGCACGGCAAGCTCGTCCTGACGACGACCGGCCGGAAGCTCAGGTGATCGAGGTCGTCTTCGCCGCGGCGGGCAGCGGCAAGACCGGCGCGGTGCTCGAGGAAATGCCCGCCGAACCGGCGCGCGACACCGAGGGGCCGGCCTCGATCTGGCAGGGCCCGAGCAGACCGCGTTTCGGGCCGAGACGGCACGCCGTACTTCGTCGATCGGCGCCGGACGCTGCGCCGCCATCCTCGCCGAGTTGGCGGCGGCGCGGGAGCGAACCGGTTCGCGATCGAGTAGGGGGGCGCAGGCTTGATAGGGTGAGCAGGGGCATGGCGGGAATCTTACCCGTGAAATTCAACTTCCTATGGGCCGCCGCCTGGTTGACGGGCGCGGCGGCGTCGTCCGCGGCGGATTCCCGTCTCATCTTCGACTCGATGCCCGCGGCGCGGTTCAAGTTCTCCGGGCCGGTCGGCGCGCGCGTGGAGGCCAACCTTGAAAACTGGCTGCTGCGCGCCCCGCAGGCCAATCCCGGCATGTTGGCGATGTTCCGCATGCGCGATCGCCAACCCGCGCCGCGGCTCGTTCCGTGGGCGGGCGAGTTCGTGGGCAAATACCTTATCTCGGCGGTGCAGGCGTTGCGTTTGTCGGAGGATCCGCGTTTGCGGCGACAGGTCGGCCGGGTTGTGGCGGAGTTCGTGGCGACGCAGGCCGCAGACGGTTATCTCGGCCCGTTTCCCCAATCCGATCGGCTGCTCAAAAACTGGGATTTGTGGGGGCACTACCACGCCATTCTGGCGCTGACGATGTGGCACGAATACAGCGGAGATGCCAACGCGCTCGCCGCCGCGCGCAAGGCCGCCGATCTGGTCTGCGGCACCTACCTCGACACCGGGCGCCGCGTGTTCGATGCCGGCGACCATGAAATGAACATGTCCATCCATACGGCAATGGCGTTGCTGCACCGCTTGACCGGCGAGCCGCGTTACCTGCGCATGGCGCGCGAGGTGGAAAAAGATTGGGAACGGGCGGGGGATTATCTGCGCGCGGGTTTGGATGGCCGGGAGTTTTTCCGTTCGCCGAAACCGCGCTGGGAAAGCCTGCATGCTCTGCAGGGATTGCTGGAAATGTACCGCATCACCGGCGAGCCGAAGTATCGCGACGCTTTCGTGCATCACTGGCGGAGCATCCGGCGCTGGGATCGCCGCAACACGGGCGGCTTCAGCTCCGGGGAACAGGCCACGGGTAATCCCTACGCGCCTTCGGCCATCGAGACCTGCTGCACCGTGGCCTGGATGGCTTTGACGATCGATTACCTCCGCCTCACCGGCGACGCGCCGGCGGCGGATGACCTGGAGCTGGCCACGCTGAACGGCGGTCTCGGCGCGCAGCATCCCAGCGGGCGCTGGTGGACTTACAACACGCCCATGGACGGGGTGCGCGAAGCCAGCGCGCACTCGATCAACTTCCAGGCGCGTGCCGGGACGCCGGAGTTGAATTGCTGTTCGGTGAACGCCCCGCGCGTGCTGGGCATGCTGAGTGAATGGGCCGTGATGACCGCGTCCGATGGCATGGTGGTGAACAGCTACCTTCCCGGGACCTTCACGCTGCCGCCGGCGGGCCGGCCGCGCATCCTGCAACTGGATCACGATTACCCTCGGAAGCATACCCAGCGGGTGCTCATCGAGGCCGGCGGGGAGGGCGAGTGGACCTTGCATCTGCGGATCCCCGCGTGGTCCAGACGAACGCGGGTGGCCGCCAATTTCCCCGATTGCCCCGAGGAAGCGCCTCCGGGCCGCTATTTGCAGATCCGGCGCCAATGGCGCTCGTGCGATGAAATCACGCTGAGCTTCGACATGGATCTTCGAGGCGTCCCGGGCGCCAACGAAACGGCGGGCAGGATCGCTTTATATCGCGGCCCGCTGCTGCTGGCCTACGATCAGGCGTACAACGATTTCGATGAAAACGCCCTGGGGGCGATCGATCTGGCGCGATTGGCCGAAGCACGCGTCGTGGACTCCGCGAGCTTGCTTCCCGCCGCGGCCCCGGAACTGCGGCCTTGGGTGGCGCTGGAAGTGCCGGCGGTGGAAGGGCGGCGGCTTCGGTTGGTGGATTTCGCCAGTGCCGGAGCCGCCGGGACGCGCTATCGCTCGTGGCTGCCGGCGCACGCGCCGCCGCCGCCGCCCGCGTTCACGCAATGGCCGCCGGATGCCGCGCGTCTCCCGGTCGGACCGGTACAGTTCCGTTGGCGCGGGGCGCGTTCGCCGGATGTCACTTATCGCATGGAGATCGCGCCCAGCGCGGCTTTCGGCCCGGCGACCTCCTGGTCTGCCAGCCTTTCCGCGACGCGCCTGACCTTGGACTCGGAGACGCTTGCCGCCGCGGCCAACGGGGGGACGGCGCCGGTTTTCTGGCGCGTGATTTCCGTGAACGCGAACGGCGAAACGGCGGCCGATGTGCCTCCGGCGTGGTTCATGATGGACCCGTCCGCGCCGCCGCTGTCTCCGCCGCCGGAGCTCAGCACCGGGCCGCGCGGGGAAATCATCGTGCACTTGCTGCGGGGGGACGCCGCGCCGCGGTTCGGGGAATTGAAGTCGGCGAAATTCGCGAGCCGCGATGGCAGCGGCACGGAAGTCAACGGTCAAGATCAAATGCTGATCTATTCCGTGCCCCTGTGGCCGGAGGAGGATTTCACGGTCTCCCTTCGGGTGAACATCAGGGAGCTGCCGCGGAAGGGCATCGGCCAGGTCTTCAGCGCGTGGGCCGGCGCAATGGACGACCCGCTGCGCCTCGTTGTGGAAGGAGGAAGGGTTTTTGCGCGGATCGAGGCGGGCGGCGCGTTCTCGACGCCCGGCCATGCGCTCGAAACGGGGCGCTGGTATGCCTTGGCGGCGACCAAGCGCGGCGGCACCCTGACGCTCTTTGTGGATGGCCGTCCGGTGGGTTCCTGCGCCGCCCCGGAGTTCGCCACGACCCAGGCTCGGGACTGCGCCCTCGGGGGCAATCCGCATTTCGGCGGCAACGAGTTTCTGGCCGCGCGCTTGGCCGATTTCCACTTCTACGCGAGGTCGCTCTCCAACGAGGAGCTTGAAGCTCTGTCCGCGACGCGTTGACGAGCCGGTGGCGGGCGGAGAGGCGCACGACTCACGGTTTCGGGAGCGGCCGCGCAGTCGCGCGCGGAGACGGGGATTGGGCGGCGCGCGGGCGACGTGAACGTTTCGATTTTGCGCGGGATCGGGCCGTCCCTCCGGCCAGGCCGACCGCCGCGGGAGACAGGCGGGCAACATTCCCTTTTTCCGCGGCCGGGTTAGAATCGGGCCATGACTTGGGAGCAAATCATTGGACTCGGTCTGGCCTGGTTGGTGATGCTGGCGGCCTTGGCGGGCAACGTGGTTCCGGGCATGCCGGGAACGCCGCTGGGACTGCTGGCCGTCGTCGCGCACCGGCTGTATTTCGGCGCGGCGAGTGTGACCAACACCGTCTTGATCGTGCTGGTTGCGTTGACGCTCGTGGCGTTGGCGCTGGATTTTGCGGCGAGCGCCTACGGAGCGAAAAAATTCGGCGCAACGTGGCGGGGGATCGCCGGCGCGGCGATCGGCGGAATGGCGGGCTTGTTTTTCAGCCTGCCGGGAATCATTCTTGGGCCCTTCATGGGCGCGACCTTGTTCGAATTGATCGGCGACAAAAAACTCAAGGCGGCGGCCAAGGCGGGAGTGGGCGCCGTGTTCGGGCTGGCCTTGGGTGTGATTGGTAAATCTGCGATTGGCGTGGCGATGATGATTCTGTTTGTGGTGAACGTCATCGCGCGTTCGGTTGAGTGAGGGCGGCAAGGTAAAGGTTGGGCAAGGTCGGGACGGCCCGTTTCCCGCTCCGGAATAGACCGCGAATTTAGGCGTCCACGCCTGTCCGGGCCGAGCAGACGGGGAAGGCGCGGGCATCGGGGTGAGGCCGGCCGTTTCCAGCCGGCCGGAGATGGAAAGCCGGTGGGATTCGTGACACGCGGGGGCGAAGGGGTTCGGGAGACCTTCGGGCCGGTCGGCGGGCCGGAGGCGCGGGCGCGTCCGCGGCGGTTCAAGCGCGCCCGCGGCGCCGTTTGACTCCCGCGGAGCCTCCGATTATGATCCCGGCGATGACAACGCCAACGAGGACTCCCAGCGCCGGCGAGAACTCCTATCGGCGGCTCGTTCCGGCGACGACCGGCGGGAAGCTCAGGTGATCGAGTTCATCTTCGGCGCGGCGGGCAGCGGCAAGACCTACGCGATGGTCGAGGAAATCCGCGCCGAATTGGCGCGCGACCCCGAGGGGCCGGCCTTGATCTGGCTGCTGCCCGAGCAGGCCACGTTTCAGGCCGAGACGGCGCTTCTCGCCGCTCCGGGGCCGGTCGGCGCCACGCGGGTCCACGTGCTCAGCTTCAAGAGCCTGGCCCTTCGCGTGCGGGAACACCAAGGCGCTCCGGACAAGCCGCTCCTGTCCGCCGTGGGCAGGCTGTTCCTCTTGTCCCGCGTCTACGCGCGCGCCGCGCCGGCGCTGGCGGTGTTCCCCCGGGAGATGCGCCGCGGCGACCTTGAGCATCTCACGGCGCTGCTCGCCGAGCTGATGCGCCACGGCTGGGCGCCGGAGGCGCTGCGGCGCAGCGCGGAAGCGCTGGAGGGGCAGCCGCTGGGCGGGAAGCTGCGGGATTGCGCCCTGCTGCTTGAGGCTTACCAGGCCGAGCTGGCCGCGACGCACCAGGACCCCGACCTGATCCTCGGCGAACTGGCGGCCATGCTGGCGCGCTCGGAATTCGCCGCGGGGGCCCGCGTGTGGGTGGACGGCTTCGCGGGCCTGAGCGGCCAGGAGCGGAAGGTGCTGCGCGCGCTGGCGCGCCGCGCCGCCGCGGTGAAGATCAGCCTGCTCATGGATCCGGCCGCGGACGGCGGGGATCTGTACGCGCCCGTGGCGGAGACGCACCGCAGGCTCGGACGCGATTTCGAGGAGGAGGGCCTGGCGGCGGCCCCGCCCGTCGTGCTGCGCCGCGCGGCGCCGAGGTTTGGGAAGACGCCGGAGCTGCTGCACCTGGCGGCGCATCTTTTCACGCCCGGCGCGCGGCCTTATGCCGGGCCCGTCGCGGCGATCGAGCTGATTCCCTGCGCCACCCCGCGCGCCGAGGCCGATGCCGCCGCCCGCGCCGTGCTCGCCCTCGTCGCCGAGCGCGGCCTCCGGTACCGCGACATCGCCATCATCGTGCGGGCGCTGGACCCGTGGCACGACTTGCTGGCGGCCGTGCTGGCCGAGCATCGCATCCCGTACTTCATCGATCGGCGCCGGACGCTGCGCCACCATCCCCTCGCCGAGTTGGCGGCGGCGCTGGGCGAGGCGCTCGGCGACTCGTTCTCGAGCGCTGCGGTGGGGCGCGCGCTCAAAACCGGCCTCTTGCCGCTCGATGCGCGGGAGGCCGACGTGCTCGAGAACTATGTGCTCAGGTGCAATCTGCGGGGCGATCTGTGGTGGCAGGCCGGCAACCTGCCCGGGATGCGCGAGGTGCTCGGCGGCGGGGCGCGCGACGCGTGGCTTGAGGAGGCCGAGGGGCTCGTGGCGCGCCTCGCGGCGGCGCTCGCCCCGTGGCGCGCCTGGAAGAACGCGGCGGCGCCGGCCGAGGAATGGGCGCGGCGGCTGTATGAGTTCACCCGCGACATCGGCGCGCTCCAGAAACTCCTGGCGATCGCCGCGGAAGCCGAGGACGCGGGCGAGCCGGACCGGGCCCGGGAGCACCGGCGGGCGGTGGAGAACTTCATGGCGCTCCTGGACGAGATCGCGCGGACGGGCGGCACGGAGCCCCTCGGCGCCGCCGATTTCTTCGAGTTCTTGGGGATCGGGCTGCAGGGGTGGGACATGGGCCTGACGCCGCCGCGCTGCGATCAGGTGCTCGTCGGCGCCATCGAACGCAGCCGCCACCCCGAGCTAAAGGCCGTCATCATCGCGGGTTTCAACGAAGGGCAGTTCCCGCGGGCCGTCCAGGAGGACCCGTTGCTCTCGGACGCGGAGCGGGCCGCCTTGGCCGAGGCGGGCTTCGCGCTGGACGGGGACAGCTTGGAGCGCGCCCGCGAGGAGCGCCTCTTGGCTTCCATCGCCCTCACGCGGGCGAGCGAGCACCTGTGCATCACGTGGTCCGAGAAGGATCAGGAAGGGGCGCCGCTCTTTCCCTCGGTCTTCCTCGGAGAGCTGCGGGCGCTTTTCCCCGCGCTGGCCCCCGCGCCGCAGGGCGACGCGCTGCTCGGCGCGACGACGCCCGAGCGCGTGGTCGAGGGCTGTCTGGCCGGCGGTCCGGACGGCGCCCGGTTCGAGGCGCTGCGCGCCGCGCTCGCCGCGCGCCCCGAGCTGGCGGCGCGGGCGGAGAACGTCGCGCGCGCGGCGCTGATCCCCCCGGCGCCCGAGACGGTGCCGTGGAGCGGGGACGCGCCCATCGACGTGACGGTGACGGATCTTGAGTCCTTCGCCCGCTGCCCCTTCCAGTTCTTCGCGTCGCGGCGGCTGCGGCTCGAGGAGCGCGAGGAGTTCGATCTGGGCGCCCTCGAACTGGGCACGCTGGCGCATCGGATGCTGGAATGGATCGGCCGGCGGTTCATGGACGAGGGGCCGGCGCTCGGGGATCTCGAAGCCGACGCCTGCGCCCGCCTGGCGGCCGAGGCGGCGGAGGCGGTCCTCGGGAAAGAGGGGCGGGCCGCGCTGGAGCGCGATCCGCTGCTAGGTTACCGCGCCGCGCGTTGCGTGGAGGACATCGCGGTCTTTCTCAGGGCGCGCGGCCGCATCGAGCGGCAGGGAGCGTGGCGTCCGCGCGCGGTGGAGTGGGAGTTCAAGCGCGGGAAGGGCGGCGCGCCGCTCGGCTTCGAACGGGACGGCCGGACCTTCGCGGTGCAGGGGAAGATCGACAGGATCGATCTGTCCGAGGAGGGGCCGCCGCTCCTGTGCGTTTACGACTTCAAGAGCGCGGCGAGGTTCACCCTCGATGCCATCTACCACGGACTGTCGCTCCAGCTTCCCTTGTACCTGGAGGCCCTCCGGCTCAACGCGCGCCAAGTGGCCGGGCGCGAAGCGGCCGTGTGCGGCGCGTTGTTCCACGCGACGCGCGCCGGCCTCCAAGCCGCGGACGGGCCCGTCGAGGAGCCGGACGCCGAGGCCATCCCTCCGAGGTTCAAGCCGCGGGGGCTGCTCTCCCTGACGGGTTTGCGCCGCTTCGAACCCAAGCTCAGCGGGGGGTCGGCCTATTTCCGAGGCTCCATCAAGAAAGACGGCGCCCTCGGCGCCCGGCGGTCGTCGGACATCCTCGAGGACCGGGAGCTAGATCGCCTGCTTGAGCGCGTCGGCGCCGTGACGGGGGAACTGCTCGCGGCGATGGCGGGCGGCCGGGCGGCGGCCGTGCCGGCGCTCCACCGCCGCGCGACCGCCTGCAGCCGCTGCCGTTTCGGCGCGGTGTGCCGCTTCGAGCGCTTCGGTCCGGGCGAGAGG